>Ga0209164_1005627_pt1 | contig 10588 bp, 14 predicted proteins | sample MTBNYHSulfiMetaG_FD_187458 | JGI IMG/M metagenome (GOLD analysis project Ga0209164, IMG submission 187458) | Enrichment culture microbial communities from rom New York Harbor, USA that are MTBE-degrading - MTBE-NYH (New York Harbor Sulfidogenic)... | ecosystem: Environmental > Aquatic > Marine >... | reverse complement strand
CCCTCTTCGGGAGGGAGCATGGGTCGGCGGTGTTTCAACTGGATACGCTTTCTTTCGCTGTTGTTGGATTCCTCTGCCATGTCGCTTTCTTCGTCCGTGTGCCCCCTGTTATGAAGAGGCGGGGCATCATTGCTGTTTTGTAGGAGCAAGCTCCTGCTTGCGATAGGTCACGACCGGTCCTTTAAGAGCCCCAGGGTCCTGAGCGGAGTCGAAGGAGAGGTCGCTCCTACTTCTTGCCCTTTGCCCAGCGTTTCTTTAAGTTACGGGATATCTTGTTCAGGATCAACCCTGTTTTGCATGAATCCGAACAGGAAATCCGCGGCAAAGCGGGACATGGCCTTGAACCGCGGGTCTCTGAATCCAGGGCGCCACTTGAGGTCCGCGAGCTCATCCGACACGACCAGAAGCCCGGCCAGCCTGACGGAGCGATAGAGTGAGAGCGTCATTAGGGCGGCCATTTCCATCTCCACGGCGAGGACTCCTTTTCGTCCGTATTCCGAGACTTTGGAAGGGGTTTCGCGATAGGGCGCATCCGTTGTCCAAACCGCGCCGGTCCGGTACGTGTGACCTTCACTGTCCAGGGCTTCCCCCAGGATTCGAGTCATTTCCTGATCGGTGCCGACCTTTTTCTTGCCGATCGGGTAATGCTGTGAAGTTCCTTCTTCAGAGACGGCCTGGGTGGGAAGCACCAAGTCTCCCACTTTAAGATCGGGCTGGATGGAACCGCACCACCCTAGGACCCAGATCCTGCGGGCTCCCATGGCGATGAGTTTTTCCATTCCCATCACGGCCTGGGGCGCGCCGAGAAATGGGCCGCAAAGGGTCAGAGGGATATTGCCTTCTTCTTGAAAAAGGTGGATTTTGAAAAAGACCTGGTCAAGAGGGGGGGTGAACCCGGCCCGGTTGCGGTCCAACAGATAGGCGATGTCGGCAGGGATCATGGCCATGAGGGCGTCCGGGGCTGCTGGGGGCTCCGCGGTTTTTTTCATGGGCCGGATCAGGCCTTCCTCATGAGGGGAGGTAGCACGCATTCTTCAGGGTCCCTTGAGATATTCCCGTTGAGTTCTTGCCTTTTAAAAGCCATCATAGCGACATAAATTAAAAAAATTAAGGATTATGTTCCGCCCTTTGGAAAAAAAGAATATGGTATTGAAATGCAAGATATGTTACTTTGTGCGAAACCCAGTCTAAAACCCCTGAATTCAGGGCGGCCTTAATTTTTCTTGACAGCGAACCAAAATAGATTTTATTTTGTGCGTTTACATTAATGCACGCAGGTGCTTTCTCATGTTCGAAAGTCTGTCGGAGAAGCTCGGGAGGACCTTCAAAAAGCTCAGAGGCCAGGGCAGGCTAAACGAGAACAACATCCAGGAAGCGCTCAAGGAAGTCCGGATGGCCCTTCTCGAAGCGGATGTCCACTACAAGGTGGTCAAGCGGTTTGTGGAGGACATTCGGGAGAGAGCCATGGGAAAGGACGTGCTGGAAAGCCTGACCCCGGGCCAGCAGGTCATCAAGATCGTTTACGGCGAGCTCACCCGCCTGATGGGAGAAACGAGGCAGGAACTGGCGCTCACAGGCCGGACCCCCTTCACCCTGATGCTTGCAGGTCTTCAGGGATCAGGCAAGACCACGACTGCGGGAAAGCTGGCCCTTCACCTTCGTAAGATGGGGAGAAATCCCTACCTGGTGCCGGCGGACATTTATAGACCGGCCGCCATTGATCAGCTCCAGAAGCTGGGCGCCCAACTGGGCGTTCCCGTCTATGGGTCGGACACAAAGCAGCGGCCGGAAGACATCTGCCTGGACGCCCTGAGCAAGGCGGGAAGCGTGGGGGCGGATATCCTTATAATGGATACGGCCGGCCGCCTGCACATCGATGACGCGCTCATGGCCGAACTGGTTCGAATCAAGGAGAGAGTTTCGCCCACGGAGATCCTCTTTGTGGCCGACGCGATGACGGGCCAGGATGCCGTGAACGTGGCCAAGCAGTTCAACGAGCTTCTCGACCTCACAGGCATCATCCTGACCAAGATGGAAGGCGACGCCAGGGGTGGGGCGGCTCTGTCCATCAAGGCGGTCACAGGAAAGCCGATCAAGTTCATCGGCGTCGGCGAGAAACTGGAAGCGCTGGAACCCTTTTTCCCGGACCGGACCGCTTCCCGCATTCTCGGGATGGGAGACGTGCTTTCTCTCATCGAAAAAGCACAAGCCGAATTCGATGAGAAGGAAGCCCGCAAGCTCGAAAAGAGGCTGAGAAAGAAAGAGTTCGACCTGGAGGATTTTCAAACCCAGCTCAAGCAGGTGAAAAAGCTCGGTTCCATGGAGCAGATTCTCGGCATGCTGCCGGGTTTGGGCCAGCTCAAGAAATTAAAAGGGCTGAAACCGGACGAAAAGGAAGTCGTCAGAATCGAGGCGATCATCAACTCCATGACCCGGGAGGAACGAAGAAACTATAAGCTCATCAACGGGAGCCGCAGAAGGCGCATCGCCCTCGGCAGCGGCCACAGCGTACAGGATGTGAATCGGCTTTTGAAAAACTTTGTCCAGACCAAAAAGATGATGGAAAATCTGACCAGGAGAGGTCTCCAGGGGATGCCGTCAATCTTCCAATGATGAAAGGGGGGTGGTAAATCAAGATGGCTGTAAAAATCAGACTGGCAAGGATGGGAGCAAAAAAGAAACCTTTTTACCGATTCGTGGCGGCCAATACGGATGCGCCGCGGGATGGGAGGTTCTTGGAAATTCTAGGGTCCTATGACCCCACGAAAAATCCAGCCGTGATCCAATTGCACAAGGAGAAAGTGAGCCTCTGGCTGCAAAAAGGGGCCACGGTCTCAGGCTCGGCCAGGGCAATTCTAAAGAAGGAAGGAATGCTGAAGGGTTCTTAAAGAGCACACACCGGATCGATGCGGCCGTGACTGCAAGAATGGAGGACCTATGGAGATGAAGGAGCTGATCACGTACATCGCCAAGGCGTTGGTGGACAAGCCGGAAGAGGTGAGTGTGACGGAGATCGAAGGGGAACAGACCTCCGTAATCGAGCTGAAGGTGGCCAAGGAAGACCTGGGAAAGGTAATCGGGAAGCAGGGAAGGACGGCAAGAGCCATGCGGACCATCCTGAGCGCAGCTTCCACCAAGATCAGGAAGCGATCCGTCCTGGAGATCATCGAATAGGTTTGGGAAAGGTTTCTCCTGAAGACCTGCTCCTCATCGGCAAGGTCGTTCGACCGCACGGCCTGAAGGGGCTGTTGAGGATTATTTCCTATGCCGAATCCTCGGACACCTATCTGAAGGCAGGGGAGGTGTTCCTCGAAGGCGGTTCAGGAAAAACCGTAAAACACGGCATTATCTCCATCACCCCCGGCAAGAAGTTTTTTTTGTTGCATCTGGAGGGCCTGGATTCCCTTGAAAAGGCCGAAGCGTATCGAGGCGGGAACATCTACATAGAGAAAATCGGGCTGTCCCGAGGCGGCGGCGACGAATATTTCTGGTACGAACTCATCGGTCTGCCCGTCTTCCTGGAAACGGGCAAGCGCATCGGGACCATCACGCAGATCGTGCCCGGTGCAGGACATGACATTTACGTCGTGCAGAAAGGCGATAAAGAGGTCCTGGTCCCCGCAGTCCACGAGGTGATCAAGAAGGTGGACCTCGAGAACGAAAAGGTGGTCATCACCGAAATGGAGGGGCTGCTTGATTTGAATGAGGTTTGATATTCTCACGCTCTTCCCCGATCTGTTCTCCGCGTTTGTGAAGGAGACGATCCCGGGTCGCGCCGTTGCGAAGGGGCTGATCGATATTCACCTCATTGACATTCGGGCCTTTGCAAAGGGGCCGCACCGTGTCACCGACGACCGGCCATACGGCGGCGGCGACGGGATGGTGATGAAAGCGGGGCCTATCTTTCGCGCCCTGCAGTCCATCGAGAGAGCGGGCGGCCCTTCACGGGTCATTCTTTTGTCCCCCCAGGGCGAGCCCTTTACCCAGGCACGGGCTTGGGAGCTTTCGGGCATCGAGCAGCTCACTCTCATCTGCGGCCGCTACGAAGGCGTGGATGAGAGGATCAGGGCGGAGTGCGTGGACCTGGAGCTCTCCATCGGGGATTACGTGCTGAGCGGGGGAGAACTTGGGGCCATGGTGATTGTGGATGCCGTAAGCCGCCTTATCCCCGGGGTCCTGGGCGGGGAAAGATCCAATTTGGAGGACTCTTTCGAGGACGGGCTTCTTGAATACCCCCACTACACGCGGCCCAGGGTTTTCAGGGACCGGGAGGTGCCGCCGGTTCTCCTGTCGGGAGATCATGAAAAGATCCGCGTGTGGCGAAGAACACAGGCCCTGAAGCGGACCCTTGAGCGAAGGCCGGATCTTTTGGAAAAGGCGAAATTGACGGAGGAAGACAGAAGAATCCTGGCCGATCTTGCCAAGGGAAAGGCGACGTGACGAATGACAAGTGAGGCGTAAGAAGAAGAGTTGAGTGTTCAGCGTTCGGGAAGCCCTTTTTTGAACCCCCGCCTGAACCCCGGACCTTGAACCATGAAACCGCGGCGAAGCGAATATGCGGCTATACGTGGGCTTAGTTCATTACCCGGTTTATAACAAGAACCATGAGCGAATCGCTTCAGCCGTTACGACTTTTGATCTTCACGATCTGTCAAGGCTCGCCAAGACCTACGGCGTGAAAAGACTGTATGTAATCACGCCGCTGGAGGATCAGCAGGAGCTGGCGGATCGGCTCATCCGGCACTGGACCGAGGGATACGGCGCGCGCTACAACCCAAACCGAAGGGAAGCGCTGGAACTGATCAGGGTCCGGTCCTCCATTGAGGATTGCGTGCGGGAGGTCACGGAACAGGAAAGAGAAAAACCCATCCTTTTTACCACGGACGCTTCCGAGAAAAAGGCGGTTGTTCTCAGCTATAAAGAGGCTTCGGACATGGTCCGGGCCGAAAAGGTTATCTTGCTTTTATTCGGTACCGCATGGGGTCTTGGAGAGGAAGTCTTTGACCGGGCCGATTACTTTCTGGAACCCATCAGAACCGATACGGATTACAATCACCTCTCTGTGAGGTCGGCGGCCGCTATCATCGTGGATAGACTGGCGGGCAGACATCCGGAAGGCCAATGAGGAGGAACGAATGGATATTATCGAGGGGCTTGAAAGAGAGCAAATGCGGCTGGATATCCCTGATTTCAGGCCTGGGGACACCATCAAGGTCCATGCCAGGATCAAGGAGGGGGAAAAAGAGAGGATTCAGGTCTTTCAGGGCGCCGTCATCCGGAAGCGGAAAGGAAGGATGGGAGCGACCTTCACCGTGCGCAAGATCTCTTATGGGATCGGCGTGGAAAGGATCTTCCCCCTTCATTCACCCAACATCGACAGGGTCGAGGTGGTGACGCGAGGCAAGGTCAGAAGGGGAAGACTGTATTACATGCGCAAGCTGAAAGGCAAGGCTGCGAGGATCAAAGAGAAAAGGACCTGAGAAGGAAACATTGATCGCCTCAGACAATAACCTGTCCCTTTTCCCCAAGAGCGAATTCCCTTCAGAGATCAATGTGCTCTTTCACGAGACCGTGGCCCGAAAGTCCGGATTCCGCCTCATCGCGGGTGTGGATGAGGCGGGCCGAGGCCCCCTGGCCGGACCGGTGGTGGCTGCGGCGGTGATTCTCCCTGAAGGCGCGATTCTGAAGGGGGTCAGGGATTCCAAGGCCATGACGGCAAAGGCCAGGGAGGAAGCCTTCTATGTGGTCAACGCGAAGGCCCTGGCGATCGGCGTGGGCGTTGTTTCCGCAAAGCAAGTGGACGAGAGCAACATCCTGAAGGCCTCTCTGGAGGCGATGAAGCAGGCGGTCCTTTGTCTGGAACCGGCGCCTGACTTTCTGCTTGTGGACGGGACCTACCCTGTGCCGGTATCTGCGCCGCACCGCTGCCTTGTGGGCGGGGACCGGATCAGTCTGAGCGTTTCCGCGGCATCGGTGGTGGCCAAGGTTTACCGGGACCGGATCATGTGCACCTATCACGCCATGTATCCCCAATACGGATTTTTGGAGAACAAGGGCTACGGCACCGCCGGGCACCTGGCGGCCATCAGGGCTCATGGGGCCTGTCCGATTCACCGGATGACCTTCCGGGGGGTGGTTTAAATTGACCAGGGAAAGGCTGGACCTGGGCAAGTGGGGGGAAGATCTTGCCCTGAAGAAAGTCAAGAAACTGGGGTACACATGCCTGGTCCGCAACTACCGCTGCCCACTGGGCGAAGTGGACCTGATTGCCAAGGACGGGGACAGCCTTGTCTTTATTGAAATCAAGACGCGCAGGGGCAGATCGCTGGAATATGCCAAGGAGGCCGTGAACCAGAGGAAGAGGCGGCAACTCTCCAAGGTGGCCCTTGCTTACATGAAAGCCAACGGGTGCGCCGATGCCAGGGCCAGGTTTGATGTGGTGGTCATCAACCTGGACGGGGGAGAGCAAGAAATCGAGGTCGTCCGGAACGCTTTTGACCTGGCTTACCCGTAAGAATCAGTTATCAGTAATCAGTAATCAGTAGGCAGTACAGATCCCTGCCTATCGCTTATTATCCAGTTAAGGTTTGATGAAAAACGTTGATAGAGACAGGGAAGCGGGGACCCTTTACGTGGTATCGACCCCCATCGGAAATCTCGAGGACATCACCCTCCGAGCCCTCAAGGTCCTTGGAGATGTGGAGAGGATTGCGGCGGAGAGCGTGGATCATACCAGGGTGCTCTGCGAGCGCTACGGCATTAAGACAAGGCTGACACCCTACAACCAGCATAACAGGAAAAGCAGGGGGCCTGAGCTCTTGAGGCAGCTCAAATCCGGCCGGGACGTGGCGCTTGTGACCAACGCCGGCGCGCCCGGTGTTTCGGACCCGGGCGTATTTCTCGTCAGCCAGGCTCTGAACGAGGGCATCCGGGTTTCACCTGTGCCGGGCCCTTCCGCGGTGACGGCCGCCCTGTCCGCAGCCGGGCTTCGGGCGGAGAGGTTCCTGTTCTACGGGTTTCTTTCCCAAAAACAGGGGCGAAGGAGAAAAGAGCTGAAAGCCCTGGAAAACCAGCCTCACACGCTGGTCTTCTTTGAAGCGCCTCACCGCCTCGTTGCGAGCCTTGAAGATATGCTCCATGTTTTCGGGGACCGGCCCCTGGTGCTCTTCAAGGAGATGACCAAGATGTTTGAGCAGGTCATGGGGGGGACCCTGGGCGACCTCTTGGAGCGGGTCAGATCGGCAGGAGAGATCCGGGGGGAGTACACGCTCGTTGTTGCAGGCCGCGAAAAAAGAGAAGAAGAAGCCGGACTTGACCAAGAAATCGAAGAGAGGATCGATCACATGCTCAAGTCAGGAGGAATGAGCGTCAGGGACATGGCGCAAGAAATTTCGTCCGAGACGGGTCTGGACTACAGGAACGTTTACAGGGCGTGCATTCAAAGAAAAAGAGCCATGTGACTTTTTCCTTTCTTTGCCATGGAACTGACCAGAAAGCTTTTGATCCACAACGAACTGGGATTACACGCACGAGCCGCTGCGAAGATCGTTTCTCTGGCAGGAGGGTACCGGTCCCTTCTCTTCATCAAGAAGGGCGACCATGAGGTGGACGGAACAAGCATCCTCTCCATTCTCAGCCTCGCCTGCCCCAAGGGAACCGAGGTGCTGGCAAGAGCGGTCGGGGAGGATTCTGAAGCCCTGATCGACGCCCTGACCGGGCTTTTCGAACAAAAGTTTGGTGAAGCGAGATGAGTTCGTCTCAAAAGGAAAAGGTGAAAAAGCTGAGAGGCATTGCCGTATCTCCGGGGATTATTATCGGCAAGGCCCGTCTGATCGATCGCTCCAGGGTCAAGATCCTCTACCAGTACCTTGTCAACGACCAACAGGTGTCCCGGGAAGTGGATCGCTTCAAAGAGGCCCTTCAGGCTGCAAAAGAACAGATCGCCTTGGTCAAGAACAAGATGCCTGAGCAAATCAGGAAGCATGCCTTCATCCTGGACACACACCTGATGATCATGGATGACAGCATGTTCTCCAATGCCACCATCCAGACGATCCAGAGCGAAAAGATCAATGCCGAATGGGCACTGAAGAAATCGGTTCAGAACATCGAAAAGCTTTTTACCCAGATTGAAGACCGCTACATCAAAGAGCGAATTGTGGATGTGCAATACGTGGCGGAGAGGGTCTTGAGAAACCTGGCAGGCAAAGAGCAGGAGGACCTCTTTGAAATCAAAGAGCGGGTCATCATCGTGGCCCACGAACTCTCGCCGGCAGACACGAGTTCCATCAACACCAGCAAGGTGATGGGTTTTATCACCGACGGGGGGGGCCGCACTTCTCATGCGGCCATCATGGCCCAGTCCCTTAAGATGCCTGCGATTGTAGGTCTTGAGACCGTCACCCACCATGTCCACGACGGCACGCTTCTCATCGTGGACGGGCAAACGGGGGAGGTCATCATCGATCCGGATGACGAGGAGATCATTTTTTACCAGGAAAAGCAGCTCCAGCGAGAGAGGTTCGAATCCAGCATCATCCGCCTCAGTCACCTGCCTGCCGAGACGGTGGACGGTCTCAGGGTCGCGGTGAGAGCCAACATCGAGCTCCTCGAAGAGGTGGTGGCGGCAAAAGACAATGGGGCGGAGGGAATCGGCCTTTACAGGACGGAGTACCACTACCTGAGGTCATCGGATTTGCCGAAGGAAGAAGAGCTGTTTGAAGATTACAAGGAGGTTGCTGAGATCCTTGCGCCCGATCCGGTGACCATCAGAACGCTGGATCTGGGAGGAGACAGGGTTTCGGCCGGGCTCGCGCTGAGCAAAGAAACGAACCCGGCCCTGGGGCTCAGGGCGATCCGGTTCAGCCTGAGAGAGGTAGGGCTTTTCAAAAGCCAGCTCAGGGCGATTCTGAGGGCGAGTGCCTTCGGCAATGTTCAATTGATGTTTCCTATGATATCGGGACTCCAGGAGTTGCTGGACGCGAGAAGGATCCTTGGGGAGGTCATGCAGGAGCTGGACAGCGAAAGCCTGGAGTATGACCGGCACATCAAAGTAGGTGTCATGGTGGAAGTCCCCTCTGCGGTGACCGTCGCCGATATTCTGGCCAGGCATGTCGATTTCTTCAGCATCGGCACAAACGACCTCATCCAATACGCCCTGGCCATCGACAGGGTGAATGAAAATGTGGCTTACATGTACCAGCCCTTTCACCCGGCCATCCTCCGGCTGATCCGCCAGGTGGTGGAGGTGGCCGGGAAAGCGGAAATCAGCGTGGCCCTTTGCGGTGAAATGGCCGGGGATCCTCTGTGCGCACCGATTCTTCTGGGTCTCGGGATCGACGAGCTCAGCCTGAATACGGCGCGTATCCCGATCATCAAGAAGGTCATCAGGACCCTGTCTCTCCAGGAGTCGAAGAATGATGTGGAGAAGATTTTTCATCTTGAAACAGCGTCCGAGGTGCGTGATTTTATCAGGGGGAAGATGCAACCCCTGCTCAAGGAACTGGAGCAGAAAGACCTGATTGACAGCACCAACAACCGGAACAAAGGGGCTTCCCTGCACCACGGATAAGGACCAACGCATAAGATCACGACCATGACCGAAAAAATCGTATGCCAGAACAGAAAAGCCCGTCATGAATACTTCATTGAAGAAACCTTTGAAGCGGGCATGGTCCTGGACGGGCCGGAAGTAAAATCGCTCAGGGACGGACGGGCGAACCTGGTGGACAGCTATGCCAGGGTCAAGCGAGGGGAGGTATTCCTCTTCAACATGCACATCAGCCCTTACCCTTTTGCGCACCATATGGACCTGGACCCCAAGCGGACCAGAAAGCTCCTCCTGACCAAAAAGGAGATCAAGCGCATCGTCGGCAAGACCGAAGAGAAGGGCTACACGATGATCCCATTAAAGGTCTATTTTTCCGGCGGATGGGCCAAGATTCTTGTGGGACTGGCCCGGGGAAAGAAGAAAGCGGACAAGAGACAGGCCATTAAAGAGAAGGACATGAAAAGGGACATGGACCGGGAGCGAAAGAGAAGTCGGTATTAACCTGAGAATCTCCGCTGTTCCAAGGGGTTCCCCCCTCGCTTCCTCTCCTTTTCCGCCGATTCACAGAGAAACCGTAACGAATACCTGAAGAACGCTATTGACTGTCACAGAAAAGGGGGTTACTCTATTTTCATCATTCATATTTAACCCACCAATCACCTTCAACCAAAAAGGGGGCGAAACGGGTTCGACGGGGGTAAGAAAGCTTAAGTTGCATACCGAGGTCCCACCTGGCCTCGTAAAAACGGGTGGACTAAACACAACTGCAGACGATTATACGTTTGCCTTGGCCGCTTAAGGCCAACGTCCTGTCCTTCCTCTCCTGCGGGATTGATAAGGGCGCCGACTAGCGGGATAGCTGAACCGGCGAACCTGTCTGCCGGTGATGCGAAACTCTATGCAGGTTAGTTCCATGGTGACTTCGCCCGACAGGGAACCATGGGGCGAAACTTAATTATCGGGCTATGTATGTAGACGCTTAAGTGGATTGCTTTCGGACGGGGGTTCGACTCCCCCCGCCTCCACCAATAAGATGTT
>Ga0209164_1005626_pt1 | contig 10588 bp, 7 predicted proteins | sample MTBNYHSulfiMetaG_FD_187458 | JGI IMG/M metagenome (GOLD analysis project Ga0209164, IMG submission 187458) | Enrichment culture microbial communities from rom New York Harbor, USA that are MTBE-degrading - MTBE-NYH (New York Harbor Sulfidogenic)... | ecosystem: Environmental > Aquatic > Marine >... | reverse complement strand
GCGAGATCGACTACTTCACCCACGAGCAGCACGGCGTCCTGGACTGGTACCGCGACAACGAGCCGCTGCGGGAGGAGGGCTACTCGACGACGCTCTTCGGCGACGCGGCGGTGAGGTTCCTGGAGACCCAGGACGGCGCCACGCCGTTCTTCCTCTACCTGGCCTTCAACGCCCCGCACACCCCCTACCAGGCCCCCCAGGAGTACCTGGACCGCTACCCGGAGATCGCCGACCCGAGCCGGCGCGCCTACGCCGGCATGGTCACCGCGCTCGACGACCAGGTCGGGCGCGTCCTCGCCACGCTCGACGCGAAGGGCCTGCGCGACGACACCCTGGTCGTCTTCCACAGCGACAACGGCGGCACCCGCAACGCCATGTTCGCGGGCGAGGGGGACATGTCCAAGGTCACGATCCCCTGCGACAACGGCCCCTACCGCGACGGCAAGGGCTCGCTGTACGAGGGGGGGACGCGGGTCGCGGCCCTGGCCAACTGGCCCGGCCGCATCGCGCCCGGCGGCGTGGTCGACGGCGTGATCCACGTGGTCGACATGTACCCCACCCTAGTCGCCCTCGCCGGCGGCTCCACGGCCAGGAGCAAGCCCCTGGACGGCATGGACGTCTGGGCGACCATCAGCGACGGGCAGCCGTCGCCGCGGACCGAGGTGGTCTACAACGTCGAGCCGTTCCGGGCCGGGGTGCGCCAGGGGGACTGGAAGCTCATCTGGCGCGTGCTCCTGCCGAGCGCGGTGGAGCTCTACAACGTCGCAGCCGACCCCTCCGAGACCACCAACCTGGCGGCCGAGCACCCGGAGATCGTCGCCTCGCTCCAGGCCCGCGCGAACGAGCTCGGCGCCGAAATGGCCAAGTCCTACCTGCTCCAGACCGAGTTCGCCGCCATGCGCGAGCGCATGGCGATGCCGCCGGCGCTCCCTGGCCACGAGCTCTACTTCGAGGACGAGCCGTAGCGCCGCTCCCCGTGGCTGCGCCGCCGAGGGGCTCCACCCGTGGGGAGCCTCGGAGGACCGCGCGCCTCAACCCTCGTGTCATCCCGAACGCGACCCCGAGCGCACGCGAGGGGTCGCGGAGGGATCGGCCCCGTCGGAGCCGGCGCGTCCTGATCGCCCTGGTAAGATCGCGGCGATGACCGACGCCGAGGAGCTGCGGCGCGAGGTGCTGGAGGCGCTCGAGGCGCCGCCCGAGCTCTACCCCCACCTCGGGGAGCTTCTCGACGACCTGCCGGACCTGGGGACCGACCCGGCGGCGGTGCTCGCGTTGCTTCGTCCCCTCCCGCTGCCGGCGGGGGCGCGGGTGCTCGACCTCGGCTGCGGTCCGGGCATCGTAGCGGTCGCGCTGGCCCTCGAGCTCGGGATGACGGTGACCGGGGTCGACGCCTACCCCCCCTTCGTGGACCGCGCGCGCCGGCGGGCGGCGGCGGCCGGCGTGGCCGACCGCTGCCGCTTCGAGGCCGGCGACCTGCGCCAGGCCCTCGCGGCCGGCGGCGATCACGACGTGGTCCTCTTCGGCGCGGTCGGGGCGGTGCTCGGCGGGCCGGGCGAGACGGTGCGGCAGCTGCGCCAGGTGGTCGCACCGGGAGGCTACATCGTGCTCGACCACGCCGTAGCCGCGACCGCGGGGGACGCGCTGCCCGGCTTCCCGACGGCGGAGGTGGCGCAATCGGAGCTCGAAGCCTGGGGCGACACGCTGCTCGTGCAGCAGATCCCCGACCGCGACGCCGTGCGGGCGACCAACCAGCGCAACAACCGCCTCCTGGCCGCGGCGGCGAAGCGGATCAGCCGGCGGGTGCCGTCCGTCGCCGCAGCGTTCGAGCGCTATCTCGAGCGCCAGCACCTCGAGTGCGAGCGTCTCGAGACCACCCTGCTGCCGGTTCTCTGGCTCCTCCGCCGGGCCTCCGAGGGCTGAGCGCGGCCGAGGCTGGGCTTCGCTGGGGCAGATGTCGAGTAGCCGGGGGAGGTTACCCTCCCCCAGCTCTCACAGAACCGGACTTGTGGGCCTCACATCCGGCTCTTCGGAGCACCGGCGTCCAGGTCAGCGAGCCTGTAGTCCGGCGCTGGTGCGTATGCACCCGCAGCTATCCCAGGTCCAGCCCGAGCTGGACTGGGACGGTGACGTGTCGGAGCTGAAGCTCGAGCCACCGAGCCTTGATGGACTTGAGCCCGCGTTCGGCGAAGTACGCGTTCGGCAGGCCCCTGTCGACCGCTGGGCTGTGCGAGAGCGCCCATCGCCGCCGCTTGCGGTCGTAGACGCTCTTGCCCACGGTGGATGGCTTCACCCCGAGGCGGATCAGGTTTCGCGCGATCGTTCGCTTGCACTTCCATTGGCGCAGCTTGATCGCCCGCAGGCGTCGTCGGATATGGGCGTCCAGGTTGGAGAGGGTCCTCTCCTCTCCCGCGGTGACGATCCGGAAGAAGTCGATCCAGCCGATGACGTAAGCATTGACCCGACGGATGCAGTCGTCCAGCGACTGCCCCCAAGTCCGCGGCGTCAGCTGCCTGATCTGCTCGTTGACGCGCTCCCGGGAGCGCTTCGACAGCAACACCTCGACGGTCCCATCCCCCGGCTCGCGCTGGAGTCGGAAACCCACGAAGTGTCGCCCCTCCGGCCTGGCGACGGCACTCTTGCGCTGGTTCACCTTGAGACGGAGCCGCCTCTCGATGAACCGGCTGATCGACTCCATCACGCGCTCCCCCGCCCGCTGCGACCTCACGTAGATGTTGCAGTCGTCGGCGTAACGCACGAAGCGGTGCCCGCGCTGGGCCAGCTCTCTGTCGAGCTCGTCCAGCACGATGTTCGCCAGCAACGGCGACAACGGACCCCCTTGCGGGGTCCCCTCCTCGTTGCTGACCACCACCCCGTCCGGCATGACTACCTTGGCCTTGAGCATGCGCCGAATCAACTGGAGCAGCCGCCGGTCGCCCACTCTCTGGGTCAGCCGCGACATCAGTCGGTCGTGGTTGACCTGGTCGAAGAACTTCTCCAGGTCCAGGTCCACGACCCACTCGTACCCCGCCTCGACGTATCCCTTGGCCTCAGCAATCGCCGTGTGACAGCTCCGACCCACTCGGAATCCGTGGCTCGACGTGTGGAATCCCGGGTCGTAGTGCGGGTTCATCACCTGATACACCGCCTGCTGCACGACCCGGTCCACCACGTCAGGTATCCCGAGCCCTCGCTGGCCTCCCCCAGCCTTGGGTATCCAGACCCGCCGGATCATCCCAGGCTGGTAATCCCCAGCGAGCAGCTCGCGACTCAGCCTCGGCAGAATCTCGCCCAGGTGCTTGCGCACCTCCGCGATCGTCCGCCGATCCGGTCCCGGCGCGCCGTCGTTCTCCGCCACCTTCTCAAACGCCATCCTCAACGTCGCCTCCCTCGCCACCTCCTCCATCGTCATCGCCGGCAAGGCTCCTCTCTCGCTGACCTTCGGCTTCGGCACCGCGCGCGCCACAGCCGCAGGCCCGCCTGCAGCCGCAACGCCGTCGGCCCCTTCCGGGCTGTCGGCTGTCCCGAAGTCCAGCTCCAGCTGCCTCGCCTCTTCGCTGGCCGTGGTCGCCTTCCCTCCCCCCGACGCACCCGCCGAGGTTGGGACCGCCTTTCGACGGCCTTCCGGTACTATGCGACCATCCGACTCCTCCCGTCCCTTCACCGCTTCGTCCTTTCGTCCTCGGCGGCTACCGACGGCAGCTCGCGCCACCTCGGAGGCCGAGAGGTCTCCCCGGGTAAGAACGCAGAACTTCATGCGAAACCGTCGCCAATACGCACGCTCCCGGACGGATATCGGGCTTCGCTGCTGGGGGCCAGCTCACCCCGGAGTCGTACGCCTTACGGCGCTTCACTCTCGTTCGGTTCCGCATTGCACCTCAGGCTTCCACCAGACGCACCCTCGCGGGTCTTCCCCCTTCCCCTCCACCACGCCCTTGCCTCCTCGGTGTGGGGTTCCCTCCGTCAGGGTCCCCAGAGGACTCTCACCTCCAGTTCTGCGCCCATGCCGGGCGCACCCCTCCGCGGCCCCTTCGGGTCCACGTTCGGGATGACTGGAGGTGGGGTGCGGGCTCGCGTTCGGGATGACTGGAGGTGGGGTGCGGGCTCGCGTTCGGGATGACATGTCGTCCTTGGCGCGCGCTTCACGAGAAGGCTGGCGCGCGCCCCGCCGCCGTGGGAGGATACGGCCCGGAGGGGGGCATGAAGCCCGTGAAGATCGTCGTCCTGGTCGCGCTGGTGGTCGCCGCGGTGGTCTCGATCTGGATGATCGTCACCTCGATGCGGGGCCGCCTCGGCCCCCAGGTGCTGGCGGCGGAGCTCGACCGGACGGTGGTCGATGAGTACTGCCGGCTGGTGGCGGAGGGCCGCTACGCCGAGGCCTGGGAGCGCTGCCTGAGCGCCGACTACCGAGGCAAGGTCACGATTGACGACTTCGCGGTGGCGCACGACCGCCGCCGGGCCGAGGTGGGAACGGTCCAGGGGCGCCGACTGCTCACCATCGGCTCCACCCGCCAGCTCTTCACGTGGGTGCGCTGGCTCCACCTCCTCTACGCGGTGGACTACCCCGGCCGCGAGGAGCGGCTGTACATCGTGCTCAGCGATGCCGACGGCGAATTCCGCGTCGACGGCACCTACGAGCCCGGGGCCGGCGACACCCTCGACTTCAAGCTCTGGTGAGCCCGAGGCCGTTGCGACCGACGGTCGTTGGAGGGATACTCGTCTCCACCAGTGCCCGCGGAGGTCCCCATGCCGAGAGCCGTCATCGTCGCAGCGTGTCTCCTCCTGACCGCGGCAGCCACCGCCGAGGTGGTGGTGGACGAGCACGGGCTCAGGCCGCGGCTCGGGCCGCGGCTCGACGTCACCGCGGCGCCCGGCGCCGAGCCCCGAGCCGCCACCGCCTGGGTCCCCCTGGGGCCTTTCGGGGGGGACGTGGACGACGTCGCGGCTTCGCCCATCGCCACCGGGGTGGTGCTGGCCGGACTGGCGCCCTCCGGCGGCTCGGGCGGGACCATGTTCCGCTCCACCGACGGCGGCGCCACCTGGGTCGAGGTTCCCGGGTTCAGCATCAGCGCCTACGACGTCGAGTTCACCGCGGCAGGGGTCGCCTACGCCGGCACCGACGACGGGGTCTTCGCCTCCACCGACGACGGGGCCACCTGGACGCCCCTGCCCCTCGGCATCGGGCTCAACGACTCGACCCACGAGGTGACCGTCGACCCCGCCGACCCCACCGTGCTGTGGGCGGGGATTGACGACCACACCGGCGCCCAGGCCGTGAACGTGCTGCGCTCCACCGACGCTGGCGCCACCTGGCAGAACGTCACTCCGCCGCTGGCCACCCCGACGTCGTGCCTCGGCATCGCGGTCGACCCCACCGGCTCCTCCCGGGTCTGGGCCGCCTTCGGGGGGACGTTCGGCGGCGGCGCGGTGTGGCGCTCCACCGACGGCGGCGCCACCTGGGCGAACCGGTCGGCAGGGCTCCCCAACAACCCGATGAACGTCGTCGTTCACGACGGCACCCGGGTGCTGGTCGGCGGCGGTCAACGGTTCGGCTCGCAGTACGTCGGCCTGTACGCCTCGGACAATGACGGAGTCACCTGGACACCGCTCCACGACGGCACCTGGCCGTTGCTGGTGGTCAGCGACGTGGAGCTCGACCCCGCGAACCCCTCGGTGATCCTGGCGGCCACCGAGGGCTCCGGGGTCCACCGCTCCACCGACGGTGGCGACTCCTGGGCGGTCAGCATCGGCGGGAGCGGTTCCTTCAGCCTGGCGTCGGTGCGCTTCGACCCTGCCTCCGCCGCCACCATCTTCCTCGGGGCCAGCTCGCTGGGGGTGGTCCGCAGCCTCGACGGGGGGGAGACGTTCGACGTCTCGTCGGTGGGGATCGGCCAGCTGGACGTCCACTCCGCCGCCGCCAACCCCAACGACCGGGCCGAGCTCGCGGTGGCGTTCCAGGGGCTCAACGACGGCGGCGTGTACACCTCCACCGACGGCGGAGCGCTGTGGACCCTGGAGGGGTGCCCCGGGACCCGCTACAACCTGGTCTCCTTCGCCCAGGACGGGCGGCTGTACGCCATTTCCGACGGGCCCAGCTCGACGGCCCCGGAGGCGCTGTACCGCCGCGAGCTGGACGGCACCTGGACCTACCTCGGGCCGAACCAGGGGACGGCGTTCGAGTCGGAGCTTCACGCCCTGCGGTTTTCCGCCACGGACCCCTCCCTGCTCCTCATGGGGGGCAACGACTTCGGGGTCGCGGGTTGGGAGGGGACGGTGTGGCGCTCCACCGACACCGGCTCGACCTGGGCCAAGGCGTACGAGGGCACCGAGGACTACGAGTCGGTGACCGACATCGAGATCGTCGAGGACGGCACCGACACGAAGATGGTCGCCTGCTTCCAGGACCTCGCGTCCGGCCCGGACGCGGGCGCCCTGCGCTCGGACGACGGCGGGCTCAACTGGTTCAAGTCCTCCGCCGGGCTGCCGCCCTCCGCGAGGCCCTACGCGCTCAGCCCCACGCCGGGCAGCCCCAGCGCGTTCCTGCTCGCCAGCGGCTGGCCCGTGACCGGCCTCTACCGGACCACCGATGGCGGTCAGTCCTGGGCCGGCACCGGCTTCGCCGGCGCTGACCTGCGCGGCGTGGTCGCCCACCCCGACCGCCCGGGGGTCGTCTACGTGGCCCAGAACGGGACCCCCAAGGCGCTGCGCTCCCCCGACGGCGGCACGACCTTCGCCCCCTGTGACGACGGCCTCGGCGGCGCCGGCCTTCCTCGCGCCCTGGCCTTCGCCCCCGGGACGCCGGACCTCCTCCTCCTCGCCACCAGCACCGGCACCTACGCCCGGGAGGTGGAGCAGGCGCTGTTCACCGACGGCTTCGAGACCGGCGGCACGACCGCCTGGTCGCTCGCCGTGCCCTGACGCGGTATCCTACGCGCCGTGGCACGTCCTCGCGCGCGTCTGTTCCTCGGCCTCGACGTGGGCAGCCTGAGCTGCGACGCGGTCCTGGTCGACGAGAACGGCGCCGTGGTGGCGTGGACGGTGCTGCCAACCGGCGCCCGGGTCGTCGACACCATCGCCCGCGCCCGCCGCGAGGTGCTGGAGCTGGCCGGCGCGAGCTCGGAAACGGTGGCGGCCGCAGTCGCCACCGGCTACGGTCGCGAGCGGGTCGAGGGGCGGATCGCGGCGGTCACGGAGATCACCTGCCACGCCCGCGGCATCACCGCCCTCCTGCCCGGCACCGACGTCCTGGTGGACATCGGCGGGCAGGACAGCAAGGCGATCCGCCTCGACCGCTCCGGTCGGGTGGTGGACTTCGCCATGAACGACAAGTGCGCCGCCGGCACCGGACGGTTTCTCGAGGCCATGGCCCGGGCGCTGGAGGTGGACGTCCCCGACCTCGGCGACCTCGACGCCGACGCCCGCGCGGGCCTCACCCTGAGCAGCATGTGCACCGTGTTCGCCGAGAGCGAGGTGGTGTCGCTGGTGGCGTCCGGAGCCGAGGTGGCGGAGATCGTCGCCGGCCTGCACCGGGCCATCGCCGGCCGCACCCAGGGGCTGGTGCGGCGGGTGGCGCCGCAGCTCGACGGTCTCGAGGTGGCCATGTCCGGCGGCGTGGCCCGCAACCACGGTGTGGTCAGGGCGCTGGCCGCCGCCCTCGGCCGGCCGGTGAGGGTGCCGGACGAGCCCGACACGGTGGGCGCCCTCGGCGCCGCTCTGATCGCTCGAGATCGGGCTCCTGCAACCGGCCCTCCGGTCTGACCGCAAAGGTCCGACGACGACCGCCCGCCCGCGCGTGCCGAGCCCCCGTCTCCGATGGTAGACTCGCTGCCGGAGGGGTGGTCAACCCGATTCCGGCCAGATGATGCCCAGGGACCGCACGGTTGTCGGACCTGTGCCCGGTGACGCCTCGGCGCCGCCGGCCCGGTCGTGGTACGGGGGGCGCCGGCGTTGACCGCGCGGGGCGCCGCCCTCGAGGTCGACCTCGGCCAGCCCTTCCGGATCGCGCCGGGGCAGGAGGTCCGGGCCCGGGGCACCGAGCTGGTCCTGCGCAAGGTCGGCCTGGTCCGACGGGAGCCCGCACCCGGGTTCGAGGGGCACAGCGAGGAGGTCATCCTGACCCTCGAGGCCCGCGTCGGCGACTCGGTCAAGCGCCGCAGCTTCGGCTGGCGCGACGGCGGCGGGGGGGACGTGAAGGGATCGTGGGCGCTGGGGGAGCTGGTGGTCCAGTTCGACCGACACCAGCTGTTCACCGTCACCATTGTCGAGTCCCCGGGCACGCTCAGCGCCTCGGCCCGGGCCGTGTTACCCCTTCCCGTCCCGCCCGACCCTGTCGTCGAGACCCACCCGGCGCGACCGTTGCCATCAGAACCCGTCGCGTCTCGTCCCGAGCCCGAGCCCGACCCCGACAGGGACCGCGAGCTGGTGCGGGTGCGGCGCAAGCGCAAGAAGCGGCGACGGCACCCGCTGGAGCGGCTCGTGGACCGCGTGTCCGCGTTCCTGCGCAGGCTCCTGGTGCCGTCGCAGCCCGTGGTCACCGTCCCAGCGCCCACCGAACGAACCCGGCGGCGCAAGCGCCGCCGCAGCAACGGGCAGGAGACACCGCTGCCGCCCAACAGGCTGACCTTCGAGCAGAAGATCGGCTGGTACTGGTCCCTCACCGTGCTCGAGGGGAGCCGCACCGTCGGGACCATGCGCGGCGCCAACCCCCACGCCCTGGTGGCCCTGGTGGAGGACTACCTGGTGGCCTTCGGCTCACCTCGCCCCGGCTTCTCCCTCGTCCTCGGCAACGCCAGAACCGGCCGCGAGATCACGCTCGACCGGGCCCTGGTGGGCGCCATCAGGTCGGGGAACGCCGACGAGGTCCTCAAGTCCCTCGACAGCTCCTACCCGCGCCACACGCCGAGCCGCTCGGGGAGCACGACCGTGATGGTCGACGAAAACGGTCACTCGGTGAACGCCGTCGAGCTCCTGGCGCGGGTCTTCGATCCCCACCGGCGGTAGCCGCCTCCGGGAGCGAGCCTCTTCTCGGATGAGTCGAGCTGCGAGAGCCGAAGTCCGCCACCTCGACGTGGACCTGGTCTTGGACCTCATCGCGAACGCGAGCGCCTACCCCCACGCCGTCATCCCGAACGCGAGCGCCTACCCCCACGCCGTCATCCCGAACGCGAGCTCAGCGAGCGGAGGGATCCGCCCCAGCGGAGGGAGCACCTTCGCTGAGGCAGATCCCTCGTCGCTCTGCTCCTCGGGATGACAAGAGGGGGGCTCCTCGGGATGACAAGAGGGGGGCTCCTCGGGATGACAAGAGGGGGGCTCCTCGGGATGACGGGTTGTGTGGGTGCCCTCCTTGGCCAGTGCCCTCCTGCGTCGTGGCGCCTCGTGGCGTCTGCGCGTTCTCCCCTTCGACCGCCGGGCATGGCCGGACCCTTGGGTTACGGGCGGTGCCCGCGTTGCGCCTCTGCGTTGAACGGGCGGGTGGGCGGCTCTGCGTCTCAGGAGGAAGGGTGGCTCTGCGCCTCCCTCCTGCGCCTTTGCGTTTCTTCCCTCTCGAGCCCTCGCTGGGTCGAGCTCGTTGGGCCGCGAGCTCGAGCCCGCGCCGAGTCTCTCGGTTGCCGCGTTGAAAGGGGGGGATGGCCGGCCCCGCGCCTCCGGCTCACCGCCCGTCGGTCGGCCCCGCCATGGCCCGGCGGCGTTCGAGCTTGCGCTCGAGCTCGGTGAAGGTAACGCCGAGGCGCTCGGCGGTGCCCACCGCCAGCGACGTCGTGGCGACCCCGGGGACGAACCGGTAGGTGGCGCCCCGCTCCGGGTCCACCTCCACCTGGAGGAAAGCGAGCCCGCTGCCCCCCGGCGCCGCGTGGAGCTGCTGCGCGAAGTCGAGGAAGTGGGTGGTGACGAAGGCGGTCGGCTCGAGGCGACGCAGGAGACGCAAGACCATGTCCACGATCTCGATCGCCTCCGACGGGTTGGTCCCCGAGCAGAGCTCGTCGAGCAGGACCAGCGAACCGGAGGGCACGGTCTCGAACAGGGTCCGAAGGCGCACCAGCTCGGTGCCGAGGCGGCCCTCGGACTGGTCGGCACGGTCGAGCTCGACGATGGAGGCGAACAGGCCCGCCACGAACGGCAACCTCGCCCGCGTGCAGGGGACGTAGAGCCCGGACTGGCCGAGCACCTGGGCGATGCCGAGGGCCTGCAGCAGGCGGGTCTTGCCGCCCGAGTTCGGCCCGGTGACGAGGGTGATGGGGGAGCCCGGGTAGGTCCGGACGTCGGACGGAACGGGCCGTTCGACCAGCGCGGTCAGCAGCGGGTTGAACAGCCCCTCGACCTCGAGCTCGGCACCCCCCTCGACCTCGGGCAGGCAGACCTCGAGCCCGCGCCGCCTGGTCGCGGCGGCGAAGGAGAGCAGGGCGAGGTAGACCTCGAGGTGGCACACCACCTGCACCACGGAAACCACCGCCGGGGCGACCTCCTTGTAGACCCCCATGACCAGCCGGTCCACCAGCTGGTCGAAGTCGAATCGGTGGTAGGCCAGCCGCAGCCGGTCCCTCCACCGCCGCAACGGCCGCCGGTAGAAGGGGTTCCCGCGCCGCTCCTGGAG
>Ga0209164_1005621_pt1 | contig 10595 bp, 12 predicted proteins | sample MTBNYHSulfiMetaG_FD_187458 | JGI IMG/M metagenome (GOLD analysis project Ga0209164, IMG submission 187458) | Enrichment culture microbial communities from rom New York Harbor, USA that are MTBE-degrading - MTBE-NYH (New York Harbor Sulfidogenic)... | ecosystem: Environmental > Aquatic > Marine >... | reverse complement strand
CGTTTCTCGCCTCCTCGTACATCGGGCACGGGCGCTGGCAGGTGAATGTTGTTCAGAGTGTTCTCTACCTGACAGGAATTTGCTTGTCAGGATTATCTATCTTCAAAGGAGTAATAAATGAATTCAATCACTAAGATCGCAAGAACCGCTGGCCTGCTTTACCTGTTTTACGTGGTCACCTCATTCATCGCCAATCTATTCGGGAAATTCGTGTTTGTGGAAGCCCCGGTCACCATCAATCACATCCTGACCCATACAACGCAGTTCCGCATTGGCTTTGTCATCAATCTTTTTTCAGTCGTTCTATTCCTTTTGGCAGCCTGGGCTTTGTACGTGCTGCTGAAACCGGTGAATAAGGATTTTGCCTTGCTATTCCTGTTATTCAATGTCGCGGGCTTCGCTGTGTGGTTAATCAGCTCGCTCTGCTTGTTTGGCAGCCTGGTGATCTTGAATGGACCTGAAGCGATCAAAGCCTTCGAGCCAGATCAACTACATGCGCTGGCGGTGTTCTTCTTCGGTTTATACAAAACCGGGGTCTTCATCGCTCAGGTGCCTTACGGGGTCTGGCTCTTTCCGCTCGGTTACCTGGTCCTTAAATCCAAGTTCCTTCCAAAGATCCTAGGCATGCTGTTGATCGCAGATGGCATTTGCCAATTCGTTTATGTCTGCCAGCGCTTGATCCTCCCCGATCTCGCTTTCATAGCTTATCCCTGCACAGTGATCAGTTTTGTTGCAGAAGTCTCCCTGGCTTTGTGGCTTGCCATCAAGGCTGTGAAACCCCGCTTGTCCGTGGATCCGGAATAAAGAAAAGAGTAAAGATGATAAACAAAAAAGGAATCTTGAAAAAGGTGTTGGTGTTGACTCTGGTGGGAGGTTTGGCTTTCTGGCTGGCTAACTTCGCGATTTCGCGAACGGCTATCGCTGCGGATTACAGGGCTGCCATGTCAATTTCCTACTTCCCGATGCTTCTGGAATCCCTGATCGGCGGTTTGATCATCGGGTTGTGGGTCAGTTTTCCTCTGCTGAGATTCTTTAACAGGATCCCGGGTAAAAACCCGATAATAAAATCAATCCTCCTGAGCTCACTTGTGCTGATCATTGTCACAATCGTGCTCGGCGGTCCGTCAAGTTTCTTTGCCACAAGTGATATCTTGCGGTACTTCATCATCGGCACGGTATTTAACGTGATCCGCATCACCGCCCTGGGCATCGCGATAGGTTATGTGTGTAAGAGATTGCACAAGGAAGTCAAATCAACCGAAGTCGCTGCCAGCCCTTGCGGGTTGGAATAAGGAAACAGTCATGCAAACCAGAGCCACAGGTCTAAGCAAGCAAGAGTCATCCCGCGATTTCTCAAAGAAACTGCTTAAGTTAGCAGTTACGGGAGGTGCGGTATTCTGGGTCATTGACTTCTTAATGGCAGTTTCCCCTATTGCTGCAGCCTATAAAGCCGCGTTCTCGTTCGCTTCGCTGCCTGTGGCTCTGGTTGAAGCACTGGCTGGCGGGCTAGTGATCGCATTCAGCGTCAGTTTTTTCCTGCTTCGGTTCTTTAGCAGGCTCCCTGGTAAAAATTCCATCCAGAAAGCGTTGATCCTTAGCTTTAGTGTAATGGTCATTATCGAGGTTCTTTCAGCGATTGGAAACCCAGCTCATGCACTTGTCTACCTTGTGCTCGACACAGGGATGAATATTCCAAGGTTTGTCGCCCTTGGATGGACAATTGGATTTGTGTTTGATAAGCAAAACAGAAAGGTTTAAATATGAAAGCAATCATCTGCCCCAGATACGGTTCCCCGGATGTTCTTCAGCTCCAGGAGGTGGAGAAACCAGTTCCGCAAGAAGACGAGGTGCTGATCCAAATTCATGCTGCTTCTCTCAATTCGCGCGACTTGCGAATGCTGCGCGCAAATCCTTTTTATATGCGACTTATGCCTGGAGGTCTTTTCCGTCCCAGAAACAAGATCTTCGGGGCTGACTTGGCTGGGCGGGTTGAGGCAATTGGCCGTAAAGTCAAGCAGTTCAAGCCGGGTGATGAAGTCTTTGGATTCTTGCCAAGTTCAACCGGCAAGGGCACATTTGCCGAGTTTGTGTGTGCCAGCGAAAACCTGTTGACACTGAAACCCGCCAACCGGACATTCGAGCAGGCAGCGGCTGTCCCGCTTGCGGCGATGACAGCCTTGCAAGGTTTGCGTGACAAAGGCAACATACAACCAGGGCAAAAGGTATTGATTAATGGTGCCTCTGGGGGTGTCGGAACATTTGCCGTGCAGATCGCCAAAGCATTCGGAGCGGAGGTCACCGCGGTGTGCAGAACGCGAAACTTGGAAATGGCGTGTTCCCTCGGGGCAGATCATGTCATCGATTATAAAGTTGAAGATTTTACCCAAAGCGGGGTTCAATACGATTTGATCCTGGCTGTAAACGGATTCCATCCTATTGAGGATTACCTTCGCATGTTAAAACCAAGTGGATCCTATGTTGTTGTCGGGGGCTCCATGCGTCAACTCATCCAGGCGGGGAGAAACAGGAAAAGAATTACTCAAACCAATGGTCAGAACTCAATTGTTCTTTCGCTGAAACAAAACCAGGAGGATCTGATCATTATTAATGATCTCCTTGAAACCGGGAAGATCATGCCGGTTATCGATGGATGTTACCCGTTAAGTAAGACACCTGAAGCGTTCTGGTATTTTGAGAAAGAACATCCCAGGGGCAAAGTTGTCATAAGGGTGGTATGATTAATTTTTTTAATACTTACCAACAGCCCTTTGAAGTATTGGGACGTGCTGTATACTTGAATTATGACAGTTCCAATCCTGGCAACAAAACTCTACATCCCCCAACTACGGACTGGCATCATCCCCCGCCCTCGTCTGATTAAGCGGTTGATCGAGGGGGTAGCAAAGGGCAGTTTGGTGACGTTGGTATCAGCACCTGCCGGCTTTGGTAAAACCACGTTGGTCAGTGAATGGATTGCCAGTTGTGGGAGGCCGGTGACGTGGATATCGTTAGATGAAGGGGATAAAGATCCTATACGTTTTCTAACCTACTTAATAGCAGGGTTACAAACCATCAAAGCGGGAATTGGAGAGAAGCTGCTAGCTGTGCTTCAATCACCGCAGCCACCACCAATCGAAATCGTTCTAACCGCGCTAATTAATGAAATCATCACCATCTTAGAAAATTTCGTTCTAGTACTCGACGACTACCACTCCATTGATTCCAAAACAGTGGACAAGGCACTCACCTTTCTGATCGAGCACCTGCCCTCACAAATGCACCTGGTTATAGCCACCCGTGAAGATCCAGATTTACCCCTGGCAAGATTACGCGCGCGGGGTCAATTAACTGAGCTGCGTGCTGTGGATCTGCAATTTTCATCTTCTGAAGCAGCCGACTTTCTCAATCGGGTGATGGGACTGGGTCTCCTAACTGATGATATTTCCGCGCTTGAAGCCCGCACTGAAGGCTGGATTGCAGGGCTGAAATTGGCAGCGATTTCCATGCAAGACCGGGATGATCTTGCCAGTTTTATCCAGTCATTCACTGGCAGTCACCGTTTTGTGCTCGATTATCTGGTTGATGAAGTTCTTCAACGCCAGCCTGAATATATCCGTAGCTTCCTACTGCAAACCGCGATCCTCGGCAGGCTGTGTGCTCCTCTGTGCAATGCTGTCACAGAGCGGAAGGATGGCAAAGAAATACTGGATATCATAGAACGTAGCAACCTGTTTCTCATTCCGTTGGATGATCAGCGCCAGTGGTATCGCTATCACCACCTTTTTTCCGAGGTTCTGCAGACGCATTTGAAAGAGTTGCAACCCGATCCTGTAACCGCGCTTCATCAGCGGGCGAGTATTTGGTTCGAGCAGAACGATCTGCTGGCAGACGCCATCCGCCATGCGCTCGCCGCTGAAGATTTTGCTCGGGTAGCAAGCCTGGCTGAGTTGGCATGGCCAGATTGGCGTTGGGCAGCTCAGTCTATCATGATGTGGCTTGATTGGGTGAATGCACTACCAAAAGAACTGGTCCGTGCCAGGCCTGTGCTCAGCATTGCGTATGCCCAGGCATTATTGAATGCTGGCAAGGTAGAGGCAGCCGAAGCCCGATTGCTAGACGCCGAGCGGTGGCTGGAAACCATCAGTGACCGACCGCGAGACCAGGCGACAGGTATGGTTGTAGTGGACGAGGAGCAGTTTCAATCGCTGCCGGTATTGTTAGCTACCACACGAGCTTATCATTCCCAGGCTATTGGCGATTGGACTGGTACTGTAATGTACGCTCGACGGGCACTCGACCTCTTGCCTGAGGAGGATCACTCCATGCGTGGCACGGCGACAATGCTGCTGGGGCTCGCATACTGGGCGAATGGGGATCTTGAAGCGGCTGATCGGACCTTCACCAAGGGTCTGGCCATCAGGCAGAAAACCGGCCACATCCTTGACACAATTGACGCCGCCTTTGTCCTGGCTGCCATAAAGACGGTACTAGGCCATCTCCACGATGCAGTACGGACAAGTGAATATGCATTGCAGCTTGCGACAGAGCACGGCGAACCAATGCCTCAGGGAACTGAGGATGTGTATACGGAAATAAGCAAGCTGCACCGTGAACAAGGCGACCTGGATGCTGCTGCACAAGACCTGGCTATCAGCAAGAATCTGGGCGAGAAAGTCATGTTACCGGATTGGCAACATCGTTGGTGCATTGCGCAGGCTCGACTAAAGGAGACGCTGGGAGACCTGGATAAGGCGCTCGATCTGCTAGATGAGGCGGAACGCTTTTTTGTCCGAACCCCATTGCCCAATTTACAACCCATATCTGCCATGAAAGTCCGGATCTGGGTTGTGCAGGGTAAGTTAGCCAAAGCTCAGGAATGGGCACATGAAAAGGGCTTATCCCCTGACGATGATCTCAGCTACCTGCGCGAGTTCGAGCACATCACATTGGCCAGGGTGCTCATCGCCCGTTTTAAGTGTGACCGGGTAGATGATTTCATTCGCGAGGCAGTGGAACTGCTGGAGCGCCTCCTGAAAGCAGCGGAAGAAGGCGGGAGGCTGTCGAGTGTGATCGAGATCCTAATCCTGCAAGCGCTCGCGCACCAGGCACAAGGAGATATCCCGGCCGCTCTCGCGCCATTGGAGCGTGCATTGAATCTGGCTGAACCGAAGGGCTACTTCCGAATTTTTGTGGACGAAGGCGAACCAATTCGATTGCTTATTTTGGATCTTAAATTGTGGGTTGAAAAACGAAAACGCGACCAAGACCTCAAATTGATAAGATACACAGACAAACTCCTGGCGGCTTTTGCGCAACCGATGCCTAGTCCACAATCAACTATCAGCAATGAAAAAACAATAATCAGAAATCAACGATCAGCATTGGTTGAGCCACTGAGCGAAAGTGAGATTGAAGTGCTCAGGCTGCTCAGAACCGAATTAAACGGCCCGGAAATTGCCCGTGAACGCATGGTGTCTCTGACCACAATACGAACCCATACCCAACACATTTACGCCAAGTTGGGGGTGAACAATCGCCGGGCAGCCGTCCGTCGCGCCGAAGAACTCGGTTTGTTGTAAAAATCGCTCAATTAGCTGCCCAAAGTACCGGCAGGATGAGAGTCACCTGCCGGTACTTTTTTTATATCCCCTAGATCAATCAAATCATCACCTAAATCATCACATGTAATGATGACGCCTCATCAGGTTTTTCGTTATCTTTTGATTGCAATAACGAATGGATGTAAAAAAAGTAGAAATTCATCTAAATCGAGAAAATTACTGAGGTGCTGCATGAGTGAAACACACGCTTTACCTGAATACTATGATGGGGCTGGACTTTATGAAATCCGGCTCAAGGGACACCTTGATGACCGGTGGTCTGACCGATTTGAGGGTCTGGCCATTACGCTGGAAGAGAATGGCAATACGCTGTTGACCGGTCCGGTGATTGACCAGGCTGCGCTGCACGGATTACTGAAAAAAGTACGTGACCTGGGAATAGCGTTGATCTCGGTCAGTCCTGTTGCGCCCGACCCTTCATCAGATGTCAAATCATAAATAGGCGTAGGCGCTTGCTTACGTCAAATCAACCACAACAAGGAGAATAAAAATGAATACATACAGAATGAATGCAGTAATGGCAGGCGTCCTCTACTTCCTGGGGACAGTCTTTGGTGCTTTGGGCGCAGTCATCGGCGGCGAAGTGCTGACCTCGCTCATTTCCGGCAAACCGCTTGTTGGAGTGGATCTGCTGGGACTCGTTGCCGCTAATTCGTCCCAGATCACTGGGGGTGCATTTTTATACCTCATGATGGGGATTTCGCTGGCGGCGATGACGCTTTTCCTCTACCCGATCTTCAGAAAAGATAGCGAAGAATTGGCGATGGGGATGGTCCTTTTCCGCGGGGCACTGGAAGGAACCGCGTATTCTATTCAGGTTATTGGCTTCTTAACCCTGGTCGCGCTTGGCAATGAATACGTTGCCACGGGGGCTAATTCTGCCGCTTTGCAGTCCATGGGCAATGTCTTGTACCAGTACCAAGACCTTACAGGCCCGGTTCTTACGATCATGTTTCTCATTGGTGCTGTGTGTTTATATATCTCCTTCTATCGTACCCGACTAATCCCCCGCTGGTTGACCATCTGGGGCTTGATCGGCGTGGTTCCTTATTTAGCGAATGCCTTGCTGCAGTTCTTCCACGTAAGTACCAGCATTGGAACCTTTTTGGAAGTTCCGTTGATGATCCAGGAATTGGTAATGGGCCTCTGGCTGGTCATCAAGGGATTCAATCCATCAGCAATCGCTAGCCTTACTACGAAAACAGAATAATGGAACTCATCCATATTGTTGAGAAAAAGGAGATAAAGAAATGAAACTCAAAACTGCTCTTTTCATCAGTTTGAAGATAATAGCCCTGACCGTTATCCTGTTCATTTGCTGGTCTGTGGCAGGCGGGGTTATGGGGCTATAGGCAGCACAAGCCAAACACCCGAACAGGCTTGCATGGGACTTATAGCTTTGCTGACGGTGTGCTTATCAACATAAAAAAAGGAAACTGAAATGGACATCCAAACTTCGAAAGTACTCATGGCTTTACTGGCGGTGTGCTTTTTAGACACCCTTGTTCTGGCTTACATCATCCTTCGCTCGCGCTGGTCGGGCTGGCGGCTCATTGCAACCGTCTTTTTTGTCTTCTATGGCGTGATGACATTCATAGCGCAAATTGAATCAGCGATCTTTCACATCCTGCCATCTGGTGTGTTGCCGCGTCTCTTCCTGATGGGAGTCTTCGTTGCCGCTCCTTTCTCGCTGCTGGCCGTTTTTATTCTTGGCAAGGGAAAAGCGGATACCACGGCGAGCAATGAGCCGAATTCACGCTTGATTATGCCTGTAAAAGAATGGGCCTGGAAATTGGCGGTAATTGCAATTGCTTATATGTTCTTGTACTCCACCTTCGGCTACTTTATTGCCTGGAAAAACCCCGCGGTGCAAGCTTATTATGGCGGGATTGACGAAGGCAGCTTCTTCGCACACATGAAAGTAGTATTTTCAACCGCACCCTGGTTGGAGCCTTTTCAAGCCCTACGCAGCGTGCTCTGGGCATTGTTGGCCTTGCCTGTAATTCGCATGATGAAAGGACTCTGGCAGGAAACTGCCATCGCTGTTGGATTGGTGTTTGCCGTGCTGATGAACAGCCAACTGTTGCTCCCCACTCCGTTAATGCCTGAAGCAGTACGAATGACACACCTACTTGAAACTGCCTCGTACAATTTTATTTTTGGATACTTGATCGTTTGGTTGCTCCATCGCCATCACTCGTCGATATCAGATTTATTCAGAGCACGCTTGATTCCACAGCCAAAAACGGACTGACACCGCGTACCCCTGAAAGTGCGAGGCCTCCCCCGCACTTTCAGGGAAGTGGCCCCCAACGGCGAATGCTTCGCGGGCGTCTAGGGAAGAGATCCCCCTTCACCTGCAGCAACAACATGTAGTCGGTCTTGGAAAAAGAATTGATTAGGGCCATGCTAAAACCAAAAGTCTCTCATCAATAACCCCAAAAGGAGATTACCTAATGAATACAAACCTTGTCTTGAGTCAAATTGAACAGATCGGCGTTGGCCTGGCGCTCATTATCTTCCCGCTTGTGTTTGTCTTTGCCTTTGCCGCCCACCCCCGCTTGCTGCGCCCACGACTGCTTGGCCCGGAAGAGCTGGTACGCAGAGCCCACGGCAACAAACTGGTCCATTTCGGGCACGTGTTGGTGACGCTAAATACTAGCCTTCTGATTGTGGTTGCCCTGCACTTTATGAAACTTCTTAACAATGGCGCAGGTGCCTGGGCTGGTTTTGTCGGTGGAGTGATCGCCATTTTAGGCGCAGTTTTTCTGGCAGTGGATAAAGGAGCTCTGTGTCTGACTATGAGCGCATTCGATAAATTGCCCGAAAAGGAATTCGTGCAAATCATGCCCGGTATCATGGCTATGTTTTCAAAAAAAGGCTGGTTGAAGTTGCTTTGGGGTATCTTGTTACTTCCCATCGGCTTTATTATCCAAGCCATTGTCTTGATCAAGACTCAAACTCTTTCTCCCTGGCAAGGTGTTCTGTTCTTGATCGGTGCTCTACTGGTGGGTACTCCTGACGGTCTTGAGATCATCAATCTGAGTGCTTCCATCATGATGGCAATCGCACTCGTTCCGTATGGAATACAAATCATTACAACAGCACTGTAATTATTATTGGCTATAGTCGGCAGGTGCGGTTTCCTGCTCGTGGAAACCGCACCAACAAAAAGGTAATGGAATGAAAAGGACAAAACGTAATTTCCGGCTCGATTTGACCATCTTTATGGCCTTTCTGGCAACAACAATTACTGGCTTCTTGCTTTGGCTCGCCATCTCCCACCAGTTGGAAAGTGTTTTTCTAGGTTTTTCCTGAATTATTTTACCGAAACAAGATGGAGTATCTGAACCAAGATGGTTCATAGGGCACATAAGCCCTTTTTTTGCTTTTTAAATTTTGATAATCTTGTTCACAAAAAAGGATAACAAAGGAGTAATAAACCATGAAACTGATCAAAATTCTCTTCATTTTGTCAGTGCTTTCATTCATTCTTTCTGCATGCGCTTCGACCAAACTTGCTGATATATATAATGAAAATATCGTCACCGAGCGTGCTAAAGAAGTTGTTGGGATGATTAACTCACAAGACTACGAAAAAGTGAATGCCGCGATAAGAGATGATCTTCAAGATCGGCTTACTTCGGATAAATTAAAGGACGTAATAGGAACAAAACTGGGTTGAGGCTGGAGCTTTTATTGAATATCAATCTATAACCACATTTGGACAAAAAAGTAAAACGTCCGGTGAGGATATGCAACTGTTGTCCTGGTCGGGAAATATGAAGAAAGCGTTATTGTGTTTACAATAACCTTGGATTCCAACCTTGACATCGTCGGCCTTTATGTCAAATAATAATGGACAATGATGTGCTTCCCATCAAATAATGGAGAATTTAATATGTCAAAGTTTCAAATTTCGCTTCTTTCAATTGGAGTGTTACTGTGTACGACACTGACAGCTTGCAGCGCGTCCCCGATTCAATCAACACTTGAATCCGCTGAGGCAGGTATCCCAAATCCTGCATCGGTCTATTGCGAGCAGAATGGGAATAAACTCGAAATTCAAACTGCTGCAGATGGCAGCCAATCCGGGGTGTGTATTTTCCCAGACGGCACTACCTGTGATGAGTGGGCTTATTTCCGAGGTGAGTGCGGTATGGAAACCTTGGAAAATCCCAAGATTAATCAAACTACAGAACCGATCCTCAATGCCAGTGGTGGTTATATGCAGCCAGGCATCTCAGAACCAATAGAAGACTGGTGGGGTGTCATCAAGAGCACAGAACCCGGTGCACAATATGACAACTATTTTGAGAGACAGGATCTCGGTGGAGCAATCTACTTTGGGATTGCTTCATTGGATACCGAAGTAGATGCTCAGATCCAAGCTCTTCGCGACAGCGGCAAGATTGTGCATCTTTATGGAATATTGTTCAGTAATGTTCCTGATTACAACGGTTCACAAGTCCAGATTGATCGGATTGAGGTTGATGAATAACTAAATACTGAAATGCTCCTATTGAGGCATTATTGTTAGTGGGTAAACCAACCACAGATTGTGTCGAGGAATGGATTCGAACCAATCACCACAAGGTTACGAGCCTGAACCATTAGTCCGTGAAGATTAAGGAAAAGTGATCGATTTTTATCGAGTAAAAGGTCATACTTTCCCTTATTAAGCCTGGAGAGAATTAGTGATTTTCTAAGACCCAGTACAATTGCTTTGAAATTATTTTAAACAATTACACCCACCCCCCAAAACCTATCGATATGGATAGGTTTTCAGGTTAAATACCTACCGATATTGATATATAGCATCCTTATTATTGGAATGATAATCTTGACCTATCTCTAGTTGGTGTAACATTCTTTCTGTAAAATTCTGAACCTTAACAAAAGTGGTGAGTCAGAAGTATCCTTAAGGTGACCAAACCAAAAAGGAGGACTAAATGACTCACCAAAATGATTATA
>Ga0209164_1005620_pt1 | contig 10597 bp, 7 predicted proteins | sample MTBNYHSulfiMetaG_FD_187458 | JGI IMG/M metagenome (GOLD analysis project Ga0209164, IMG submission 187458) | Enrichment culture microbial communities from rom New York Harbor, USA that are MTBE-degrading - MTBE-NYH (New York Harbor Sulfidogenic)... | ecosystem: Environmental > Aquatic > Marine >... | reverse complement strand
TGCCATGGTCAGCGGCAGCCTCGATCTCGGCGAGGTGCTGGACCGGATTCTCACCGAGATCCGGACCGTCATCCCCTACGACAGCGCCTCGGTCTTGCTCGTGCGAGAGAGGGGGTTGGAGGTCGCGGCCGGTCGCGGCCTGCCTCCAGGGGCCGCAGTGGGGCAGGTGTTCCAGCCGACCGACCTCGAGCGGGAGATCCAGCGCACGGGGCGTCCGCTGATCCTCGAAGACGCCGCCCGGGATCCCCGCTTCGCCGCCTGGGGGGGGACCGACTACGTCCGGGGCTGGATGGGGATCCCGCTGATCGTCCCGCATGGCCTGATCGGGCATCTGACCCTGGACAGCCGTCAGCCCGGGGCGTACAAGCCTGCGGACGGCGAGCTGGCCCTCAGCTTTGCCAACCAGGCGGCCATCGCGGTGGAGAACGCCCGGCTGCACCAGAGCCTGAAGGACCAGCTGGCGGCCTTGCGGGAATCCCAGGCCCGGCTCCTGCAGAGCGAGAAGCTGGCGGCCATCGGGGAGCTGGTGGCCGGAGTGGCCCACGAGCTCAACAACCCCCTCACGGCCATCATCGGGATCGCCCAGGTCATCCAGAGCGGGGACGTGAGCGAGCGGGTGCGCCAGGACCTGGACCGGCTGGTGCAGGAGGCCCACCGCACGGGCAAGATCGTCCGGAACCTGCTGGATTTCGCCCGGCAGCACCCGCCGGAGCGCAAGGCCGTCCAGCTCAACGACCTGGTGCGCAAGGCCCTCCGGATCTTCAGCTACCATGTGGCGAGCCACGGGATTACCCTGGCGACGCGCCTGGACCCGGCCATGCCGGAGACCCTGGCGGATCCCTACCAGCTGCAGCAGGTCGTGGTCAACCTGGTCAACAACGCCATCGAAGCCATGGTCGGCGTGCAGGGCCAGATCACGGTGTCCACCGAATCGGTCCCGGACGCCGCCCCCGGCGTGGATGCCAGGCAGCTGCGCATCGTGGTGGAGGACCAGGGACCCGGGGTGCCCGAGAAAGTGCGAGCCCACATCTTCGAGCCCTTCTTTTCCACCAAGGGAGCTGCCCGGGGAACAGGCCTCGGACTGTCGGTCTGTCACGGCATCGTGAGTGCGCACGGCGGGCAGATCCGGATCGAGTCGGCCCAGGGCGGGGTCGAGCACTCGAGCGGCGCCCGCTTCGTCGTCGAGATCCCCTGGGTCTCCCCGGGGGGGGCCGAAGCCCCGGGCGGCAGGGCGGGGGAGCCGGACGGGGGGGCTTGGGAAGCTGCGGTCGGTTCCGGCGGCTCCAGCGCCGTCAGGGTTCTCGTGGTGGAGGACGAGGAGCCGGTGCGCGGCCTGATCCAGCGGGTCATGAGGGCGGAGGGATACTCGGTGGACGCCTGCGCCGACGGGCAGGAAGCGATTGAGCTCCTGCACCGGAGCGGGTACGATCTGGTGGTGTGCGACATCCGGATGCCCAGGGTGAGCGGTCCGGAGCTCTACCGGCGGCTGGCGGCGGAGGACCCCGGGGCCGCCGGCCGGATGCTGTTCATCACCGGCGACACGGTTCGGGAGGATACCCGGCGCTTCCTCGAATCCGCGGGGGCGCCGGTGCTGCTCAAGCCCTTCGACATGAGCGTCCTCGTGGAGCGGGTGGCGGAGATGCTGGGGCGCCGGGAACGATCGTGAGCGCCGAGACTCCCGCGAAGCTCCTGATCGACACCGACTGCGGGATCGACGACGCCGTGGCGCTGCTCATCGCCCTGGCCAGCCCGGAGCTGGAGATCCTGGGCGTCACCACGGTCGGCGGCAACGTCGGGGTGGACCAGGTCACGGACAACGTGCTGCGCCTGCTGTGCCGTTTCGGCCGCCCGGAGATTCCGGTCTACCGGGGGGCCTCGCGGGCCCTGGCGGAGCCGCCCCGGCGGGCCGCAGGGATCCACGGCGAGAACGGGCTCGGGGGCGTGGAGCTGCCGGGGACGGACAAGGGGCCGGAACCCTCCAGCGCCCCGGAGGCCATGATGCGCATCGCCCGCGCCAACCCCGGCCTGACCCTCCTGAGCCTGGGTCCGCTCACCAACCTGGCCATGGCCCTCAGCCTGTTCCCCCAGCTGGAGGAGCTCCTGGGGGAGGTGGTGGTCATGGGAGGGGCCCTCGAACGGGGGAACGTCACCCCCTATGCGGAGTTCAACTTCTACGCCGACCCGGAGGCCGCGCAGCAGGTCCTGGACTCCAACGTGCCGATGGCGATCGTGCCCTGGGATGCGGCCCTCCAGGCCATGCTCACGGAGCAGGAGCTGAAGGACCTGGGGCTCGAGCAAAGCCCCGCAGGTCGGCTCGTGCTGGAAATGGAAGAATGCTCCCTGGACTACCTGGAAAAGGCATACGGCCGGCGGGTGGCCGCCCTGCCGGATCCCCTGGCCCTGGCCTGGCTGGTGGACCCGGCGGTCGGCCGTGTCACCAGGCAAACCGGCATGCGCATGGAACTGGCCGCAGGTCCCCGAAGAGGGGCGAGCGTGCCGGTAGACACGACCGGCTCGCAGGGCCGGCGTGTGCGCGTGGTAGCCGAAATTGACAAGCAGGAGTTCATCGAGGTACTTTTGAGAATACAAACACTCTGAACCCGAATTCGGTGGCACACCGCATTCGGCAGCCAAAGGAGGTCGACATGAAACGGGCACGATTGCTTGTTCTGGCGCTCGCGGCGCTGTTCCTGATCGTCTCGCTGCCCCTGTTCGCCGGGGGCGGCAAGGAAGAGGCGGCCCGGCCCGAAGGCTTGCGGGTGGTCCTGTACGTGAACGGGACCCTGGGGGACAAGAGCTTCTTCGACTCGGCTCACCGGGGAGTGCAGCAGGCCTCAAGCGAGCTCGGGGTGGTCACGAGGACCATCGAGGGCGGTTACGACCCGGCCCGCTGGGAGCCGGACATCTCTCAGCTGGCCGAGGGGGACTGGGACATCATCATCGCCGGAACCTGGCAGCTCCAGGAAATCCTGGAGAAGCTCGCCCCCCGGCACCCGGAAAAGAAGTTCATCACCTACGACACCTCGGTGAACTACAGTCTGCCAGGGTTGGACAACGTGTACTCGATCCTGTACAAGCAGAACGAGGGCTCGTTCCTGGTCGGGGCCCTGGCGGCCATGGTCACCAGCTCCAACCTGCCTCTGGCCAATCCCCAGAAGGTCGTCGGCTTCCTCGGGGGCATGGACATCCCGGTGATCAACGACTTCAAGGTCGGCTACGAGCAGGGGGCCAAGTACGTGGACCCGGCCGTGCGGGTGCTGGTTTCCTACGCCGGCTCCTTCAGCGACTCGGCCAAGGGCAAGGAGTTGATGCTGGCCCAGTACGAGCAGGGGGCCGACATCGCCTTCAACGTGGCCGGAGAAACGGGCCTGGGCCTGCTGGACGCGGCCAAGGAGCGCAAGCGCTACGCCATCGGCGTGGATTCCGACCAGTACCTGCTGTTCAAGGATACCGACCCCGAGAAGGCCTCGTACATCGTCACCTCGATGATGAAGAACGTGGACTTCTCCCTGTTCCGGGCCATCAAGGGTACCCTCGACGGCACCATCCAGTACGGCGCCGCCGAGGCCCTGGGCATCCAGGAAGGCGGGGTGGGGGTCTCGGAGAACGAGAACTACCTGAAGCTGATCCCCGAAGACATGCGGCAGCGGGTCAAGGACCTGGAGGACAAGATCCTGAACGGCGAGATCGAGGTCGTCACGGCCTTCGGGCAGTAGGGCTGCGGCAGCACGGGGCAATCCGGCGGAAACGTCGGGTTGCCCCTTTCCATCTCCTGCTATCTTTTCGAGTCGGGGGGGCCATGGACGCGATCCTGGAGCTCAAGAACATCCTGATGATCTACGAGAACGGGGTGGTGGCCAACCGGGACGTCAGCGTCGCGGTGGAGCGCAACACCATCCACGCCATCGTGGGCGAGAACGGGGCGGGAAAGACCACCCTGATGAAGATCCTCTTCGGCATGATCCAGGCCCAGGAAGGGGAGATCGTGTACAAGGGGCAGAAGGTCCAGATCCGCAGCCCCCACGAGGCCATCGCCATGGGGATCGGCATGGTGCACCAGCACCTGATGCTGGCCCCGGATCTGACCGTGGCCGAGAACATGGTCCTCGGGGTGGAGCCCCGGCGTGGTCGGGTGTTCCTGGACAACCGCCGGGCCGAGGAGATCACCCGCGAGGTCTCCGAGCGCTACGGCTTGAGCGTTTCGCCGGAACGGCGGATCCGGGAGCTCCCCATCGGGGTGCGCCAGCGCGTGGAGATCCTCAAGGCCCTGTTCCGCAACGCCGAGCTCCTGATCCTGGACGAACCGACCTCGGTGCTGACGCCCCAGGAGACCGAAGTCCTGTTCAAGACCCTGGCGGATCTCAAGGCCCACGGAAAGACCATCATCTTCATCTCCCACAAGCTCAAGGAGGTCAAGGCGATCGCCGATCGGGTGACCGTGATGCGGGACGCCAAGGTCATCACCACCCGGGAGGCCCGGGAGCTCAAAGAGCACGAGATCGCCTACCTGATGGTCGGCCGGGAGATCAGCTACGAGCGCCTGCCAGCTTCACCGCAAGTCGGCGAGGCGGTGTTGTCCGCCCGGGGGCTTTCGTTCATCAACGAGGAGAGCGTCCCGGTGTTGAAGGACGTGAGCTTCGACCTGCGCTCCGGCGAGGTCCTGGCGATCGCCGGAGTCGAAGGCAACGGACAGACCGAGCTCGTGCGCATCCTGACCGGCCTGCTCGAGCCTTCGGCCGGGAGCGTCACCCTCAGGGGCGTGGAGACTACGGGCAGACCGCCTCGGGAGATCCGCGAGCTGGGGTTGTGCCACATCCCCCAGGACCGGATGGACGACGGGGTGGCCGAGGCTACGAGCCTGGAAGAGAACTTCATCGTGGACCGCTATTTCAAGAAGGGCTTCTCCCGCAGAGGCCGCCTGGACTGGAAGGCCATCGGCGAGCACAGCCGCGGCTTGATTGCGGACTTCAGTATCCTGGCCCAGTCGTCCCGCACCCCCGTCCGCGCCCTGTCGGGGGGCAACATCCAGAAGGTGGTGGTGGCCCGGGAGCTGTCCAGCGACCCGGAGGTGATCATCGCCGCTCATCCCACCCGGGGCATCGACGTGGGCTCCGAAGAGATGGTCCACAACCTGCTGAGGAGAGCCAGGGACCGGGGCAAGGCGGTGTTTTTGACCTCCGCGGACCTGGACGAGATCCTGAAGCTGGCAAGCCGCATCCTCGTGATCTACGGCGGTGAGCTGGTGGCACACTTCGAAGAGGTTTCCCATCTCAAGGCCGAAGACCTGGGGCCGTACATGCTCGGAGTGCAGAGACAGGAGGGCGTCAGTGGAAAAGTTCATCCTTAGATACTTCAACCTGATCCGGACCATTATCGCCATCCTGATCGGCGTGATCGTCAGCGTGTTCCTGATCTTCCTGATCAGCCGGGAGCCGGGCTTTTCCCTGCGATCGTTCCTGCTGGGGCCGTTTCTGTCCCGGAGCCGCTTCTCGAACATGGTGGAGACCGCCTCGCCGATCATCTTCTGCGGCCTGGCCATCGCCGTGGCCTTCCAGGCCAAGCAGTTCAACATCGGCGCGGAGGGGTCCCTGTACCTGGGGGCGGCGGTCGGCACGGCCTTCGCCGTGTCCACCCGCATGCCGGCGGTGTTCCACATCCCCCTGACCCTGCTGGTGGCCGCTGCGGCCGGCGCCGCCTGGGGCTTCATCCCCGGAATCCTCAAGGCCCGTTGGAAGGCCAGCGAGCTGGTCTCTTCGCTCATGCTCAACTACGTGGCCTACTACGGCGGGCTGTACCTGATCAACTTCCACTTCCGGGACAAGGGCGCGGGCTACCTGGTGTCGCACCAGCTGCCCCAGAGCGCCTGGCTGCAGCAGTTCCTCAGCGGCACCCGCCTGCACTGGGGGATCGTGCTTGCGATCGTGTTCGCCCTGCTGGTCTACTACTTCCTCTACCACACCACCACCGGATACGAGATTCGGATGACGGGGCAGAACGAGCACTTCGCCCGCTTCGGGGGGATCAACGTGCTGCGGATTGTGGTCCTCTCCCAGGTGATCCTGGGGCTCCTGGCGGGCTTCGGGGGCATGACCGAGGTCATGGGCATCCACAGGCGCTTCAACTGGCAGATGAGCCCTGGGTACGGCTGGGACGGGATCGTGGTGGCCATCATCGGGCGCAACCACCCCCTCCTGATCATCGCCGCCTCGTTCTTCCTGGCCTACCTGCGGGTCGGCGGCCAGGTCCTCAACCTGATGAGCGACGTGCCCTGGGAGATGGTCACGGTCATCCAGTCGCTGATCATCCTCCTGATCACGGCCGAGGCCTTCCTGTCCCAGTGGCGGTATCGGATCACGGTCCGCCAGGCCGAGCGGGCGGGAGGTGGCGCATGAACCCCCTGCTGCGGAGCATCTTCTCGGCCCAGTTCGGATACGCCGTGTTCCGGGTCATGACCCCCCTGCTGTTCCCGGCCCTGGGCGTCGCGGTTTCCCACCTGGCCGGGACGATCAACATCGCCATGGAAGGCACCATGCTGATCTGTGCCTTCGTGGGAGTCATGGTCAGCGCCGCCACGGGGAGCCTGCTGATCGCCCTGGCGGCCGGGATGGCCGCCGGCGTGGCCATGGGGGCCGTACTCGGGTACTTCCATCTCCGGCTCAAGGCGGACATCATCCTGGCGGCCATCGCCCTGAACATGTTCGCCGCCGGGAGCACGATCTTCTTCCTGTTCATCCTTGCGGGGGACAAGGGGATCTCCAGCGGTCTCAAGAGCCTGGTGTTCCCCCAGGTAAACATCCCCCTGATCCGCTCGATCCCGGTGCTGGGCACCATCTTGAGCGGCCACAACGTCCTGACCTACGGGGCGGGACTGGCGGTACTGCTGTTCTACCTCCTGATCTTCAAGACCCCTCTGGGCCTGCGCATCCGGGCGGTGGGCCAGAATCCCGATGCCGCCCAGTCGGTGGGCATCAACGTGGTACGGACGCGGATGCAGGCCCTGATGCTTTCGGGCTTCTTCGGTTCTCTGGGGGGGCTGTACCTGTCGATGGGCTACGTGTCCTGGTTCGCCCGGGACATGACCGCCGGCAGGGGCTGGATCGCCATCGCCGCCTCGACCCTGGGCGGGCACATGCCGCTGGGCACCTTCCTGGCATCGCTCCTGTTCGGGGCCGTGAACGCCCTGGCCATCTACCTGGCCTCTCTCCAGATCCCCTCGGAGTTCATCCAGATGATCCCGTACGTGGCCACGGTCATCGCCCTGACCGTGTACTCCGCCCAGGCGCTACGCAAGAAGACCCGGAAGCTCAAGGCCGGGGAGACCTTGCCGTGAGGAAGGCGACGTGAAGATCCTGATCGACTGCGACCCCGGGCACGACGACATGATGGCCATCATGCTGGCCTGCGCCCACCACCCCGAAATCGAGCTCGTGGGGATCACGACCGTGGCGGGCAACCAGACCGGCGAGAAGACCTGGCTCAACGCCCGGCGCATCCTGACCCTGATCGACCGGACCGACATTCCGGCGGCCCGGGGGGCGAACCGGCCCCTGCTGCGGGAGCCGACCGTGGCCCCGGAGATCCACGGCGTCAGCGGCCTGGACGGCGCGGACCTGCCGGAGGCCGCCACCGAGGGCCTGCCGGTGCACGCGGTGGACTACATGATCGATGCCCTCGGGGCTTCCCCCGAGCCGGTGACCCTGGTCCCGACCGGGCCCCTGACCAACGTGGCCCTGGCTCTGCTCAAGGAGCCGGGGATCGTGGCCAACATCGAGCGCATCGTGCTCATGGGCGGGGCCGTGCACGACTCCAACGTCACCCCCGCGGCGGAGTTCAACATCTACGTCGACCCCGAGGCGGCCAGGATCGTCTTCGGGTGCGGGGCCCCCATCACCATGGTCGGACTGGACGTCACCAACAAGGCGCTCCTGAGCTTCGCGGAGATCGGGGAGATGGGGCGCTGGAACGGGAGAGTCTCTCGCGTGGTGGCGCCCCTGCTGGAGTTCTTCGCCCGGGCCAACCGGGAGTTCTTCGGCTTCGAGGGGGCGCCCCTGCACGATGCACTGGCCGTGGCCCACCTGCTGCGCCCCGGGATCATCCGCACCAAGTTCCTGAACGTCGAGATCGAGACCGTCAGCGAGCTGACCCGGGGGTGCACGGTGGCGGACCTCTACGGGGTGAGCGGCCGGGAGCCCAATGCCGAAGTGGCCCTGGAGGTCGACCGGGAGGCCTTCCGGGACCTGATGTTCGAGGCTGTCCGCACCCTCGATCAGGCGTGAACCGGTGAGCTCCAGCGCATGATCCTTCGCCGGGCGGTCCTGCTCGATCTCGCCGGGACTTGCCGGCCGGGGACCCCCCGTCCCGGGACCTCCCGCCCCGGGGGGGCCGAGGTGCGCGACCTGCGCATCCAGGCCGGCCGGGTGGCGGAGATCGGGCGGGACATTCAGCCGGTCGGCGGTGAAGAGCTCATCGACGCCGCCGGGATGTACGTGCTCCCGGGCTTCGTCAACACCCACGCCCACACGGCCATGACCCTGCTCCGGGGAGCGGCGGAGGACGTTCCCGTGGATTCCTGGTTCAACGATTACATCTGGATCTACGAGCGCAACCTCCGGCCGGAGGACGTCTATTGGGGCACCCTGCTGGGCGCGGCGGAGATGCTGCTCGGCGGGGTGACCTGCGTGGCGGACCATTACTTCCGCATGGACCAGGCCTTCCGGGCCTACCGGCAGGCCGGCATGCGGGCCGACCTGGCCTGGGCCGTGTTCGGCACCGGCGAGGGCTGGGAGAGCCAGCTCGAGCGGGCCCTGGAGTTCACCCTGGCGCACCGGGACCGAGAGCCTACCATCACGGTGAGCCTGGGGCCGCACTCCCCGTACGTGTGCCCACGGGGATTCCTGCGGCGGGTGGCGGACAAGGCGGCGGAGCTGGGGCTCAAATTGCACATCCACGTCTCCGAAGAGCCCGGACAGGTCGAGCGCAGCCTCGCCGAGCACGGCCTGACCCCCGTGGAGGTGCTCGAGGCGGAGGGGGTGCTTCGCCCCGGCACGGTGCTGGCCCACGCCGCTGCGGCCACCGACAGCGACCTGGAGCGGATCCGCTGCGCCGGGGCCGGAATCGCCCATTGCCCGAAGACGTACCTGCGCTTCGGTGGCCTGCCCGACATCCTGCCCCGTGCCCTGGGGGCCGGCGTGGCGGTGGGGCTGGGTACCGACGGCCCGGCTTCCGGCAGCACCTTGAGCGTCCTGGAGAACGCCCGGGATGCGGCCCTGATGGCCAAGTGCGCCCGCCGGGATCCCACGGTTGCCGCGGTCGGGGAGGTCCTGCCGCTGGTGCACGCCGGCGGCCGGCTGCTGGGACTACCTGAGTACGGCGTGATCCAGCCGGGGTGCCTGGCCGACCTGGTGCTGCTGGACCCGGGGCTGCCGAGCATGCAGCCCGAGGTCTGCCCGCCGGCCAACCTCCTGTACAGCCTGAACGAGGCCAGCGTGCACACGGTCATCGTGAACGGCCGGGTGGTGGTCCGGGACCGGAAGCTGCTGAGCGTGGATCTCCAGGAGCTGTACGCCCGGGTCCGGGAGATCACCGGCAGGCTCCTGCGCAGGACCAGCGACCGCCCAATGCAGCGCTACTGAGAGGTCCTTTCCCCGGGGGGACCGCCGGCCGTGGCCCGGACGGCCGCCTCCCGAAGGGCCTCCGCCAGGGTCGGGTGGGTGATAAGGGAGCCGGCCAGCTCGCCTGCGTTCAGGCCCTTGTCGAGCAGAAGCCCGAACAGGGCAGAGGCCTCCGCGGCCTCGACGGCGCTGATCCAGATGCCCAGGACCTTCCCGTCGCCGCCGGTCAGGAGCTTGAGGAAGCCCTCACCGGGGGAGCGTGACAGCCCCCGCCAGGTGTGGCGCAGATCCACCCGGACGGCCTGGTACGGGATCCCGGCGCGCTCGATCTCCCGCTCGGTAAGCCCTGCGCCCCCGATCTCGGGAAGGGTGTAGATGGCCCGCGGTGGGCCGCCGTAGGCCTGCCACTGGCGGCGGCGCAGGGGCCGGCCCAGTCGCAGGCTGCGGGGCAGCAGGGTCCCCTGCTGGATGGCGGCGTGTCCCATGCCCAGCAGGCCGTTCACGTCGCCGATGGCGTAGATCCAGGGGGCGGCGGTGGCCAGTGAGGGGTCGACCCGGATACGCTCCGCGTCCCACACCGCGCCGGAGCGCTCGAGGCCGTCGGGGATGCTGGCCCGGCGGATTCCGGTCACCAGCACCCGGTCCGCCTCCAGGGACCGGCCGTCGGCCAGCTCGACCGCGGCTCCGGCCCGATGCCTCTGTACCCCGGCGACCCTTGTGCCGGGCTCGAAGCGCACGCCGGCCTCTCGCAGGGCCCGCTCGACCGGGTCGGCGAGGTCACGGTCGAGGCCGGGAAGCAGCTCGTTCTCCTGCTCCACCAGGGTGACCCGGCAGCCGAGGGCCGAGAACAGGGCAGCGAACTCGGCGCCTTCGACGTCCGCCCCGACGATCAGGAGCCGGTCGGGTGCCTCCCCGGCAGCGAAGACCTCCCGGTGGCTGATCACGGTACGGCCGTCCAGGGGCGCGGCGGGTAGCCCTGCGGGGAA
>Ga0209164_1005619_pt1 | contig 10600 bp, 12 predicted proteins | sample MTBNYHSulfiMetaG_FD_187458 | JGI IMG/M metagenome (GOLD analysis project Ga0209164, IMG submission 187458) | Enrichment culture microbial communities from rom New York Harbor, USA that are MTBE-degrading - MTBE-NYH (New York Harbor Sulfidogenic)... | ecosystem: Environmental > Aquatic > Marine >... | reverse complement strand
AATCTTGTGAAAGTGCTCGAGCATGGCGAGACCTCCCAGGCCCGAACCCGTGAGGCACCCGATCCGGTGACGGTTGTCGTCCGTGATCCTGAGCCCCGACTCCTCCAGCGCCATCCTCGCCGACGCGACGGCATAGTGGATGAAGATGTCAAAGCGTCTCACTTGCTGCTTGTCCATGAAGTCTTCCGACCTGAAATCCCGGACTTCGCCGGCGATCTGGCAGGGGAAAGGGGATGCGTCGAACTTCTCGATTCTGCCGATTCCGGATTTTCCGGCACACACGGCTTCCCAGTTCTTTTTCACACCTGTCCCCAGCGGAGTCACCATCCCGAGGCCAGTGATCACTACCCTTCTCTTCATCGCATCCTCTTTTTGTTCAAGGTCAAGCACCGCTTGGTGCCGCCTATTTGCTCTCCATGGCCTTCTTGACGTAGTCCATGGCATCCTGGACCGTCACGATTTTCTCCGCTTCTTCGTCCGAGATAGAAACGTTGAATTCCTCCTCCATGGCCATGATCAGCTCCACCTGGTCCAGCGAGTCCGCTCCCAGATCGTCGACAAAAGATGCAGTTGGAACCACGTCCTCCTCGGCCACATCCAACTGCTCGCAGATGATTTTCTTAACCCTCTCGATAATATCCACCATAAAATTCTCCTCCTCCTTTAGCTTGCTCCGTCGATAAGAAATATCCTAGACATGAAAGGATTGACGGGACTGCTTACATGAATAAGCCGCCGTTTACATGGATGACCTGGCCGGTCACATAGTTGGCCGCCCCGGAACAGAGCCAGTAGACCGCTTCGGCCACCTCTTCTGGTTCTCCCGCCCGCCCCATGGGCACGAGCTGGAGAAAATATTCCTTCACCTTGTCGGAGAGGACCTCGGTCATCTCGGTGCGAATGAAACCCGGAGCGACGGCATTCACGGTGATGCCCCTGCCGGCCACTTCCCTGGCGAGAGTCTTCGTGAAACCCATGATCCCCGCTTTGGATGCGGCGTAGTTGGCCTGTCCGGGGTTCCCGATCTGGCCGGCCACGGACGAGATGTTCACGATCCGGCCGCCTCGCTGTTTGACCATCGTCCTGACAACCGCCTGGGTGCAGTTGAACACGCTCTTCAGATTGACCCGGATCACCGTATCCCATTCCTCTTCGGACATCCTCATCAACAAGGCGTCGCGGGTGATGCCCGCGTTGTTGACGAGCACATCCACGCTTTGCAGCCTGGCGAGAAGGTCCTTGAACAAAGCCTCTACCTCGCTTTTTGAGGATACATCGAGCCGGTGGCTTTCCGCCTCGACTCCCATTTGCCGGAGCACGCCCAAGGTTTCTTCCGCCGCCACCGTGTCCGGATCGTAATGGATGATCACGATCCTGGGGTTCTCCTGCGCAAACCTCAGCGCCACGGCCCTTCCGATTCCCCGTGACCCCCCCGTGATCACCACCACTCTCGATGCGTCTCCCATGGGCTGCCTCTTCGCTCAGGTTGGTGAAAGCCTTGTCTCCGGTCCCTTCCGGGGTCGGGGATCAACCCTCTTCCGTTTCGATGAGGGTCTTTCCCCGATAGGTCCCGCACTGCAGGCACACGTGATGCGGCAGCACGGGTTCATGGCACTGGGGGCACACAGCGGTGTTGGGCATCTTGGCATGATCATGCGACCTTCGCATGTCTCTTCTCGACTTCGATTTTTTCCTCTTCGGTAACGCCATCTTATTCTCCTTGCGGCTTCAACAGCTTGAGCTTGGAAAACGCCGGATGTCCGCTCGCGCTCAGACACGAGCATGGGCCGGCGTTCAAATTGGCCCCGCACCGGGGGCACAGGCCTTGACAGTCGCTCCTGCAGACGCACTTCATAGGCACGGAGAGGTAGATCTGCTCTCGAACGACGTCGTCCAAGTCGATCGTCTCTCCCCGGATGAACTCGACCTCCATGTCCTCGTCGAGCAGTTCGACCTCTTCCTCGGAGGGCCCGGAGGGTCTCACGACCAGGTAGACATTGAATCGGGTCTTGAGTTCGAGATCAAACGGTTCAAGGCATCGATCGCATCGGACCGTCACTTTGCCGGACAGGTTTCCGTCGACCAGGAACTTGTCGGCCGCTTTAGAAACCGTCACGTCCACCTCGACGGGGGATCCGAGGCCCTGAATCTGTTGACTCGGATCGGACTGCCACCAGTCCCGGTCCAACACCTCGTGGACGTGGATTTCATCGCTGACGGCCTGAAGATCAATGATCATCCGAAAAGCGCCGTTTGAAAATAATCTGCCTTAATCAAGCTGAAGATAAAGTAAATGAACTACTATATATGTCCGCCTTGCTTTGTCAAGCAAATTAATCCCCCCGTGAGCCTGCCCCACCCCGGTTCAGCCCCTCCCGAAAGGGCTTTTCCCCTTTTCGGATCCTGTTTTGTGTTGACACCTTCGCCAATTTGTTGATATGCTTAGACAAAAAGCTTTCAGGCGAAATAAAACCGTGGGGCCGGCCGGAAGGCGACCCAGAGGGTCTATGTGGACTTACAGAGAAAGACTTAATCATTACGAGAAGTTGCGTCGATCCGTCTATGAGATCCTCCGTGATGTGCTCGAACAGAAATTGATGAAGATCTCCCTCATCGATTCCTACTACAAGCACGTCAAGCATGGCATGGAGTACAGTTTTGTAGAGAAAAGCGAGCTCAAGCCCAAGTCCAAGAAAATGGAAAAGGAGTCGGAGCTTTTTAACACCTTTATCGTCATCCTGAGCGAAGGCATCATCAATCCGGCTTTGAAGAACTACATCCGTTTTTTCCCGGAAAACAAGGTCGTAAAGGAAAACCTCGATTACCTGGCCGAATTCTCACTGAATCACAGCTTCAGCCACACCCTCAAGTACTTCGACAACCCCCGTTTTTTCGATTTTGTCGGGAGTCTCCTCAACGTCGACTACGCCCTGCTGATTCAGCAGGACCCCACGGTGAAAAAAAAGAACCGCTATGCCTTGACCCACTTCCACGTCAAGATCGACTGGCCGATTGCGGATGCGGCGGAAGACCTGGCCAAGTGGCTCCGTTACATTCAGAACAACCTCTATGAAAAGGGGGACAACGAGGCCCGGATCCTGCAGAGAAAACTCTTCGAATACTACGGATGCCATCACAGCGTGGGAGGGAGAAGAACAGCGGCGCTCATCGCCGCCCAACTGCTCAGGAGGCAGGATTTCATATCCACGGTCTTCGTCTCCAGCTCCGAATCCCGCTCCATGATCAAGTACTCGGAAAGAGGGCTTTCGAAGTTCTTTCTCATCCAGCTCACGGACAAGCAGATCGCCGCCCTGTCGCAGAAGGAGGGGATGGAGGTGGAAAGCTTCAGGTCTTCCTACCTGTATCCTGCCGACGGCTTTGACCTGGGTATTTCGGAGGCCGTCTACACCCACACCGCTTTTTCGAAGCCGCCTGAAGACGGCAAGCTCCGTCGCCCGAAACCCGCTTACAACTGGCTCAAACTCAGGGATGAATTTCTCCATCCAAAGGACACATCCCTGCACCTGCGGCCGATCAGCTACAACTGGGTGTATGCCGCCGCGTGATCGGGCTCTAGTGTTTCCCCGCCCGCTCCGTCACGTTCACCAGGAACCACAGATCCAGGACCCTTTGCCATCTGAGGAGATAGATTTTGCCGTCATCGGCCAGGACCTTGAAGTAGTCGTGCTCCACCCCGTACCACCGGTCAACGACATCGGCTACGGCATAGCGCCGGTCGTCCAGATAGAAGGCCAGGGGTCTCTCGTTGGCTTTGTAGCCCGAGTAGGCGGAGACTTGGATGTGTTTGGGTAGGTCGTCTCTTTTCACACAGGCCCGTCAAGACTTGTTGAAGAAATCCTGAAGCTCTTTGATGACCGAGACCTTGACCTCCGCCGGGACCTGATCCTGGAAGAAAAACTCCAACAAAAAAACAAGGCGGTAGTCCACCGCCGAGGTCTTGTACTCCTGGACGGAGGACACGCTCACCTCCTTGAGATGCGCGAAAGGGTCCTGCTTGAAAATGTCCTTCTTGTTCAGAATGAGGTTGAGCGCCTCCTTGGCGTCGTCCGCGTTTTCCAAGACCATTTCCACTCCGTGGAGTTTCTTCACAGCCTTCACGATCTTTTCGCTTTCGACTTTGATCTTCATGGTCCTGCCCTGCTCCTATTTTCCATCTCAGCTCCGAGATTCAGGTCACTCCTTGCTCTTCCCGCCGGCCTGGAACTCCCGGAAGTCCTTTTTGACGCCCCCGTGGAGTTCCCGGGAGAGCCGCTCTCTCTTCCCGGCGCGGGCGAACAGAGGGATAATATCAGCAAACCCATCCTCTTTTCAAGACTTCCAAAAACCCGCTTTGATTCGGTTTGGAACTTGAGAGCCGCCTTTTTGTTGGCTGGCCTAAAGAAAATCCTTTATGAAATTGGCAAGATATGGTAAAAATAGCACGGTTTCGCCCTTTCTGACCTAAATGAACAGAAGTGAGACGTGGCGCAGATGTCTGAAAAAGATCGGATCAAACGACTCTTGAAGGAAGCTGAAATCTATCGGACTCAAGGGCTTCTCTCTGATTCCAAAGCGAAATACCTCGAAACCCTCTCCCTCGTGGGCAAGGATGGGCTTTTATCGAAGAATCAGCAACTGGTGGACGGAATCAAGAGCAAGATTCGGGCTGTTGAAAAGGCCCTGCGCGAACTCAGCGAGAGGCCTGACAAGCCCGAACTCACTCAGGATATGCAAAAGCTGATCAAAAAGCTCTTCACCTTTTCCCACACCAAGGAAGCGGCGGCCATCGAGGGCGCCGTGGCCCTTGCCAAGTTCGGTCAATATGACCAGGCGCTCAACGAATTCCACCTCCTGCTGGAGCAGGGAATCCTTCCGGTGGTCACGGCCAAGAACATCGTCCGCTGCTATGTCGCCCAGAGGAAACCGGAGGCGGCGGCCGAGCAATTTGCCAAGTGGCTGACCCGGGACATTTTCTCCTTTGATGAACTCAAGCAGTTGCGAACCTTTATCAAGGGCGCCATGCAAAAGGAAGGGATCGAAGTGAAGCTGGCCGAGGTCACCGCCCGCCCCAGAAAGGCGGCCAGGGCCAAGAGGACGGAAGAGATGTTCCTCGAGATTTCCGCGATCTCCATTCACCTGCAGGGGGGCACCCTGAAAGACCAGACCTTTGATTTCGAAGTGCAGTTCCAGTCCGCCAACACGGTCACCGTCCACCTCCCTTCCAGTCGGAAGGAAGTGGCCGACTTTCTTGCACCCGGCACCCGTCTTGACGACATCCAATGCTACTCCCCCATCACTGTGTTCCGGAGCAGCGGAACCGTGGCAGGGACGGCGACCATCAAGCACGGGCCTAAACAGGGAGATTACACACTGGACATTACCATCGATGCCGACTAGGGTGAATCGGTCTAGGTCAGGGATCACCCCGGGGGAGCGGATTCTCAAGGAGGGCCCACCAAGAGATTATGGCTATTTTCAACGCGAAAGACCGCATCATTGAATGCAAGCTCGTCTACTACGGTCCCGGCCGGGGTGGCAAGACGACGAATCTGGAGTACATCTTCAAGGCCTTCAACAAGAATGCCTCGGCGGAAATGGTTTCGATCAACACCATGGGGGATCGCACTTTGTTTTTCGATTTCCTGCCCATGGGGCTGGGAAAAATCAGGGGATGTGAAGTCAAGATCCAGCTCTACACGGTTCCCGGACAGGCACGGTACCGTTCCACGAGGAAAATGGTGCTGAAGGGCGTGGACGGCGTGGTCTTTGTGGCCGACTCCCTCGACGTGCGCAGGAAGGCGAACTTACTCTCTCTGAAGGACCTCGCGGAGAATCTGAAAGACGAAGGCAAGAACGTCTTTCAAATTCCCCTGGTGCTTCAGTACAACAAGAGGGACCTGGCGGAGCAGGGAATTCCCCTCTTGCCTGTGGACATCATGAACAAGGATCTCAACAGCAAGCTGAAGGCCCCCTTTTTCGAAGCGAGCGCCCTCAAAGGAAACGGCGTCGGGGCGACCTTGAAGCAGGCCCTGCTGCTCACCTTGCGACAACTCCAAAAGGAGCTCCAGTGGACCAAATAGGACATACGGCATGAGCGGTAAAGTCGTTCTCACGGGGGGGCTGAAATTCACCAGCCTGGCCGATCTTTTTCAAATCATCGGTGGAAACAACAGTACCGGCACGCTCCGCATCAGCAGCCAGTACACGCCCGACCCCGGAATCATCTACTTCATCGAGGGAAATCCCGTTAATGCATCGGACGGCAACCTCAGAGGACTGGAGGCCGTCTACGCCCTTTTCGGCAGAACGGAAGGCAATTTCGAGTTCGTCGAAGGCAAGGTCCCCGTCGAACATGCCATCAAGAAAAGCCGGATGGAAATCGTCCTGGATGCGCTGCGGATGATTGACGACGGCGTCATCAAGAAGGTGGAGCCCCCGTCCACCCAGGAGATCTTCATCGGGAAGCCCGAACCCGGGACTCAAGAAGAAGTGCCCCAGAAGACGGCAACGAGCGTGATCAAGGGCCCTGCCATCGACTACCTCTACATCCTGGAGGAAGAAGAGTTCTACGACGGGAAGACCATTGTCAGGGAAGGCACCCACGGCAAGTGGATCTGGGTCCTGCTGGAAGGGACGGTGAAGATTACCAAAGAAACCCAGAGAGGCCCCTTGACCATCCTTCATCTGGGCGAGGGATGCTACATCGGAACCTTCACCTCCCTTTTGTTCCACGACTACGCGCGGAGCGCCACGGTGACTGCCGTGGGGGACGTGCGGCTCGGCCTGCTGGATACCCAGAGGCTCGCCGGGGAATTCTACACCCTTCCCAACGAGTTCAGGGCCCTGCTGGCCAGCCTCGACCGGCGGCTGAAAAGGACGACGGACCGGGTGGTCGAGCTGGCCTTCAAGGGCAAAGGGCTTCAGGTTCCGGCCAAAGGGCTGGAAGTCGTCTTTCAGAGCGGTTCAAAAAAGGAACTTGCCTATACGATCAAGGAAGGCAATGCCTATGTCATTGGGAAGAGCCCGAAGGGACTCGTGCCGCTCGTGGAACTCGAAAAGGACGATATGTTCGGCCACGTCCTCTTCATGGACATGGGCCAGGAATCCAGGTCCGCCTCGGTCGCCGCGCAAAGAGATCTGAAGGTTCAGAAACTCGACACCGCGGCTCTCCAAGGGGCCTACAACCAGCTTTCCATGGCCTTCAAGGGCATGATCTTCAACGTCTGCACCTGCGTGGCCTATACCACGAAGCTCGCCTATCTATTCAGCCAGAAGGCCTAGTGCATCAGGTGGTTTGCGGAGAGCTCTGAACAAGGTGGATCAGGAGTTCCTCCGCCTTGTCCAGGGTCACTTCGTTCATGTTGAGCGTGAGGGTGTAAAGCAGGGGATCGTCGTGGGATCCCTCGGATGAAAAACAGTTGAGGAACCGGGCGCGAATCATGTCCGCCCTTTTTACCGCGCTTTCCGCTTGTGCCCTTCTCATGTTGTATTCTTCACAAAGGAATTTGACCCGGTGCTCCGTGTCGGCCACGAGAAGCACATGGACCGTTCCGGGATATCCTCTCAGGGTGTAGTTTCCGCCCCTTCCGATGATCACCACATTTCCCTCCTGATGCAGATGGACCAGGATCTCCTTGATTCCGTCCACATAGTTTTGTTCGGTCAAGCGGGCTTTTTCTGAAGTATGTCTGTCGATGAACTGGGGGTTGACGACCCAGTCCAGAAGTTTCATGAGCTTGGATGCGCCGGATTTTTCGAAGGTCCGGACCTGAGAAGTGGGAACACCGACTCTTTCCGCCACTTCCTTGATCAGTTCATCGTCGACATAGCGGTATCCGAGCTTTTTCGCCAATCTTGCCCCCAGTGTCGTTCCTCCTGCACCAAACTGTCTGGAGATGGTTATGGTCGCCATGGCATGAAGACCTCCTTTCTGTCGGATGGCCGACGGCCTTCCGGTGCGCGCCGGGGACGGGGCCTCCCCGGCACGGCTGGAAAAGCGTTCAGCTCACCGGTCTTCCCTTTCCAAGGGAACGCCCGAGCAGGATGTTTGTCGATCTTGGTCGGTGGGGCGGGAGAAGTCGCTTTTCTTTATAAAACTGTAATTCCATGAAAAGTCAAGTGAGAATTTACCTTGACGCGATCCGCCCCAAAACGTTACTAGTCATTTGTCATCGGCGGTTCGCCGGTTGCCGTCAAGCATGGAGGTAGGGTCGGCCACAGGGAAACGCAGGCGCCTGCGCGGCCGCGCCGTGTGCCGCGGCGGCCTGCGGCAGGCGGGGTCGCCTGCGGGACTTGGAGACCGCCACCGAGGATCAGCATCTACCTGAGATGAGAGGGGAAGAATCATGAGCGGAAGAAGCAAGCGGTTTGCTGCGGGTTTGTGCTGTCTGGTCGGCCTTTGTGCCGTCTTCGGTGTCGCATCTGACCTCCCCGCCGCCGACACGGGGCCCGCCCTTTTAAACGTGGAGAGGATCGGCGTCATGCCTTTCTTCAAGGGCAGCTACGGCTCCGACATTACCTCCAGTCTTATCTGCCCGGTGTGCGACCTCACCTTCGATCCCGGGAATCTGACCCCTGATTGCGATCGGGTGCTGACAGACCTTGTTCAGGACGTGTTGCAGGTTCATTACGGGGAGAAACTGGTCCCCCTCGCCGAGGTCAAGAAAACCTACCGGGAAACGCCCAAGGATGAATACCGTGACACTCCGTTGGTCTTGGCTCAACGGGTGGGCAGAGCGTTGTCTGCGAACGCCATGATCGTAGGCACCGTGTGGAAATACAGGGACAGAATGGGCGGCACCCGTGCCGTGGAGAGCCCTGCTTCCGTGGCGTTCGCCGTTTATCTCATTGACGTGGAAACGGGAAGCGTCGCATGGCGCAAAGACTTCGCCGAAACCCAGCGCTCTCTTTTCGAGAACATCCTCCAGGCTCAATCGTTTTTTGACAAGGGTGGGAAATGGCTGACAGCCGATGAACTCGCCCAGTTCGGAGTCAAGGAAATCTTCAAGGCTTTCCCCTATTAAGCTCGTTTCCAGACCCATCCAATTCGTCTAAATATACATGATGTTGTATTATTATTTTCTTTAAAATACTAAATGTATCAATTATATATAATTAAATCATCCTATAGATAAAAATGCTTGACAAATATAAATATATGGATATTATATAGGCCACCTTGCTTGATCCGGGGGAAACTATCAAAAGGCCGTTGAACGATCTTCTCTAGTGTGCGTGCATCTTTTCGGCTGGGAGTCTTATCTTAAACCTAATGAAGATTATCGCCGGCGAAAACAACGGCACTGGGGGAAGACGCGGGGATGGAGCGTTGGACAGGAAATTAAACGTTTTTTGAGATTTGGCCCGTGGACAACTGATTTTTGGCCCAACCCTCCATTCTAAGCAGAGCCACTCGTGGCTCTGCTTTTTTTTGTCGCCCGCCATCCTCCCGATTTTGTTCCTCCGGGATGAACGGATCTTGTGCGGGCCCTCCTCCTGTGGTAACCTTCCCGACCATTCTAGACCACGAGGAACAAAAGGCCACCACCATGACCAAGCACAACGTCGTCACTCGCTTTCCACCCAGCCCCACAGGATACCTCCACATCGGCGGCGCCAGGACGGCCCTCTACAACTGGCTCTTTGCACGACAGCAGGGAGGCAAGTTCATCCTCCGCATCGAGGATACGGACAAGGAAAGGTCGTCGGAGGAAGCGACGAGGGCCATCGTGGAATCTCTCCAGTGGCTGGGCCTCGATTGGGACGAAGGGCCCTACTTTCAATCCCGGAGGTACCCCGTCTACCGGGGTTTTGTGGACCGGCTCCTCGCAAGCGGAAAAGCCTACTACTGCCACTGCACCCCCGAAGAGCTCGACCAAAGACGGCAGGAGGCCATGGCCAAAGGGCTCAAGCCCAAGTATGACGGCAAGTGCCGTGAACTCGGACTGGGGCCGGGTCCCCGGGCCGTCGTGCGCCTGAAATCTCCCCGGTCGGGCAGGACCTCCTTCAACGACCTCATCAAGGGACCCATCTCTTTCAGCAACGAGGAACTCGACGATCTCGTGCTGTGGCGTTCGGACGGAAGCCCGACCTATCACCTCGCCGTGGTGGCCGACGACATAGCCATGGGTCTGACCCACATCATTCGCGGCGACGACCACGTGAACAACACCCCCCGCCAGATGTTGATCTATCAGGCCCTCGGAGAGCCTTTGCCCCTCTATGCCCACGTTCCCATGATCCTCGGGCCGGACCGGACAAGGCTGAGCAAGCGGCACGGGGCCACCTCCGTTCTTGCGTACCGGGACATGGGATATTTGCCTCAGGCCTTGATCAACGCCCTCGCAAGGGTCGGCTGGTCTTACGGCGACCAGGAAAAATTCAGCATCGCCGAACTCGTCGAGAAGTTTTCCCTGGAAAATGTGGGAAAGTCCGCCGGCATCTTCAACACCGAAAAGCTCCTGGACCTCAATGCCCGGTACATCCGGGAATCCGAAACCGGCGCCCTGTCCAGGGACCTCATTCCCTTTCTTGAGAAGCTGGGGCTCGCGAACCTCGATCCGGCCCAGGTGGCGGCCGCGGTGGAAACCCTCAAACCGCG
>Ga0209164_1005616_pt1 | contig 10602 bp, 10 predicted proteins | sample MTBNYHSulfiMetaG_FD_187458 | JGI IMG/M metagenome (GOLD analysis project Ga0209164, IMG submission 187458) | Enrichment culture microbial communities from rom New York Harbor, USA that are MTBE-degrading - MTBE-NYH (New York Harbor Sulfidogenic)... | ecosystem: Environmental > Aquatic > Marine >... | reverse complement strand
AACAAAACGCTCACAAGCAGCAAACCGGTTTTCTTTACACCTTTCATGGTCACAACCTCCTTGAAATAAAATGGAGCAGGATGGATCCCTTTCGCCGGAACGCAATGGCTCGGTCTTGGACATGAAACCTTCAAAAAACTCGGCGGAAGGGTATCAGAACCGTTTTGCCGTGTCAAATCAAAAAGAAAGGATGATCGATCGTGAAGGGGTTCCCGAAGGATACAGCCCTATGCTTACCGGCGCCAAAGCTCGCGCAGATTTTGCACCAGGAGATGGGCGCTCACGAGCAGCACCAGGGACAGGAGAATTTCCCAGAGGAATTCATAGACAATCACGACCGAGCAGGCAAGGGCCAGGCCGACAGTGATCCCTGCGATTAGCCGCTGCAATCTGCGACGAAACCCCGCTTCAATCGCAACCAGGGTGAAAGCCAGAGCGGCCACACCTTCTCGAAGGTGGTCCTGGGCAAAGAGCATCAGGGCCACCAAGCCCATGACCGCAAGCCCGATACTGATGGCGGCCCATGTTTCGGCCAGGCGACTCAGGCGCAACTCAACGTCCGAGGCCGGAAGGTGGGGCCGCCGGAGGTGTGCGCGGGGGGAAGGCCGCCCGCCTGAATCGAGAGCCTTGAGATGCAGGTCCAGAGCTTCCAGCATCGCTTTGTTGGAGGCGATTTGTTCATGCATCTCATCCAAAGTTCCGGACTTCTCCCGCATCTTGGCTTGATGATCCCTGTAGGCGCTCTTGAGGTGCGTATGGGCATGCATGGCACGCGCTTCTATGCTCAGGTTAATGAGCGCCTCTTTTTGCTCGGCCGCTTGTTTCTGCAAGGTTTCGTCGGCCTTCTCGGCCCTGGCTTTTGCTTGCCGGGACCGTTCCACCTCGATTCCGGGCGGAAGGGCGTCGCTGAGTCCGGCCCAACCCACCGGATCATACCACGACAGGCGCATGGTGCCGTCCCTGTTGTAAAGAGGTCCGGCGGGCGCATCTTCACCCGAGGCAGGATCCCGGGCATAATATCCCCAAAGACCCCGGTAAGAAAAAGCCCACGAGGGAACAGGATCCAACAGACAGGGTTCGCTCCATACCCGGCTCTGCCCGGGACCGATGGCCGCTCCGTCGGCTGCGGCATAATCAATGAAGGGAACGCGGATAAAGAACTCACTGGGATGACGCAACGCTCGATCCTGCTTTTTTCCGAACAGGCTTTGCTGGAATTTTCTCACCTTGTCCAGCATGCGGCCCAGCGGCGTCAGAAAGGCGAGCTTTAATTCCGCAAGGTACTCGCCGGGCTGAAAGTAGTTGGCATGCGATCCTGCTGCAGCATACACCACGGGATGATCCTCGATCTTTTCAAGGTCCGGGTCATCCCAACGGCGGCGCAGGTCATTTCCCGCCTCGTCGTGGGCTGCGCAGGCGATCCATTCCGCTTTGAGCACGCCTGTTTCATCCTCCCAGAGATAAATGCAGACGCCCTCCCAGTCCGCTTCGTGGTCGTTGGCTCCATAGAAACCGGAACGCCAGTCGTTAAACGCATAAAAGAACCAGTACTGAAGGACAATCCATCCGTTCCGGCGAACCACGCGACCATAGTACACGTAGCGCGCCCCTTCCTCAATAAGGCGCTCATAGGCAAATCCCGCTGCAACGGCCGTATCTCCCGTCACCCGTCCCCGTGCAAGAAGGGTGATGGAAAAAAGGGCGTCCACCAGGCGAGACACATACCCTACACGCGCCAGCCTGCCTGTTTCAGCCCGGAACCGTTTACGGCGCCGGCCTTCGCTCAGGTCTTCGCGGACCTGTTTCAGGCGATACGTCGCCATTTGGGCGGGACTCACCGGTTCAATAAATTTCAGATACGGAAGGCCATGAAACCCCTGAAACCGGAATTCGCCAAGCCTCTCCAGGGTGAGCTCCCCCTTGGGCACCAGCAATTCCGGTCCTCTTCCGGGATCATACACCCAAAGGCTGCAATCCCGGACATAGGCGTCTACGTCAATGGGAAAAAAACGTTCATGCGGCGAGTATCGAAGGACCGGCTCGAATCTTCGGAGCAAAGCTTTGTCTGATTCCCTATGCATCGCTCCCCCCTCTGGAGTTTCTTGAAGGCCCACGCTGAAATGCAGACCTGATTTCTCCGTGATTCAAGTACGCAACCAGGACCACGCAAAAGATCATGATCCAGTAAATGTAGGCCGGCCTTTCGGTGGCGTACAAGACCAGAGAAAGCAGGAGGCTGGCTCCCTGCACGGAAACGGCCGTGATCCAGGCTGCGGGCCACAAACGATAAAACCCGACGGTGGCTATAACGGCCAAAACGCCCAGGAAGGAGAAAACGGCTATAAAGGGAGACGGACCGACGCCCGGAATCGAAACCTTCTCAAACAAGTCCCCTCTCAACCACTGAAGCAAGGCCAGGCTGAAAAACCCAGCGCCTTCAAGGGCCAGGAGGAAGGTCACGATACTTACCAGTCGAGTGCGATGCTTCTTGGGTTTCACAGCGATTCCCGGCCTTTCTCTGGTTCCGCTTCCCCCAGGGCTAAAGGTTCCTTGCATAGACCCCTCAAAGCCCTCATAGCATCTTTTGAGCGAGGAGCCTTCTCACCCATTCCTTTGGAGGGAACGGAGGTAGCGATCCGAGATTTGCTGCATCCTCTTCCGGTTCACGCCAAAGTCATAGTACCCGGTTCTGGAGGCTGAACGGAAGTGAATCAACCGGGCGGAATCGTCCAGGACAAACTCCATGTCGTCCACGAAACGGAAAAGGGCCGAGCGGAATTCTACATGAAGGTATTCACGTGAAGCGGAGACGACGGTGGCCCGCTTCATCTCCCGTACAATGGAAACCAGGCGGTTCATGCTTTCCTCGGCCGAGTTGAGATAAGGCAGCGGAGGCATCGCACGACCCGGGTCTTTGCTCTTGGTGGACACGCAATTGGGTGAATCAGGGCACGGCGCAAGGTCGGCCGGGGTTTTACTGCGGCTCTCCTGAGCATGGCCCGCACACGCCAAAACGCTCATGACAATGAGAAACAAGGCCACGATTCTTATTCTCCTTTTAACCATGATGAACTCGTGAAAAACCCCTCAGGTCGTCACTCCCGCGCCCGTCCTCCGCAGTAGCTTTGCTACGGAGGGTGGACAGGCGGGAGTCTAGAAGACTCTGAGAGGACTGGATTCCTGCCTGCGCAGGAATGACCGGGAAGTGTTTTTTTGACTTGTTACGACTTCATTAAGCATCATTGATTTTGCTTTCTGCACCGACCGGAAAAACCTTTATGCTTTATCCCTTTGCCCCTCTGTGCCTTTGTGCCTCTTTTCATTCCACCGGGCCGCTCAAATCCAGATCCGGAGGGGCGTCATGCAACCCCTCAACCCATATTGAGGGAAAAGCCTCAAGACCGTTCGCCGCGCCCAGGAGCGCCCCGAGCACTGCCCCCCGGTGCACGTTGTCTCCTCCTAAATTGGTATTGGCGATCAGTGCCTGCTCCGGCCGGTCGTGGTATTTCAATGCCAGGTAGAGCACGGACGGCACCGAGTCCTCTACGTAGCAGGCCGTGCTGAGGCGCCGTCCCACAACCGTTTCATCGGGGTCATCAAGCCACTGCAAGTAAGGAAACCCATAGAGAGGGCTTTCCTGGTCCCGGATCTGTTGGGGAAGGACCTCACGAAGAGGCTTTCCGGAAAGCACCTTCAGAAGGAGATGGACGAGAACCTCTGCGGCGTTGCGCATCTTTTGTCCAGGATGGGTGAGGGAGAGGTGTTCGAGGGCCGCCTCCTCGGCACGGGAAGCGGAATGCCTGTAGAAGACGACAATAGGCACCACGCCGACCAAGCCTCCAATGTGCTTCTCCATGACCCCGCACTGGCGGGGGTTCTTGCCTGCCGCATAGTGGGTGAAAAAATGGCGGTGGGATTCTTCCACATACGTGTCGCGGTGTGAGCCGGGCGTGGTCATAAACGTGATATAACGGCTCAGGTAGTCGTCCGCGGAATATCCTTGATTGGCGTTCAGGGATTCAATGAGGAGCGCGCAGAGCTTAAGGTTCAGCGTGTTCTCGCCGGCTTTCAGAAACTGGTGATAGTGGATGCCTCGCTTGCCCCAGTACTGGGCCTGGTCGTGTAGAATATCGCCTTTTTTTTCCAGGGGGCGATAGGTGGAGCGCCACAGGATGCTGTCCGGATGAGGGTTCCTGGGCGGCAGATAATCACGGACCCGGCCGTAATCCCTCTGAAGGGCCGAGGTATCGTAATACCAGTGAACGGGCATGGCCAGGGCGTCTCCGATAAAAAGCCCGCAGAGCGCCCCCCGGCATCGGGATTCATCCGACAGGGATCGGCAACGCCTATTCGACGATTTCAATGTCTCCGGCGTATCGACCAACGACATCCCCTTCTACGCACTCCGCAAGTTCCTCTTCCGTTGCCTTTTCAATGCTTTTTAAAGCATCGAGAGGGCAAAGAAACTCGCTTCCAGCCCGGTCCTTGAGACGAATGAACTTCTTCCTTTGAGAATTTTTTTCGGCCATGAAACGCACCTCTCTCAAATATAATGTGACGGAAACGAGACAAAGTACTAACCTGATCGTTAAAAGTCAAGGTCAGGGAGCTTGAAGAACAGAGTGAAACGATTTATTGTAGAACACGATAAAAAATGGAGGTATTCCATGTCCTACGTTATCGAAATTCCGAACTTTGAAATGCCTCATTCCAAGCATGAGCAACATCTCTGCTTTTTGCAGAACGTGGGTTATGTTGCGAAAAACCTGGAGGAGTACAAGAAGCTGGTCAGGAACGCGCGGTTTGTGTGCAAGAGCTGCGGCCGGGTAGCAGAAAACGCGGTCAACCTTTGCGAGCCCGACAAACTTTGATGGCTTGGTAAAAAGTCTCAAAAGTCGTCACTCCCGCGAAGGCGGGAGTCCAGAAAGGCTTGAATTTCCTGGATTCCCGTCTATCCACCCTCCGCAGCAGAGCTACTGCGGAGGACGGGCACGGGAATGACAGAAAAAGGCGTTTTCGGACTTTTTACGAGATGATCAACTTTGATTTGCTGCCGGTTCGAGTGACCTCGGATCTTGAGGTTTTCCGATTTTGGACAACGAAATCACCTCAATGAAAGGAGAAGAAAAATGACAGACTGGCTTTTTTTGGGGGGAAGTTTTTGCATTGAGGTAAGATTTTAAGTCCGTGAGAAACCGTGCGCCTGTTTCCAATTTCCAGGCGGACCCCATGGATCCACTTGCAAAGGATGGTAAATGTGAGAGACGAAAGCCTATTGGTACTCAATCTCTTCGGTCCTGATCGGCCCGGCATTCTGGCTGCTCTCGCAGAGGTCCTGCAGCACCACGACATTGAATTAGCGGACCTTCAACAGGTCTCGTTTCAGAAAAACATCGGGCTGCATCTGTTGTTGAAATTCGGGGCGGCAGGCCAATCCAAAGACAGTGCCGTCAAAGATCTTCTTTTTTTAGGCCATCAACTCAATCTTACCGCCAACTTCCAACCCCTTCCACCGGATAAAATCCAAGGAATAGATCACCGCAAGCGGCTGGTGCTCATCTCTTTCGGGGATACCCGTGCCGTCGCCGGGCTTTCAGAAGTTCTGGCGCAAGAAGATGCAGAAATCGAAACCATCTCCAGCAACAGGCATCACGGCGCCCGATCCTTTGAAATGATCTTAAACATTGACGGCGTAAGCCGTGTGGAGCGCTTGAAAAGCCGCCTGATGGGGAAAAGCCGCGAATTGAATACAGACCTGGCCGTTCAGAATATGGCGGCTTATCGTAAGAACAAACGCATGATCTGCTTTGATATGGACAGCACCTTGGTGGATATGGAGGGCATCGATGAGATGGCCCGCAAGGCCGGGGTCCATCGTGAAGTAGCCAGGATTACGGACAAGGCCATGCGCGGGGAGTATGATTTTGAAGAATCCCTTAGACAGCGGGTAGCGATGCTCCGAGGTCTCACGCTGAATGAAGTCATGGAGATCAGAGATCAAATGACTCTTTCGCAGGGGATCGAGGAGCTCTTGACAACCCTCAAATGGCTTGGGTTTAAACTGGGAATTGTCTCCGGCGGATTCGATATCTTTACCGAGTCCCTCAAGGAAAGATTCAGACTCGATTTCGCCTATGCCAACCGCCTGGAGATCAAGGACGGTGCTCTTACCGGAAGGCTCAGTGGGGATATCATCGACGCTGCCCAAAAAGCTCGCATCCTCAACCAGGTAGCCTGTGACAACGGCATCCCCTTGGACCAGGTCGTAGCCGTCGGCGACGGCGCAAATGATTCGCTGATGCTTACCCAGGCGGGTTTGGGCATCGCCTACAATGCCAAGAAAGGATTGGACAGGGTTGCCGACGCAGCCCTGTCAAAAGCTCGTTTCAACCATGTCTTTCATCTTCTGGGCATCACGGAAGAAGACATCCGGGAGGCCATGACCTGCCAGGCTCTCTAAAAAGGGGAAAAAACCATTATCGGGCTATCCTTGGAACCCCCCGGATCCACTCAAATGGATGGCGACATGGGGTCCTTTCCGGAAGATGTCACCCAAAACAGCCCTTCAGAGGCGGACAGGCCTTGGGCGATTTTGGCTAGAGCGTGTTTTGTCTCAGGAAAGGACACGGCTTCATTCCGTGCAAGAGGGGAGCAATCCGACCTTCGCCATCATCTCTCGCAGCTCAGGGTCTGACCGCTCGGCAATGGCTTCCACCGAGTATCCCGTCATCTCGCTCAGCGCTACCGCCTCTTTCAGACATCGCACCGTATTGAACTTGTCGCCTCGATGGAAGTAGGCGTGTGCTGCAAGACACAACAGGGTTCCACGCATCTCGTTGGAGCGCATTTTCTTTTCCTGTTCCAGGATGGTTTCCGGCTCAACCAAGCCATCTTCGGCCCAACCAATGGCGTCCGGCAGAAGGCCGTCTTTGGTGCCCAGTACGAATAATACATTGGGATCCACACCCCGTGCCTTCAGAGCCCGCAGCGCATTCTTGATTCGTTGGTAGTGTGCCTCAATGGGACAAAACTGCATCAGCTCGTCCCAGGCTTCAACCGAAGGGTTTGCCGCGAACGCATCCAGGGATTTTCCCCACCCTTCCGGTGCTCTGCTGAGCGTATCGACCAACGCTTGAATGGCGTAGCGATCCGGGCAATCCGGTCGATCGAGCACCATGCGGCCTATTGCACCCAGGGCAATCTTGTCGCCCGAGTCATGCAAGAAGCGCACGAGGCGCAGCGGAGACCCGGGTCGTTTCGAAAAAAGCAATCGCGTGAGCATCGTGTGCAACTCCTCGCCGTCGCCTTCCAAGAGAAAGCGCAACTCCGCGGAAAGGCGCTCCCAACGCCCGCGCTCTGTGGCGAGATCGCCGGGCTCGGCGTGAAGTTTTGGAGGAGTTCTATCCAGAGCCTTTTGCGCGGCGGCGGCCAGCCTGCCGAGAGTTTCCTTCGTCAGGCCGGGAAGCTCCTCCCAGGGAAGTTCGCCAGCCGGGCATTCAAGCCATCGTTCAATGAATTCTTTCCGGTCTTTCACCCCACCTCCGATCTCACCGCGCTCAATCCCACGGATCATCACGTGGTTCAGCGCCCCCGGCGTAGCAAATCGTGATTGTCTTGGTATGTGAGCCAAAGATCATACTCAAACCGACTTCGCAGGCACAATGTGCAAATGTAAGAATGTCCCTCATCCTGGTTTTGTTCTCCGGCAATTTGCCAGATCATGCACTCTACGATTAGGCTAAAAGCTTTTCATAATCATCGTGAGTACCCCTGTAGCAGTGCGAGTGCACGCTAACCACTGCCGATGCGAATGGACCACCGCTCACCGACATTCTTGAAACGCAGGGACGGATGGCGCGGGTTGGCGCGCCATAAGCGGTAAGCGGTCCGAGACCTGTTCTTGATTTCCGCAGGAAGTCTCCGGTAGCCGGTCCAAAAGTCAGGAGTTGTCGAGGACTTCATCAAGCGGCTTGGTCCTTCCCTCGGCGATATCCTTACGGCCACGATCTAGAACGGCAGTGCTAACCTTAACCCTATGGTTGCATAAATAACATGTCAAAACTGACAGAAACACAAGAATGCCCGGCTATTCTGACGTTAGAAACACCCCTGATATAATTCACTTTTGGAGACTTCTTGAAGCCGTTAAAAAAAGGCCATGTTATTTACCCTTCGGGAAAGGCGGTAATCCATGCGCTTCTCCGAAGACTGGATGCCCGCCTGCGCGGGCATGACAGGACAAAACACGTGGTGGGAACGAGAAAAAAAGAGCTGTTGCGCCTTGAGCCTTTATCCACGTTGCTTCGAGAGAAGCATGTTCTGAAAGTTTTATTGCTGCCAACGCGCGGCTCACAGGCCGCGAGGCAACGAGCGGTCTTCGTGCAGCCGATTGTTTGGGGATGCTGGACGTTGTTGAGTAACGTGACTAACGTGACAAACTCGACTCCAGTTTGTTCTTCTCAGGAATTCTTGATATACCCGACATTGTCACACCCAACTGGCGGGCTGTCTCGGCCATCGTAAGGCCAAAACCCTCGACCAGCTCCTTGGCCAATCTCGCACGTATTTCAGAGAGTCCGCCTCTGCGACTCCCCTCCCTTTAACGCCGCTATAGAAACCGACTCCTTATCGCACCTTTGGAAAATCAGCCTCCTTGCATTAAGTATTCGTTCATTGATCGAATCCAATCTTGCCTGCCTGGGCATACCGCCTTACCACTTTTACTTATTTGTGGCTGGTGCACAGATGCCTCAGTTTCTCACGCTAATCAACAACGTCCCACAAACGCTCCCATTGCACTTATGCTCCCAACCACATCATGAGCTTGCGGAACTTGACAAGTGGAACAGCGATTCGTGGCGCCGTGTAACACGTCGGTCTCCGCATGATGCATAGCTCCAAGTGGTCGACCGCCCTTTCAACGTGCATCATGAATGGTTTCACCTTGCCCTTCGCCATCTTGGTGTCCACGAAGCCAAATCTGACATTGGTCACACTCACGCCCTTGGGCTTCATGGCCAAGGCCAGCCCCCCAAGATAATTCGAGACACCTGCTTTGGAGGCATGGTAAGACGGTGCCTCTGCCGAAAGCAGCTCATCCGCAAGACTTGAAACACCGATGAAGTGCCCTTGTCCTCTTCGGACCATGGAGGGAATCACTGCAGCCGCCGTTTTGATCATGCCGGTCAGATTGACGTCTATGATTCTGGCTTCACCACTCATATCCAAGGGATCCAGGGCCTCTCCAATTCCCGCGAAGTATATACACAGGTCGAACCGCCCTCTCGACACCAGTTCAGCCACCAAATCTGCGTACTTGGTATCACCCACATCTGCGACTCGATGATGGTAGGTGATCCCCGCCAGGGATGAGGCGCGTCTCGACACGCCGGTAATATCCCATCCAGCCGCGAGCAACCGCCTTGTTGTCGCCAAACCTATGCCATCCGTGTTGCCAACCAGAATCGCCATTCGGTGGGCTTGCTTCTCTTTCACTGTCTGCGCCCTTTCCGTACTGGCCAACGCACTCTTCAGCAGGCGCGCCCTATTTGCACTCCGCCGGAAAAGATTCTTCGGTAATTTCGCCGGTTGCTTTGAATACTGCTCATTTTGGGCATATCCAATATCAACAACTTGGTGTGATCGATCCCTGAGTTTGGGATAACGGAAATCGGATCTATTTCACGTAATCGAGTCTCTTCTTTGATTTGACTAATTGACCATACTGCCTGATCCAGTTCATTTCATCCGGCTCCAATGCCCCTTGTCTTATTGCATCCATATTTTTGCTGAGTTGCTCCCGTTTTTGCGGCCCGGTTAAAACAATGTGCACATTTGGATTCGTCAGAACAAACCGGTAACAGAGTTCTGGAGAGAGAGGTGGACCATTGAAGCTCTCTCTTCCAGGCCAGTGAGGCATGACGATTTCTTTCAATGGCCTGATTAGCTGCCCCCAAGCCAATGCCGTATAACTGACCACTGCTGGATTTCGCTTTGACAGGTGAGGAAAGATATCTTGTTCGGCTCCAGGGTGCTTGGCATTGTAACGGATCATTAGCAGGTCGATTTCTGAGTTCAGCGCCAGCCTTCCGGCTCTCTTCCGATCATGGATGCTGGTGCCAATACTCAGTATCTTACCTTCCTGTTTGAGGTTCAAAAGGGTGTCGATTATTGCCTTACTGTAAATCGATGTTCTCCCTATCCATCCCAGCTTAAAAATATCCAAGTAGTCCGTAGAAAGTTTCCGCAGGGCGTTTTCCACACTGCGCCTCACCTGCCAGCCGAAATAGCCCCACCCGAGCATGCCAACCACATGGTTTTCGCGATCACTCTTAACGACTTCCCTGATTCCGTCTGTGACTTTGCCGAAACCTCTTCCCCAGATCCAATAATTGGCTCCGTAATCAGAGGCCCATCGGATATCAGCGGAATCGATGCCATAATTACCAGCGATACCCATACGAAATACAGTCTTATTCACGACCGGAAGCACAGTATGAGAAAAGTCGTCAGGAGGAAAACTCAGCGTCTGCTCTGTCATATGTCATAATCCTAGAGGAAATTGCCGTCTGTTCCAAGAAGCAACAGAACCATCACACCGAA
>Ga0209164_1005615_pt1 | contig 10603 bp, 8 predicted proteins | sample MTBNYHSulfiMetaG_FD_187458 | JGI IMG/M metagenome (GOLD analysis project Ga0209164, IMG submission 187458) | Enrichment culture microbial communities from rom New York Harbor, USA that are MTBE-degrading - MTBE-NYH (New York Harbor Sulfidogenic)... | ecosystem: Environmental > Aquatic > Marine >... | reverse complement strand
CTGGCAATGGGAAAGATTTCCGGTAATAGGTCAAATCCAACTGCTCATGTCGTCAGCACCTGGAATAGATTGAGGAAGCGCTTGTCCTAGGAGAAGTTACCTTGTTGACCATCGGTTGGTTTTCCACCGGCAGAGATGAGGCAGCAAGACAACTTCTGCAAGTTGTATATCAGAAAATCAGCACTGGTGAAATCGCGGGCAAGATCGATTTCGTTTTCAGTAATCGAGAGACCGGTGAAGCAAAGGAGAGCGACTTATTCTTTGAGTTAGTTCGAAGCTATAACATTTCACTAATTTGCTTTTCCTTTAATAAATTCAAAGAGTCTAAAGATATAACAGGCAGGGCAGAGGGCGATATCCTGCCGGAGTGGCGCCTCGAGTATGACAGGGAGGTAATGAAAAGACTTGAAGGCTTCCGTCCAGACCTGTGTGTGCTTGCCGGCTATATGTTGATCGTCGGGGAAGAGATGTGTCGCAGGTATGATATGATTAACCTTCATCCGGCAACTCCTGAGGGCCCCAAGGGCAGCTGGCAAGAGGTAATCTGGGCATTGCTTGAAAATAAGGCTACAGAATCCGGGGTTATGATGCATCTGGTAACGACTGAGCTTGACAGGGGACCGGTAATAACCTATTGCACGTATCCTATTAGAGGCGAACCTTTTGATGAATACTGGCGGGAAATAGATAGCCGCTCTGTAGTTGATGTAAAAAAAGAGCAAGGTGAAAACAATGCGCTTTTTAAGCTCATTCGCCGGCATGGGCTGGCAAGAGAATTCCCGCTCATCGTGTCAACTTTAAGAGCTTTCGGTCGAGGTGAGGTTAAAATAGAAGCCGGCAAAGTATTTGACCGCCGGGGCAAGCCTATTTCTGGATATGACCTCAGCCGCGAGGTGGATAAAGCAGTGGAGTCGAGATGAGTTTAATCTGTTTTGACCTTGAAGGCCCGCTGGCTACACAGGATAATGCCTATGAGCTTATGAAGCTATTCCCGGATGGCGGCAGGATTTTTGAGGTTATCAGCCGCTACGATGATTTGCTCACCATGGAAGCCAGGCTGGACTATGAGCCCGGTGACACTTTGGCCCTTATCGCGCCATTCCTGGTTTATCACGGAATAACGGAGGATGACATCTCCGCACTGGCGCGAAAGGCAACCTTAACCGAAGGAGCTATTAGTTTAATCTCCCGACTGAGTGCTCAGGGCTGGAGAATATTTTGTATCAGCACCAGCTACGAGCAGTATGCCAAACATATAGCACACAGACTCGATATTTTCTCCCAGAATGTTGCCTGTACCTCTTTCCCTCTGGATAAATTCTCCAATGAGTTATGTAAAGAAGATTTTCGCTATCTGGAAGCAGTGGAGAAGGATATCCTGAATAGACATCCAGTCGATGATAATTGGATAAAGAAAAGGCTCGACCGCTTCTATTGGAAGGAATCGCCAAAAACAGGTCTGGGTCTACTTATAGAACAGGTGCAGCCTGTTGGCGGGCAGCGCAAGGTGGAAGCTCTGCAACATTTCACTACAGCTCATGAACAGCCCTTATCTGAGAGTGTGGTGGTTGGTGATAGCATTACTGATTTCAAGATGCTCCAGGCCGTTGACCAGGCTGGCGGCCTGGCAATTGCCTTCAATGCTAACGAGTATGCCCTACCCTATGCTACCATAGGTCTGGCCTCTACTCATCTGGATGACCTGCGGCCGGTCCTGGAAGCCTGGCAAAAGGGCAAACGCTCTGCAGTGGAAAAATTGGTCAGAGACAAGGAAAAGGTCGGTGGGAGCGGTAACAGGGGACATTTTCACTGGCTTACCGGACTTAAAAATATAGGTGCTCCTCTTAAAATCCACAAGCAAATCCGCCATGTTGTTCGAGAAGAAGCAGCTAAGCTAGGCTGAATCACATGACTCAGATTGACATTGTCGGCTTTGGAGCGATGAATGTCGACAACCTGTATCAGGTCGATGAGCTTGTTATTGACGGCGAACAACTTGTGGCGGATTCCGTATCTCTCCCCGGCGGCTCTGCAGCTAATACTGTTTATGGCCTGGCTAAACTCGGTGTTAAGACGGGATTCGTCGGCGCTGTAGGCACGGATGTGGATGGGAAAGAGTTAATTAAAGATTTCAAGACTGCCGCAGTTGATACCGGTCAAATCAGAACTAAGAAAGCCGCAACAGGTTCCACAATCTGCCTCAGTGACAAGTTGGGGAGACGAGCCATATATGTCTATCCCGGAGCCAACAGCCTGCTGAACTCCGGAGACATAGACCTCGCCTATTTCAACCAGGCTAAAATAGTTCATCTGACTTCTTTCGCTGATGACAAGCAGTTCAAACTCCAGGTTGACCTGGTAAAAAGACTGGATAACTCGGTTCAGGTCAGTTTATCCCCCGGCATGCTCTACGCTGCTAAAGGGCTGGAGACCTTAATGCCTGTGCTTGAGAGGACACAAATTGTCTTTGCGAACCGCGATGAAATTGAGGGGCTGACAGGCAGGTATTTCAAGGCTGGAGCCAGAGAACTCGTGAAATCAGGCTGTCGGATTGTCGTCGTAACCCTGGGTAAAGGTCTGGCTGAGGTCAAAGTAGACATGGTTACGGCTTATATCTACGATGGGAAGAAGGAATATGAGATTGAGTCCGAGAAATTAAATCCAAGGTTCACGTTGGAGACCACCGGTGCCGGAGATGCCTTTGCTGCCGGCTTTCTCTTCGGTCTACTCAAGGGCAAGAAAGTTGCGGAATGCGGGTTGCTTGGCGATACAATGGCTGGCTTTGTTATCAGAGAGGTTGGCGCCAGAACGGGGCTGCCAACATCATCTCAATTATCCCAGAGATATCTTAAACGCTCAGGACGCCGTCTTTAAATATTTTATCCTTTTTTCGGTTCCTTGGGTGGTGGACCGCTCAAAATCTGGTCAACGATGCCGTATTCCACGGCCTGGTCGGCGTTCAGGTAGAAATCGCGGTCGGTATCGTGTGTAATCTTTTCCATCGGCTGACCTGTATGTTTAACCAATATATTGCGTATGATTTCCTGTAGCCTCATAATTTCCCTGGCTGCGATCTCGATATCGGCTGCCTGACCCTGGGCACCGCCGACTGCCTGATGCAAATGAATCGTGGAGTTAGGCAATGCATAACGCTTACCTTTAGCTCCGGCAGCAAGAATAACCGTGGCCATGCTGGCGGTTAGCCCGACGCAAATCGTGGACACATCCGGCCGGACCAACTGTATAGTGTCGTAAATAGCCAGGCCGGCAGCGATAATTCCGCCTGGCGAATGAATATAAAGGTTTATATCCTTGTCCGGGTCCTCATGCTCCAGGTAAAGAAGCTGTGCAATAATCAAGCTGGCTATCTGGTCATTAATAGGTGTGCCTAGAAAGATAATGCGCTCTTTCAACAGTAGCGAGTAGATGTCAAAGGCCCGTTCACCGCGAGCGCCACTCTCGACAACCATCGGAATTATGTTCTGGGGTAAATTTTTCATTTCGTCTTCTCCTCCCATAAGATTAATAATTAAGTTGAACTTGTAGCTATCTGAGCTAATCTGTCAACGGTTTTTCTGCCTGTCAGAAATTGTTTAATAGAATCACGAGCTTCCGGCAGGTTGAAGAAGCTCTTCATCTCATCAGCCTTCTCAGCTGCGTCTTTCACCATCTTCTCTATTTCCGCATCTATGTCTGAATCAGGCACTTCTATTTTTTCCGTCTCAGCCAGTTTGCCCAGAATCAGTGACCGGACAACGCGCTGGCTTGCCGTAGGGCGTAATTCCTCCATGTGCCCCTCGAGTGTCTTACCGATGGTCTTCAGATAGTTCTCCAGGCCGGCGATGCCTTCGGTAAAATGTCTCGCCTCATCGCTTAGCATCCGCTCGATTTCCTTATCCACCAATACCGGTGGATATTCCACTTCACTGATTTCCACAGCAGCATCGACTGCTTTCTGCTCCAGTTCCATACGGGCCCGTTCCTCAGCCCTGGCTTTCAGGTTAGATGCTATTTCCTCTCGTAATGAAGCAGTGTCTTCTTTGCCCAGAGTTTTGGCGAATTCGTCATTAACCTCAGGCAGCGTTTTCTCCTTTATCTCCTTAGCCGTAACCCTAAAAGCATGGTCCTTTCCTGCCAGCTCTTGCATCTCGTAGTCCGGCGGATAGGACAGGACAAAGCTTTTCTCTTCGTCCTTGCTCATGCCTTCCAGATTTTCGGCAAACCCAGGAAGCGGCAATTTAGCTTCTTTGAGCACCTCGTATGCGACGTCCTTACGTATGGGAAACGGTTCCCCGTCTTTCTCGCCATCGATATCTATGGTAACTATATCACCGAACTGGACAGGCCGTTCTACCGGCGAAAGTATAGCATGCTGCTGCTTTAGTTGCTCCATGGTTGATTCGACATCCTCTTTGTTGACCTCAACTGGCTGAGATTCAACCTTTATCTTTGCATAGTCTCCGAGCTTGACTGTAGGCTTGAGCGGCACAAGAGCCTTGAAAATCAACGGCTCGGTCTGAATCAGTTCGAACTGGGGTTGAGCAATGGGCTCCAGTTTCTGCTCTTCCAGGGCCTCTTTATAGGTTTGTGGTATCAGGTCTTCCAGTGCTTCCTTGAACAAAGCATCTTTGCCGATATGCCGTTCCAGCACATCCCTCGGCGCTTTCCCTTTACGAAAGCCGGGTACGGAGACCTTGTGAACCAGGCGGTTGTAAGCCTTTTCCATGTATTTATCTATCTCAGCGGGCTCCATTTCAATCTTGATCTCTACCTGGCTGTTCTCAACTGGCTCTGTAGATACCTTCATTTTTTACCTTTCTATATTATACCTTACGATATTCTCTTCTGCGAAAAGAAAAATAATCTTCCTTCCCCTGGTGGGAGGGAGGAAGCCTGAATAAACCTGCCGGCTCAAGTCTTAGTGGTCTCCTCATCCTGTAGTTTCAGATGCAACTCATCCAGCTGGGCTTTAGAAACCGGAGATGGAGAATCGCTCATCACGTCGATGGCGCTCTGATTCTTGGGAAAGGCGATTACCTCCCTGATGTTTTCCGCTCCCGCCAGTAGCATCACCACGCGGTCTATGCCCGGTGCAATGCCGCCGTGAGGCGGTGCTCCGTAATCGAAGGCTTCCAGCATGTGCCCGAACCGTGCCTCTATCTCCTTGTCGCTGTAGCCGAGCAGGTGGAATACCTTCTGTTGTAGCCGGCGGGTGTGAATTCTGATACTGCCGCTGGATAGCTCATAGCCGTTGCAAACTATGTCATAGTGCCGTGCTCGCACCCTGGCCGGGTCTGTATCCAGCAGTGGCATGTCCTCTTCGACAGGTGCTGTAAACGGGTGGTGCATCGGCTCCCACAGCTTTGTTTCTTCGTTCCAGTCCAGCAGAGGGTAGTCAATGATGAAAACAAAAGCCAGCAGGTTGGGGTCGATTAGGCCGAGACGGCGTCCCATCTCCCGACGTAGCTCATCCAGCACCTTATCGACCATCTTTTGCTCGCCAGCCACGATTAGTATCAGGTCGCCCGCTTTAGCTTCGAAACTGCGGACTATCTCTTTTAGCTGCTTCGTGGTCAGGTATTTGGCGGCTACCGATTTGACCTTTTCGGGTGCCAGTTGCTCCAGGTTATCAAAGCTGCCGGTGGGCAGAGCTAACGTTATCAAGCCTTTGGCTCCGCAGGACTTTGCCAACTCGGTCAATTCCTCCAGCTGCTTATGTGAATAATCAGCGCAGCCGGGCAAACAAATACCCCTGACTTTACCACCGCCCTGTATAGTAGAGCGGAAGACGGCAAACTCAGATTCGGCAACTATTGCAGACAGGTCTTTTAGTTCCAGGCCGAAGCGTATATCCGGCTTGTCCGTGCCGTATCGCTCCATTGATTCGGCAAATGAAAGCCGGGGGAACGGCTTTAGCATCTTCATTGCCGGTTTAACCGTCTCTACCAGCGAGGTAAACATCTCTTCCAGAAGGCTGAGTATGTCCTCCTCGTCGATAAAGCTCATCTCCATATCGAGCTGCGTGAACTCGGGCTGTCGGTCGGCGCGCAGGTCCTCATCACGAAAGCAGCGGGCTATCTGGTAGTATTTCTCGAAGCCGGCCACCATAAGTAGCTGCTTAAGCTGCTGCGGCGACTGAGGCAGTGCGTAGAACCTGCCCGGATGAATGCGGCTGGGCACAAGGTAGTCACGCGCCCCCTCCGGAGTGCTCTTGATTAAGATAGGCGTCTCGATTTCGACAAAGCCCTTGGTGTCGAGAAAATCGCGCATGAATTTCTCTACCTTATGGCGGAGTATCATGTTATCTTTCATTCTGGGGCGCCTGAGGTAGAGATAGCGGTACTTCAGGTACAGGTTCTCGTCGACTTCCAAGTCCTCATTTATATAGAACGGTGGCGTTTTTGCTGTATTAAGTATCTGTATATCGGTGGCAATGACTTCTATTTTGCCGGTGGGCAGCTTCAGGTTCTCGGTACCGGCGGGACGTTTTGCCACCTTGCCCGTTATCTTAGCCACATATTCGTTGCGCAGCTCGTTGGCTGTTTTGTGTGCCTTTTTTGACGTTTCAGGGTTAAAGACTACCTGGGCTACACCCTCTTTATCTCTTAGGTCGATGAATATCAGTCCTCCGTGGTCGCGGCGCCGGTGTACCCAGCCCGCCAGAGTTACTTCCTGCCCCACGTGCTTATCTATTAGTTCTCCGCAGCTATGGCTTTTAAGCAAATAGACCTCCTGACGTATCTGTGAATTATAGCTTAAGGCAGCTTCTTGTTTCAATTTAATTACATTTTGAGCGCTGTATCTTGCCGATAGCTGCAACAAAAGAGCAGGGATGGCAATTAGTCATCCCCGCTCTCCTGGCATGCAGAGCCACTGGCACTACTTAAGCACGTCGGATTCCGCCGCCCTGGTCTTCATTATCTCCATGTCTTCTTCGGTCACCCAGTCATTTTTGAATAGCTGTTGTGTGCTCTTGATGAACTTACTCACATAGCCCCCGTGGTTTTTATACAGCCCCTCGAGTGTTGCCTCATTGAAGGGGACCATATTGCCTAAAATCACACACCAGAAGGAACAGCCCGCGCAAAGACTCGCTGGGGGACAGGTGGGACAGGCAGCGCTCATCGGAAGATATGTCTTTATAGGCACGTCGATATATGGAGTTCGGATACCACCTTGGGCGTTACCGTAGACATCTCTGATAATGGTGCCACCCGCAGTCGTCAGGATGCGAGCGCCCTTTGGTGGTGGCGTGCTATTCCGCACCCATTTCTCGATATTCACCAGAACCCCGTTGTGGATATACTGTACCGGAAAATCGGTCCAGGTACCATAACAGCACCACGGACATACGTATCCCATGGTTTTAAGTAGGTCCGCATTTGTCGGTCCCGGGGAACCTGCGCCTTTATGAGAGGCACCAGCTATCTCATAGCGCCGGAACAGGTCTGGATAGATGTCGCTGTCTGCACGTCGCGTTAAAATCGCATTCAAGTCCGCGGACGGTATGGCAATCTCGGTCTCTGTCAGCGTGTGTATTACCGGCACGCCACATGGCTGTATGACCCGGCGCGGGTCGGTTGCCGGGTAAGGCCCGAAACCCATGCTGGGGACACATGGATTCATTCCATCATCATTTATCCAGATGGGGCCGGCAGCAGCGCTAGCCAGGTAGCCATCGTAGATGAAGTCACTGCCGATCTTGGCATCCTTGTGGAAAAAGTTGATGTAGGTAATCAAATAGCCGCCTGTCTGGGAATAGCCATGGCCAATGAGCTTCACATCGCTCAGGCTTAGCCCGGCTTGCACCAGTGGATTAGATGGGTCGTTAGTCTTCAGCAGAGCGCCCAACTGGGTGAAGATGTCCCAGGCTTGCGCACGGTCTTTGGCAAAAGACAACGAATAATATCGTGCGGTGTCAAAGACCTTTAGTCCCTGCGGCCATCCTGCACACATTGAAAACACTATGGTATTTTTGCAGGTAACCCCCACCCAGACATCGCCATTGCGCATTATCTGGTTAAAATAGCACGCCCAGGCAGTAGCGATGTCATAGCCGCCGCTCGGGTTCAGAAATTCCACAATAACATTGCCGCTGAAAAGGTTGGGGTCGGCCGGGCGACGTACCAGTATTCGCGTCTTGTAGGGAAGGTCTGGTGTCCTGACTTGTACAGCGAAACTGCTGGTATCGTCAGGGTCAACCAGATCATACTCGTTGGCATCCCCGCTTATGAAATATTCTTCCTGAACATAGCCGCGCGACTGGTAGTCAGTACCGGCTGCCGGGTCAAATGCGTGCGAAGTAGCGGTCTCCGGGATGGGGCCGGTCACTGTTGGTAGTGGTATTCCATCCGCTTCTACGCTCTGCGGAGTAACCGTCGGCAAGGCAATGAAACAAAGCACCAAAACAAGTACGCTTGCCACAGTAATTCTCATTGCTTTCGATTTCTTCACTACATACCTCCTAAGCTCTTACTTTCTGAAGATATTCCCGCTTGCACTTTTTTCTATAAACTTTTCACGTCATTATCACCCCCTCGGCTATTTTGATTCATCCCTATAGCTTGCTTTATACCAAGGCACCTCAGTGATTACGTCCAAAAACAAAAACCGACCACCTGAGTGGTCGGTTTCACTACTGGCTCACCGGCGTCCAAGTGACCCCTTTACGGACGCTGTTTCCTCGCCCCCACTAACCTTTTATCTTGTATTAGATGGACCCCAAATTATTCTAACTAAGGATATATGCTCCTTTTGCCAGGCCGTTGCCGAAACGGACATTAATATATTAATTGAAAACTCAGCCGATAATTAATATACCGAACTTGTCTTAACTTATCACTAGTTAACCTTTTTGTCAATAGGTTCAGGCTGCTTTATGTGCCTTTCCAATTTTTAAGGTGGTAAGGATGCCCTGCCGGGTGGCTTGGAATACCGGAACGGAATAAGTATAATGAAATAGCAACTGCCGAGTTCGTCCTGAGTACAATTTTTGGAGGGGGATAAAATGAAGCGTATTGACGTGGGGAATCAGGTCGCCATCATAGCCCTGGACAGGAAACTTACCTCAGAACATGAAAAAGAGCTTCTGGATATATCTGCAAGTCCGGCTTATGGCATACAGAAGACTTTAATACTGGATTTCAGCGGCGTGGAACTGCTGGACAATACCGGCATAAATGCACTGGTCAAGCTGCATGCTTGTACAACGAGAACGAGGACAGAGTTGCTGGTCACAGGCTTGAGTAAGCCATACAAGGATGTGTTTGCCGTTACCGGGCTTGATAGAGGTTTCCAGGTCTGCACCAGCAAGTCAGAGGTATATAGAGAGCTTGGAATCGATGACAGCGCTACGGCTAAAGCCGTAGGCAATCACCTGACGATAAAAGGTAATCGCAAGGCCATTGATGCCAGATACTGGGCTGGTCCGGTGAAACGGTTGAAAACAGGCAAGATTCCGGGAGACCCCATTAACCTAAACGTGGATGGTCGCCGTACGGCAGGGCCGATACAGGGTTTCGGCCAGCTCTGGGAGAAAACTTACAGGGTAGACCTATCGGATACAGGGCTAAGCCCTGCCAGGCTAATTAGTATAATGAAAAGGAATTTCCCCAAGTTTCAACCCCCTGAAAACAAATTCTTTCCCTCCGAGAAAGGAATCAAGCCGGGTGAGGTAATACTTATTAATGCGGTGACTCCCGGGGGGTTGGTGGTGACCGGCGTGCTGGTGCTTTACGTGGGCAAGGATACCTTTACATTCATTACCCCGGAGGGGCATCCGGAGGCGGGCTGGGTAACCTTTAAAGCATTAAAAGAAGGCGAGCGTGTTATTTTCCAGATAGAGGGGCTGGCACGTGCCAGCGACCCTGCCTATGAAATCGCTTTTCGGATGGCAGGCTCAAACCTCCAGCGGCAGATCTGGACGCACGTGCTTGAGTCGCTGGCTAAATACACCGGCAGCTCTGCAAAAGTGCAATTCAGCATGCAGTGTCTGGATGATTCACTGCACCTGTCCAATTTTTTCAATATTTTCAAAAATGCCCAGATATTGAGCATGCTCCGCAGCATCTCAAGTTAGTCAAAAGATAGTAAACCGGCCCAAAAAAGCTAAGTGTGACATTGTCTGAACATGATGCAGTAGTAGTGGGTGCCGGTCCTAACGGGCTGGCAGTAGCCATAACGCTGGCAAAACAAGGTCTGAAAGCGTTAGTTTTCGAGGGCAACGAGACAATAGGTGGAGGAGCCCGTTCATCGGAACTGACTCTGCCCGGGTTCATCCATGATACCGGTTCGGTAATACATCCACTGGGTGCAGCATCGCCGTTCTTCTCATCACTACCCCTATCTCAATTCGGACTGGAGTGGATTAAAACTCCTGCGGCACTGGCGCATCCCTTCGATGATGGGACGGCAGTTTTACTCGAACCATCGGTAGAAGCCACGGCTGAAGGACTTGGTGTGGATGCGAAAAGCTATATCAAATTGGTCAGCCCCTATGTTGGCTACTGGGACGAGCTTGTCATTGACCTGCTGGGCACCAGGAGATTGCCTGAACATCCGTTGACTTTAGCCATATTCGGCTTAAGAGCTTTCCATGCCGCCA
>Ga0209164_1005614_pt1 | contig 10603 bp, 7 predicted proteins | sample MTBNYHSulfiMetaG_FD_187458 | JGI IMG/M metagenome (GOLD analysis project Ga0209164, IMG submission 187458) | Enrichment culture microbial communities from rom New York Harbor, USA that are MTBE-degrading - MTBE-NYH (New York Harbor Sulfidogenic)... | ecosystem: Environmental > Aquatic > Marine >... | reverse complement strand
TCCCACCAAAAGACACGCAGCGTGCCGCCCGGCACGCGGACGATCGCCGGGCTGGAGGCTGCCCCGCTCAGCGACAGATTCACCGGGGTCGCCCAATTGGAGAGGTCTTCCTGGGCCAGGGCCAGGATCACGGTGGGCCTGGCCGCGCCGGTGTAGTCAATGGGCGTGGGCGAGAGAATCAGGTCGGTGTTGGACATGCCCCGCAGCACGGTGATGTTGTACTCGCTCTTCTGGGTGACCTGGAGGCCGGCCAGGAGCCCGGCCAGGCCCAGGATGTCGCCCGCGGTCTGGATCCTCATCCCGGCCGCGCCCAGGATGGCCACCTCCTCCCGGTCCGGTCCGGGGGCCTGGTACCTCTTCTCCAGCCCCCGGGGGAGGGAGGCCGGTTTGAGCCCCCGGGCCTCCTCCCGGTAGGCCCGGCCGTACTCGGGCCGCTGGTTGCCCGGGATGGGGCCGTGGAAGGGGTTGCCGGCCAGCCCATCCTCGATCATCTTGGGGTTGAGCTTGTTGCGCCGGGTGTAGCGGCCGGGGCAGACCCCCCTTAGCTCGACCACCGAGAAGCCCTCGAAGCTGACCGCGCTTTTAAGGACCTCCACCAGGTCCTTCTGGTAGGCCGAGCGGACGGCCACGAAGGGGGCTCCGGCCGCGGCCGCCACCTGGCCCAGCTCAAAGGGCCGCTCCAGGCGGTTGAGGAAACCGGAGCCGACAATCGCCTGGGGCGGGGTGGTGGCCGAGTACTGGCCGCCGGTCATGCCGAAGTTGAAGTTGTTGAGGACCAGGAGGGTCAGGTCCAGGTTGCGGCGACAGGCGGCCAGGAGATGGGCTCCGCCTATCCCTAAGCCTCCGTCGCCCATGGTCACCACCACCTTGAGCTCCGGCCGGGCCAGCTTGAGGCCGGCGGCGTAGGTCAGGGCCCGGCCGTGGAGGCCGTGGAAGGCATGGGTGTTGAAGAAGACGTCGAAGAGCCCCGAGCAGCCGATGTCGCTGACCATGACGATCCCGTTGCCGGCCAGCCCCAGCTCCTGAAAGGCCTTGTCCAGGACGTTTAAGGCCGTCTGGTGGGAGCAGCCGGGGCAGAAGGCCGGCGGCCGGTTCTGGTTGAGAAGACTAGCCATGGACCGCCTCCTTTGCTCGGGCCTGTTCGACGATCTGGCCGGGGGTGATGAGCTGGCCGTTCATCTGGCCCAGGAAATCCACCCGCTTGCCGGGTAAAACCCGCCTGATCTCTCGGAGGTAAAGGCCGGTGTTCATCTCCGCCACCAGGACCCGGGGGTAGGCCTTGGCCTCCCGGGCGATGGTCTTCTCTCCCACCGGCCAGAGGGTCTTGAGGACCAGGAGGGAGATCTTCTCCCCCTTGGCCCGGAGGTCCCGGACCGCCTCCCGGGCCGCCCGGGCGGTGACCCCGTAGCAGAGGAGGAGGGTTCCGGCCCCTTCCTCGTGGTCGGCCTGGAAGAGACACAGCTCCTCGGCCTGGGATTCGATCTTCCGCCCAAGGCGGTCGATCCCGGCCTGGATCTGGGCCGGGTCGGTGGTGATGTAGCCGTCCTGACCGTGGGTGGAGGAGGTCTGGCGGACCAGGGTCTGGTCGCCGATGGGCAGGAAGGCCGGCACCTCCTGGCCCGGGGTGACGGCAAAGGGCAGGAAGACGGGGCCGGCGTGGAGCTCCCGCTCCAGGGGCGGCTCCGGCTTTAGGCTCTCCAGGTCCAGGCTCTCCTTGGTCAGCCCGATCTCCTTGTTGGAGGCGATGAAGACCGGGCAGCGGAACCTTTCAGCCAGGTTGAAGGCCTTGACCGTTAGAAGGAAGCAGTCGGCCGCGTCAACCGGGGCCAGGACCACCACCGGCAGGCCGCCGGAGTTGCCCCAGCGCATGAACTGGATGTCGCCGTCGGCCCCCCGGGTGGCCGCGCCAGTGGAGGGGCCCAGCCGCTGGACGTCGACGATGACCAGGGGGATCTCCGAGCCGATGGCAAAGGAGATCTGCTCCGAGTAGAGGCTGATCCCCGGCCCCGAGGTGGCGGTCATGGCCTTGAGCCCGGCCATGGAGGCCCCCAGGCAGAGCCCCAGGGAGGCGATCTCGTCCTCGCCCTGGACCACGATCCCGCCCTCCGGGGGCAGGATCCGGAGCATGGTGTTGAGCACGGTGGTGGCCGGGGTGATGGGGTAGCCGGCGAAGAACCGGCACCCGGCCGCCAGGGCCCCGTAGGCCACGGCCTCGTTGCCTTCCAAAAGGGTTAAACCCATTATGTCCTCCTCAACCGGCCGAGGTATATCGATAAACTACGGAGTCCAAGGCCCGGCCGGTCCTTTTGACCAGGTATGATTAACTCAACCCGGGGAGCCTGGCCAGTCTTTTTCATTTTCAGGGGAGGGAGGGGAGGGGTATTCATTAGCATAGTGGGCACAAATAGCGAACCATGCACTTTTGGAGGCACTTTCAAAAGAATTTCATTTAGCAGCCTTCCTACAATTTATTTAAAATAATTTATTGTCACCAGACTACAAAAATTTGCAGCACGTCGCCTTCGGCCAGTTTAGGAAGACATTAAGCGGCATTTTGGGGCAGGTCATTTTAAATAATCAGGTGTTAACAAGATATGGGTTCTGTAAGAACTTAAAACACAACATAGTGTGTTCGTCAGGCCGATTTACTCTTGACTAACTCCAGGTGGAGAGTTTAACGTTAGAACCGGGTATAGGAATGAAAGAACTGCCAGGTCGCATCAAGAATGGCTAAATCGAAATATTAACGCCCAAAATGGTGAATGGGATGGTCTCTCGTAATTTAGCTATAATATTATGAGAAATATCTCAAAGATGGTTAATTAGTTTGAGGTAGCGCTATGGGAAAGACGGTAACCATATCGGGAAGTTTCCAAAAATCAATCGATGATATCAGAAAGGATATAAAGACCTTTGAGCGCTTAGGGTGCTCTGTGTTGTCTCCACGAATGTTTAAATCGCATGTCAATGATGATGGTTTTGTCATTCTGGATTCAGACGGAGGCCGGCGTCCAGCAGCGATTCATGGACGACATCTGCATTCGATAAATCAATCGACCTTTCTATGGGTGAGGATTTCGGAAGGCTACGTTGGGTTAAGCACAGCTTTGGAAATAGGGTACGCAGAATCAATTGGGATCCCGATCTACGCCTCAGAGCAGGCAAGTGATAACAGTATTAATCGCTTTCTCGAAGTTACAGAGAATCCTGAAAAGGCGTTTGAAAGAGCACAGCATAACAATCATCGAGGAATTAGCAGATCCCAGCAAGAGGAATCCGCCCAAAAAGCTGTGGCAAAGATGTCTGCTGAATGTGGGTTCGACAAAGAAACTGATCAAGAGATACTCAAGCTACTGGATGAAGAGGTTGCAGAATTGAAGGAAGCTGTAGCCAATGAGTTATGGGATCCATCCACAAAACATAGTGTTGCAGAGGAGATGGCGGACTGCGCAATTTATCTTTATCATTTAGCAAATCAATCGGGTATAGATCTGGATGGTTCTATCCATAGAAAGATAAAAGTAAATTTATTAAGATGGGGACGAAAACGTGAATCAGCATGATCAAATTGAGCAAATAAATAGGCTGACTAAAAAAATTGACCAATTTGCCAGCAAGAGATTAGATTTCATTAAGCCATTTTTCTGCGAAGATAAGGGATGTTTTTATTACAGTTCTGGTGAATTAGGCAAACGGTTTAGGGGAATTCATCCTTCAAGTACGGCCACATGTACTTATCTGTTATATCAGTGGGGTGAATTAGAATCAATATGTGGAAACAAAACTCGTCTTCGAACTACCCTTCTTAAATCAAAATGGGACACAGCAGATTTGGGCGAAAATAATGCATACACAACAAGCATAGTTCTTACGGCTCTGTCAGTTTTAGAGACAAATTCAAAAAGTATAAAAGTAACCAATGGACTTAACACTTTAAAAAAAGAAATAAATAAAAATAATGGAGGTATTACTCTTGAGCCTAAATACAAAGGGACCAAGAGCGGATTCATAACTTGGTGGGCGCTTACTGCTTTGACAAGATTTGAAAATAAAAATAATGTAATAAAATATGTATCATGTGCTGTTGATTGGGCTAAAAGGGAATTATATAGACAATTGTCATACTTTCACGCGCCATGGTCAGATTTAAAAAATGTGCACCAATTAGCTTTTTGCTGGAGTATATGTAAACTGTTTGGGCAGTATAGTCCGCTTCCAAATGAAATATCTGAATTGGTCCTTCGAATAATTTTTGAAGATCAAACGTCAGATGGTATTTGGTCTAATTATTATCCTCTATTTAATTTTCCAAGAACTGGATCAGCATATGTCTATCATTTCGAATTATTACTGGCGATTATTGGGCCAATTAAATGTGATCCACCATTGTTGCTTAAATACCTAAGCAATATTGAACTGGTTATGGACTGGGTAGAAAAAAGGCGAATCACAATTGAAGATAAAATTAGTGGCTGGAGTATCACCTCTGATCCGAGAGTAAGGTTTCTACCGGTTTCATGGTGCACGATAGAGGTCTTGCACGTCCTAAGCGAATTGAAGGATTGCCTGGCAGAAATCCATCGAGAATTAGTGTTTTCGCAGTTGGCGGGTGATCGGCCTTCAACGTTTTTGCAAAATACTAGATTTGAAAACATTAAAGATATTAGTATAATAAATAGTAACATTACCGTATTGGGAGCACTCAAGAAGAATATCGTTGACCCAATACAACGCATGGGCGGTACCCTTAGCGGCGGTGCTGATGATGCTACCCTATCTGTAATTCTTTTCGGTCCTCCTGGAACCTCTAAAACTACTTTAGCCAATGCTGTTGCGGGAGAATTGGGATGGCCACTTTTAAAAATAGATCCCAGCCATTTTGCACAAAAAGAAAATACAAGTTTAGAGATGAAGGTGATTGAAGTTTTTTCGTATCTTGAAAAAATACAAAATACGGTGGTTCTATTAGATGAAATTGATGAACTAGTAAGAGAACGAACTTCTGAGGGATCTCACTATGTTCAGAGAAGATGGACAACGCTTATGTTGCCTCAGCTTAGTAGGTTAAGGGATGGTGGTAAAATAGTCATTATTGTTGCAACAAATCATATTGGAGAAATGGATGATGCCGCGAAAAGGCTTGGCAGATTTGATATGGTACTTCCGGTTGGCCCACCATCAACAAAAGGAAAATTGTCTTACCTTGCAAATAATCTTGGGGTGGATGAAGATGAAATAAATATTTGGTATAATAATATTGAAGATACTAAAACTCGTCTTTATTTTGACCAAATTCTATTCCTTGAAATTAAGGCATTGATAAGAGCGATGAGAGGGGATTTGACTCAAAGGTCTTTTAAAAATGCAATTGATAATATCGGCCCTACCCTTTACTTGCAGGCTCATTCAGCGGACAAGTGGAACAAATTTCAAGAAGAATCAGGAGAATTTCTTCGTATGCCCTGAACGTTTAAATAAACAAAGTCATTATTATTCCTTTTAGTCCTATATAAAACCTGATCTGTTCTATTTCAATCTGAGGTTAATCCCGGCCCCCTTGTCGGCCGGGTTGGCCAGGCGGGCGTAGACGGTCAAAAAGCCGTCCTTGACCCGGGGCTCGGGCGGGCTCCAGGCGGCCAGCCTGGCCTTGAGCTCCTTATCGTCAACGAGCAGGTCCAGCCTCCGCTCCTCCAAGTCCATCTCGATCAGGTCGCCGTCCCTGACCACGGCCAGGGGGCCGCCCTCGGCCGCCTCGGGGGTGACCTGGCAGATGAAGGGCCCCTTGGCAAACCCGGAGATCTTGCCGTCGGTGACCAGGGCGCACTGGGACTCCAGCCCCAGGGCCCTTAAAAAGCCGATGACCTTGAAGACCTCGGTCAGGCCCGGGCCGCCCTTGGGACCCTCGTAGCGGACCACCAGGATGTCCCCCGGCTGGATCCGGCCCTTCCGGAGGGCGTCCAAGGCCTCCTCCTGGCCGTCGAAGACCCGGGCCGGGCCCTGGTGCCGCCTCATTTCCGGGACGATGACCGTGGGCCGGACCACGGCCGATCTGGCCAGGCTGCCGGAGAGGATGGCCAGGCCGCCCTGGGAGACCGGGTCCTCCAGGGTCCTGATGACCGGGCCCTCGGAGAGCTCGAACCCGGCCAGGTTCTGCCCCACGGTCCGGCCGGTCACGGTCAGGGCCTCCGTGGCCAGGGAGCTTTCCAGCCTCTTCATCACCGCCTGGACCCCGCCGGCCTCGTCGAAGTCGGCCATGGTGTAGGGGCCGCTGGGCCTGACCGCGGCGATGCAGGGGGTCTCCCGGCCCAACCGCTCGATCAGCTCCAGGGTGATCTCCTCGTCCATTCTCAGCTCGTAGGCCAGGGCCAGAAGGTGGATGATGGCGTTGGTGGACCCGCCGATGGCGTGGAGGACCCGGATGGCGTTCCTTATGCTCTCCCTGGTGATGATCCGGTGGGAGGTCAGCCCCTCCTTGACCAGCTCCACGATCCGGTTGCCGGTCTCCTTGGCCAGGCGGAGCTTTTGGGCCAGGGGGGCCGGGCTGGTGGCCACCCCGGGCAGGGACAGGCCCAGGGCCTCGGTCAGGCACTGCATGGTGTTGGCCGTGCCCAGGAGGGCACAGGCCCCGGCTCCGGAGCAGGCCGCGTCCTCCAGCCGGCCCAGCTCCTCCAGGGGGACCGACTTTTTCCCCACGGCGTAGGCCCAGCAGTGGACGTCCACCGAGGTGGTGTCCAGATCCTGACCCTGATGGCGGCCGGCCAGCATGGGCCCGCCGGTGACGATGATCACCGGGAGGTCCAGCCTGGCCGCGGCCAGGAGGTTGGCCGGGACGTTCTTGTCGCAGGAGGAGATCATCACCAGGCCGTCGAACATGTGGAGCCAGGTGGCGGCCTCGATCTCGGCGGCGACGATGTCCCGGGTGGCCGTGTCGTAGCGGATGCCGTGCTCGCCGATGTCCATGGGGCACTGGCCGAAGCTGTTGAACTCAAAGGGGGTTCCCCCGGCCTGCCAGATCCCGGCCTTGACCGCGTCGCCCAGGGCGCGGAGGTGGAAGTGGCCCGGGCTGGTCTCGCCCCAGGAGTTGGCCACCCCGATCCTGGGCTGGGCCAGGTCCCGGGTGGTGTAGCCCATGCTCTTGAGCAGGGCCCTGGAGCGGGCGTTCTCTGGCTGCTGAAAAAAGTCCTGGTGGGTCTTGGGCTTGGACATGGGGACCTCCGGATAAATAAAAAAAGGGCGGGGCGGTATATATGGCCCGGTTATTTCACGAGACAATCTACTGCGGGGGCCATCTCCTGGCTACGACGCTTGAATTCGACATTTTGGTCCTCGACATACGTTACCGGTATGCCTCCGGGCCAAAATGCCGAAATGCTGCGCATCTCGCCTACGGATCTGCCCCCCTCGTTACGATCGCTCATAAAATACCCGGACCGCGAGAGGACCGGCTTTCGGAGCCGGCCGCCCCCTCAATCAGCACCAGCGAATGTTTCAAGGTCACGGCTGAACAGCTACCTTCAGCTTGTTAGAAAAGTATTAGGCGGCCATCTCAGGGCGGCTGGCCGGCCTCGAGATAAGCCGTCCCACCCTTGGCTTCCCTGGTTCACATTTTAAGCTAAAGCCTGGTAGAGAAGGTGGACCTTGTTTCCGGCCGGGTCCCGGTCCTTGAGAAAGACGGCCTTGACCCGGCCGAAGTCCTTGATTGGCTCGAAGCTGAACCCCTTGGCCTCCAGGGTCTTGATTGCCTCCCCCAGGTGGCGGACCTTGACCGCCACGTGGGCCCGGACCGGCTCGGACTGTTTAAGGATCTCGATCCGCCCCGGACCGGCGGAGGAGACAAAGAAGAAGGTCTCCCCATCCAAAACGTTGAAGCCCAGGTTGTCCCGGTACCAGTCCGCGATCTCCCGGGCTTCCTGGCCGGCCTCCGGGTAGGTTCCCAGGTGCTCCACCCCGCTGAACAGAGGCAGGCCTCGGGCTTGGGCCGCTGCCCAGATCAGGTCGGCCGCGGACTTGGCCAGGTCCTCCGCGGCCGGGTCGAAGTCCAGGCTGACAAAGGCGGCCCCGGCCTTGAACCAGGGCTCCATCTCCCCGGCCTTAAGGCTCCCGGCCGGGGAGAGGCTGGATCGGGGCCGCTCGCCCAGGACCTCCGCCAAGTCATCTGGTTTTGAGGCCTTGAACCGGATCAGCTCCAGCCCTTCCTCCTCGGCCAGGGAGAGCTCCTCCAGGTCGGAGCAAATCGGAATGTAGAGGATCTTGTGGCTGTTGGACCTCTGGGCCGCGTCCAGGTCGAGAAAGGAGCCGGTGACGAAATCGAGCCCCAGGTACATCATCCGGGAGCAGCCTTCCGGGTTGTTTTGGGGGCCGGTGCCCAAAATGACGGCCGGATCATGATCCCGGAGCTGTTCGATCAAAGGAACCAGGAACCGCTCGTCCCGGCGTTCGGATAGAACTATCTCGATCACCCGAGCCCCGCCGTCGGCCAGGTCGGTTACCGCGGCCCTGGTCTCCTCCGGTTCTCCGGCCTTGAGGCGGGCGATGACCCCCCGTTCATTGATGGCGTTGATGACCTCGAGCCTGGTTCGATCCGGCATCATGCCTCCTTTTCTCGGCCCCCTCAGTCGTGGGGAAAGATGACCGCCTTGACCGCCTCCTTGGAGGCCATGACCTTCAAGGCCTGGTCGGCCTGGGAGAGCTTGAACCGGTGGGTTATGATCTTCTTGAAGTCAGCCTCCCGGCGTTTGGTCAGGCTCAGGGACATGTGGGTGTGGCGGACGTCGCTGACCCAGACCCCCTGGAGCCGGAGGTGCTTCCGGCCGAGGTCGTGGAAGCAGTCCAGCTCCATGGTCCCGTGGGGCTCGCCGAACCCGGCCGTGACGCAGGCCCCGCCGATCCGGGTGTGAGAGATAGCCTCCTTGAGGGCCTCGGGCGAGCCCACCACCTCCAGGGCCACGTCCACCCCCAGCCCCCCGGTCTTGTCCAGGATGAGTCGGCGTCTCTCCTCCGGGCTCAGGCTATGGCGGTTGAGGAGGTCGGTGGCCCCCATGGTCCGGCAGATCTCCAAGCGCTCCTCGGTCCCGCCGATGACCAAGATCCGGGCCGCCCCTCTATCCTTGGCAAAGGCGCAGGCATAGATCCCCAGGGGGCCCGGCCCCTGGACCAGGACCGAGTCCCCGGGCTCGATCCCGGCCAGGTCCACGGCGTGGGCCGTGGTGGCCCCGGAGCAGGAGGCCGGGACAAAGACCTCCAGATCGGCCCGGTCGTCCAGGCGGAAGAGGTCCACCCGGGGATGGAGGGGGAGGTACTGGGCGTAGTTGCCGGTGAGAAAGGGCGGCTCGGCGCAGGAGAGGTGGATCCCGTAGACCCACCGGTTGAGGCACAGCGAAGGGGTCCCCTTGATCTTGCAAAAGTAGCAGTGGCCGCAGGTCACCCCCCGGCTCCAGAGGACCTTGTGACCGACCTTGACCGGGCTGCCGTCGTCCACGTAGGCCTTGTTCCCGGCCAGCTCCACCACCTCCCCGACCCCCTCGTGGCCCAGGATCATGGGCAGCTTGAGGCGGGGATCCAGGCCCTGGTGCATGTAAACGTCCGAGCCGCAGACCCCGGCGACCAGGATCTTGACCAGGGCCCAGCCCGGCTCGAGCCGGGGCAGGGGAAAGGTCTTCTCCTTCAGGGGCTGATTGAAAGCCTCCAGGACCATGGCCCGGGCCTCCATCTTCTCTCCTTTCAGCTCAATCATACTTGACGACCACCTTGACGGCCCCCGAGTCGGGCCGGTCCAGGAGGTCGAAGCCTTCCTGGAGCCGGTCCGGGGGCAGGGTGTGGGTGATCAGGGGTTTGATGTCCAGGGCCCCGTTGGCCAGGAGGGTCAGGGCGGTCTTGAAGTCCCGGCAGTAGCCCTGGGAGCCGCGGAGGGTGATCTCCTTGGCCACGAAGAGGTTGGCCGGCAGGGTCAGCCTCTCCTGGGACATCAGCCCCACCACCACGGCCGTGCCGCCTTTCTTGAGGCACTGGAGGGCCTGGTTGAGGGTGGCCTCCAGGCCCACGGCCTCCAGGGCCGCGTCCACCCCCAGCCCGCCGGTCCGGGCCAAGATCTCCTCAGCGGCTTGGGCCCCCCGGTTGTCAAAGGCCGCCGTGGCCTTAAGCTCCATGGCCTTTTTGAGCTGGAGCTCCTTGACGTCGGCCAGGTAGACCTCTCCGGCCCCGGCCCGCCGGGCCAGGAGAAGGAGCATCAGCCCGATGGCCCCGGCCCCGAACACGGCCAGGCTCTGGCCCAGCTTAAGCCCGGCCCGCCCCAGGGCGTGCACGGCCACGGACAGCGGCTCCACCAGGGCCCCCTCCTCAAAGGAGACGTTCTCTGGGAGGCGGTGGACCCAGTCCTGGTCGGCCAGGAAGAAGGGGGTGAAGGCCCCCTGGCCCTGGCGGTGGTGGAAGCTGATCTTGGCGCAGAGATGGTAGTCCCCCCGGGCGCAGAAGTCGCACTGGCGGCAGACGATGACCGGCTCCAGGACGACCCGGTCGCCGGGCCTGACCTTGTCCACGCCCGGCCCGATCTCGGCCACCTCGCCGGAGAGCTCGTGGCCCAGGATGATGGGGTAGGCCTTGAAGG
>Ga0209164_1005611_pt1 | contig 10606 bp, 7 predicted proteins | sample MTBNYHSulfiMetaG_FD_187458 | JGI IMG/M metagenome (GOLD analysis project Ga0209164, IMG submission 187458) | Enrichment culture microbial communities from rom New York Harbor, USA that are MTBE-degrading - MTBE-NYH (New York Harbor Sulfidogenic)... | ecosystem: Environmental > Aquatic > Marine >... | reverse complement strand
TAACCATTGGAGAGGGTATTCTCCCCGTAATGCTGTTGGTATGATGAGGTCTCTGCAATTGCCTTTTAAAGAGCTTCCTATGCAAGTTCGAATGGAAGAAGACGAAGCATCTAAATCAGTGGAGTAAGATCATATTGATTGAATTGCAGGGACATCATACCAATCGAGCCTACTACAAATCAGGTATTATCTCCCAGCAATACCTCTCATGTTCTCCGTACTTCGATGTGTTATATGATACCTGACGGGCCTCTGAATTTTGATTGCACGAAACTGCCTATTGCGTGGTTGCGGGGCCCTTGTTTAGATAGGTTGGTTAAGCATAAAAATGAATGTAAACAAGTTCCAGTAAACAATGGTTGTGTAAAGTCCCAGAGCTACCACCGTGATTGTATATACGAGTCTGGGCCTGGTATTATACTTAATCCATAGAAGTAACGTGGCCAAGAACGCAGCTGATATCTTTATAGTTAGAAACGACTCCCTGCCCACTAAAGGCGCTAGCAAAGGATTGGCTTCTAATCCGTATCCACCCGTTACCAGAAACTGAGTTAATAGGCCGTCTGCAACTATAATGCCAAATAAGACGTAGAGAGTATACCTGACAGTTCGGCTTTCAATATGAAGAAACTTGGGAACTTTCAATACCTTCATGTGCGGAAGTCATCACCCCCTTCAAAACAAAAAACCGACCATTTTCAGGTCGGTTTCACTATTGGCTCCCCACCACCAAAGTGACCATATACAGGCAGCGGTTCAATGCCTCCTATGTCATCGGAGCAATATTATGTTTTTAAAGGCTCGTTAGTACTAGCCGATGAGAGGGTAGAAAATCCCTGGCGAGCGCTTCATTGTATATCTCTGCATCTATGGCCGTCAACATGCATTATCTTAATTTTTCTTATCAAATCCCACTTTTAATGTATGGAAATTCGTTGATATATGCGATCATTGATTATCGCTTTGATGAAACGCTATTCAACAAGATAGCGTAGTGTTCAGCGGCAGAGAGCAGGTGCATAAAATTTCTTATAATTCTCCCTCCCTTGTGGGGAGGAGTTTAGTGGGGGGATATCACCCTTACCTTAATCCTCTCCCGACAAGGGAGAGGAGATTGCTTCGGCTCGAGGAATCGGGCCTCGCAATGACACGCTGATCGGGGGAGAGGATTCTTACGTTAGCCAGTTCAGGACTTTCTTCATTACCTCAGTGCGGTTATCTTTGGTCACGAGGAGCGTTTCGACTTCAGGATGGCGTTTGATTTCGTCGACAAAGGGATGGGGGTTGAGCATAATAGTGCCCAAAACTTTCTTGCCGCTGTTTATTGCCTCCGTCACGGCTTCCCTGAACCGGGGCGACAAAAGCTCCATCTTGCCAATCTCGTCGATGACGATCAGGTCGGTTTCCTTCACCGCCTGGCGCAGAGCAGAAACGCCGACTCTGTTCAGGCTATCGGTGTCCACCCTGTATTTGCTTACCTGGTAGGGGCTGGAGATGCCGACGTGGGCTAATATCGCCTCCTGACCGTCGAGAGTAACAATCCTGAACCCCTGCCTTATCCCCCCGGTCCGTATCTCCTCGGTATAGAAGCCGCCCCCCTTGACTTTTGTCCTGGCCAGGGCTTCTTTGATGAGAGCAGTTTTGCCTGTGCCCGGCTTGCCGGTTAACAGGAGGGCTCTTTTCATTGTTCCTTCTCTGGAGCCTGGGTCTTTTTCTTTTCCTTGAGCTTCTTTCGGCGCTGGCGATGCTTCAAGGCAGCCACTTTCTTCTTCTTGTTCATCTCTCCCGCGCGAAGTCTAAGTTGTTGGGATTATTCTAGCATATCGAGATTGCCGTGCTTCGCTCGCAATGACAAAGAAAGTAAGGTCTAGCAATAAAAAGAAGGGGGGCGGGGACAAGCCCCGCCCCTGCAAATCGATGAAGATAGAGTTTACCCTTTTTAGTCTTCCCGCTCCAGTATGGTGGCAGCGCCCTGACCGCCGCCGATGCAGGCGGTGGCCAGACCGTATTTCCCTTTTTCGACGTTGAGTATTCTGGCGCAGGTGCCAACCAGCCTTGTGCCGGTGGCTCCCAACGGGTGTCCGATGGCAGTAGCGCCACCCTTGACATTGACTTTCTCGGGGTCGATGCCCAGCTCTTTCATGGTATAGAGAGCCACGATGACGAAAGCCTCGTTGATCTCCCAGAAATCGATGTCCTTCGCTTTGAGGCCGGCGTGTTCCAGAGCCATGCGACTGGATGGGACCGGGCCTTTTCCCATCATTGTCGGGTCAACGCCAGCCCACCCCATAGATATGACCTTGGCCAGGGGCTTGAGGTTATACTGCTTGGCCTTCTTCTTCGACATCAGCATCAGGGCGCTGGCCCCGGCGTTGAGCGGAGAGGAGTTGCCTGGCGTTATGTGCCCATCTGGCTTGAAGGAAGGCTTCAACCCGGCGAGAGCCTCCATCGAAGTATCAGCCCTGATACTCAGGTCATACTCAAAGACTTTCTTCGTCCCGTCCGCCTGCACCGCCTCAACCGGCATTATCTCCCCTTTAAAATACCCTTCCTGGACGGCCTTGGCCGCCATCTGATGGCTTTTCATAGCCCATCTGTCCATGTCCTCCCGGGTGAAGGTGGTCTCCGCGAATAGCTTCTCCGCAGTCAGGCCCATGTTCATGGTGGTCATTATGTCTATTTCTTTGAACTCTTCGGTGACAAATTTGGGATTAGGTTCCACCGGCACCTGTCGCTCGCCGCCTCCCAGGGTCGGGATGTGAGTCATGTGCTCGATTCCACAGGAAATGACGATATCGGAGTACCCCAGCATGATTTCCATGGCCCCCTGGTGCACCGTGGACATCGAAGAGGCGCACTGGCGGTCAATCCCCTGAGCCGCGACATTGAACGGCAGCTTGGCCAGAAAGTTGATAGACTTTCCCCCATAGAGCCACTGCTCGAGCACGGGCATGGCTGTCCCCGTGAGCACATCGCCGATTTCCGCGGGGTTTATCTTGGTCTGCTTTAGCATTTCCTGGATCAGCCTGGCTGCCTGGTCGTCCATTCTCAGGCTGTTGAATGCATCCCTCTCCGGCTCCCTCGGCCTCGCCCGGGAAAAGGGCGTCCTCAAATAGCTGACAATAACTGCTTCTTCCATATAAGTAGTCTCCTTTCTTTGAATTTTGTAATTCCGTTTGTCTTTTCTGCAATAGAGGGGCCGCCGCAATGTTACATCAATCTTGCCCAATTGTCAAGGCGAGCTTTTTCTCGATAATTTCATCAACCTGACGGAAAGTGTAGTGGCGGAGTTTATCCTTTCCATTGCATGTCTGTCATTCTGAATGAGCACTGCGGCTTTGCACAGTGTAAACTCCGAGAGAAGAATAATCTCCAAGATTATTCGCCTGCGGTTCAGGATGACGTTGTCCTTTTGTCATTGTGAAAAGATGCAATTCCTCGCTTATACTTCGGAACAGGCCCTGCAATACTCGGGGATTGCCGCGCACCTTTCAGGTGCTGGCAATGACAAAGAAGGTGGAGGACTGGCAATGACAAGGAAGTCAGATGTTTGCAGTGACAAAAAGCTTGACAGTTTTATAAAATATGCGTAAGATGGGCTTGAATTTTGGAAACCGCAAGTTATCGCATTTTGAGCTTAACTACAAACAGTGTCCGTAATAAAATGGAGGTAAGACATGACACAGGACGAAAACAAAGCCAAATATGAAGCCAGGCCGTGGATAAAATGGTATCTGCCGGGTGTGGAGCCGGATATTACAATCGAGGAAAAGTCCGTGGTGGACACCTTTAATGAGAATACAGAAGAATGGAAGGACAAGACCGCTGTAATATTCTATGGTAGAAAGGTGAGCTACAAAGAGCTCCGAGACCAGGTCGACAGGTTTGCTACGGCACTACACGATTTAGGCATCAAGAAAGGAGACAAGATTGCTCTCCTGCTGCTTAATTCGCCTCAGTTCATCATAGCTTATATGGGAGCCCTGAAAGCCGGAGCTACCTTGACGGCAATCAGCCCTGTTTATGTCAGCTCCGAAATCAAGTACCAGCTTGAAGACAGCGGGGCGAGAATGATTGTGTGCCTGGATATTCTTTATGATAACGTGGAAAAAAGCGGAGTCAAGCTGGATGCTGTCATCCTGACCGGCATCGGCGAATACCTGCCGGGAATGAAGAAGTTTCTGGGCAGCAGTGTGCTCCGGGCTGTATATCAGAAAATGGCTGCCCCGCCTGTTGAACTGTTTAAAAGAGAGGGGTTTTATCGATTCCAGGATTTGATTAAGAAATACCCTCCGAATCCACCTGAAATCGAGTTCAATATCAGAGAGGACATAGTAACTCTTCCCTACACTGGCGGGACAACCGGGAAGCCCAAAGGTGCTGTGATAACTCATTACAATTTCGCCGCCGCCCGAGAGCTCGCCGATGGATTCTGGGGTGATGTCGTCCAGAAAGGGAAGGAAATCGTAATAGCCTATTTGCCTTTCTACCACATCTATGGTCAAGCAGTGGTCATGATGGGAGGAATGACCGAGGGCTACACTTCAATACTAATCACCACTCCTGACCCTGATGACATTCTGGGCGCACTAGAAAATTACAAAGGAACTATCTTCTACAGTGTTCCCGCCCTGTATGAATATCTCAAGGACTATGAAAAGACTAACAGAGTAAATTGGAAGCACATAAAAGTCCTCATCTCCGGTGCTGATGCTCTTCTCGAGGACACTGCCCGGGGCTGGGAAAAGCGGACCGGCGCTAGAATCCACGAGGGCTGGGGAATGACCGAGACGACCTCGACCGGTATGGTCAATCCCTACGGCAGGGCGAAAATCGGTTCCTTCGGTGTACCTATGCCTGGTTGTGTGGCGGGCATAATGGAGTCGGAAGGCACCAAGTTCCTTCCCGTTGGGGAAACAGGCGAATTGGTATTCAAAGGACCCAATGTCTTCCCGGGATACTGGGGGAAACCGGAAGCAACTAAGGAAGTGCTTTTGGAAATCGACGGTGAAACCTGGCTGCGCACCGGGGACCTGGCAAGAATGGATGAAGAGGGCTATTTCTACTTCTACGATAGGAAGAAAGACATGATTAAATACAAGGGTCTGCAAGTATTTGCCAGAGAGGTAGAGGAAGTGCTGACTTCTCATCCTCAAGTCAGGGAAGCCGGCGTCATCGGCGTCCCCGACCCCGAGGTTGGCGAGAGGGTTAAAGCCATCGTCGTTCTTGAGTCGGAGGCCAGGGGGAGAGTGTCGGAAGAAGACATTATGAAGTATTGCGCTGGAAAGCTGGCTTCCTACATGGTACCCAAGATAATCGAGTTCAGGGGCGAGGTGCCCAAGACGGACATCGGCAAGGTATCACGCCGCGAGCTGAGAGAGGAGGAGCTATAGAATGGCGCCATTTTTCGAAGTAGAAAACTTGACCAAGCGTTTCGGCGGACTGGTCGCCGTCAACAATGTTAGCTTCCAAATAGGCAGGGACGAAATCGTGGGCCTGATTGGGCCCAATGGTTCTGGGAAGACTACCCTCGTACGCTGCATAATCGGCATATTTAAGCCCGAGTCCGGTAAAGTCCGGTTTAAGGGCGAGGACATAACCAGATGGCGTCCTTGGAAAATCGTCCAGAGAGGGCTCGTAGGGACTTTCCAGGTAGTTAAGCCATTCCGCCGCCTACCTGTTATCGCCAATGTCATGGTTGGTTGCCTGTGCCCGCGGATAACCAAGGGCGGTGAATGGACCAAGACCACCGCGGTGAAGGCACGGGACGCACTGGAGTTCGTGGGCATTGTCGACCGGGCTCTTGAGCCGGCCGCCAACTTATCTCATGGGGACTTGAAACGACTGGAGGTAGCCAGGGCCATTGCTACCGAGCCCGAACTCCTTATCCTCGATGAACCCTTCGGGGGACTTAATCCTGCCGAAACAGAGCTTGTCGCTAAGTCCATGAAAAGATTGCACAAAGGAGGTCGGTTCGGCAGGCTTCATAGCGAAGGACCGGCTATGCTGATAATCGAGCACAAGCTAAGCGAGCTCATGAAAATAGTTGACCGGGTGATTGTCCTCAATTACGGAGAAATCATCACCCAGGGTACCCCGGAAGAAATAGTCAAAAACCCCGCCGTGATTGAAGCCTATACCGGCAAGGAGGTGCTCATTGCTTGAGGTAAAAGATGTAATTGTCCGCTACGATACAGCCACCATCCTGGATGGATCCAGCCTGACGGTGGAAAAAGGGGAACTGGTCGGGCTCGTCGGTCCCAATGGCGCCGGCAAGACCACTCTCCTCCGCGCTATCGCTGGTTTGATAAACTGGGACAGGGAAGTCCTCAGGGGTACCAGGAAGTCAGATGTAACCTTTGAAGGCAGCATCGAATTTGAGGGGGAAAGGATTGACAGGCTATCGGCATTTGAAATCGCTAAGAAGGGACTCCAACTTTGCCCGCAAATGGGCCGGCCTTTCGTCGAGATGAATGTCAGGGAGAATCTCATGGCCGGAGCCTACCTGTGCAAGGACAAGGAAGAGGTCAACGAGAGTCTGGCCAGAGTTTACGAACTGTTTCCCAGACTGGAAGAAAGGAAAAACCAGCTAGCCGGGACTTTATCCGGCGGGGAACGGCAGATGCTGGCTGTTGGTCGCTCCCTCATGCGCCGTCCTAAATTGATGTTAGTCGATGAGCCATCCAGCGGGCTGGCACCTAAGATAAAAGATGACCTGTTCAAACGCGTGGAGGAGATTTACCATGAACTGGGAGTCACCATACTCCTGGCTGAGCAGGATATCAGCTTTGCCTTCGCCCTCTCCAAGAGGAATTATGTCATGTCGAGGGGGCATATCATCGCCCAGGGAACAGCCCAGGAATTGTTCAAGGACGAGACTATCAGGAAGACATACCTGGGCATGTAATACACCCGCATATTTACAAATCGAATTTAACGAGGGCCTCATAAGGCTCTACTTTTGTAGTGGCGGGGTTTATCCCCGCCTCTCAGACATTAAACAATGTCAAATGACAAAGCTCAAATGCCAAATCAAGTTCAAAATCCAAATGGCATAAAGAAGTATGATCTTGAAGAACGAACTGCACAATTCGGTGAAGCAATTATTGAACTGGTAAAAACTTTCCCTCGTGACCCCATCAATAGTCCACTCATCAGTCAAATAGTAAGAGCAGGAACCAGTGTAGGAGCAAACTACGTAGAAGCGGATGGAGCAGAATCCAAGAAAGATTTCCAACATAAAATTTCTATCTGTAAAAAGGAGTCAAAGGAGACAAAGCATTGGCTCAGAATGATTGTCAAGGCAAATCCCAGTAGGCGAGATGATTGCCAAAAGTTATTAAGGGAAGCCCAAGAGCTTAGTTTGATATTCTCCTGAATTCTTCTCTCCAGGAAGAAGCAGCTTTAGCATTTGGATTTGAATTGTCCTTTGGATTTTGACATTTGGATTTATGCTGACTTTTCGAGGATGCTGGACGGGGTCGGCATTTGGGATTTAGTTTTTGGAAATTAGGATTTGGCTCAGTGTAGATTGGCACCGCAGGCCCGGCATTCCTTACGCCAGGCGGCATTAGTTAGCTTACAACGCGGACACTCTCGCTCAATCTTATTCCGTACCCACACGGCAACCCCCTCAGGCATGAACAGCAGTATCAATATCACTACAATAGACATAATAAGCATCTGGTTCTTGCCAATAAAAGTTTGTCCCCCTATACCTAAAAAGTGTAGAAGAGTATAAAGGATGAGGACCCCGACAATTGGCCCGTAAATGCTGACAATACCGCCAAATGCTACCCATATTACTGCCTGGAAGGACATCGTCATGACCAGGGTGGAGGGGCCGGCAATCCCTAGGACATGAACATATAAGGCGCCGGCAATCCCGGCGAAAAGGCCGCCGATGGCAAAAGCCAGCAGCTTGTATCTTATGGTATTTATTCCCGAGGCACGGGCGGCAATCTCGTCTTCTCGGATGGCATGGAAAATAAGACCGGTCCTGACATACTTGCTCCCGGCATCGGTGAGCTTCCACATTATGAGCACCGCTACCGTCATTACTATCAAGCATATATAATATTGAGCTGTCCCAGTGGCGGCAATAGGAGGAAGCCCCATTATGCCATATTCACCGCCGGTGATATCTTTGAAAGCAATGACCATTCCCAGCAGCATGAGAGGAAATGCCATTGTAAGCAATGACAGGTAAGGCCCTCTCAGCCTCAGGGCGGGAAAACATGTGACTACTCCAGTAAACGTGGCGACTATGGCACCGATTGGTATCGTCACCCCTGGCTGCCAACCAAGATACTTGTGCAGCAGTGCCGAACAGTAGGCGCCAACGCCGAAGAACAGGGCATGGCCAAAATTTACCTGGCCGGTATAGCCAGATAAAAGGTCCCAGCTAACAGCAAACATAGCGAATATGCAGGTGAAGGTAAGAACGAGCATATGATAAGGGGGAATAGGCAGAATGAGCGGGATAATAAATAGGGCGGCAAAGAAAATAACGGCGATAAGTCGCCCGGGAACAGGTAGTACACTAAACCGGAAATTCTTGAGCAGCCGTCTCAACAATTTATAATCTCTCCTCTTCGAAGATTGTGCCGAACAATCCTGCCGGTCTGACCACGAGCACTATGACCATAGCCAGCAGGGCAAACACCGTCGCCAGGTAAGAGCCGGACGGCATGAAAAAGATGACCAGGTTCTCGACCAATGCTATAATGAAAGCCCCGATGAAACTCCCCTTGGTACTTCCCAGCCCCCCCAGTATCACAATTACCATAACCATCACTAGCGGCGGCGTCCACATCTCAGGATAGACTGTCCATAATGGTGCCACCGAGATGCCGGCCACTGCTGCCAGGGCTGTTGCTATCCCCATGGTTATCAGCAGTGTCCTGGGAACACTTATCCCCATCAGGCTGGCAACCTCGGCATCCTGTGCCGTGGCCCTGATGGAGACACCCAGTTTTGTCTTTGTTAAAAGCAGCCACAGCATGACCATAACCACCGCCACTATACCCAGTGTCAGTAGCTGCTGGTTGGGGACGCTAACCCCAAGTATATGCGTGGATCCAGTGATAAGAGTGGGAGCTGACAGAAAGTGAGCGCTAAAAGCCAGCAGCATAACCTCCTGGAAAGCCAGGGCTAAAGCTATGGTCATCAGCAGGACAGCCACTATGTGCTGGCGGACCCGGTCAAGAAGGAACCGGTAGGCTAAGAGACCTAAAAGGGTAACTCCAACCAACGTCAGGGCGATTGCTTGCGCGGCGCCCCAGCCGAGTTCACGCATAAAATAGTACATGCCGTAGGCTGCCAGCATAAAAAATGCCGTGTGAGCCAGGTTAATAATGTGAGCCATGCCGAAGATAAGAGAAAAGCCTGACGCCAGGAGGCCATACACACCTCCTTTCAACAGCGTCTGAATTATGAGTCGGCCAATCAACGGCATTTTTAATCCTCCCCAAATGTCATTGCGAGCACCCCACTTTTATTGTCATTGCGAGCGGAGCGTGGCAATCTTAGGGATTGCGGAGCCTGTTCCGAGGAGTAAGCGAGGAATTTCGCCGGTCTCGCAATGACAGAAGGGGTGCCCAAAAGAAGGCGGGGATAAACCCCGCCGCTACACTGTCCGATTCTGACCGTCCGTTCAAATACGGGCATTTTAGAAATCCTTCACCGTCCTTTAAATTGGCAGATAATATACATCAAGCCTCTCCACCTTGTCAAGGGTTCTTCTGATTTTCCGGCGATTTTAGCCGTCTCTTTCTTGTCATTGCGAGCGAAGCGCGGCAATCCCATGTCCCCACCGAGATTGCTTCGGCTGACTGACGGCAGCCTCGCAACGACATGAAGGAAGGTGTCATTGCGAGCGAAGCGCGGCAATCTCATGAATTAAATTCCGAATGACAAAATCCAAATTACAGCTGCCGATTAATCAAGGTCCCCGCCCATGAGGCGGGGATAAACCCCGCCACTACATGATTTTCTGTTAATTGAATGCCGTAGGGGCGGGTCTTGTACCCGCCCACAGGCCTGTTCAGTGTCGCTGGGTTCGACCAGCTCTCCTCTTGCTTTCGGACAAGATGAGTCTCCTTCTACGCACGAAGAAAATCACCAGCCCCGCTACTACCACCGCCGCTATAAACGCGCCAATCAATGGCCAGTTGATTGGAGTTTCCTCAAAATTGGCGTCCTCAGAAATGGCGTAGAGCTTGTTATCATATGAGCCGACATAGATGGTGCCATCAGCCCCAATAGCGGGGGCGGAGTCCACCCAATCGCCGGTGGTGAAGCTCCACTTCTCGCTGCCATCGGGGTTTACGGCATAGAGCTTATAATCAGAGGAGCCGACATAGATGGTGCCATCAGCCCCTATGGCGGGAGAGGAGAAGACTACATCGCCGGTGGTGAAGCTCCATTTCTTGGTGCCATCGGGGTTTACGGCATAGAGCTTATAATCAGAGGAGCCGACATAGATGGTGCCATCAGCCCCTATGGCGGGAGAGGAGGAGACATACTCGCCGGTGGTGAAGCTCCACTTCTCGCTGCCATCGGGGTTTACGGCATAGAGCTTATAATCAGAGGAGCCGACATAGAT
>Ga0209164_1005609_pt1 | contig 10608 bp, 7 predicted proteins | sample MTBNYHSulfiMetaG_FD_187458 | JGI IMG/M metagenome (GOLD analysis project Ga0209164, IMG submission 187458) | Enrichment culture microbial communities from rom New York Harbor, USA that are MTBE-degrading - MTBE-NYH (New York Harbor Sulfidogenic)... | ecosystem: Environmental > Aquatic > Marine >... | reverse complement strand
ATTGTAGCGAATATTGCAGTGCAAATGGAATAATTCGGTCAGTGGGAGGAATCATGAGCTGGTACCAGCGTGAAGTCAATCAAGTCATCGACGAACTGAAGACCTCGGAGCACGGCCTGACGCAAGCCGAGGCCGGCAGACGGCTTAGCGAGGTTGGTCCCAATAAACTGGCGGAAGCCGAAAAGATCAGCCGCATGAAAATCCTCATGCATCAGTTCAAGAGCCCCTTGATTTACATTCTTGTGATTGCCGCGGTGGTCACTTTCTTCTTGCAGGAATACAAAGACACCGGGGTGATCGCCGCCGTGCTGGTCTTGAACGCCCTGATCGGCTTCATTCAGGAATACAAAGCCGAAAAGCAGGTTCAGGCCCTGAAAAAGATGGTGGTGGCAAAGGCCCGAGTCATCAGAGATAACCAGGAAGTGGAGATTGACGGGGAGCAGGTGGTGCCCGGCGATATCGTCCTGCTGGCCTCCGGCGGCCGGGTACCGGCGGATGTGCGCCTCATCAAGACCATTGAATTCAAGGCCGATGAGTCCATGCTCACCGGTGAGTCCATTGCGGCTGAGAAAAAAAGCGCGGCCATTGACGAGGAAAACCTCACTCCCGGAGACCAGCTCAATATGGCCTTTATGGGCACTGTGGTAGTGAACGGCCGGGGCAAGGGTGTCGTGGTGGCTACCGGCCCCCGGACGCTTCTAGGCCACATTGCCGAAGATGTACTGGAAATCGGCGTTACCAGGTCGCCGCTTCAGGAAAAGATCGACCACTTTGCCCAGGCCATCGGCGTCATCGTGCTGGTAGCGGCAGCGTTGCTTTTCCTGGTCGGCGTCCTGGTGGGCGAAAGCGCCAAGGATATGTTCATGACCGCAGTTGCTGCCACGGTGGCCACCATCCCCGAGGGGCTGCCCATCGTGGTGACCATCACCCTGGCCATCGGGGTGGCGCGCATGGCCCAGCGTAATGCCATCATCCGAAAACTGCCGGCCGTGGAGACCTTGGGCAGCACCACCGTGATTTGCTCCGACAAGACCGGCACCCTCACTAAGAACGAAATGACGGTGAAACAGGTCTATGACGGCGAGAAGGTTTACGAACTGACGGGCAGCGGCTACGACCCGGCGGGTGAGATCCTGGAGGAAGGCCGGGCCGTCAAGGCCGAAGCCGACCAGCATCTGGCAATGCTGTTCAGGATCGGATTGCTCTGCAACGAATCGCACGTATTCACTGAAGAAGGGAGCTATCGGGTGGACGGCGACCCCACCGAAGGCGCCCTGATTGTTGCCGCCATGAAAGCAGGTCTGAATGCGGAGGAAGAAGCGGACAGGTTTTCTCAGCTCGCCATCATCCCCTTTGAATCGGACCGCGGGTACATGGCCACCCTGCACCGGGACGGCGACCGCAACCTGATCTTTGTCAAGGGAGCACCCGAAAAGCTCCTGGAGCTCTGCACCGAGTGCCGGCTGGATGCCTGGAAAACTGCACCCAAAGTGGCGGAGCAATTTGCTCGGGAGGGGCTGCGGGTGTTGGGCATGGCGTATAAGGAAATCCCCACCCGGCAGACGGACATCACCATGAAGGACCTGCAAAGCGGGCTGATCTTCGCCGGACTGCAGGGGATGATCGACCCGCCCCGCCCCGAAGCCGCTGAAGCCGTGGAGGGCTGCAAGAAGGCGGGCATCCGGGTGGTGATGATCACCGGCGACCATGCGGTCACGGCCCTGAGCATCGCCAAAAAACTCGGCATCGCCCCCGAGGAGGAGGAAGTGGAGGATCTGGCAGCCAAACCGGTGGAGTCCTTGACTGACGACCAGATCCTGTCCCTGCTGCAGGAAGTGGTCGGGGTTCTGGCTGTGCGGTCCGGCCTGAGCGAGCACCAGGCCGAAAGCCTCACCGGCGAGCACGTGCAGGCCATGAACAATCCTGAATTCCTGGAATTGGTCAAAAATCTGTTCGCCACCCTGGTCAAACGAGCCGGACCCGGCGGGGCGGTCCGCAGTGTCCTTTCCGGCAAAGAGATAGAGACGATGAGCGACGCCGACCTGTTTCACCTGGTGCAGAAGGTGTCGGTCTATGCCCGGGTCTCTCCTCAACACAAGTTGCGCATTACCCGGCAGTTGATCAAACACGGCGAGATTGTGGCCATGACCGGCGATGGAGTGAATGACGCCCCGGCCCTGAAGGCGGCTCACATCGGCGTTGCCATGGGCAAAACCGGCACCGATGTGGCCAGGGAAGCTTCCGATATGGTCATCGCCGACGACAACTTCGCCAGCATCTACCAGGCCGTGGAGCTGGGCCGGGTCGTGTTCGACAACATCCGCAAGGTCACCTTCTTCCTCATACCCACCGGCATTGCCGCCATCATCACGATTCTGGCCACCGTGATGCTGGGATTGCCGCTCCCTTACTTGCCCGCCCAGCTCCTGTGGATCAACATCGTCACCAACGGTCTGCAGGATGTCGCGCTGGCCTTTGAGCCGGGCGAAAAGGACGTTCTAAAAAGACCTCCGAAACATCCTCAAGCCGGCATCTTCAGCCGCCTTCTGGTGGAGCGCACCATCATCGTGGCCATATTGATTTCGGCCGGGGTGATCTACGAATTTGTTCATGCCATGAACCAGGGGATGACCCTGGAGAAAGCCAGGACCGTCGCAGTGACCACCACAGTCTTCTTCCAGTTTTTTCAGGCCTTCAACAGCCGTTCCGAGCTGCAGTCACTGTTGCGTATGAACCCCCTGGGCAACCCGTTCCTCTTTTTTGGGATTATCGCCGCCTTCATCGCCCATCTGGCAGCCATTTACGTCCCGGCCATGCAGTGGGTTTTTCGCATGGAGCCTATCATGCCGCTGGAATGGCTCAGGATCGCTCTGGTCTCCATCACCGTCGTGATCGTGGTGGAAATCGATAAGCTGGTCAGAAGAATCCTGGCCGCACATCGATGATACTCATAACAGCACACCGTCATTCCCGCCAAATACATGCGGAAATGACGATCTGGGTCGGAATGGAGATAACGCTCGGATGGAAAATCGCTCCAGCAGGCATCCACATGACATTCCCGGAATGATCGTGAATCGCGACTTCGAAGGCATCCAACAGTGGCTCCTTCACACGGATACCCTTGACATCGCCGCGGAGCTCTGCCGTCTCAAACCGGAAAAGCGGGCCATAGCCTTTCGTCTGCTGACCAAGGATCGAGCCCTGGGAGTCTTTGAAGCTTTCGACCCTGTTCACCAGCAGGAGCTCTTGACGGCTTTGCGAGAGCAAAATATTCGCGAGCTTCTGGAAGGGATGGAGCCGGACGATCGCGCGCGCCTTCTCGATGAAATGCCCGCCACGGTGGCCAAACGTCTCCTGGACGGCCTCAGCCCCAAAGAGCGCAAACTGACCTCCATCTTGCTGGGGTATCCGGAAAATTCCACTGGGCGTATCATGAGCCCGGAGTTCGTTGATCTGCGCGCCTCAATGAAGATCGAAGAGGCGATGGCTAAAATTCGAATGAGGGGAAAAGACGCGGAAACGATCTACAGTTTGCCCGTCACCGACGACCAACTGCATCTGGTGGGCGTGGTCAGCCTGCGCGACATGGTTCTAGCTGACCCGAACCAAACTGTCAGCAACATCATGTGCACACAAGTCTACTACGCCCAGGCCGATGAGGATCAGGAGGGACCTGCTCGGCTTATCCAGGAAGCAGACCTGATTGCCCTGCCCATAACAGATAGAGAGAAACGGCTGTTAGGCATTCTCACCGTTGACGATGCCATGGAGGTATTGGAAACTGAAGACACCGAAGATATCCTGCGAGGAGGCGGTCTGGAGCCTTTGGGCAGGCCTTATCTCTCGGCCTCCCTTCTGCGCCTCGCTCGCACACGCGTTATGTGGCTGATCATCTTGATTTTTGCTGCAGCTTTAACCGTTAACATTCTCAAGATTTTTGAAGCAGCGCTGGAAGCTGCGATTACGCTATCGCTATTCATTCCGCTGTTGATAGACACCGGCGGCAATATAGGCTCGCAATCCGCCACCCTGATCATTCGCGCCATGGCGGTCGGGGAAGTTCGATTCACCGATTTTATCCGCGTGGTGCTTCGCGAAGTGCGGGTCGGAGCAATGCTTGGACTGATGCTCGGCGGCGTTGCCTACCTGCCGACCATGATACTCTTCGGCAAAAGCATTGCCCAGGTGCTGTCGCTTGCCATGTTTTCCATAAGCATCGTTGCTGCCTTTGCCGGATCAGTTCTGCCCATGCTGGCCAAGCGCTTCGGGGTCGACCCTGCAATAACAAGCGCCCCCATCATTACCACGCTGGTGGACTCTTCCGGTTTGGTTATCTATTTTCTCATCGCAAAATCGATCTTGAAGATCTGATACCAGGTCATGCAAGACTCTTCCCTCATTAGTCCCTCACGAGGTTGAAACCCTCGCCTTCCAGGCGGGCAGATTTATCACCCCCTTTTGTGATAAAGTGGCATGGTTAAGGGGGTGGGCGCTATGGATTATCGGTATGGGAGTCACACGGTTTTCAACATTGAGTACCATTTTGTGGCTCATCGCGGATTTCCGTGAAGAGGTTCTGTCATCAGGTTGAGGTCATTCCGAGTGAAGCGAGGAATCTTGTTGAAATGCCATCAAAATCAGGATTCCTCGGCTTTCGTCTCGGAATGACAGAGAGCGTTTTTCACGTCAATCCGCGATGAACCCATTTTGTTTGGGTTACGAAATATCGATACAAAGTTCTTACAGGTGATGTGGCCTTGCGCGTGAGAGAATTGGTTCGTCAAACATGCGAAGCCTTTGAGATCTGCATACTCAGTGGAGTAGTGAGCCAAGACCATGTGCATATTTTTTTGTCGGCACCACCGATAATGGCGCCGAGTGAAATCATGAGGCGAATCAAGGGCCGGACAGCCCAGAAGTTGTTTGAAGAATTTCCTATGCTTAAGAAGCGTTATTGGGGACGTCACTTTTGGGCAAGAGGGTACTTCTATGCCACGTCTGGGCAGGTTACTGACGAGATGATTCTCAGTTATTTAGAGCACCATTTCGAACCGAATCCTAATGACAATCTCCGCACGGAGAAATAGACGGGTCTTCGACCTGTATCCCGACTTTCAGTCCTTAGGAGCCATCCAAAAATAACCTGGTGCAAAAATATTTTATGCGGGAGCCGTTCTCGGATGTATGGCGTAGTTCCATTCCCCATGAAATTGGTCTCGCTCGAGCCGCAGTTGGGCCATTTTGCTTGTAACCGACTTTCTGCTACCTCCACTACGTCGCTGCCGCTGTGTCATTTCTTCAGTGCCTGGCTCTGGGTCTGTCTTTAGCTCCTCTAGCCCGGCAACGATGGTCATCTGGCCCATCCCCAAGGCCTCCGCGACCGCACGGATTCCCCCTTGACCGAACCGAATAGCCTCATTGGCTGCGCACAAACGCCTTCTGCGTTCATCCAGAAAAGGTCGGATGCGCTCATAATGGACTGCCAGCTCTTTTTGCTTTTCAGCTCGTACCTGTTTATACAGTCGAGAATCCTCTCGTCCGCCCTGCCATTGTTTCTCGCGCATTTGCTGGTCCACCTTTCTGTATGGTTCCCAGCATTACTTACTACAATTTCTGCTCAATGTTCCGCCCTATTTGCACCGCTCTAGGTTATTTCTTGATGACTCCTTAGCTCAAACCCTCCGGCTTTAGCCGGTGGTTGTTTAGTCAATCACACCTGTCTTTCAGCCACTCACATGTTCACTCTTGCCGACCCAATGGCAACGTTTCCGGCTATCTCGCGCCCTTCATTCGAACCGGCGGGTTCCTTCAGTGCGCTCTTCACTGGCCGAGCTTGAGATCTGATGTACAGTTGGGACAGCGGATCGCCTTGATCGCTATCGTCGACATGCAGTAGGGGCACTCCCTGGTCGCTGGCTCAGCCGCCTGCGCCTCTTCCTGGCGCCTCAGTATGTTGATGCCGCGAATCAGCATAAAAACGGCAAATGCAACGATCAGGAAACTGATGACGGCGTTCACAAAGAGTCCGTAATTTATGGTTACCGCGCCGGCCGCTTTAGCATCCGCGAGCGCCGCATAAGGACCGGCAGCGGTGGCGCCCTGCTTGAGGACAAGGAAAAAATTGGAGAAATCGATCCCGCCAAGGAGGAAGCCGATCGGTGGCATCAGAACATCGTCGACCAGACTTTTGACGATGGTCCCAAAAGCCCCGCCGATGATGATTCCGACAGCCATGTCAACCACGTTCCCCCGCATCGCAAATTCTTTGAATTCCTTGATCACTCTCATTCGTCCATCCTTTCCAACCAAGGTTCATTCGTTTGTTCACGCTCGTCCTGTTACCCTATTGACTTCAACCAGCCTTCCGGCAACCGGATTGAAACGCGCTCGGCAGAAAGATCCTCGCGCAGGTGACTTGCTTTCGCGCCTTCGGAGCCAAGCCTTTCGTCGAAGCGAGGCAAGGTATCGGTCGCCATTGTTAAATGTTGAGGCCTGATCCCTCCAGGGTCACTCTTCTTTTTGAATCCAGAGGAGTGAACCGAGATATTTGCGGCCGTCCAGCACTGGCGTCAGGTGATAGCGGGCCCGCCCCCCTTCGACCAGGGCACCGGAGTACTCGAGCTCCCTGCGCTGATGGATGGCTTTGACGATCGCTACCGAAGCAGCGTCCGGCTGAGAGTAGAGATCGACTTCGAACAGGCTGTTCTGGACGGGATATCCGAAGCGGTTGACACCCCTTGCGTCTATCCAGGAGAGGCTGTAAACGCCCGTATGGGTGAGCGCTTCCTGCCGTAGCCGCTTCAGTGCACTTTGCCGATCCTCCCGGGCAAGGGCCGCAATCAGGGCGGGATCTTTGGCGAGGGAGCGGAATGCTTTCCGGGAAAAGGCCGCCGCGCCGCCGGCAGGGGCCTCTTGCGCCGGATGGATGCTCACCAGGCGCCAGGCCGTGCCGTGCAGGCCCAAGCTGATCCACCCGGCGTCTTTACGGATGACCCGGCTGCTGCCCGCTTCAAAATAGGAATAAGAACCGCGTCCTTGCGGCTCGGCTGCGATCCGCCGACCCAGCTTCAGAAGCTGCGGAAAGGGCTGGTATTTCGGGTCCGTGAAGAGCACCCGGCCCACCTCGTCGGGATCGGCATCATAGATAATGCTTCCGTCGGGCTGCATGGCCCAAATTTCAACCGGCATGCCCGCAACCAAGTCACGCACTCGATTTCCGATCAGCACCCACGGCTGGAAGATGGCACTGACAGACCCCTGGTATTTGCCGTTCGGGGCGATGACCGGATATTCCAAATCCACAGCCTGCACGCCTTCCACCGTTTGAAAAACCCGGCTCATTACCGGCTGCCGGGTTCGCACAAGGGTCTTTATCTGCTCCTGACCGCTGATATCCCGGCCTTCGAAGGAACGGTAGCGCGGCGGCTCCACCAGCAACATCACTCCTTGAGAGCTGACCGTGCAGGTATCGATCACGATGTCCGCATGCCTTTCCTGCAGTTGTCGGATGACTTCCCGCGCCGCATCATGTTTCAGATCGAGGTCGGAAAGACGGCGGGCCGCCTCGGCCACATCTCGGTCGAGGGTGTTCAGTTGACGACTCACGGCCTCGGCCGCGCTTTTCAAAAGAAAGGGAGCTTCCGCCGAGAAATGCCGCTCAACGGAGCCCCCCGTTTCAGAACAAAGCACCGCCCGCGATTGAAGAACCAGGCCCGCGCTCAATGCCAGCAAAAGCACAACCCATCGTCGCATCTTTCCTCCAGGATTTGATAGGGCGTGATAAACAGCCTCTGAACGGCTGCACCCTTTGCCGCAGGAACCCTTACTCTCCCTTCGCCCGTGAGCTTTATCGGCTGCTCTCACGGGATGAATCATCTTGATGAAGGCTTCGGCCATCTTCGTTACCCGGTGGACTGTTACGAGTTACGTTGATTTTATAAGATTTTCTGTCATTTGGCAAACATTGTAAAGACATAAAAGAGTCTCTCCAACGAGATGCAGAACGGAGCTTTCAGGCGTTGATGGTGGAGTGGTCGATTCACTGGTCTGACATCTTTCAGAGATGATCCAGCTGAAGATGACTTGTTAATTCTTTTATCAGGAAATGCTCATCCAAAACAGCTTGTCTTCTGTCGCCGCAGCCTTTAAGCTGACATACATGCCGAGCAAGCCAGGAATAGATTTCGTTCTGACGATCCTTTCTCTCGCATGGATGGTGATCCATTCGGTCGCGTTTGCCGCCGCCGGCCCCGGTGCGGGCGAAAGCCGTAGTGCTACGCAACAGACCATTAAAGGGATCGTCATCCTGGTCGATTTTCCCGATACAGAGAGCGAGGTGGCGAGGAGCCTGATCGAAACCAGGTTCTCGCGACACCTGAACGCCTACCTGATGCAGATGTCTTTCAACAAAGTCTCCTTGCAGATCGATGTCACCAAACGCTGGTATACCCTGAAAGAGCCGGTCACACGCTACCGCATTTCCTCGAGGAACCTGGAAGTGGACAAATCGCGCGTCCGCAAGCTCATCGAGGATGCCCTTGAGGCTGCAGATAAAGAGGTCGATTTTTCCAACTACGCATTCACGGTCCTCTTCCTGGGTGCGAAGCTCAAGGACTATGGAATGATCGGCCTTTGCGGATACCCCGGTATGCTCGGATGGGGAGCCGAGGGTGCGCTCAAAACCCCGAGCGGTCAAGCGATCAAAGGAGGAGTCGCCATTTTCAGCTTCCAGGCTCACCTGGGTACCCTCTTTCATGATATTGCCCATATCCTGGGCGGAGTGCAGCAAGGCAGGAGAATGGTTCCCTGCCTGTATGACCATGACTTGCAGGCGAAGCCCGGACCGATGCGCGAAACGTTCGTCAATGCCACTATCAATATGGGATTCTGGGACCCCATGTCGTGTCATTTTTACAAGAGAAATCTACCGCCCCCGGGCGTGAGCTCATGGACCAGGTTGAGGCTGAACTGGATTGACCCGTCCAAGATCAAGGTAGTCCGACCGGGCGAGCGGGTTGAATTGGTCCTGGGGCCGCTGGAAGACGCAGCATCGCAAATCCAGGTGGTCAAAATACCCATCACGGAAAGCACCTATTACCTGATCGAGAACCGCCAGCCCATCGGCTTTGACAGGAATCTGCCCGGCCATGGCGTATTGATCCTGTTCGCCGACGACAGAGTGGCCGAATGCCGCCACGGCAAGGCGCCGGTCCGGCTGATTCCGGCCCATCCGACGGTTCCCCACCTGGAGGGTGCAGCGTTTGACATCGGTGGGATCGATCACTTCGAAGAAAAGGAAAAACGATTCCGCATGCGGCTTACGGGCAAGCTTGGAGGATCGTATAGAATCCTGATCACCCCTTAACTCAAGCATCAGTTCATCTCAGAGCTTATCGATGACATCGAGACCTCATCCACGGAAATTGCCGAAAAGGATCATCTCGCGTGGAGAATCATCCTGAGAGCTAACCCGCCGGAGCCTGGAAACAATGCCAGCACAGAGATGAGACAGCCTACAAAGTTGAATTATTTGTTTGTAGGTCGAACAAGGAGACGCAATGACAAATGAGCTTACCGACAAGACGGCCCTGATTACCGGTGCCAGCCGCGGGATAGGCCGTGCCGCAGCCGTTGGGCTGGCGGAGTGCGGGGTCGATATCGCGGTCAATTTCTACTCGCGGCACCGGGAGGCCGAAGAAACCTGTGCCGCAGTACGTGCATCAGGGAGACGTGCCATCGCTGTTCAAGCCGATGTTTCCCAATCTTCCGAAGTCAGCCGCATGGTGGAGAAAGTTGAGCGCGAGCTCGGAAAAATTGATATCCTGGTAAACAACGCCGGCATTATCCATCGAGATCGACTTGAGAATATACGCGAAGAGGATTGGGACCGGGTAATATCGGTTAATCTGAAATCGGTTTTTCTGGTGACCCAGGCGGTGCTACCCGGTATGCGGCAGCGGCGCTGGGGCAGAATCATCAATCTCTCTTCAGTGGCGGCACAGACCGGAGGTGTGACTGGACCTCCCTATGTTGCCTCCAAAGCCGGCATCTGGGGCTTAACCCACTCCTATGCAGCGCTGCTGGTAAAAGAGGGAATCACGGTAAATACTGTCGCTCCTGCATTGATAGATACAGAGATGCTGAGCAATCTCACTGTCAAACCGGAATTCATTCCCGTGGGGCGTTTTGGAACGGTGCAAGAAGTTGCGGAGGTGATCGTAATGCTGGCGAAGAACGGCTACATGACGGGGCAAACCATCAGCGCCAACGGCGGCTTGTACTTCACCTGAGAGGATGCCTGGCTGCGCGGCCGGTAAAGGTCCTGTTCGGCAAATAGTAATGCACGAAAGGAGAGCCTTCCATGAATAATCCCGGATCTAAAGGGAGCCACGCATCACTGTCGGAATTCAAGACCGAGATTACTTCGGAGATAGCAATCTGGAGACAGCATGAGTGGGGCGACATGCGTGTCGGTTACGAAACATATTTGTGCGACTTCGATGATGCAGAACTACTGAAAGGCCTGCCGGATGATCGGTGCCAATGCCCACACTGGGGGTATCTTATGGCGGGACGGATGACTGTCAAGTATCCAGACCATGAAGA
>Ga0209164_1005604_pt1 | contig 10617 bp, 9 predicted proteins | sample MTBNYHSulfiMetaG_FD_187458 | JGI IMG/M metagenome (GOLD analysis project Ga0209164, IMG submission 187458) | Enrichment culture microbial communities from rom New York Harbor, USA that are MTBE-degrading - MTBE-NYH (New York Harbor Sulfidogenic)... | ecosystem: Environmental > Aquatic > Marine >... | reverse complement strand
TGCTGCCGGGGGGCGCCCCACCTTGCCAAAGATCAAATCATTACCCAAAGGGTATACTCTTCGAATGCGGGCTTCTTGAACAAAGGATTGATATGACCTTTCAGGTCGTATCAATCCTTATGGTTATGCCATTGCTGACAATTAGGCTTCAGTCTTGTTCTTATCTGTAGCTTGAGCTTTTATCCCAAGTAGAGTAAATAGAACTGCGAAAGATGCCAAGATTCCATTAAATGCACTTACAAGACTGTATTTGATTGTAAGGGGACCGCATTGGCTACGAAGGTTTGACAATATGGTAGTATTTGAGTTTGGTACAGCGATGAGTTCATTGTTCCATGTTGTTATTACTTTCATCTGATCTGCTAGAGCTATGTATTTAGAGTAATCTTGAGTAAAGACCATATCTGCATGGGTGCAAAGACTGTGAACATTGGAACCTACATAATGTTTCTCTTTTTCGTACCTATCTTGTGCATCCGAATTTCCCTTTTCATCAGGATTCATCTTAAGTAAAGTTTCCAGTTGAATTAAGTTACCTTTTAACCAATGCCAGTTTGTGGAAACTTGATAATGATTATAGTTCTCGTATGCAAGGATTAAGAACGTCGCCAATGCTAGTACATAGTAAATTCGGTTCTTCTTCATCGCAGTTCCCTCCTGTTGGCAATCCAGATTATCGATCCCTAATGCAATGTGCCGCTGTGATTACGTTGGCATAACATTAAAATTATGAGGACATCCGCGTTTGCCGACTAAAGCGGAACACTAAACGACATATGAATAGCTCAAAATAAAGCTTACCGACTAAAATCTTTATCTATAATCCAGTTCACACACTTATTTTGCCTTTAGCCTGGACAAAGACAGCACGGCTTTGTTAAAAGGTTGCAACATGGCAGGATCAAATTGCGTCATCTCACCACCATTATTTTGATAAATCAAGCACTTTTTGGCTTATTGACCGTCACTCCCGTGAAAGCTGGTCGCGCTTTTTAATGAAAGCTTTTTCCGCTTTTGACCATAATTATCAGTATTGAACGGACATCCGTTTAATTCCTGAGGAAAATTATCCGATGCCCTTAAGCGAATTCCGGAGCTATTTGAGATCCAACAAAAGCATCCCGAACAAATACGCATCCTTTTATATCAAATGGGTGCAGGATTTCGTTCGGTTCTGCCAATCTCAACCGAATGCGCAAAAGCCATCCATGCAGGTCGATCGGTTTTTGACTCGTTTGGCTAAGAAATATGAGCAGTGGCAGGTAGACCAGGCCAGGAATGCCATCCAACACTATTGTTATTTTCTGGAACGGCCGCATCGACCAGACAGGTCGCTTGAACATCCGGAATCCATCAAGGACTGGAAGACCGCCGGCGAAACCATGGTGCGCGTGCTTCGATTGAAGCAGAGATCATATCGTACTGAAAGGACCTACATACATTGGCTGAGGAGCTTTTATTCCCATGTCAAACCCGCAATTCCCAGTGAATTGACCGATCGCCACATCATCGACTTCTTGTCCTATCTCGCAGTCGAAAGGCATGTGGTCAAATCCACCCAAAACCAGGCCTTCAATGCCTTGCTGTTCTTTTATCGGCATGTGCTCGAAAAGGAGGTGGGCGAAATTCGCAATGCGGTTCGGGCCAGGCCCAAATTCCGCCTCCCAACCGTGCTGTCGCCCGGCGAAGTGATGCAGTTGATCGACCATCTCTCCGGTGTTTCGCGCCTGATGGCAAAAATCATATACGGCGGTGGTCTTCGTCGGGATGAGTGCATGCGCCTGAGAGTGAAGGACTTGGATTTCGAAAGAAACACGGTCACCGTTCGCGCCGGAAAAGGCGACAAAGACCGCCAGACCTTGCTGCCGGAATCCATCGTCGATGAGGTGCGGCAACACCTGTGCAAGGTTCGCCATTTGTATGATGCCGACAGCAAAGCCGACATTGCAGGTGTTCAACTGCCCGGCGCCCTGGAGAAAAAATATCCCCTGGCCTCCAAAGAATGGATCTGGTACTGGATTTTCCCTTCCGCCAGGCTTTCCCAGGATCCCCGCTCGGGCGTTGTTCGCCGGCACCACATGTCCGGCGACGTACTGCGCAAGGGAATCCGTAACGCAGCCAAGACAGCCGGTTTGGCCAAAAGGGTAACGGCGCACACGCTCAGACACTCTTTTGCCACCCATCTACTGGAAAACGGGACCGATATCCGCACCATCCAACAGCTTCTGGGTCATGCGGATTTAAACACCACGATGATCTATACCCATGTGGCCCGAAAGAATGCCCTTGGCGTTCTAAGCCCGTTGGACCATCAGTCCGCTTGAACCATCGAAACCGCCGCCTCAATTGTAGTGCCGGCCGGAATGGCCGCTCCTGTGTCTCCGATTCCATCCGAATGCTGATCGCCAGACTCTTTTTTGCCTTTTGCCGATCCGGCTTTATTCTAGGGTTCCAAATTCAAATGCCAATTCCCACCCGCCGCGTCAGGCGGGGACAGGAGGTAACCCATGAAAATATTCATTCTTTTGATATCCATAGTGATGGCAACGACGGCGGCCGCGGACGGCCGATCCGTGACCTACACGGTCAATGGCGTCCCTTACGAGGGCTACTACACGAGTCCGGGCGGCAAAGCGCCGCTGGTACTGCTGGTGCATGACTGGGACGGTCTGACCGATTATGAAGTGCGGCGCTCAGAGATGCTGGCCAAGATGGGGTATGCGGTCTTTGCGGTGGATCTGTTCGGCGCGGGCGTGCGGCCGACCAAGATGGAAGATCGCCGCCAGCATACCGGCGAATTGTACGCGGATCGCGAGAAGATGCGCGCCCTGCTCGACGGCGGTTTGAAGGCGGCCCGGGACCAGGGCGCCGATACGGCCAAGGCCGTGGCCATGGGGTATTGTTTCGGCGGAGCCGCGGTGCTGGAACTGGCCCGCTCCGGCGCGGACCTGAAAGGATTCGTCTCGTTCCACGGCGGATTGAGCACGCCCCAGGGCCAGGACTACAGCCGGACCCGAGCGCCGGTGCTGATCCTGCACGGTGCGGCCGACACCGCCATCTCCATGGACGATTTTGCCAAGCTGGCCAGGGAGCTGGAAAAACATGGCGTGGCCCACGAAATGATCGCCTATGGCGGCGCGCCCCATGCGTTCACCGTGTTTGGCGAGGATCGCTACCGCGAGGATGCGGATCGGAAATCGTGGCAGCGGTTCTCGGAATTCCTCAAGGAGACGCTGCGCTGACCTCCCTCGATTCAGCCCTTTGCGGGCTCGCATCGGCGCGAGCCCGCTTTGGTTTTGCGGCTTTGCCGCCCATTGCCTTGACAAGCCATCGGCTTCAGAGGCAAAAGAAAGCCATTCCTGCAACCCATCACGACGATGAGGCAACCATGAACCGATTGAACCGCCGAACGATGGCCCTGTTCGCCTTGGCGAACCTCGTGGTGTTTCTTCAAACCGCCGCCATGGCCGGCGAACCGGGAGATGCCTCGGCCGACGACCAGGCCACGGAACGCCGGGAGATGGTGGCCCAGCAACTCAAGAGGCGCGGCATCGAGGACCCCGAGGTGCTGCGCGCCATGGCCAAGGTACCGCGGCACCGTTTCGTGCCCCGGGCCCTGCAGGCCATGGCCTACGCGGATCAGCCCCTGCCCATCGGTCACGACCAGACCATTTCCCAGCCCTACATCGTGGCCTTGATGTCGGAAGTGCTGGCCGTGCGGCCGGGTCAGCGGGTGCTCGAGGTGGGCACCGGATCGGGATACCAGGCGGCGGTGTTGGCCGAGATGGGCGTGACGGTCTACTCCATCGAAATCATACCCGAGCTCGGCCGACGGGCCGCGGCAGTACTCGGTGAATTGGGTTACGAAGGGGTGCACCTCAAGATCGGCGACGGGTACCGGGGATGGCCCGAGGCCGCCCCCTTTGACGGCATCCTCGTCACCTGTGCGCCCGGCGACATTCCCAAACCGCTCACCGAGCAACTGGCCGAAGGCGGCCGGCTGGTCATTCCGGTGGGCGACGGGTTCGCCCAGAAACTCGTCCGGCTGACCAAAACAGAGGGCCGCATGGTCGAAGAGAAGATCGTGGATGTGCGCTTCGTGCCCATGGTCGACGAGAAGGGCAAAACGTACTGATGGAACCTGCCGGCGCGGCCGGTCCGGAAACCCATTGCATCATAGAAAATGGTCGCACTATCGATGAACAAGGTCGTATTGCTCCAACTGCCCGTGCCCCAGACCAATTTCGGCCGGCAGACCGGCAACACCCCGCTGGCAGCCGCCTGGCTGAAGGCATCCCTCCCGGCGGCGGCCGCGGCGCAGGTCCGGATCCTGCCTGAAAGCATCGTCTCCTACCTGGGCGACGCCGCCCTGGTCGACCTGATCCTGGCCGAAACGCCGGATATCGTGGGCTTCACGGTCTATTGCTGGAACCTGGACCTTTCCCTGCACATGGCCCAACAGCTCAAACAGCGCAGTGCGGCGCGGATCGTGTTCGGCGGCCCTGAAATCACCCCTGACAACCCCCGGTTGCTCGGCGCGGTCATCGACTTCCGGGTGTATGGCGAAGGCGAAATCGTCTTCGAGCGGCTGATCGGCGATCCGGCGTTCTGGTCCCTCGGTTCGGCCTCGGCCCCGGCCGACACATGCTTCGAATCCCTGCCCAGCCCCTATCTATCCGGCCTGCTCGAACCCGGGCTCAGCGACGTCATGCTTCTGGAGACCCAGCTTTGAAATCGGCCTGCAGTCGACCAACCCCAAGGCCCTGGCCGCCATGAACCGCCGTGCCGACCTGGCACGCCTGGCTGCCGGCGCCCACCTGCTCAAGGCGCGCGGCATCGTTCCCCAGATCGATCTGATCCTGGGCCTGCCTGGCGACGATCCGGCCGGATTCAGGCGGTCGGTGGATTTTTTGGTGGACAACGATCTGGCCGACGATGTCCAGCTCTTTCCCCTCTCCCTGCTGCCGGGCACGGAATTCCGCGCCCAAAGCCGAAACCTGGGACTCCGTTTTACGCCCGCACCGCCCTACACGGTATGGGACACGCCCACTTTCTCACACGAAGAGATGCTCGCGGCCATAGACTATGCCGAAGTGAAACTGGACGCCGCCTTCTATCCCTTTGCGGACCTGAACATCGCCTGGCGCCTGCACCCAGGGGCCGCGCCGCGGGATGTGACGACCCGCATCGGAGAACAGGAGATCTACATCAAACTCTACCTCACCGACCCCCGCACAGCCCAGGAGCTTCAGGCCGTTGCAACGAGGCTGAGCCATCCCTACCAGCTCTTCGTGGATCCGCAATTCACGGACCCGGCGGCCCTGTGCCGGGTGATCACGGCCCTGAGCGCCGCCAATCCCTTCACTCCCTTCGAGGTCGTATTTCTATCACCCCCGCACAGACCCGACCACAACCGCCTGCTCTCCGCCGTACGGCTCAAGCGCCCCCATTTCCTGGATCTCGAAGAGCGCTTTCTTTACGACCGGCCCGGCAACCGGGCGGTGATCTTCACCATCGTCAACGAAGATCGCCAGGTGCGTCATACCGGAGAGATGGCGCGCCAGGTGTTCTGGTGGCGCCAAGGGGCATTGCCCACGCGGAAGGCGCTGGACGACCTGATGGCCGTTGACGGCGTGCTGATCGATACGGCCCTTCCCCAGGAGGCGCTGGTGCAGTGGCAGGACCGGTTTGCCCCCCTGGCGAGCGACCTGCCCCGGATCGCCTTCGCCCATCTGGCCCTTCAGCATCGCTGGCTGCTGCAAACCGCCCGTGACGAGTGGGCGGCGACCATCCTCGCCCCGGTGGGGTGCATGGATTCGGCATCGGCCCCATCGGCAAACCATCCAGCGAGCGTACCCCTGCCCCTATCTGCGCCACACACAAAACACATCCAATCCTAATCCAATGCTGACATACGGCCTTTAGCATCCGGCCTATTCATTCCATCTATCGATAAGGATCGAAATGGATCGATCATCGGGATCGATCATCGTCTTTCGAAAGGAGCGTGCCGTGACCGCAGAAAAGAGTGCCATCGAAATTGCGACCCTGAACAAGACATTCGGCAAACGTAGGGCGTTGGACAAGGTCAGCCTGCGTATTTCGGCCGGCGAAATGGTGGCCCTGATCGGGCCTTCCGGATCGGGCAAATCGACCCTGCTGCGCCATATTTCAGGCCTGCTGGCCGGGGATCGCAATTCCGGCGATATCCGCATTTTCGGCCGTCAGGTCCAAGCCAGGGGCGCCGTGTCGGCCGACATCCGGCGTATCCGCTCGGAAGTCGGCTTCATCTTCCAGCAGTTCAATCTCGTGGGCCGGCTGCCCCTGCTGACCAATGTCATGGTCGGCATGCTGCCCAGGGTCAACACCTGGCGCAGCCTGGCGGGCTGGTTCACGCGGGACGAAAAGCGGCGTGCCATGCATGCCCTGGACTGCGTGGGCTTGGCCGAGTATGCCACCCAGCGGTCCAGCACCCTTTCGGGCGGGCAGCAGCAGCGGGCAGCTATTGCACGGGCGGTGGAGCAACGGGCCCGCATCATCCTGGCCGACGAGCCCATCGCTTCGCTCGACCCCGAGTCGGCCCGCATGGTGATGGAGTGTCTCACGGCCCTGAATCACAGCGAGGGTGTGACCGTGCTGGTGAGCCTGCACCAGGTCCAATTCGCGCTGCAATACTGCCCGCGATCCATTGCCATGAAGGACGGCAGGGTGGTGTTCGACGGTCCCAGCGAAGCACTCACCGCCACGGCCCTTCGCAATATTTATGGTTTAAAGTCCACCGATGTCGATCTCGACGGCACCACGCCATTGAGCAGGGGATTGGGAGGTCGACGGGTCGCCTTTGCCGCCGGGATCTAACCCTCCCGCAGCATCGGGACGATCCGGCTCAAAGCGCTCGCCTTCTTATAAAGGGAACCCATCAAAAAAGATGCAAAAAGGAGAAATCACATGAAAAAAGTGGTCCACGCGTTGATCCTGGGGCTGATCGCCGCAGTCGTTCTTTGGGCCGGCGCGGCTTCGGCGGAAGAAGAGCTCAAAGAACTCACCATCGGCATCATTCCCACAGAATCTTCATCCTCGGCCATGAAAGGCTTCGAGCCGTTCCGGGCGGATATGGAAAAGGCTCTGGGCATACCGGTTAAACTGTTCATGGCGCCCGACTATGCCGGGGTGATCGAGGCCATGCGTTTCAACAAGCTGCAGATCGCCTGGTTCGGCAACAAGTCGGCCATCGAGGCGGTCAACCGCGCCGACGGCGAAGTCTTCGTCCAAACCGTCGATGTATCCGGCAACCCGGGTTACTGGTCGCTCATCGTGGTTCACAAAGAGAGTCCATTCAACAGCATCGACGACATCATCCAGAACGGCAAAACGCTTACCTTCGGCAACGGCGATCCCAACAGCACGTCGGGCTATCTCATCCCCACCTATTACATCTGGGGGCAGAATGGGATCGATCCGATCAAGCACTTCAAGCTGGTGCGCAATGCCAACCATGAAACCAACCTGATGGCCGTGGCCAACAAACAGGTGGATTTCGCCACCAACAACACCGAGAACTGGGACAAGTTCTCCAAGGCCCACCCGGAGATGATCAAAAACGTGCGCATCGTATGGAAGAGCCCGCTGATTCCCAGCGATCCCATGGTGTGGCGCAAGGATCTGCCCAAAGAGTGGAAAAGCAAAATCAAAGGCTTTTTCCTGGCCTATGGCCGCATCGGTGCGAACAAGGATAAAGAGCTGGCCGTGCTCAAGGGGATGAGCTCCGGATGGGCCCCGTTCCAGGACTCCTCCAATCATCAACTGCTGCCCATCATGGAGATCAACTACGCCAAGGATAGAATGAAGATCCAGAACAACGACGCCATCGCCGCAGAGGCCAAGGCGACCAAAGTGGCGGAAATCGACAAGCAATTGGGAGAACTTCAGACCTACGGCAAGCTGATCAACAAGTTCAATTAGCAATCGTCCGCAAATGGCCGGATTCCGGAAGAACACCCTTCAGGACAAACCATGGCGGGGGGGGGCGATTTTCAACAATCCCCCCGCCTTCGATTCCCGGTGAGACCATCATGACCCACCTCGGCGACGCTTTAGACATACCGGACATACCGTTGGGCCGAAAACTGCTGAAGTTGCTGGCCTGGCTGGTCTTTGCCATGATCCTGGCGTGGGCATGGCAGGGGGCTGAAATGCGGCCCCTGGATCTGCTGACCTACCGGGACAACATGGCGGCCTACCTCTCCGGGTTTCTCAGGCCCGATTTTACCGAATGGCGCCAGTACCTGCACCATACGGCCGTGACCATTCAGATCGCCGTCTGGGGCAGTCTGCTGGCCGTGGCCGGCGCCGTGCCCTTCGGGCTGCTCTCAGCCACCAATGTGGCACCGATGTGGATCTATCAACCGGTTCGGCGCCTGATGGACGCCTTCCGGTCGATCAACGAGATGATCTTTGCCATGCTCTTCATCAGCGCGGTGGGGCTGGGGCCGTTTGCCGGGGTGCTGGCTCTGTTCATGCACACCCTGGGGACCCTGGCCAAACTCTTCTCCGAAGCCGTCGAAGCGATCGATCCCCAGCCGGTGGAAGGCATCCGCGCCACGGGTGCCAACAAACTACAGGAGATCGCCTACGGCATCATCCCCCAGGTGGTGCCGCTGTGGATCTCCTATGCCCTCTATCGCTTCGAATCCAATGTCCGCTCGGCCAGCGTGGTGGGCATGGTCGGGGCCGGCGGCATCGGCATGCTGCTGTGGGATGCCATCCGCAGCTTCAACTACGCGGCCACGGCCGCCATGCTGCTCATCCTGGTGGTCGTGGTGAGCCTGCTCGATCTGGGGTCGACCTATGTGCGCAAACGATTCATTTAAAAATAGAGTTGACGTCACCGTAAAAAGCCCAATATCTGCGTTGTGCTCATCCCGTCGTCCTTGCGGCGTACGACAAGTACGCCTCAGGACACGGAATTTCGCACGCCTTGATCTTGAACTTTTTACGGCGCCGTCCGACAACGGCTTTTTATTTTGATAAAAAATGGCATGGCAACGGTTTTGACAGGTCCGGGTTTAATGAATAGCATTCAAATCGAATCGCTGGGCCGCGCCTTACCCTATTGACACGAGCGCTTCCAGTGAGGGCCGAACGGCCAGCCCCCCGGCCCATACCCGGTATTGACCCGGCAGGATTTCAACGGCTTCCATGAATCCGCCGGCCTCTTCCAGCAGTATCCGGCCCGCTGCAAAATCCCATGGCTTCAGCCCTTCGTAAATCACCCCGCCCAAAAAACCGGCCGCCGCATAGGCCAACTCCGCCGCGGCCGCGCCCAGGCATCGCGCCTTGCGTACCTGGGGCAGCAGGCCTTCGAGTCTGCGGGTCATACGCTGCATGGATTCGGGCGTCTTGCCGAAACTGACCGAAACGACCAGGTCGCTGGTGTGGTCCGCGCGGCAGACGCCGATCGGACGACCATTCAAGAAGGCTCCCCGCCCCGCCATGCCGACGAACATCTCCGCCGCCATCGGAAGAAACACCACACCGGCAACCGGCCTGCCGATCGGAAGGCCTTCGCGCACGCCGTCCGCTGGTCCCTGCACGCCGTTATGATAACAGGCGATGGATACGCAAAAGAAGGGAATCCCGTGCCAGAAGTTCACCGTGCCGTCCAGAGGGTCGACGATCCAGGTGTATTCACCCCAGCCCGGCAGGAGGCCGCTCTCCTCGGTGAGAATCGCATGGTCGGGGTATGCGTTTCGAAGGGTCTCCACGATGGCGGTTTCGCAGCGGCGGTCGGTTTCGACCTTGATGTCATGCAACAAGCGGGTGCAGCCGTCTTTCATATTGCGGAACGCCTGGATCTGAATCTTGCCGGCGTTCCGGGCTGCGGCCGTTGCCGCAGCCACCACGCGATCCACCGAATCGACCGGCGACCCCGCGTCGCAGATGAGTTGAGATGTCGGTTTCATTCCGCTGCCCCTTTCAATTCCCCGCGCGAAACACTTCCCGGCCGCCCACGAAGGTTCTCACCACGTCGGCGACTTTCCCCCGGTCGTCCACCATCACGAAATCGGCGGCCTTTCCAGTCTCGATGGAGCCGGTAAACTCTCCAAGACCCGCGGCACGGGCGGGATTTAAACTGATCATCCGCACGGCCGAAGGCAAATCGAGGATCTTCTCATGGAAAAGCTGCAAGGCGGCATGCAACAGGGACATGGGGGCGTAGTCCGAGCACAGGATGTCGCCCAGCCCTGCCCCGATGGCGTCGCGACCGGAAAGGTTGCCGGTCAACGAAGCACCGCGCAGTACATTGGGCGACCCCAGGGAGATCAGCATACCGTGGCTGCGGGCGGCCCGGGCCGCCTCTATGTTGACTGGAAACTCCGAAAGCGTCACACCCAGCCGGCTCACGGCGGCCACCTTTTCGCTGGAGTCGTCGTCATGGCTGGCCATGCAGATGGCATTGTCCCGGCAAATGGCGGCCAGATGCGCCAGTCCGGCCCAATCGACCCGGCTGCTGGCCTCGAGGCGCCGCTCGATCAGTCGATCCACATGATCGGCGGACAACCCGCGCGCCTTGGCGTAGTAGGCCCGAAAATGCCCCACATCGGTAAACTGCCCCTG
>Ga0209164_1005603_pt1 | contig 10617 bp, 8 predicted proteins | sample MTBNYHSulfiMetaG_FD_187458 | JGI IMG/M metagenome (GOLD analysis project Ga0209164, IMG submission 187458) | Enrichment culture microbial communities from rom New York Harbor, USA that are MTBE-degrading - MTBE-NYH (New York Harbor Sulfidogenic)... | ecosystem: Environmental > Aquatic > Marine >... | reverse complement strand
TCGCAGTGGCTACGGGCCTCTCGGCCAGTACGGTCTGAGCGAGGTCCGCTTCCTTCATAAGCCCGTCCGGGCAAGAGGCCCGGAGCCGGCCGACGGCGCCGCCGGTTTCGATGTCAACGGAACATTGAACTGGCGTCCCGGCCGCGAAGCCGCTTCGCATCAGGTATACCTCAGCGCCGATGCGCAGGCCGTCATCGACGGCGCCGCTCTGGTCGCCACGGTCGCCGAGCACGAGTACAGCCCTGACGGCCTCATGCTCGGCCAGACGTACTACTGGCGGGTCGATGAGGTCAACGAGGCGGCGGACATCACCGCGTACCAAGGCAACCTCTGGAGCTTCACGGCCCAGGAGTACATGGTGGTCGATGATTTCGAAAGCTACACCGACGACCTTGAGGCTGGCGAAGCGATCTTCGACACATGGCTCGACGGCTGGGTCAACGACACCGGCTCGACGGTAGGTCACATCAACGCCCCGTTTGCCGAACAGACCATCGTCCACAGCGGTCGGCAGTCGATGCCCCTGTCCTACGACAATACGTCTGTCGCCACTTCGGAGGCCGAGCTCGAACTGTCCGACAACTGGTCGTTGCATGGCATCAAGGGCCTGTCGCTGTACTTCTACGGCGCGGCCGGCAACAACGGTCAGTTGTACGTCAAGATCAACAACACGAAGATCGCGTACGATGGTCCCGCCGTCAACCTCGCCCGTCCGACGTGGCTGCTGTGGAGCATCGATCTGTCGAAAGCCGGCAACGTCAGCAACGTTCGCTCGCTGATCATCGGCATCGAGGGCGCCGGCGCCAAGGGCACCCTGTATATCGACGACATCCGGCTTTACCCTGAGGTTCTCCCCGCCGTCGCCGCCGATATCACCGGTCCGGGCGACACCGTCCAGGGTGTTCCGAATGACAACGATTGGCCTGCGGCTGAGTATCCCGCCCTGGCGGTCGACAACAAGTCGAGTACGAAGTATCTGCACCGCAAGGGTGGCGCCATGGCCACCGGGTTCCAGGTGGCGCCTCTGATCGGCTCCACCGTGGTCACGGGGTTGACCTTTACCACCGCCAATGACGTTCCCACGCGGGATCCCATTTCCTTCGAGCTGTCCGGCTCCAATGGCACGATCGAAGGACCCTACACGCTGATCGCCGCCGGCGACATCGTCGATTTCGCCGGGGAAGCCGACTGGCCGCGTTTCACCCGGAACGCTACCCCGATCGAGTTCGAGAACACCGTCGCCTACAAGTTCTATCAGATCGTGTTCCCGGCCCTCCGCGGGCAGTCCGAGACGCTCATGCAGATCGCCGAAGTGGAGTTCATCGGCGCGCCCGCCCAATAGAGCGGGTTCCATACCCCTACACGCTTGTCGAAGGGGCCTGCACCACCGAGGTGCAGGCCCCTTTCTTTACGTTCCGCGTTTCCCTTTGACGTGGTGGCGGCGGGGGAGTATTGTCTTGGCCCTATGAGCTGGAAACGATGGATCGCATCGTGTTTTGGGTTGGGCTGGCTGCCGATTGCACCAGGGACATGGGGGTCGCTGCCGCCGGTGGTGGTGTTCGCGGTGCTGGCGCATCTTGACGTGCCGGCGGCGGTCATCGCGGCGGTGATGGCGGCGTTTGTGGTGGTGGCCTCGGTGGCCTGCGTCGCCTGCGTGCCGACCGTCGCGGCTCTGGCGGGCAGAACCGATCCCGGCGAGGTCGTCATCGATGAGGTGGCGGGCCAGGCGCTGACTTTCCTGATCGCGGCCTGGTTCCTGGCGGCGGATCTGTCGCTGAAGCAGTGTTGCGTGGTAGCGGCGATAGGTTTTCTGCTGTTTCGAGCTTTCGATATCACCAAGCCTTGGCCGATAAGGAAGCTGGAAGCGCTGCCCGAAGGTTGGGGAGTGCTGGCCGACGACTTGCTTGCGGGCGTCTTCGCAGCAATCGTTCTGTGTGTATGTATTCGACTGTGGGTGACAGCGTAAGGGTGGGCTCGGGAAGCACGGATGGCGGCAGAGTACAGCGTTGAGGTTTGCAGGGAGCTTCAGGATCAGTTCCGCCTCGCACAGGTGCACCGGCCGATGCGGGTCGGCCGGTACGACGCCGGGACCGAGCTTACCTATCAGGTGCGCAGCGTGGGCGCTGCCGTCACTTCGCCGATTCGACTGGCGATCGAGCGTTTCGTCGGCGGGGGGTTTGCCGGCCAGGTCTATCGCGTCAAGATCCTCTCCGTCGAGGGTGAGCCTGTCCCAGGGATTGAGGTCGGCGGCCTCTACGCCATGAAGATCCTCATCCCGCCTTCCGGTTTTTCGTGTCTGTTTCGCAATCTCCTGTATTGGATCGGTTTCCAGGGGCCGTTTCAGCTCCAGGTCAACCCTGCGGCTGCTCGCGCCGGGGCCCTCTGGCAGAAGCTCATTCGCAGAGGGGCCGCGATTGAGTTCGGAGATGAGCGAGCGGTGGTGGACATCTACGGCACGTTTATCGACGAGCGACTCGGCAGTTGCGGCGAGCTGAGCGAGTGGGTCGAAGGCCGCACCTGGCTGCTGGAGGTTGACGATCGGCTCGACCTGTTGGGGCGCTGGCGCAGGGGCAGAACGGTCGACGAGCGGAAACTCGGATCGCCCGAATATCGGGCCAAACGCGATTTCATGAGACGATTCGTCAAGCTGCTCCACGAGATGGGGGCGCCCGAGTTCGCTCGCCAATATGAGTGGAGCACGTGCAAGAGTCAGCCGAACTGTCTTAAACGCAGCGGTTTCGGAAACAACCCCGCTGCCGGGCTGACCGCCGTGGATTTCCGCGCCGGGCTGGCCCTGCTGCCATTTCTCCCGATGAGCCCGGGCGACTTCAAGCTCATCGTCAGTGGGATTGCCAGGGGCTCGCTAGTCCAGTTTGATCGGGGCAGCGTTCCGGAACTCGGGCGATTCATCGAAGGTCGCAACGATCGGTTTGCCGACATGCGAGCCGCTTTGGAGGAACTGAAAGAGGCCGATTGCGTCTATCGTGATTCGATTCCTGATATCACCCACAACCATGTCAGGCTGCTGTACAGTGGCAAGCTCTGGTCCACGATCTTCGACAGCGCCATCACAGGCTGGAAAGTGCGCGGCCTCGCCGGGCCTTCCAGCGAAAAGCAACTGCGCGGCAGCCGCATCCTGACGTTCCTGTTCTTCCTGGTCGGGTGCATCCCGCTGCTCGGCAGGGTGATCCGACGGTCATGGGGGCGGGAGGACTGGCGAAGACACTATGGCCGGATGTTCACGAGCGTCCGGTACCTTGGCCAAGCCTTTAGGGCCCACGTGGCGGAGAAGATGGTGTTCTGGTATCGGTCGGGCCGGGTCGACGCAGACCGAGCGAAAAGGCTGGCGGGGCAACCCTGGCGGTTCGTGGGGCACTGGCCTCTTTCGATCCTGCCGGCCGGACTGCATCGTTTCCTGACCGATGGCCGGTTTGCCAGAGAGCAGCTTGCGTACCTGCTGGTGCGACCGGTCCGGCTGTATTTCAACGCCGAGCTGCGGGAGCAGTGGCTGCGCGACATGCTCGCCGAAGGGCAGAGAAAACATATGCTCAGCGACGACGATGCGCGAACCATCGTCTCGCAATTGAGCGAGCCGTTCATCCAGAAGTACCTCAAGAGCCTGGCGGTGCACGTTTGCACGCTGCCGGTGACGCAGGTCGTTTCGGTTAGCCTGGCGCTGCTATATGTTGCAATGCACCCCGACATGCCGCGCGTCCAGGCCTGGGGCGTCGGGCTGGGGATCATCGCCTTGTTCCAGGTGGTGCCGCTGTCGCCCGGATCGCTGACGCGGGGCCTTTACGTCGTCTACCTGGTCATCCGGGAGCGGAACTTCAAGGACTACAACATCGCGGTGTTCCTCGGCTTCTTCAAGTACGTAGGCTATTTGGCGTTTCCGATCCAGATGACCTATCGCTATCCGGCGCTGGCGCGGTTCATGGCGGCCCACTGGGCGACCGAAGCCGTGCACATCGTGCCCGTTTTCGGCGAGCGGGGAGCGCTGATGGAGCACTGGGTCTTCAACCTGTTCTACAATTGGCCTCTGACCATCCGCCGACGGATGCGGCTTCGGGCCGAGTTGCGAGCCTCACAGAAGCCTCGCTACTGGCATATCCCTCTCTGCGTGTTGGGCGGCGCCGGCGTCCTTGGGCTCTTTGACGCCACCTTCTTTGCCAGGGCCGACCGGCTACCCACGCTCAAAGAGTTATGGTGGCTGGTCGCGGCGGTGCCCCTGTTCTGTGGAGTTCTGACCTCACTGGGCAGCGGTGGGGCAACTCTGGGCCGGAGAGTCATTGCCGCCGCGACCGCCGGCGGGCTGACGGCGCTGGTGGCGACTCTGATCTCCATCTGGGTCAGCCGGACGGGCGAGGCCGCGCAGGTTCATTTGCTTGCTCTGGCCGCCTGGCGAGTCTTCATCCTGACGATCCTCGCGACGGTGGGGGCCATCGGCTCGGAGCTGACATTGCCCGAGCCACGACAGGCGTAGGTCGCCAAAGATGGCGGAATTACCTTTTCTCCTATGGGCATGCCGGTGGAGTCTTCTCCCCTTATCCATCGCGTATTATCGGACGAGGCGACTCTACGTCAACCACGGAAACTGGGCAGATTTAGCCCCACCCGCCGAAAATATGTGGGAAAGCGCTGATTTCGAGCGTATAATTGATATGAACCGGCGGGGTTTCCGTAGTACGGATGAGCCTCAGGACCTGCCTTAAAACGTGACACAGCAGATAATATGGAGGGTTCGGCCCCCATGTCAGCCAATAGCTATAGTTCTCTCTGTGACGACTTCTACGTTGACCTCTACGTCAACACGGAGCTGGATCTGCCCGCGGAGAGGGACACGATACTGACCTTCTTCGACCGGATTCAAAAGCAGTTTCCGGCGATGGGACGGTTCCTCCGTCGCGACAACAACGACTACTACCTCGAGGAGGACCACACCGCCGGGACATACCGGTGGATCAGTCTCGAAGGGGACCGTATCGGCTCGGGAATGGCCAATCCCACGACCTTCGAGGACGCCTATCGCCAGGACCGCCTGGTTCTGGAACTGATGCCTTATATGCTCGGTGTCACGCCGCTGGACGTCGACTCGATCGACCTGTCGTTCGTGATGGATTTCGATTGTGCCGGCCAGCACGATGAGGTCATCGCCGAGGCCCTATTCGGGTCCAGCGCGTTCAGTTGGCTGCTCGATCTGCCGCACAGCAAGCCCATCGTCTTCTCGCCCTCCATGGTCGTGTCCCTTGCGGAGGATCTGCGGACCCAGGCGAGGGTCAGCATCGAGTCCAAGACCAGCGTCTACGAGCCGGGCGAGAAGGAGCCCAATCGCGAGGACTGCATCACGCTTTCGGTGACGGTCCGCCAGTACCCCAACCCGGAGGAGAGGTTCGACGCCCTGGCCTCGTTCGAGAACCAGTGTCACCTCGCCGAGAGCCTGATGGCCGAAAAAATCGTCCACTACTTCGTGCAACCTCTGACGGAGGTCATCGCGCAACGGCGTTCCACGTAGTCCCAGTAGGAGAGCATCGATGGCGATAGAGGTGCCCCTGAGCAAGTACAAGCGGACCAACTTCAAAATCTACATCGTGGTGTGTCTCGTTCTGGGGGCGTGGTTCGCCTACGACGGTTACCTCAACAGGAGTTTCATCGACGAGCATACGGACGAGCAGGGCCATCCGAACGGCGTGCTCGAGTTCAACCGGAAGTCTCCTCCCGTGTTCGTGGGATTGGCGGTGGCCATCGGCGCCTGGTTCTATGCCGTCCGAGGCCGCAAGCTGGTGGCCGACGAGAAGGAGCTCGTCATCGCCGGCAGGAAGCGGATACCCTACGACGCGATCGAAGCGATCGACAAAACGCATTTCGAGGAGAAAGGATTCTTCACCATCGTCTACAAAGACCCCGGCGGCGCCGAGGTCCGTCACCGACTAAGCGACCGGCAGTACGACAATCTGGGACCGATCCTCGATCATCTCGTCGCACAAATCACCTGAAAAACCCTCCCAACGGGTCCGGGAATATTTGATTGACCGCAATAGGCTGCGTCTGTAGGCTATTGCAGTCTGCTTTTGGAATCAGTCTTGGACACGCTTTGGGATGCACGAGTGGAATGAATATTTGCGTGGTTGGATTGCAGTGGGGCGATGAAGGCAAGGGCAAGGTCGTTGACATTCTTGCCGAGCGGTGCGACATGGTGGTGCGGTTCGGAGGCGGCTCCAACGCCGGGCACACCGTCGTCATCGGCGACCGTCGCTTCGCGCTCCATCTTCTTCCGAGCGGTTCCATTCGCTCGGACGTCGCGTGCGTGATCGCCAACGCCGTGGTGGTCGATCCCGAGGTTCTCCTGGGTGAGATCGACGAGCTGGCCGGACGCGGCATCTCCCTCGACGGTCGTCTCTTCATCAGCGAGAATGCCCACGTCGTGCTGGATTACCACAAGCGCGAGGATCAGCTCCGCGAAGAATCGCTGGGCGAAGGCAAGATCGGCACGACGATTCGCGGCATCGGGCCATGTTACGCCGACAAGGTCGGGCGCAGCTACGCCGTGCGCGTGGGGGACCTGCGGGACCTCGATGCGCTAAAGAGCAAGCTCGGCGTCATCCTCGAATACAAGAACAAACTCTTCGGATCGCTATATGGGGCCGAGCCGATGGCCGCCTCGGCGATCTTCGACAAGTGCAAGCGGTATGCCGAGCGGCTCGGGCCGTTTATTACCGATACCACCGAACTGCTGCACACATCCATCGAACAAGGCAAATCGATCCTCTTCGAAGGGGCGCAAGGCTCGCTGCTGGACCTCGACCACGGGACGTTTCCCTTCGTGACCAGCTCGAACTCCAGTTCGCTGGGGCTTCCGGCGGGCTGCGGCGTGCCGGCGCGAAGAGTGGACAAGTACATCGGCGTCATCAAGGCGTACACGACGCGCGTCGGCGCCGGGCCGTTTCCCACCGAGCAGGACAACGAGGTGGGCCAGTACATCCGCGACGCCGGTCACGAGTACGGCACGACAACCGGCCGGCCCCGACGATGCGGATGGTTCGATGCGGTGGCGGTCATCTACAGCGCCCGCATCGGCTCGGTCGACAGCATCGTTCTACTGCACCTCGATACGCTGACCGGACTGAAGGAGTTGAAGGTCTGCCGCGCATACGAGCTCGACGGAAGGGAGACCACGTTCTTCCCGGCCAACATCAGCCGGCTGGCCCGGGCCAAGCCGATCTATGAAACGCTGCCCGGCTGGGACGAGGACCTCACCAATGTCACGAGGTTCGACCAGTTGCCGGCCAACGCGCGTCAGTACATCGAGCAGATCGAGCGGATCGTCCGCCGGCCCATCGAGATGATCGGCGTCGGCCCCAGACGAAACCAGACGCTTACCCGAACCTGAGCGCACAGACCCGATGCGCCCGCGGCGCCGGACCGGGTCAGAGGGGTCTCTTGCCGCAGGGCAGTGCCAATGACGACCATGGAGCAAAAACGCAAAGCAACGGCCGAGCGGCTCGGGTTACCGCCGGAGCTGATGCCTCGGCACCTGGCCATCATCATGGATGGCAACGGCCGCTGGGCCCAGCAACGAGGATTGCCACGGTACGAAGGCCATGGGCAAGGGGCCAAAACCGCGGAGATGATCTCGCTGCGTTGCGTCGATCTGGGGATCGAGTCGGTGACCCTGTACGTGTTCAGTCTGGAGAACTGGAAGCGGCCTCAGGCGGAGATCGATGCCCTGATGCATCTCTACAGCGGCTACCTCGTAAGCATCCGCCGCAGCTTGATGGAGAACAATGTCCGCTTTGTGCACCTGGGACGCATGGAGGGCCTGCCTGCGGCGGTCAAAGACGCACTGCTGGGGACCGCCGAACTGACCAGCAGCAATAGCGGAATGGTGCTGGCCATGGCCTTGAACTACGGAGGCCGCGCCGAGATCGTGGACGCGACAAGGGCCATTGCCCAGAGCGTTCAGCAGGGCAAATTGCGGGTAGAGGATATCGACGAACGGTGTATCAGCGACAACCTTTACACCAAGGGCCTGACTGACCCGGACCTGTTGATTCGCACCGCCAACGAGCTGCGCGTCAGCAACTTCCTGCTGTGGCAGATTTCCTACTCCGAGTTTTATGTGACCGATACGCTCTGGCCCGACTTCGATCAGGCGACTCTGGAGGAGGCCCTGACGGCCTATGCCCGCCGGGACCGCCGCTTCGGGGCCCTCAGCAAGGGGTCTTCCTCTCGTGGATGAGCGTGTCACCTGCGGAGGGCGGCCAGCGTTCGGCCGTCCTGGGACAAGATGCTCGAGCGGACGTGGTCTTCTCCTATGCTCAAACACAGGATACTCTCCGGCGTGCTGATGACGGTCTTCTTCGGGGGCCTGGTCGTCCTGGACGGCTGGCTCGACGGCTCGGCCACCATCGCGATCGGCGACGACAAGGCGGTGCAGGGGACCTTGCTGGCGATCCTCGTGGCTGTGGTCATGGCGCTGGCAACGTTTGAATTTGCCGGCCTTTGCGAGGCGAAAGGTCTACGTGTTCTTCTCGCTCCTGCGGTTGGAGGAGTCGTCCTTCTCTCCACGGTGTGGTACTGGTCCCAGTGGCTCGACGCGCCTCTATATGCGTGCGTGTTGTTTGCTTTGGTCTTTTCATTGCTGACGTCAGTCCTGGTGCAGTACCTGCGATACGGGACGGACGGCGTCCTGGCCAATTGCGGCGCTAATTCCCTCGCGATCCTTTACCTGGGGCTTCTGGCGGCCTTTGTTGTGGGAATCCGGGTGGACGTGGGGCTTTGGGAAACCCTGATGTTGATGTTCGTCGTCAAATGCTCGGACATCGGGGCGTTCACGTTCGGCAAGCTTTTCGGCCGGCACAAATTCTCCCCGCGCGTCAGTCCGGGCAAGACCTGGGAGGGGCTGGCCGGTGCGATCGTCGTCGCCATGGGCATAAGTCTCGCATTTGCCATCGCTTTCGATATAATGACCTGGATGTGGGCCTTGCTCTTCGGCGGGTGTTTCGCCGTGATAGGCCAGTTGGGCGACCTGACCGAATCGATGATGAAGCGGGACGCCCAGCAAAAGGATTCCGCGAACCGCGTGCCCGGCTTCGGTGGTATACTGGACGTGATCGATTCGCCGTTGATGGCGGCGCCGTTCGGATATCTGTTCTTCCGGTTCGTGGCGTAGCCGCACGGCGGTGGCGCAACCGAAACCACGGGATCGTATCGCTTGGGCGAGGAGTAATTTGGAAGTCATCGTACAACTGGATCCGGGCAGCAGGCAACTGGAGCTCTTCGGACCTTCCGACAGTCACCTTCGGCAACTGCGTCGATCTCTGGGCGTCAGCATCACCGCCCGTCAGTACAATCTCATCATCAGCGGCGCCGACGAGAACGTCAGCCAGGCGGCCGAGGTGGTTGACCGCATGCAGAAGCATCTGCTCAAGCATCGGCAACTGACCAGCGACGACGTGACCGGTTTCATCGAACAGGGGACCCAATCGGCCGCTCCGGACAATGGCGAGGCGGTGACCGTCTACTCCAAGAAGGTGGTTGAGCCATCGACCAGCGGCCAGTTGAAGTATATCGAGACGATGCTGAGCAACGATATCACGTTCTGCACGGGCCCGGCCGGGACGGGGAAAACCTACCTCGCCGTCGCCGTGGCGGTCTCGATGCTCAAGAAGCGGCAGATTCGCCGCATCGTGTTGGCCCGACCAGCCGTCGAAGCCGGTGAGAAGCTCGGCTTCCTGCCCGGCGACATCCAGGCGAAGGTCAACCCCTACCTGCGGCCCCTGTTCGACGCCCTCGAGGATATGATGGACTTCGCCCAGATGCGCAAGTTCATGGAACTGGATATCATCGAGATCATTCCCCTGGCCTTCATGCGAGGACGAACGCTCAACGAGGCCGCCATCATCTGCGACGAGGCCCAGAACACTTCCGGCCTTCAGATGCTGATGGTCTTGACCCGCCTTGGACACGGCTCGAAGATGATCATCACCGGTGACGTCACGCAGATCGACCTCGACACTCACCAGAAGAGCGGTATGATCGAGGCGATCGAGACCCTGCGCCGCATCAAGGGGATCGGCGTCGTCGAGTTGAATCAGCGAGACATCGTGCGGCACCGGCTCGTGCAGAACATCGTGCGAGCGTATAAGAAGAAACAGGAATCGCACAAACGTGGCCAGCGGGGCGAGGGATCGTAAGGTGGAGACGATCCTCGTGACGCAAACCTGTGCTGACCCCGGTCGGGTCATGACGGACTGAATGCGATGGGCCTTTTCAACCGAAAAACCAATCCGCGACGGAATCAGGTGCGTCGGAACATTTCCTCCGGACGCTCGATGCGGATTTCCGCACTGGCCAACCGGGAAGTGGTGATCTCCATTCTGCTGTGGTTGGGGTTCGTCGTCGCCTGTACCGCCGTCCTGTCCTTCGATATGATCGACCAGGGGCGCTACCGGGTCGCAGCCGCGCTGTTCGCCGTGGTGGCCTTCCTCTCGGCCGGCGGAGGGTTCTACCTCTACCACTACGCGAATCGTATCCTCCACAATCCGGCGCGGGCCCTGTCGCTGATCGGTGTCTTTCTGGTGTTGCTGGTGGCGCTGAAGATTGCGGTGCTGTCCAGCG
>Ga0209164_1005602_pt1 | contig 10617 bp, 11 predicted proteins | sample MTBNYHSulfiMetaG_FD_187458 | JGI IMG/M metagenome (GOLD analysis project Ga0209164, IMG submission 187458) | Enrichment culture microbial communities from rom New York Harbor, USA that are MTBE-degrading - MTBE-NYH (New York Harbor Sulfidogenic)... | ecosystem: Environmental > Aquatic > Marine >... | reverse complement strand
GTCGGAGTATCAGGAAAAGCATACGGTCTCGCGGCTTATTGGCGCCCCGCCGGGATATATTGGCTATGACGAAGGCGGGCAACTCACCGAGGCGGTGAGAAGGCGCCCTTACCGGGTCATCCTGCTAGATGAGATAGAAAAAGCCCATCCCGAGGTGTTTAATAGCCTGCTGCAGGTTCTGGACGATGGCAGATTGACCGATGGTCATGGACGGACGGTGGACTTTAAAAACACGATAATTATCATGACCAGTAATGCCGGTGTGGAACTTATCAGGCGCGAGTCCAGTATGGGTTTTGCTACCTCTAAAGGCGAAGGTAAACCCTGGCAGCAGGGATATGAGGATATGAAAAATAAAGTTATGGGTGAGGTGAGAAAATCCTTCCGTCCCGAGTTCCTGAACCGTCTGGATGATATTATAGTTTTCCACGAGTTGACTGAAGAACAACTGGATAAAATTGTGGTTTTGATGATAAAAGACTTGCAAAAAAGACTATCAGAGCGCAAGCTTGGCGTGGAGCTGACCGATAAAGCTAAAGAGTGGCTGGCTAAGGAAGGTTACGACCCGGTTTATGGTGCGCGCCCACTGCGGCGGGCTATAGAGCGCCATTTGGAGAAGCCGTTGTCAGCCAAGCTGTTAAGCGGTGAGTTTGCCGCTGGTGACATAATACTGGTGGACTTTGGTGAGGATGGTTTAGTATTTACCCGTAGGCTAGATAGTTGATTTACCGTTAAAAAGTATTTCCGGGAGGTTTTCTGATAAGCAAAACAAAGCGATATATTCTTGGTGGACTGTTTCTTATATTAACCATTGCCGTCTGCGTGGCGACGATTTATTATTGGGAGTACATAAGTGATTTTCAGGATTACGGCTATTTGGGGGTCTTTGTAGCGGCTTTTTTTGCCGGCAGTAGCCTGCCGATGCCGTTGCCATATATAGTGGTTACGTTTACTCTGGGTGGGGTTTTAAACCCGCTGTTGGTGGGCCTGATATCCGGGTTGGGTGCTGGTATTGGGGGTACGCTGGTTTACCTTTCCGGGCGTGGCGGGCGCCGATTGTTCTTCGGCACTGATATTTTTACTCCCGATGTTGATGAAGCTGACCCTTCCCGAATAGCTAAGACGGTTGATTGGGCACGCCGGAGGGGGTCAATAGTGATTTTCATCATGTCGGCTATAATCAATCCGCTCTTTGCCCCGATGGCAGTAGCGATGGGGGCGCTCAAGTTCCGCACCGAGAAATTCTTTCTCATGTGCTGGGCGGGTAATACGGTTAAGAGTTTATTGATAGCCTATTGCGGTTATTTTGGCTTGGGGGCTCTGTTGAGCTGGTTAAATTTAGGTATTTAGCAGGCGGTGGCAGGATTATATGAGACTGGAAAAACTGGCTTACATTTTCTTTGGCAATAATCTTGTTGTGGGCTCGCATATAAAAAAGCAGCTCAATTTTTTAAGGGAAAATGTGCCGCCCGGCTTTAAGTATCGGGACATGGATGACCTGGGCTGTGGCGATGGCAAGGTGACCTTATTGCTTAAGGAGATATTTTTGCCCCGGAAGCTCCGTGGTTTTGATGTTAATCCGGGGCTGGTCAAGCGTACCCGGGACCGGGGTATCGAGGCTGAGGTCAGAAACCTTGAGGAAGATGTCCCCAGGGGAGATTTGGCGGTGTTGTGGGGTGTGTTGCATCACCTGAAAGATATGGAGTCTTGCCTCAAAAAGATAAAGGAAAACTATCACCTTATTTTTATCCGGGAACCGGTAAGAAAGGGTGTTATAAGGGGAATGGAGCTGGGGAAACCCATGAGGGCCGAGGAAATCAATAATCTGGCGGCGGCGTATTTACCCGGTTCCCAGACTTTTTACTGTGATAATAATATCCTGATTTTTTATAATCAGGCTGGCGCTGATGGTTGAGGTATAATAGCGTGTTTTTCATATAGGGAAGGCTGGTGTAGTTTTGCGGATAGTATGCTTTGTATTCGAGGGTAAATTAAAATACGGGGCGATAGAGGATGACAAGATATATGCCTTGCGGGGCACCCCGTTTGACGATTTTCAAGGGGCTGGCAGTACTTTTTACTTTGATGGTAATGTTTATCAAGCGGCTGAGGTAAAGTTACTGGCGCCCTGCCTGCCATCTAAGATTGTATGCGTGGGCTTGAATTACCGTGCCCACGCCGAAGAGACCAATATGCCTCTCCCTTCAACCCCGCTCATCTTTCTCAAGCCGTCGACCGCTGTAATCGGCCCTGATGATAATATTGTATTGCCGGCTGTGGCCACGCGTGTTGACTATGAGGGCGAACTGGGCGTCGTTATCGGTAGAGTGGCTAAGAATGTGCCACCGGATAGGGTGGATGATTTCGTGCTGGGTTATACCTGTGTTAATGATGTTACCGAGCGTGATATTCAGCAGATGGACGGGCAGTGGACCCGGGCTAAAGGCTTCGATACCTTCGCTCCGGTAGGCCCGTGGATTGAAACCGTGGCTGACCCCGCTGACCTTAAACTGGAGACTTTCCTCAACGGCGAGCGGCGCCAGTCCTCCCGTACCAGTGACCTGATATTCAGTATCGCGGAGCTGGTGAGCTTTGTCTCCGGCGTGATGACTCTCCTGCCGGGCGATATAATAAGTTCCGGCACGCCGTCGGGTATCGGCAGTATCAAAGCCGGTGATGTGGTTGAAGTCAGGATAGAGAATATCGGGACGTTGCGTAATCCTGTTGTCAGCCAGCAATGAGTGGAAGGCGACAACACTCTGCTTCAGACGGTCTGCCGTTCGTTTAGCTTTCTTAGCTCAAGCAGTATTTCCCTGAGCAGCAGCAACTCCAACCGCCTCGAATTTATGGTGCTTGACAGCTTGGACCACTTGGTGCGGTCTTCGCCGGCGTATTCTTCGATTAGTTCCAGTATATCTTTAGCCATGTAATCTCTCCTAATGGATGAAAACTATGCCCACTGAGATAGCGCAGGGTATAGATTCCGGTTTATCCTCGGCGTAAGTAAGGGGGTATATAGTCCAGCCCACTTTATTCACCAGTTCGAAGACGTTTATCCCCATAGCTTCCATAGATGGTCTGGCTCTCAGCGGCGCCCGGCACCGCCCGCTATCTAAAACCTGGCATGTCAGGCCGTTACAGATATAATCTTTGCAGGAGCCGCCGCCCAAGCCCATGGCCAGGTAGTAACCATCCCGGAAAGCCATTCCTTCTATGAGGGTGACTAAATCGCCGCTTTTCTTGTGAAACTGGAGTACCTTAAGGCGTTGCTGTGGTGTCTGGCTCTGGGAAACGAGGTAATCGGCCAGTGGCTCGACGTCTGTTTTGAATATTATTGCCCATTTGTATCTTGCCAGCGCTTTTCTGATGAAGTCGAGGTCGGGAGTATGGGGCGGGCAGTTGGCGGACTCGCCGGCGCGGAAACAGCGGGGCACGAAACATTTTAGCCGTACCCGCTCATCCACGGTTACCTTGTCGGCCTTGATTATCTGGCAGGCCGATGCCCCGTTCGCACGAGCCGTATCTATGTAATTTTCGAGGTCTTCTTGCAGTCTTATTTCAGCTACCTCTTCCTTGGGGATTTTCCTTACCATTCTGATCTCCTTTCTGGCCGAGAGGAGGGTGTCCGCGGGCAAGATTATCTCGGCAAATAAAAATGAGCAGTGTGGGTGTTAAGTAAGCATTATTATGTTATGCTTTGCTTGTGCAAATTGTAGCAGTTAAATGCCGGACAGGCAAAATTAGCTATTGTTTAAGGTAATGGTGGGCTCGATTATCTCTAAAGGTTTGTGTTTATGCGGGGCGGTTGCTAGAATTGTCCCGATAGTGTATATGTATAATCGAACTGGCTATTAAGATGCTTCTTGGTCATAGAGGTAAAGGGAGGTGCGTATGTTAAAGAATATTACTAAGGCCGCCGCCGCGCTGATGGTAGTTGTACTGTTGTTGGTTCTGGCGGCGGTGCCGGCTTTGGCGGCTGACCTGCGTAGTGCTAATACGGTAACCATCGCCAGCGGTGAGGTGGTGAATGATGACCTGTATATCAGTGCCACCGATATTATCATTAACGGCACGGTAAATGGTGATGTCTATGCTGGCGCTACCAATGTTACCATTAACGGCACGGTTAACGGTGGGGTTACCGTAGGTGCCCAAATTATTAATATTAACGGGGAAATTACCGGGAGTGCTCGTTTGGGAGCCAACAGCGTTAATATTAGCGGGGACATTGGGGGTGATTTACTTATTGGCGGGTCTATGGTTTATATCAACAGTTCGGCCAGTATTGGGCGTGACCTTCTTTTTGGAGCGGGTTCGGCAGTCGTCAATGCCCCCGTTGGCGGGTATATCAAGGGTGGTGGTGATGAGATTACTCTTACCAATACCGTGGGTGAAGATGTAGAGGTTATGGTAGAGCGGCTGACTATAGCATCCACGGCGGATATTCAGGGTAACTTAATCTATATCAGTGATAATCAGGCGGATATAAGCTCCGGGGCTAACATAGGGGGTAATATTACTCATCGGTTCCCGGATACTGACGGGAGGGGGACAGTTACGCCTCCGGGTCCTTTTGCTGGTATAGTTGGGAGGGTACTACCTTTCCTGATGGCGCTGCTGGTGGGCGTGATTATCGTGCTGGTTGCCCCGGACAGAACCAATGCCATTGCCAAGGCTATCAGAAGCAAACCCTGGGCTAGTCTGGGCTGGGGGGCGATTCCTGCTCATCGGCACCCCGATTGCTGTGGTGCTGGCGTTTATTACTGTCGTTGGTATCCCACTGGGGTTTATCGGGATAGCTCTTTATGTGATAGCTATTTACCTCAGCCAGGTAATGGTGGGTTTGTTTATCGGGCGGTGGATTATCAGCTATTTCAGAGAAGTAGAAAGCCGGGGTATTCTGATAGGTGCTTTAACTCTGGGTCTGGCTATTTACTGCCTGCTCCGGATGATACCGTATGTGGGCTTCTTTATTACGCTGCTCGGTGTTCTGCTGGGGCTGGGGGCTTTGCTCGTTTCGGAAAGGGTGCTGCGTTCTGAAACTTAGTGCCAGATAAAGCTGGAGGACATAGCCGTTATAAGGTTACAGGTTTGGTTTAAACCACGCTGGCGCGGAAGGCGTACTGGGTGGTGGTCTTGAGCGGTGCTCTTAGCTGGGCGAGTTGCCGCTTATAGAGCATAATGCGGTTTTGTTTAATAGTTAGGGGCATATCAAGTATTTTGCCTATGACCTTTTCTTCCACCTGACTGCGGCAAATTACGGCTATCTCGTCTTGATCCGGGCGCACTTCTACAAGGATCGGCAGAAAGAGTTGTTGTTGCTCGTCGCTGTCTATCAGGGTGGTCAGGTAGTCCAATTCTTTCCTCTTGAAGAGGTGCGTGCTGCCGTCGTGGCATTTGATATGGGGGTACTCTTCGGTTAGTAGTTCGGAAAGCCGCTTTTGCTCACCGGGCAGGTGAGCATTGAGTATCCTTAGTTCACCTTGTAAATATTCCTGGAGAATCTTCTGGTAGGGTTGGTTATCCAGCGGCTCTCTATTTTTGTTCAAGCAACACCTTGACTCGCTTGAGTCGTGATTTTTCTTCCCGATCCCTTTCTTCGAACTTCATAAGCAGGAATTTAATGGTAACCTGCAAGCTGGGTATTATCAAGTATTCCAGAGCGTTGACGATTCTCTTGGTACGGTTTATCTCTTTCCCTAAAAGCTCAAGGCTTCTCTGGAGTTCCGCTAACTCGGCGATGGCTTCGAGGCATTTTACGGAAGCGTCGGCGGTCTGGTCTAACCATGATGAAGTATCGGCCAGGTTATATTCTTCTATCGCCTTTTTAGCCCCTTTGAGTTCAAACGAAGGTATCTTCACCCCGCCGATGCTGGAAGAGCCGGCCACAATTTCCAGGTCTTTTTCGGTGGCTACCATTTCTTTTTCTAAGGCCATGTAACTGTGATAACCCACCGTGATTGAAATCGAGCGGTAGTACTGGGCATATACATCCAGCAGCTTTTGCTTGGCGGCGACGGTTGCCCTGGCTACCTGCAGGAACTCCATAGTCAGTATCGCCAGCCGGTCTTTTATTATCTTCTGTATTCTTTGAGCTAACTTAAGCCGTCGCCGGAGTTTTATCAGCTCAATCTTAGTTGGTCTGACTTTAACTAGTTGTGGCATTTAATTGCCTTTAGCCTTCTTCTACATACTTGGGGTGATATTTCTTGATTAATGCTTCGCTGATTAGCTTGAGATCTTCTTCCGGCAGCGCCGAGAACAGGTTCCAGGCAGTATCCAGGGTTTCTTCGACCGTTCTTTTAGTGAACTCGCCTTGGGAGATAAACTGTGCCTCGAATTTATCGGCGTTAGCCAGGTATAATTTGTCCCGTTCGCCCAGTGCTTCGGCACCGATGATGGTTGATATTTCCCTGAGGTCACAACCTTCGGCGTAAGCGGCGTAGGACTGCATGAAGACGTTATTGTGGTCTTCTCTGGTTTTACCGGGCCCGATACCCTCTTTCATCATACGGGAGAGGGATAAGAACACGTCGATAGGCGGGTAAATACCCTTTCTTTCCAGGTTTCGGGAGAGTACAATCTGCCCTTCGGTTATATAGCCGGTGAGGTCTGGGATGGGATGGGTAATGTCATCATCGGGCATGGTCAGAATAGGCAGGATGGTAACCGAACCTTCTCTATCAAGAATTCTGCCGGCTCTTTCGTACAGCGTGGCGAGGTCGGTATACATGTAGCCGGGATAGCCGCGCCGGGAAGGTATTTCTTCCCGCATTGCCGAAAGTTCACGTAGGGCTTCGCAATAGTTGGTCATGTCGGTAAGTATTACCAGAACGTGCATGCCCTGAGACCAAGCCAGATATTCAGCCGCGGTAAGGGCCATCTTCGGGGTTGAAATACGTTCAATAACCGGGTCCGAAGCGGTGTTAATAAAAGCCACCGTTCTTTCCCGGGCACCGGTTTGCTCCAGGTTTTTCATGAAAAAGTCGGCGTCATCATAGCTTACCCCGATGGCGGCAAATACCATGGCGAAGCTTTCTTCTTTACCTTTCACCGTGGCCTGCCTGATTATTTGAGCGGCGATACGGTTGTGGGGCAGGCCGGAGCCGCTGAATACTGGCAGTTTCTGGCCGCGTACCAGAGCATTTAGCCCGTCTATGGCCGAGATTCCGGTCTCAATAAACTCGGCGGGGGGGATGCGGCTGGCCGGATTGATGGGGGCTCCGTTGACGTCTAGATATTGCTCGGGCACTACTTGCGGGCCACCGTCTATTGGTTCGCCCATGCCGTTGAACACTCTGCCTAGAATGTCAATAGAGACGGGGAGCTTGAGGGTTTCTCCCTTGCCTCTTATCTTGCACCCGATGAGGTCAATTTCGCTGACCCCGCCGAATATCTGGAATACTGTTGCCTCTCGGCTGATGTCAATAGCCTGCCCATGTTTCATCTCTCCGTTGGAAAGCCAGACATCAACTATTTCCCCGAATTTAATGCCGGGTATACTCTCGGCTATAAGTAGGGAGCCTTTGGCTTTGCTGAGGGCCCTGGCTTCTTTTACATAAAGCGGGGAGTATGTCATACTGTCCCTCCCTTCCTAGCTACTAGGTTTATTTCCATGTCCGACCAGAGCTCTTTAACCCTCTGGTCGAATTCTTCGTTGGGGATATCTTTCATTCTGGAGATTCGGTACACCAGTGGTGAGGAGCGTATTTCCGCTACCAGTGTGCCGGCGTCGAGCATTTCCCGGGCTAGCTGGTGAAATTTAATTATGGTTTTAAGCATGGAGTGAGCTCTGGCTGGCAGGCAGTAGGTATCGATAGCATGGTAAGCACTTTGCATGAGGAAGTCTTCGCGTATCAATCTGGCGGCCAGCAGCGTGAGCTTATCGCCTTCCGGCAGGGATTCGGGCCCCACCAGCCGGACGATTTCTTCCAGATCGGCTTCTTGTTGCAGAATCCTGAGCGCGGTGGTTCTGGTCTCATCCCAGTCCGGGCTGACCTTCGACCACCAGCCCTTGACCGATTCGGCATAGAGGCTGTAGCTGGTGAGCCAGTTTATGGCCGGGAAGTGTCTTCTGTTGGCCAGGGAAACGTCCAGCGAATAGAGGGCTTCTATTATCCGGAGGGTATTTTGAGTGACCGGCTCGCTGAAGTCGGCTCCGGGCGGGCTGACGGCGCCGGCCACCGTTACGGAACCGGTTCTATCCGGGCCACCCAGGCATTCCACCAGCCCGGCCCGCTCGTAAAACGCCGAGAGCCGGGAGCCCAGATATGCCGGGAAGCCTTCCTCACCGGGCATTTCTTCCAGTCGACCGCCGATTTCACGCATCGCCTCGGCCCATCTTGAGGTTGAATCACAGACCAGCATGATATCGTAACCCATGTCGCGGAAGTATTCGGCAATGGTGACACCAACGTAGATACTTGCTTCTCTGGCGACCACCGGCATATTAGAAGTGTTGGCCAGAAAGACCTCTTTCTCCTGAAGCAATCTACCTGATGCCGGGTCTTTTAGCTCTTTGAAGCTGTATAACACGTCGGCCATCTCGTTGCCTCTTTCCCCACAGCCGACGTAGATATTTATGTGAGTCTGAGCCCATCTGGCTAGCTGTTGCAGGGTAACCGTTTTTCCGGTACCGAAGCCGCCGGGTATGGCGGCTTTACCCCCTAGAGCCAGCGGGAACATGTAATCTAAGATACGCATCCCGGTAACGAGTAATTTGGAAGGGTTAAGCCTTTGTTTATAGGGTCGAGGCTTCCGGACCGGCCATCTTTGCATCATGGTCAGTTCGGTTACTTTGCCGTTGTTTTCCAGCCACATTACCGGTTCCTCGATGGTAAATTCGCCGGCTTCGATTTTCCTTACCGTGCCTTTAAGTCCGATAGGCACCATTATCCGGTGTTCCACCAGGCCGGTTTCGGGGACGGTGCCTATTATGTCGCCCTCGCCGACGGTATCGCCGACTTTGACGGTCGGGGTAAACTGCCATTTTTTATCCCTTGGCAGCGGCACTGCTTTGGCACCCCTTTCCAGAAAAGAGTTGCCGCCGCTCATCAAATCGGTCAGGGATTTCTGTAAGCCGTCGTAAATAGAGCCGACTATGCCGGGCCCTAATTCAACGGTCAGAATTCTACCGGTTCCTTTGACCTCTTCGCCGACTTCCAGTTCCAGAGTATCCTCGTGGGCCTGAATAACTGCCTTATCGCCTTCCAGCCCGATTATCTCACCGACGAGCCCCTGTTGGCCTATTTCTACCATCTCGTAGACCTGGGACCCTTTCATCCCTTCGGCTATGACCACCGGGCCCGAGATTCTCCATATTTTACCCATATCACTACCTCCGTGAACGCACTTAGAGTTCTATATCAAATCCAATAGCTTTTCTGATATATGATTTATAATATCCGATGACATCCTCGTAGATGGTGCCGTATTTTGAGGGCACTTCCATAATTACCGGGGTCATGGTTTTACTGTCTATGACCCGGGTCAATATATCTTCCACGTATTGCATGTAGTCTTCGGGTATAACTATAATACCCACGCTGGGGTCATTGAGAAGAGTGTTTATAGTCTTCCTGACGTTTTCTCTGGTGTCGGTACCGGTTTCTATCGTGTAATACCGGTTGACACCAGCCAGCCTCAGGTTACTAACTGTGTCCTTATCCCCGACGACTACTATATTCAGTGATTTAATCGGCATCATGATACTGGCACCAGATAAGTTCTTATTTCTTCTACGGGTATGTTATCAGAGATTGCTTTCAGAGTTATTCTTAGACTTCTTATTTCAGTTTCTTTAAGGGTTAAGTACCAGGCGGTCACCAGCGAGGGGGTTAAGTGCGGCGATAACATCTCCTTGAGCATGCGGAACTTGTTTTTGTCCACAAATTCGTCTATGACGGTGATGTTTCTGGTTTTATTATAGTTGCTTACCACCTCTTCAATGACGCTCTGGTAGGCAAAATTTACCTTGCCGGTCAGGTCACCCAGTTTTAATGTCAGTAGTTCCCGCATTTTTTCGCCGGATATCAGGTAGCCGGCGGTTGGAATCCGCCCGATGATTTCGGGGCCGACTTCGGTGATTATTGCCCTTAATATGATTTTCAGATTGGCCAGGTCTATTATAGTTCCGAACGCTTTGGTTAATAGTGTGTCGTTACTCATAGCTCTGGCTACTTTAAGCAGGTTATTGTTATATTCTTCGTCCAGCTTTACTTCGGCCAGTTGTTTGGCTTTGCTTCCCCCTCCGCCGATTTCGTATCCTTCCAGTGTAGCGATGTAATTTCCCAGCCCGCATGTATTGAGTATAGCTATAATGGCGGCTGTGTCCTCGGCGCCAGATAACTTCTCCAGCAAACCGTGCTTATGAATGATGCCGGCTGGTATCATCCGGGCCTTCTTGCCGATGGAAATGGCTTGTAGCGCTGCTTTAATATTAAAGACATCATATTTCGTAATATATGCCTTTATTATCTTCAGCATGGCTACTGGTACGGGTTCAAACCATTCCAGTTCGGTTATACAAGCCCCGAGGTATGCCCACAGGTGCTCGTCAACATCCTCGAAGGTTCTGACAGCTGCCCGGTCAAGGTAACTGCCGATATCGGTATCTTT
>Ga0209164_1005597_pt1 | contig 10622 bp, 10 predicted proteins | sample MTBNYHSulfiMetaG_FD_187458 | JGI IMG/M metagenome (GOLD analysis project Ga0209164, IMG submission 187458) | Enrichment culture microbial communities from rom New York Harbor, USA that are MTBE-degrading - MTBE-NYH (New York Harbor Sulfidogenic)... | ecosystem: Environmental > Aquatic > Marine >... | reverse complement strand
GGAACACACCCTGGCTTTGGTCAACAGCACTGGGGAGGCCTTGGCTGTGGTCGAATTCGAAGTGTTGCCCCCCATCCGGCAAAGCAACTTGGTGATGATCCTGGGCATGGTGCTGGGGGTCAACCTCCTGGCGGCGATCTTTGCGGCGCTGTTTGGCAGGCCCAGGTTCAGCGGCTTGGCTGCGTTGATGGACACCAAGCGCAGCATCGTCTTGGCGCTGATTATCTACTCGGCGATCGCCATCTGGGGCTTCTTCCTGGATTCGACTGTTGAGTTCTGGTTCCTGGCGTGGATGGTGGCCATCGTTCAAGGCGGCAGCCAGGCGCTCAGCCGCAGCTTGTACGCCTCGATGTCGCCTTCCGCCAAGAGCGGCGAGTTCTTCGGGTTCTTCGGAGTGATGGAGAAATTCGCCTCGCTGATCGGCCCGCTGCTCTTCGCCGCCGCTGCGCTGCTGTTCGGCAGTAGCCGCCCTGCTATCCTCAGCCTGATCGCCCTGTTCGTGATTGGCATCATCGTGCTGCTTCGAGTCAATGTGGATGAAGGGCGGCGCGTCGCCCACGAGGAGGATGCTGCCCTTCTGGGCGAGGCCTGAGCGAAGCAATACATAATAAGCCAACTAACGGAAAGGGGCGGGTACCAAACCCGCCCCTTCTTTTGTTGATAAGAGATTGTTGGGGAAAGCCTGCTAGAAAATCAAGTTCACACGTCCCGCTTGTAAACCCGGTGGTTCTTGTAGGCTTTGCCGCCCAGGTTGATCAGGTCGCGGCGCATCTGCACGGCCGACTCGGCCACCTGGGTCATTTCGGCGTGCTCGAAGTCATATTGCTTGATGGTCTTCTCCATCTCGGAGTAGAGCAGGGCGTTGCCTCCGCGTCCCTGGAATTTGGGGAGGATGCCGGCGCCGTTCAAAGATATCCAATTGGTGCGCTTGAGCTCCAGCAGGATATCGATGATGCCGAAAGGAAAGAGCTTGCCGCCACTGCGCTGAATGGCTCTGGAGGCATCCTGAAAGCCAAACAAAAAGCCCACGACTTCGTCGTCATGTGTGATGATCTTGATCAGCTTGGGGTCAGCGATCAGCAGGATGTCATCGAGCACGAACTGGATCTCGCGCTCGGTGAGGGGATAGTATTCCCAGTTTTCGACGAAGGTCCTATTGTAGGCCTCCCCGATGCGGTCAGCCCATTTCTTCAGCTCGGCTTTGTTCTTAAAGCGCACTACATTGAAGCGGCCGCGCTTCAAAACCCGATCGGCGATGCTGTGAATGCGTTCTGGCAATGTAAAATCTGAAGAGTGCAGGTAGCAAGAGACAAAGTCGACCACTTTGCTGAAGCCGAGATTCTCGACCAGTCGGGGGTAGTAATCGTAGTTGTAGTTCATCATCGTCATCATTTGACGATGCTCGAAGCCCTCGACCTGTATCCCGTAACCGTCGAAGGAGCTGAACCCTTTCGGCCCTACCACTTGGTTTAGACCCCGCTGGCGCGACCATTCGAAGACTGCCTCGAAGAGGGCGTTGGTGATCTCTTGATCGTCAGGGCTGTCGAAGTGGTAGAACTGGGCCTGCTTAACATCGTGGTACTCGTTGTAGCGCCGGTTTTCCAGGGCTGCGATGCGCCCGACGTCCTCGCCGTCGCGGCTGGCGATGAAGAAATCGGCGTCGGAGTGCTCGTAGAAGGGATGCTTATCACGGTCGAGCTTGGTTTTGGCGTCGAGGATGATGGGAGGCACCCATTGGGGGTGTCCTTTATAGAGCTTGAAATGCACGTCGATGAAGCGTTTAACTTGTTTCTTGTCGCGCGTATCGATCTTTTCTACTTTGAGCATGAGGGGGCCTCCTCAGGGTGGGGTTGCACAATTATACCTGGAAGTTTGCGAGCAAAATTGTCAAGTATAGTGCATCGGGGTTGTTTTTCGCTATAATGGCTTAACACTTACCTCTAAAGGACGTTACATGCCGAAAGAGGATGCTGTCGAATTGATTGACGTGACGGCGGAGAATGTCGATGAACTTGGCTTCTTCTGCCTGATGAGCCGCCGTAAGAGCGAAGGCTACCAGCGGAAATTGCGCTGGCTGAAGGCCCGTTTTGCCGAGGGCATGCGCCTCAAGATGCTGGGCGGCGGCGCCCGAGGCTTCATCGAATACATCCCAGGCGAATACGCCTGGCGGCCGGTGAACGCCAAAGGCTACATGTTCATCCACTGTCTGTGGGTGGTGGGGAAGAGCAAGGGCCACGGCTACGCTACCGCCTTGCTGGAAGCGTGCATCCAGGATGCCAAGCAAGCGGGAATGCATGGCGTGGCGATGGTCACCAGTGAGGGCAACTGGATGGTGGGGAAAAAACTGCTCGAAAAGCACGGTTTTGAGGCCGTAGACCAGGCGCCGCCATCCTACAACCTGATGGTGATGAGGTTCGACCAAGCGCCCACACCGACTTTTTCCAACAATTGGGCGGATAAGTCGAGCCGATATCCGAAAGGGCTGACCGTGTTCCGCTCCGATCAGTGCCCTTATCTTGAGGATGCGGTGAACGCCACGCGAGAGACGGCCGAGGAATTAGGCATCGAGTGCCGGGTGGTGGAGTTGACCAGCGCGCAAGAAGTGCGTGAGCTAGCCCCCTCGCCGTACGGCGTCGTCGGCACTGTATATGAGGGGGAGCTGTTTGCCCATCATTACCTGCTCAGGAAAGAACTGCTGAAACGCTTTGACGAATTGAAAAAGTGACTGGCCGGGGCACTTTTGTTTAGTTTCAAGTCACCTTGCGCGGTGGATTCCCTGATGCAATCGTTCTGCTCAGGGTCGCCAATCAGGCCCGTAGTCTTCGACGGCATTTTCGGTCAATGCTCGCTGGTCGCTGCCGTCGGCGTTCATCACGTAGATCTCCTCACTACTGCGCAGGGATTCGTAGACGATCTGTGTCCCATCAGGCGACCAGGCCGGGAATTCGCCAGGGGCAGGGTAGTCTGTGAGCTGCTGGAGGGCATTGCCATCGGCGGTCCCACTTTGCAGGCTATCTGCAACGTTTATCACATAGATGTTCCAGTTTCCGTCACGGTAGGATTGAAAGGCGATTTTCTCTCCATCTGGTGACCAGACGGGGTACAAATCCCACTCACTGTTGTAGGTCAATCGCTGTTCGTTACTGCCATCGGCGTTCATTATGTAGATATCATCATTGCCATCACGCTCAGACGCAAAGGCGATCTGCGTCCCATCCGGTGACCAGGCAGCCTGCCATTCGCCGGTAGTGTTGTTGGTCAGCCGTCTTGGGCTGGCGCTAGCAGCGACATCCAGCACGTAGAGTTCGTAAGTGCCGTCTCGATCGGAGTCAAAGATGATCTGTGTTCCATCTGGTGACTAGGTCGGGAACTCGTCCTCGGCCTCGTTGTACGTCAGGCGCTGTTGGTCGCTGCCATCGGCATTCATCACGTAGATCTCCCAGTTGCCGTCACGGTCAGATTGGAAGACGATTTTCTCCCCATCGGGCGACCAGCGGGGCAATGCATCGCGGGCTGCATTGTAAGTCAGCCGTTGCTGGTTGCTGCCGTCAACGTCCATCACGTAGATTTCCCAATTGCCGTCTTGATCGGAATAATAGACAATCGCCCCGCTATCGCGATCACTGGGGGTTGGCAATGGGGTCGCGGGTGTACAGCGCACGGTTACCAGCCCCGCAAGCAACACGAGACCCAACCATCGGAACTTCATCTTCCCATCCTTGAACACACCAGGGAAACCGGCGATGTCTGCTCCTGGATAATTGTAAACCATGCCAAGCTCAACAAATCGCCCTATTTACCCCTTGGCGAAACGCGGTCGGCTACACGGGTTTCTGTAGGCAGTAATACACGTGGACATACTGGAACACTTCGACCCTTTGTGCATACTTTGCTTTCCAGGCTTCGCGGGTGTGTTGGCCGCGAGCCTCTGGGTGAAGCTTCATCCAGGCATCGAGAGAAGTTTCCTGGGCAATTTCTCTATTGTAGATGGCGCGCTTCTCTTTTAGGATGATCTCCCAATCTGACACTAGTCTATCTCCCTCCTCGTCGGTAAACATGCTGTGCACTGTCTCCTCCCTCCAAAACTCGCCGGGCTCCTTCTGCTCTCCAAAGCTCGACCTCGGCCACGTATCCATCGAGATCACCCCTACGAAGCACAGCCCGCCCTTCCTCAGGACGCGCTTCATCTCGCCGATGGCGCGAGCTGTATCTTGCTTGCTCAGGTGGCACATCGAATAGTGTTCATAGACGTAATCGAAGGTCTCGCCTTCAAAGGGGAGTTGTCGCATATCGGCCTTGCGCAGATTTAGCTGCAATCCCTGTTGGTCGCAGAATTCCCTTGCCCTTTGCAATTGTTCGTCGGATATGTCTATGCCGTAGCAATCAAATCCCTGCTGGTGAAATAGCGCTAGAGGGGGAAGCACTCCACCAGCCCCGCAATCCAGGATCTTCTTTCCACCCAGTGTTCCCTCTTCCGCTTTGCAGGCATTGATCAGGCTCAGGAATGCATACACGGGCGTTGCATTGGTCCGTAGGATGACGTCTGTCATTTGCTCTCTCCGTGAACGTCTTCGAGGTGCAAATCGCTTGTGCGAGTTGTTCACCAATTCCGTTGATAAACTGAATCATAACAAAAAAATGCCCAAGGATATCCTCGGGCGGGTTCTGTACCTCGTTCCTCGTGGAAGGACCTTGCCGGGAATACAACGTCACCGTAATCCAGGTTTATAATCTGCTCAGGTGAGGGAAGATGTTCACAAGTAGCTGAGTAATGGCAATATGATGACTTTGTTGCCTGTTGTTGTATAAAGGTAGCAGACCTCTCTGGAGGTTCTTATGGGATATCAGGCTATTTTACTGATTTTGGGTGCTTACCTCCTTGGGTCGATCCCTTCAGCCTACCTGGCTGGCAAATGGATTAAAGGGATTGATTTGAGGCAGTTTGGCAGCGGCACTGTCAGCGGGTCAATGGTTTGGGAACATGTAGCCCATTGGGCTGTATTCCCAGTTGGGATTTTCGATCTTCTCAAAGCCGCTTTACCATCCTGGATCGGTCTGAAGCTGGGACTCGGTGAAGGTGTTGCGACAGCCGCCGGGCTTTCGGCTCTAGTGGGACACAACTGGCCTCTTTATTTAGGTTTCACCGGCGGCCGTGGCTTGAGTCCATTTGTGGGCACACTAGCGGTCATTTTCCCCTGGGGGATCCCTTGGCTGCTGGTTTTTCTCGCCGTGGGTTATCTCCTGGGCGATTCTGCTCCCTGGGCTTTGGCAAGCTTGATCCTATTACCATGGTTCAATCTTCAGGTTGATGGGCCGGCAGTCATTAGTGTCGCTGCTCTGGTTATGCTGATTCTGACGGTTGTAAAACGACTGGAGGCTAATCGAAGGGCCCTTCCAGCAGAACGGGTAGAACGAAGAAAAGTCATCTGGCGACGGATAATCTTTGACCGAGACATTCCATCCCATAAGGAGTGGATCAACCGGCAATTGTAGTTTTGGGGCGAGTATTATTTGAGAGCCCCGGTTCACATTTCGGCGAAATGCGGAGTTGCATGCTAACCCAATAGGGGGTATAATAAAGGGAAAGTTCAACGAATATTAAACATACGAAACGTTGCAAACTTAAATGTGTTGATAAAGGCCCTTTTGGGGAGGATAACTGGAATGCCTGAAATAATGGTTGTGACCGACAGTGTTGCTCAAATTCCCCCAGACATGGCTGAACGTTATCACATAGGTGTGATTCCTTTCTCTATAATTATTGGGGGGAGGTCGTTTAAGGATGGGACAGATATCTCCCCCGCAGAACTTTATCATCGGATGCGAACAGAAATAATTCTTCCCCAAACCTCTCATCCCTCTGTTGGGGAATACATAAATTTCTTTAAAAGGTACCTCGATAAAGACACTAGGTCGATCCTTTACTTCACCTTGTCAGAAAAATTGAGCGGTGCATTCAGTACAGCGAGTAAGGCAGCTCAGATGCTTGAGGGGGAATACCCTGGAAAAAAGATTGTCCCCTTTGATACAGGCACCGCAACAATTGCCCAGGGATTCTTCGCCATCAAAGCAGCACAAGCGGTACAAGATGGGGAGGATATCGAGCATCTTCTTGAGCTTGCTCAAGAAACGCGGGCAAAAGTGGGATTTGTTGCTATGCTTGAAACCTTGTTTTATCTTGAACGTGGTGGACGGATTGGCAAAGCTGCCTTTTTGGCCGGGAGCCTGATCAAAATTAAGCCAGTTTTGACGATTGATAACGAAGGGTTGGTCACACCTATAAGCCGTATTCGCGGCGACAAAAAGTATTTAGAGAAACTGGTAAATTGCTTGGGAGATATGATTGGTGACAAAGTCCCCCAGCAGATTTCTGTGATGCATACAGATGAAATTGAGAAAGCCAAACGCCTCAAACGTCTCGCTCAAGAGCGGTTTCATTTAGAGGATATCTTCATCACCGACTTCACCCCTGTGATGGGGGCACACGCCGGCCCAGGTGTCATTGGGCTGGGATATTATCTCAAATAGCCTTCTTCCCCTAAGAACTACATTCAAACGAAAATAGTCTTGGCTATTGTTACCAGGTGATAATGTTGTTCGCTGATTCTGTTGATGAACTGAATCATGACAAAACGCCCAAGGATGACCTTGGGCGCGGTATCGAAGCCTTTTCTCCTAAGCGCGATGTGTTTCGAATGACCTTCAGTCCAAAGTCACTGCCTTGATTAATGAATCAGCGTTATACCCCTTCGCTCTGATTTCTACCTCCCCATCGCTATCAGCGGCAGAAAAATCCACGACCAGTTTTTCATTTTTCCTCATCGAGAGTCCGAGTAAAAGAATAGCCAGGAATATCCCAATTGGAATCCCCCAAATGAACCCAATCGATAAAATGCTCGCAATCACCATAACGGCAATTGCGCCAAGCCCCTCACCCTGCTTGAGGGGGGAGGCGCTGAATTCGGTAATATGTTCTCCCCTTCTTTTTTTCTTCCACCCTCCGAAGAAATAGAATCTCTTACTGTTTAAGACACTCTGAATCTGTTTTTCTGCTTCCTTCCGTGGACTTGATAGCTTGCTTCGCCTCTCCACCCATTTAATCCCCTCACGTTTCTTGGCTTTATTCCTCCCCCAAAACCAAACGCCAGCGCAGGCAATCACTAAAAGCCATGAATGCCAGGATATTGTGAGACCAAATTGAGACATAGCCTCCTCCACGATACTATTTTGCGTGGTTCTTTTGTAAGTATTCGAGAATAGGTGTAACTATAGCAAACAAAGCAGAATCGCTTGCTTGTATAGATTATAAGGAAATTCCCCTTTGAGAGCAAGACGCCGCTTCCACTAACGCCGATAGTAATCCCGTGAGCACTGGCGGCAAGTTTGTTGCCACAGTAGCACCTGATCCAACCGCGCCGCCATGCCTGCCGACACCCCAACCGCGATCTTGTGTGACCTTTTCCCCTTGGAGGGCTCCTTGATGCTTGCTTCATCGTGCCAAATCATTATAGGGCATGTGCCCAGCAGCAATTTCTTCCGGTTGTTCGCGCACAGCTGAGTAAATTCCCCCGAATCAAAAATGTCAGCAACGCTGACATTTTTTGATCATACCCCCACCGCGACTCGAACGCGGGTCTTCGGCTCCGGAGGCCGACGCTCTATCCACTGAGCTATGGGGGCTAACTACCTAATTTTACCATCAGCGCCGCTCAGATCGGTCTAGACTACCCGCACGACCGAGCCCTCAAGCGTCTTCTCCACCTCGATACGGTGGGGGAAGGCGTCCTTGAGGCTGTCGATGTGGGTGATCACCAGGATCTTGGCGAAGTCGTCCTTGACCAGGTTGATGGCCTCGATCAAGCGCTGCCGCCCGATCTCGTCCTGGCTGCCGAAGCCCTCGTCGATCACCAGGGTTTGCAGGCGGGCACCGGCGCGTTGGGCCAGCACTTCAGAGAGCGCCAGCCGGATGGCGAAGTTAATGCGAAAGGCCTCTCCCCCAGAATACATCTCGTAATCACGCACTCCCGCTCGGTCGCTGATTTGGATATCGAGCGTTTCCTTCATGTCGCTGCGGCGGGTGTCCTTGTACTCTTGCTGGGTGATGAAGGTCAGCGACATTTCGTCGCCGGTCAAGCGCCCGAGGATCTCGTTGGCCTTGGTCTGAATCTGGGGCAGGGCCTGCTCGATCAGCATGGCCGGCACCCCGTCTTTGCTGAAGGCCCGTTCCAGCGCCTTGAACTGCTCGACCTTGCGGGCCAATTCCTCGCGCTCGGCGTTGAGTTCATCCTTGCGCTTCCTCAGGTCTTTGAGCACCAGCACCTTTTGCTGGGCGGCGCCCACCTCCAGCCTGAGCTTGTTCTCCTGCTCTTGCGCGTCGAGTAGCTCGGCTTCGGCGCTCTCCACGTCGGGCGCTTCGGCCTGGGCAGCGGCAAACGCCGCGGCAGCCTCGTCGTGGGCAGTTCGCTGCTGAGCGACTTCTTCCTTCTGGCCCTCGATCTGCTTATCGAGCTCGCCGATCTCGCGCTCGATGGGAACCAGCGCGGCGCGGGCGTTCTCCAGGCCGCGCAGTTCGTTCTCGGCACTCCGTTTTTCGCTCTCGGCCTGGCGGGCGGCATCGTGCGCTGCGGCGTCGTAGCCGATCTTCTTCAGTTCGGCGTCGACCTTTGCTAGCGCCTGCCGCGCCTCTTTGGCGTAGTCCTCTCCCTTTAGTGATTTCTCGATCTCGGCCAGCTTGGGCGCGCCTTGGGCCTCCCACTCGGTCTGGGTTTTCTCTATCCCTTGAATGTGGGCGGTGGCCTGATCGAATTCGCGAGTGTGGTTCCGCAGCTGCGCCTCGACCTCACCCAGCGCCAGGATGGATTCCTCCAGGGCCTTAACGCGTCCGTCGGCCTGCTCGAGAAGGGCCTTGTTGCTGCGATAGCGGTCGCCCATCTGCTTGCCCTCGGCGGTCAGCTCGGCGATCAGGCTTTGGCGGTTTTCGGGCGATAATGGCTGGCCGCATAGCGGGCAGGTAGCCCCGTCGCTCTCGCTGAGCTGCTCGATGCGCTCCTTAGTCTCCTCCATTTGCTTCCGCAGGCGGGGGTTCTCGGCTTCGGCCTCGGCGTGCTGCTTGCGAGCCTCGGCTAGTTCCTCTTCCAGCCGGGCGCGCTCGGCCAGCTTGGCGTTGTTCTCCTCGATGGCCTTTTGGGCCGCTGCTACCTGGGATTGGAAGTCTTTGGTCTCCTGGATGGAGGCGTTCAGGGCCTTGTACTGCTCGCGCAGGTTTTCCGCCTCGGTCTCCAGCTTGGTGCGGGCGGTCTCGATTTTGGTGAGTGGCTCGTGGCGTCGCTTTTCCTGCTCGTGGAAGCGTTTGGCGACCTCCTCCCAGCGCTCCAGTTCGGCACGGGTTTCCTGCCACTCCTGGTAATCGGCCTCGATCTGCTCCGCTTGAGAGATCACCTCGTCGTAGGTCAGCTTCTCGTCTAAGCGAGCTTGGAAGCGCCCTTCCAGCGTTTCGAGGTTGCTCTGGGCGCGCCCCAATTGATTCGCCAGGGTCTCGACCAGTTTCTGCTGCTCGGCCAACCCGGCGGCGCGGCGGCGTATCTCCTCTAGGGCGGTTTCCTGCGCCTGGCGGGCGGCGCTTATCCTCTTCAGGTCGCTTTCCAGTTCTTTGAGGCGCGCCTTGCGGCTGTCCTCTTCGCCCAGCTCGGCGTTGATCTCCTGGATGCGGCCATCCAACTGGGCGATTTCCCCATCGACGGTTTTGCGGCGCTCGAAGGCCGCCTTGCGGTAATCCTCCCAGGCCTCCAGCCCCAGGATGCTGCCTAGGATGCGCTTGCGGTCGGCGGGGCGCTGCTGGGTGAACTGATCGGCCTTGCCTTGCAGGAAAAAAGAGGCGTTCACGAAGGTCTCGTAATCCAGGCGCAGGGTTTCCTGGATGCGGGCCTCGGTATCGCGCAGGGTGCGTTCGGTGAGCGGCTTCCAGCGTCCGTCAGAGCCCTGGATGGCGAATTCCAGCACCGTGGTCTTGCCGCTCTGCTTGCTGCGTTGCACGCGGTAGGTGTTGCCCTCGTACTGGAAAGTGAAGCTGACCTCCGCACCCTTCGACTTATCTTTGATATATGTGTTGATGACCGAATCGTCGCGCTTGCGCGCTTGCCCGAAAAGTGCCCAGGTGATGGCATCGAGCAGGGAGGACTTTCCGGCCCCATTGGGTCCGGAGATGCACGCCAAGTCCAGGTTGGAGAAATCCAGCTCGATGGGCTGGCGGTAGGAGAGGAAGCCGGAGAGGGATAGTTTTACTGGGATCATGGAGGGTCGAATACTTGCGTACGGATGGGCTCCTCTATTCCCCCTGTGGCGGCAGTTCCCGCCGCCTTGCCACCACCAGCGCGCCGATGCTTCCGCCCACCGAGCCGATGATCGTGTAGATGGGCAGGTTCAGGATGAGGTTGGCGGCGGTCAGGGCGCTTTCCGATTCCAGGTTGGCATCGGCAAACATCTGCTGGTAGGCCGCTGGGTCTATGCCCAACACCTCGGAGACGGTGGATAGCACGTTTTCAGCGCCCAGCGAGGCGATCATGAAGGCGTAGATCACACCACCGATGACCGCGGCGATCAAACCGCTGAGGGCCCCGACGATG
>Ga0209164_1005593_pt1 | contig 10625 bp, 8 predicted proteins | sample MTBNYHSulfiMetaG_FD_187458 | JGI IMG/M metagenome (GOLD analysis project Ga0209164, IMG submission 187458) | Enrichment culture microbial communities from rom New York Harbor, USA that are MTBE-degrading - MTBE-NYH (New York Harbor Sulfidogenic)... | ecosystem: Environmental > Aquatic > Marine >... | reverse complement strand
TATCGAAGAGACGGGAATCTTTCAATGGATGGCCTACCAGGCCTACCGCCTTTCGCGGGGGAAGCTGTGGCTACTCGTGACCATCTTGATTATCATCACGGCGGTGGCTTCGGCGATGTTGGACAATGTGACCACCATGCTGTTGATGGCCCCGATCACCATCCAGATCGCGATCACATTGGGCATCAATCCCCTGGCGCTGCTCATGCCTGAGGTGCTGGCCTCCAATGTGGGCGGAATCAGCACGCTCATCGGCACGCCAACCAACATCCTCATCGGCTCGTACGCAGGACTGGGTTTCAACGACTTTTTGTTCAATCTGACCCCAGGCGTGGTGATGGCGTTGGTTGTACTCACGGTTTTTATCGTGCTCCACTACCGTAAAGAGTACGCAGCCGCGGGAGGAAACCTCTCCGAAGCCATGAGGGAACGCCTGAAGGAGCGAGGGCGCATCACCCAACCACAGAAACTCTGCAAGGCGGGGATCATCTTTGGTATTATGCTTGTACTCTTTGTCGTCGGTGACAGCATCGAGCTGGTACCTGCAGTGACCGCCATCTTGGGGGCGGTCGGCATGCTACTTTGGGTAGCGCCGGACGTCGAGGACATGCTACAGGTAGTCGACTGGACGACGCTGGTGTTCTTTATCGCCCTATTCATTGCAGTGGGAGCGCTCCAGGAGGTAGGGTTGATCAGCTACATCGCCACAGGGATTGGCAAACTGGTCGGCGATAATCTGACCGCCGCAACGCTGATCTTGGTATGGTCTGCCGCCATACTATCAGGCTTGATCGACAATATCCCCTTTGCCGCAACCATGCTGCCAGTGGTTGGCTATCTGTCGCGAACGATCCCTGGAGCAGAGAACAATGTTCTCTGGTTTGCACTATCAATAGGGGCAGCTATGGGCGGCAACAGCACCCTGATCGGCTCTTCGCCGAATCTGGTGACGGCCGGAATCGCCGAGCGGGCGGGCTATCGTATGACGTATCTGGAATTCCTGAAAGTTGGTCTGCCGGCGACGATACTCACCGTGATTGTTGGCACGGTGTGGTTATTACTCCACTTCTGAACGGCATACTGAGAAACCAGCAGCCCTGTGAACAGATCTAGGAGAGTGCCATGAAAAAGATCCTATGCGCCACCCGAGGGGGTGAGGCGAGCAAAAAGACGCAAGACGCGGTCATTGCTATGTCCAAGAAGGAAGGAGCGACCATTCTATTCCTCTACGTTGTAGATGTAGAATTCCTCCGGCTCACTGCACGAGGGGTGCGTCCCGACGTAGTAGCCGCAGAGCTGGAACGCATGGGGCAGTTCCTATTGGATATGGCGTGCGAGCGTGCCATGGAGCAGGGCGTGGTCGCCGAAAGCTGTCTACGGCATGGATCCCTGATCGAGGCGCTCAAGTCTGCCGCTCGTGAAGAGGGCGCCGATGCCATCGCCTTCGGCCGGCCGGCCGGGCCTGATAGCTCCTTCTCATTGGCCGAGCTCGAAACCCTCACTGCCCGGCTTGAAGAGAGCACGGGCATCAGGACCTATATGCTGTGATGTGATATGGCGCCGAACAACTCAAACTCAGACTATCACGTTGTAGCCGCCGTCGGGACAGAGGAGCAACTGGATCCGCTCCTCACGCTGAGCTGTGCCCTGGCTTCGGCCCGCGGGGGCCGGGTCACGATCCTTAGCGTGACGGCAAGCGGCCGCCAGCCAGAATGGCTGGCCTTGCCCGATACCTGCGGGGTCCCGGTAAATGTTGTGGTCAAAGCGGGAGAGGATGCCGGCCGCGAGATCTTGACCGTTGCCCACAAAGGCCGGGCAGACCTGATCTTGCTGGGCTGGCGCGGCGACAGAGGACGCGGGCGTTACTTGCTGGGCCGCACGCTCGACCCAGTCGTGCAGTACGCACCCTGCAACGTGGCCGTGCTACGGGCCGAGGGTGCGAAACAATCGCTGGCCGCTACGCCGCAGGGCATAAAAAGAGTGCTCATCCCCACGCACGGCGGCCCCAACGCGGAACTGGCGACAGAGGTGGCACTGACCTTGGCTCCCGAGGCCGAGATCACGGCCCTGTACGTGGCGCGTGAGGCACAGGGCAGAGTAGCCGTATCCCTGGCTCGGCAGCACCTGGATGAGATCCTGGAACCTTGGGCCGACGAACCCCGCGTTCGGGGCAAGATCGTCCAATCCTCATCGCCGGTCAGGGGCATCCTGCAAGAGGCGGCGCAGGGATACGATCTGGTCATGGTCGGGGCAAGCCACGAAAGCTACCTGGATCGGGTGCTGTTCGGCAACATCCCGCAGACAGTGGCTGCCACCAGCCCGGCGCCCGCGATCGTCGTCAGGCAGCATACCCGCCGCATGGTCATGGGCACCTGGCTACGGCGCGCCGGATGGCGTCTGTTTGACATACTTCCCACGTTGGACCTCCACCAGCAAACACAAGTCTACAAGACCATCCGCGATGGCGCGCAGCCCAAGATAGACTTTTTTGTCATGATGGGGCTGTCGTCCGCCATTGCCACCTTTGGCTTGGTCCAGAACAGCGCAGCGGTCATCATCGGCGCCATGCTCGTTGCACCCCTCATGGCAGCCATCTTTGGCCTGAGCCTGGGCATTGTGCGCGGAGACGTTCGCCTACTGCGCCGCGCAACCAGCGCCACGGCCCGGGGCATGCTACTGGCCATCAGTGTCGCAGTCCTGCTTACGCTCATCATCCCGGAGCGACGTCTCTCCAACGAGATCCTGCTGCGCACCCATCCCAACCTGCTGGACCTTGGCGTTGCGCTGGCCTCGGGCGCGGCAGGCGCCTATGCTCTCTGCCGGAAGGAAGTGTCGGCGGCGCTCCCCGGCGTAGCCATCGCTGCTGCCCTGGTTCCACCACTGGCCACAATAGGGATCGGTCTGGCGCACTGGAATGGCGCGGTGGCCGGCGGAGCCTTGCTCCTGTTTGTCACCAACCTGGTAGCCATTGGCGGGGCGGGGGGCATGGTCTTTCTGTGGCTCGGTTTTCGCCCCATACCTGGAAAAGAGGCACGCAGGCGCGTGTTCCAGGGGGGAGTGGCAGGTACGGTGCTGCTTCTGATTGGGGTGTCGGTTCCCCTGGGCTTGCTTACGGCTCAATCCTGGGGCGATGCCGCTCTCGCGCGCAAAATCCAGGCCGCCCTTAACGAAGGGCTGGACAAGATGGACTCTGTGTATTGGGACGGCGAGTGGGACATGGTGGAACTGGAAGAAGGAGCCATCCAGTTGGAGGTTCTGGTACGCTCTACCCGGACGGTCCGGTATGTTGAAGTGGTAGAGCTGCAGGAGCAGATTGCCGGAAGCGTCCAACGGCCAATCGAGCTAAGGCTGTCCCTTATCTTCACTACCCAACTCGATCCCCTCCAGCCGCCTACGCCTACGCCCACCCCTATACCGGGGGCCACAGAGACCTTGACGCCAAGTCCGACACCAACGGCTACGCCCACGCCGACTCATACCCCGCAGCCCACAGCCACCGCCACATCGACCGCCACGCCAACCGCAACCGCAACGCACACACCTACTCCCACCCCAACCCCGACTCACACGCCGACACCGACAGCGACCCCTATCGTGGCCCAGGTGAATGGCACCGGCGGGCTGGGCGTATGGATGTACCGCCTGCCAGGACTGGACGGCGGCAAGATCGCTGCCCTGCGCGAGGGGGCATTGGCCACGGTGATAGGCGGCCCGGTCGAGGCTGACGGATACGTCTGGATACAGGTCATGGACCGCAAAAGCAGGGTGGGCTGGATCCCGCAGCGCTATCTGATCTATCTGGGCATCCCGCCAGGGTAGCCAGATGAGACTTCTCTTTCTCTATTTCAGCGGCACCGGCAACACCGATTATGTCGCGCACTATCTGGCGCGCAGACTGGAGCCGGCGCCGGCAGAGCTGGAGCTGCGCTCCATCGAGTGGCAGCCGCCCGGGGATGTCCTCGGTTTCAACTTGCTGGCCTTTGGATTCCCCGTCTATGCCGGCGATTCGCCTGGGTTTGTGCAGAGCTACCTGGAAAAGCTGCCGCCCGGCGCGGGCCGGGGCGCGTTTGTTTTTTGTACCAAGGGTGCTTATGCCGCCAGCGCTGTGCGGCTCAACCTTCAGCGGCTGGCGATGCGGGGGTACGTACCCCTTGGTGGGGGCGACGTGATCATGCCGGGCACCGATGGCCTTTCTATGATTTCCAAGGACTCGTGGCTGGCGCGCAAGGCCATGCACAAAGACTACGATCAACTCCAGGATGCCGACCACCTCGCCGAGCAGATGGGCAGCCTGCTGTCAGAACTGGCGGAAGGCTGCCCTGTAGGGACACGCCAGATGCCCCTGTCGGCCCGGTCCAAGATGGCTCCTTCGGATCGGCTGTGGGCCCTTTTGTACAAGGCGACCGAGAACTGGGCGCGCTCCAGGCTCCACGCCGACGCGCAATGCGAGGGCTGTGGCCTCTGCGCGCGGATCTGCCCGGTGGGCAATGTTGCGGTGCGCGACGGGCACGCCCAGTTTGGCGACCGCTGCGTGCTGTGCCTGCGCTGCCTCCACGCCTGCCCGCAAGAGGCGATCCAGATCGGCAGGCTTACAGCCGGCAAGTTCCGCTGGAAAGGGCCGAGAGGGAATTTCCACCCTTTGCGGCTTCGACCGGCCAATTCCTGACCGGCACGAACCAGCAAGGCACGCCTCTATAAAAGATCCTCTGCCTCTTGTCCCAGTTGGAAGGCAATGCCCATGATGAATCCGCGCGCCCGTTCGGCCTGCGGGTAGCGGGCCACATATTCCCAAAACTCCTGGCTGTGGTTTGGGTGCCGCCGGTGGGCCAGCTCGTGAGCAACGACATATTCGATCACCCACTGAGGCCACCCCTTGATCCGCTGGCTGATGCGGATGTCTCCGTCGGTGGGTCCGCCTGTGGTGCAACTCCCCAGCCGCTTTTGCATGTTGCCGACCCAGCGGATGGAATGCCAGCCAAGCTCGCCACCGAAATATTCGCGGTTGATCTGGCGGGCCATATCCTCCAGATCCGCGTCGGCGCGAGCACGCACCTGGGCGCGCTTGCGCCTCACTTCGTCGACGATCTCGGCTACGATCCGGTCAGCCTCTCGCTTGGACGCGTGACGGGGAATGCGGATACGCACACGGTTGCCGCTCCACTCCCAGTGCACCCTGGTCCGGAGGCGTCCATCGCGAACCACTTCTACATCAATAGGGTCTTCTGCAGGTTCAGGCATTCGTCGCTTGGTCATGGAACTCCCCTGACAGCAGGCTGATGGCTTCGCTTCGCAACGCCAGCGCGACCGGCTCACCGGGTCCGGGCAGTCCAGGCGCGCCAGAGGCGAGTTCAAAGACCAGATCCAGGCCCGCCGGATGGTGCACTTGCAGGCGGGTCTGGCTGCCGCGAAACGAGCGCTCGCGCACAATGCCCTCCACCAGGCACTCACCTTCCGGGGCACACTCGCCAGCCAGATGGGCCGCCTCGGGACGTATGAGCACCACAACCTCCTGACCCGGTGATAGCTGTTCCGTACCGGGCAGGGCCAATCGCCCCAGGGCGGTGTCGACGGTTGCGGTTATCTCGGCGTCTGGCCCCGGCTCTGTTGCCACAACGCAGCCGGGGACAAGGTTGGTCAGGCCCAGGAAGCGGGCCGCCCAGGGCGAGGCCGGCCGGAAATAGACATCCTGTGGCGAGCCTCGCTGCACCACGCTCCCCCGGCGCATGATGATCACGCGGTCGGATAGGGCAAAGGCTTCCTGCTGGTCGTGGGTGACATAGATGGAGGTCACCCCCACCCGCTTGAGAATGGCCCGCAGCTCGTTCATCAGGTCCTCCCGGAGGGCCCGGTCCAGGGAGCCCAGCGGCTCGTCGAGCATGAGCAAGCGGGGACCAGGAGCCAAGCTGCGAGCCAGGGCCACCCGTTGCTGCTCGCCGCCCGACAGCTCGTAGACCCGGCGACCTCCGTAGCCCTGCATGCCGACCAGGTCCAACATCTCGGAGACACGGCGTTCCACTTGCTGCCGCGAGAGGGCCTGCATTCTCAGCCCAAAGGCCACGTTGGCGCTGATGTCCTTGTGAGGAAAGAGGGCATACTCCTGAAACATCAGGCCAAAGCCACGGCGATGGACCGGCACGCCCTCTAGCGTGCGACCGTCGAAGCGGACCTGGCCCGAGCCGGCTGCCTCCAGCCCCGCGATGATGCGCAGCAGGGTGGTTTTACCGCAGCCGCTTGGCCCCAGCAAACAGACAATCTCACCCTCGTCCGCAATGAATGACACATCGCGAAGAACTGGGGTGCCGGCGAATGCCTTTGAGACTGAGATAACTTCTAGCAGCGCCATTTTGGACTGTCCAATTCCTGTAGGCTCAGAACTCCCCGATGTCGCCTACGCGAAATCGCTCGATAAGGATAAAGCTGACGGCGCAGACGAGCATCAACAGGGTGCTCATGGCCAAACCCTGCCCCTGGTTCAGGCTTCCCTGCGCGCCGAGCAGCCGGTAGATGACCACCGGCATGGTCGGGAAATCGGGACGCGCAATGAGCAGCGTCGCCCCAAACTCGCCCACGCTCACGGTGAAGGCAAAAACAGCGCCAACCAGCATGGCCCGGGCAACGATGGGCAGATCGATCTCGCGCACAATGCGCGCGCGAGAGGCACCCAACACGCTGGCCGCCTCGCGCCATCGGGGATTGAGCCCCCTGAGAGCAGGCAGCAGGCTGCGAACGACAAAGGGAAAGGCGACGAGCGTGTGAGCCAGGGGTAGCAACAGCGGTGACGCACGCAAGTTCAGCGGCGGTTGGTCGAGGGCAATGATATACCCCAATCCCAGCGTAACCGCCGAGGTCCCCAGCGGCAGCATAAAGAGCGGGTCGAGCCAGGACTTGAGCGGTTTCGAAGGTCCCGCCAGCAGGTAGGCGCCGAGCAGGCCGATCAGCAGAGCCAGGACGACAGTCGTCCCGGCGACCAGCAACGAATTGCGGATCGCCACGGCAGGAGGGACATAGAAGAAGGACTGGAAAGGATTGGTAAAGAGAGCCCGATAGTAGCGCGGCGTGAAGGTTCCCTCCAACGTGAAGGAGCGCCAGGCCAGCGCCAGGAGCGGGGCCAGGAGCAGCACCAGCAGCCATCCCAGGCTGCCCCACAGTACCAGCCGCGCTCCCCAGGTCGACGGCCGGCGCTGGGTAAACTCGGTGGGGCGCAGATTGAGGGGCACGGCGGCCCTGGCCTGGATATGCGTATACAGTGCCATCACGCCAAAGGTAAAGACCATCTGCACCAGCGAAAGGGCAGCAGCCAGCGGCAGATTGAAGTAGGGAACAGCCTGGTAATAGATCTCTACCTCGATGGTCGCCAACTGCGGCCCGCCCAGAACCAGGATCACGCCGAAACTGGTGAAACAGAATAGAAAGATCAGTAGAGATGCGGCAACGACGGAGGGCAGCAACAGGGGCAGGGTCACCTGGTGGAAGGTCTGCCAGCGACTGGCGCCGAGAACGCGCGCGGCCTCCTCGACGCGAGGATCGAGGTTGGCCCAGAAGCCGCCGACCAAGCGGACGATGATGGCAGCATTGTAGAATACGTGCGCCATGAGGACCAGCGCCAGGGTTTGCTGCAGGCGCAGGGGCGGCGCAGCCAGGCCCAGGAGCTCCATCAACCAACGGTTCAGATGACCCTGAGGTCCCAGGAGCGCGGTAAAGGCCGCCGCCACAACCATGGTCGGCAGGACAAAGGGGATGGTGGTCAAGGCCCGGATCAGCGACTTGCCGCGAAAGTCGTAGCGGGCAAACACATAGGCCGCCGGCATGCCCGCCAGCAAGGTCAGCAGGGTAGACAGGAGGGCCTGGCCTGTGGTAAAAGCAAGCAGGCGCGTATAATACGGGTCGGTGAGCAGGGTCCGGAACGGCGATAGATCGAGCCTCCCTTCCGGCGCCAGGCTAAGGGTCAGGATCTCGACCAACGGGTAAAAGAAGAACAGGGCCAAAAAGAGGAAAGGCAGGAGAAAGCCGAGTCCGGCTGCCAGAGCCTGCCAGCCCACCCTCGTCGTCCAGTTCCGCCAGTTGCTCACGCCGATCCTCACGGATTGCCCCCTCCCGGGGACATTGTACCATGCCCGGGTATGGGCGTCAATCAAGGGTTAAAGCATAGGATGCAGCGTGGGGCAATATGCGCCGTCGAGGATTATGGGGTACTCTCGAGATCGGTTGCAGCCGCCCGGCAGGTGTCCCCGGCTGCAAGGCGCTGCAGCGGAGTGAAGGAGAGGCGGTGAGCAATACAGGGGCCGATGCTCGCCAGGGCAGCCTGGTGCTGCTGCGTGCCGTATCCTTTGTGTTGGCCAAAACGGTAGCCGGGGAATTGCGCATCGAGGTCGACCATCAGCCGGTCGCGGCTGACTTTGGCGACGATGGACGCGGCAGCAATGGACAAAATGAGGGCGTCGCCCCTGGGTAAGCTTGTCTGTGGCAAAGGCTGATCGGGCAATGAGAGGTGGTCGATCAGCAGATAATCAGCCGGGGGCGAAAGAGCCTCCAGGGCCAGGGACATGGCCTTGCGGGTGGCGGATACAATGCCCCGGGCATCGATCTCGCCCGGCGACACGGCACCCACACCCCAGGCCAGGGCCTGTTGCTCGATGGCCTTCAGCAGCGCCTCGCGCCGGGCCGCGGTTAGCGTTTTCGAGTCCCGGACACCGGACAGGATCTCGGCCAGCCGCGGCTGATCGGGCGGCAGGATAACGGCTGCGGCCACCACAGGTCCGGCCCAGGATCCTCGTCCCGCTTCATCCAACCCGGCAACGCGGTGGTAGCCAGCATCCCATAGACGCTGCTCGTAGATCAGACTTGGCAACAACTGCGGGTTGGCCATTGCGGACCCTGGGAGGGGAAATGACCGTAAGCTCTCGGCCGGGCGACGGCTACGCCGGGCTCGATCGCCAGCGGCAGTGCAAAAGCTCGGCAAACAAACAAAGGGCCGTGCGATGGGTCACGAGTTTCATGCTCGGCCCCCGTCGCACGCCCCTCATAGACGGACAGACGTGCCTAGTTACGCGCGTATCGCCTCTCCCTCATACGGGCGGCTTTGCCTTGCCGCTCGCGGAGGAAGTAGAGCTTGGCCCGGCGCACGTGGGCATGCCGGAGCACTTCGATCTTTTCGATGCGCGGAGAATAGAGCGGGAACGTTCGCTCGACGCCTATGCCATGGGCGGCAATGCGCCGCACGGTAAAGCTGGCGTTGACTCCCCCGCCCCTGCGCATACGCATGATGGTGCCGCGCACCAACTGGATCCTCTCCCGCTCGCCCTCGACGATGCGGTAATGGACCTGCACGTCGTCCCCGACGCGCAGATGATCCAGGTCCGATTTCAGCCCGATGTCGTCTTTTTGCTGCTGTTCTTCTAGTGATCGCAACAGATCGCTGCTCATAATAGTATCATCCTTGTTTCAGTGTCGCAAGCGCGCATTATACCACAGCTACTCGCTGGCGCCAAATCGACGACCGGTTTTGACAGGAGCGCGCACCGAGTTTGGGGTTCCAAACTGGCAGAGTGAGGGGGTGGTTGCTCTCGCTACCGGCGCTCCTGCCTGCTACTGCCATCTGTTGGACAATTCGAGCAAAGGCAGGTATAATGGCCTGGCGAACTTCTGTTCTACAGGAGGGGAGGCCATGCCCGAGTTTCAGGTTGTTTCCGATTTCCAGCCAACCGGCGACCAGCCGCAGGCGATCGAGCTCCTGGTCGAGGGGTTGGCCAGGGGGTACCGGCACCAGACGCTGCTGGGCGCGACGGGCACGGGCAAGACTTATACCGTCGCCAAGGTTGTGGAGCGAGTCCAGCGGCCGACGCTGGTGCTGGTGCACAACAAGACCCTGGCAGCGCAGCTCTACTCCGAGTTTCGGGACTTTTTTCCCCACAACGCCGTCGAGTACTTTGTGTCCTACTACGACTATTACCAGCCAGAAGCCTATCTCCCTCGCACTGACACCTACATCGAAAAGGACTCTAGCATCAACGACGAAATCGACAAGCTGCGGCTGGCGGCCACCGAGGCGCTGTTGACCCGGCGGGATGTGATCATTGTCGCCAGCGTGTCGGCCATCTATAGCATTGGCTCTCCGGACGAGTACGGGCGCGAGGTGGTGGAGCTGCGGCGGGGCGAGATGCGCCGCCGCGACGCGGTGCTGCGCCACCTGGTCGCGATCCACTATGACCGCAACGACGTGGCCTTTGGCCGGGGTACCTTCCGGGTGCGGGGTGATACCGTGGACATCTTTCCGGCCTACCGCGACACGGCGGTTCGCGTCGAGTTCTGGGGCGACACGGTAGAGCGGATCACCGAGATCGATCCGCTCACCGGCGAGATCCTGGACGAACGGCAGGCGACGACCATCTTTCCGGCCAAGCATTTTGTGACGACAGTCGAGGCCATGACCGCGGCCATTGTGCGGATCGAGGCCGAGCTGGAGGAGAGACTGGCTGAGCTGCGCGCCCAGGACAAGCTGCTGGAGGCCCAGCGCCTGGAGCAGCGCACCCTGTACGACATCGAGATGATGCGCGAGGTTGGCTACTGCTCGGGCATCGAGAACTATTCGCGGCACCTGACGGACCGGAAGCAGGGTGAACCAGGCT
>Ga0209164_1005591_pt1 | contig 10630 bp, 12 predicted proteins | sample MTBNYHSulfiMetaG_FD_187458 | JGI IMG/M metagenome (GOLD analysis project Ga0209164, IMG submission 187458) | Enrichment culture microbial communities from rom New York Harbor, USA that are MTBE-degrading - MTBE-NYH (New York Harbor Sulfidogenic)... | ecosystem: Environmental > Aquatic > Marine >... | reverse complement strand
ACTGGAGAGACGATATGACGCTGAAGGTGTTGACGGTTGACGACAGCAAGACGATTCGGATGATCGTGAAAAAGGCATTCAAGACCTTTGAATGCGATCTTTTTGAGGCGGAGAACGGCCACCAGGGTCTGGAGGTGGCCCGGAAAGAGAGACCGGATTTAATTGTTCTCGATATTACCATGCCTGTGATGAATGGAACGGAGATGCTCGATAAGTTGAAAAAGGACCCCGATCTCAAGAATACGCATGTCATCATGTTGACGGCTGAATCGGGGAAGGAAAATGTCCTTGAAATCGTAAAGATGGGTGTAACCGATTACATGGTGAAGCCTTTTAAGGGAGAGCAGCTAATCGAGCGGGTCACCAAAATCTTGACGCTGGAACCGAAAAAGGGCGCGGAGGCAGAAGATACCTCCAGCAGATATTTTTCAATTGATGGAGATATTCAGATCCTGACGCTTCCCCAGAAGGTTGACAGGCCGGTCAGTGTGGATATTGAGGGACACTTCAAAAACAAAATTGAGGCGATGGTCAACTCCGGTATTCGGAAATTGATCTTGAATCTGCAGAAGGTGGTGGGAACAAACGTTTCGCTGATCAAGCTTATCATAACCATCATTCAAGGCTGCCAGAAGGCCAACATCCGGGTCAGGGTAGTCGGGACTCCCGGATTGAGTGAAGAACTGAAGGAGTTTCAAGAGACCAGCGAAATCCCGATTGACCTGTCTATCGACGATGCAAAGGCGAAGTTTTAGCGGGGCTTGGGGCGGATGCTGGATGGTTGAAGCTGGAAACTGGACAATGGTTGATAGGTGAATGGGTTGACGGGTCGATTGGTGGAGTTGGCGCCCAGAAACTGGTGGTGTGAGCCAAACAGCAGAATTGCGATCCTAACTCCACACTTCGCGCTCTAAAGCGGTCCGGTTATATTGGATTAGCAGAGTACCTTAGCTTTAGGCGCTTTGGCTCACTTTAGTTATTTTAAACTTTGCACATTTTTTTGTTGCTCAATGGATGGTGATATCGCTCCGGATCCCCCAATTATTGCTGCCGAGGAGGATCATTTTGGACTGATAGCCGTCCCAAAGGTACAGGACCAGATCTCTCGTTTTCTCTATCCAGAAGCCCTCGCACCGGATGGTTTCTTCAAAAGACAGCATCGGTCCCCCCGGGACATCGATCGGCATTTCCACCAGGGACGACATTTCGTCTACCGTTTTGTCAATTTCTCTCCTTGCTACAGGGGTAAAGTCAACATCCTGGATTTCAATGTTGTGTAGCGAATCCATTTCAACGTCAAATACGTCACGGATAAGTTCTTTCAGCCTGTGCATCCTTCGCTTCCTTATAACATTTGTTATCCGATTTAGGATTTCCTCCCCATCGGAATTGTGCAAGTTTGGGACAAGTATTATTTTGTTCTGAATTATCTTGCCTCAAATCATTAGCGGCTCTCGGTCTTTGCCGACCTGTTCACCTATTTATATCGGTTGACTCAGAAAAAACTTGAGCGGTTTTGCAGGGAGGGCGATAATGGATCTCTACATTATTTGTGATGTTGATGGACAAGTGTGGATTGCGTAATGAGCTGAATGCAAGACGATGCCTGCCTCGACCTCCGGAGAATTTATGGGTGGCAGCCGGGGAGAAGGGGGAAAATTTTTCCCTGGTGCGGCCAATCTTGGGGCTTTGCAACCTTTGCTTAATAATATATCATATTAGAATGACTGCTTATTTTAATTAATTTCCCAATATAGCATGGTTCTTGCATCAGATCCGACCCGTGGGATTCAGTCAGTCCGGTAGGTTTTTTCCGGTCCCTCAATAGTGCCGAAGGATCAAAAGGAGGGAAACATGATGAAGGTGGAAACAACAAATGAAGTTCTCAATTTTGGCGGTAGTGCAGTGCTCAAGACGGGCGAGTCAACGCAGAACAATCAATTCGGGGCGATTCTGAGGGAAACAATGGACACAGTACCCGACCCGACGTCAACAGCAAAGGCTCCCGTGTTGGTACACCCGATGGAAGGGCCCTATTTCGGACCCTATTTATTGTCAATGGAGGCCCCTGTATTGGAGCAGACCGAACAGCTTCTGGATACGCTCGATGCGTACCGCCGGAAATTGGGAGATCGAGAGGTAAAGCTTAGCCAGATGGATCCGCTGATCAATGAAATCAAAAAGCGATCAGAGGGCCTGACATCCAAGGCCGATACCCTGCCGGATGGTGATCCCCTCAGGGAGATCCTGAACCAGACGCTTATTGTCTCCTCGCTCGAGGTTCTGAAATTCAGCAGGGGCGACTATAGCGCTACGTGATATATCTCAGAAGTATGCGCTCTCTGGCCAGAAAAAACAGGGAGGCGGATCGGTGGGTGAAACGTGCGATCCACCTGAAGAGAAATATTTCGTAGTATTGGCAGATCTGTCCTGAGAATTCCCTGCTCAATCCTGTGTCCAGAAGGCGACAGTAGACATGCAGTGGGTTCAGCATGTGCTGAAGCCCGAGTATAGTTTTTAACATCTTCATTTTAAACTCCTTTACATGACAAGCTCTTATACCTGTTATCGACAGAATCGAGTGAAAACTTGACCTGTACCGCCAACGCATCAAAAAATTAACCTGCCTTCTTGTCCTGTCCTTGACAACCATTCCCGACAATCCGAGGGCAAAGAATCCCCACGCAAAGGTACCCCAGTGAAATAGCAGGAATGATACCTCCCCTTTTTTACAGCATGGGGTCCATTGAGAGCATTCATTAATCATTCGACGCTTGCCGGCACGAGTAAAAGAGATCTCACACAGAGAAGCAGAGCGAGCGCCTGCAGAAGGAAAAGACGTTTTTGTTGCCTTTTTGTATAAGGAATGAGATGCGAATGGCATGGTAGTTGCTGCTATGGCAGGAATAGTGAGTGAATCGCATGCCCCATGCACCAAAATGGTCCGGGGCCGATTGCGATAAGAGTGCTCTGGGCATGGAAGTCTGCCCATCTTTTCCACCACTGATTAAAAATCCAGATCGGGCGGTAAGAGAATGTTGAGAAGACGTGTTGGGTTGTTGAAGTGGTTTACATGTTTGAGCGCAGGGGTCATCCTTTGCTGGTGCGGTCGCTGTGAGGCCTATGAACCGTGGAAAGGGGAAGTTACGGCCAGGGTGAATGTCAGGAAGGCGCCTGGGGAAACCAGCCCTGTCATAACGCAGATTGATCAGGGCGCCAAGGTGACTGTCAGTGATGAGAAAGAAGGATGGTATAAGGTGGTTGTGGAGGAAGATACCTTTGGATTTATTGGCTGGGTATATGGCCAGTACGTGAAAATCCCGACCGCTTTATCCCCGACGGCATCCCGTTTGTCGCAACTCCAAGAAAAACCAGGGGGGTTGCCTTCGACATCCACAACCCCGGCAGCTGCTCATACGGCGCCTTCGGCTGGAGCGCCAAACGCCCCCCCGGGAAAAGGGGTGGGATCGGGGGGCGCAGTCGAGAAGAGCGGATCTGCGGATGACAAGGTTTCTTCCGCTGCGGGACAGAACGAGGGCGCTCATGAGTCCGTAGTCAAAAGGGCTGAAAACGTTTCCCGCCATGCTCCTCAGGCAGAATCCGTAGAAAGGAAAAAGGCGGATCCCCCGGAACATGGAATGACGCTGGTAGAGGATCGGGTTGATTCTAATGAGATGGCGCTTCAGAAGACCTCGCAAGAAGGAGATGAAAAAGGCAGCATGTCAAGCCCGGCGCCGCCTTCACATGCTGCTCCCAACTCTCCTGTAATGCATTCCGAAAAAGCCGACACGATTGGCGGCATGTCTGAAACAAAGACACGTGGGACGGATGCTTCAAAGAAAGGCCAGGTGTGGAGAGCGGTGACAGGGGTTGTGGTGAAACTTGCGGTCGTGGCTTTTTCGTGTCTTGCCCTCCTATTTGCCTACAGAGCATGGCAGATTGCAAACGGGCGCAAGGAGGAGTAGCGGCCAGAGATCGGAGGCCTGTGGTCAGACGTCGGCATACCCCACATTCAACCATCAATCCAGTAACGAGCAACCAGCAACCAGAACTGAGGCTGCGTTTTCAGAATACCTTGGAAAAGCCTGTAAACTGGTCGGCATTTTTATCCATGGCAAGACCCCACTTGTCCTTGCCGCTGAATTTGAATTCGATGTGCGAGGGATCAATGGTGCCGTCGGCCGATGCGTTCTGTTTGATGGTGAAGTAGACGGTGGCTGACAGGGTGTCCGGATCATAACTGACATGGTCAGGAAAGGCGGGAATACTAACCTCTGTGTCTGGAATGGGAAGTCCAAAATTGTAGCTGGTCCCGGCCCCATCCATCCATGTCCTTTGGATCATCCAGTTCAGGGGGTCTTCCACAGAAGACCGGTCCATTTCCTTGCCAAAGACAAAGGTCATCTTAAAGGTCTTTTCGGCGTTGGCGTTTTCCAGGTAGGAATCGAGGTCGGAAAGCAGGGTTTTTCGTGAAAACTGATAGTCGAATGTACTATCGAACGCGGCGGCGAATTCGATTTTGGGCGGATCGACCTTGTACATATATTGTGAGAGCGTATTGGAAAGTTCAGGTTCTTCGTCTTTGAGAAACTCCACGATTTTTTCGGCCGCTTCCATGTCGCCCATATCCGCATAAGCATATCCCTTCTCTGCATAGGCGTCATAAAATTTGCGGTCCAATCGGATGGCCTTATCAAACATCTCAATGGCCTTTTCATACCGGCCCTGCTTGCTGTAGGCAAGACCCATTCCATAATATCCCCCGGGATCTTGGGGCATGAGCCTCTGGACCTTCCGGAATTCGGATTCAGCGTCGTCATAGCGCTCCAGAAAAAGATAGGCCTGTCCCAGGGAATAGATGTTTTTTGCATTGGGGTCCAACCTCACCGCCTCTGCGAATTCCTTTTCCGCCTCTTTATGTTTTTCTTGGGTAAAATAGAGATTGCCGAGCTTGAGATGGGGATCGGCCTGGTCGGGTTTCAATTGAATCCATCTTTGGTATGCCTCCACGGCCTTATCGGATTGGCCCAGCTTGAGATAGGACATGGCCAGGTAGTTGGAGGCGTCACCTGAAAGATTGGACTGGGGCGCCAGATTGACGGCCCGCTGAAACGCCTTTGCCGCTGCCTTGTAGTCCTCTTTTCTGTATAGATCCATGCCCACGCTGAGGGCATTGTTGGACAGGCTTTGTAGGGTTTGTTGCTGCTGGTAGGCCGTCACAAAGAGATTGTCGGTATTGATCATGTCTAACATAATTATTGTCGCAGCCTCTGTATCATTTGCACATCGATATTGCCGATAGGAACCTGCATCTCCACCTATTTTATCGGCAGGATCCTTCTATTTCTTTAGTATTAATTGGATCAATCGCCAAGATATGGCGGCTTGCGTTGAAAATGACATCCAGCCCATCACTCTGCAAAAAAGCAGAGTGTATACGGGAACATCTCAATTGTAAAGTGAGAGTAACCGTTCACAGCAGCAGCGCCCCCGCTGACCCTTGTGCAAAGCTTGCAGTGTGCCCGTGAGGGCATGGCCGGAGGACATCCGGAAAACGCCTCACAACATCCCCGCGAACAGGGAACAGGTGTCTGCAGGGCGGTGATTTGGAAGGGAATGCAGGGCCTTCCACGAAAAGATATGGTATAAATTGTGCATGTTTTTCCCCACGGCGTATGTTTTTGGTGGATACTCCCAACAAAGGCCTTGGTCGCAGATCCATCAGGGCCCTGCGGTTTGAGGAGCGGTTTGCTCTATGTTGAAGGTTTGAGGGAGGAAAGGGGTTGTCTCAGGGCTCGATCCTCCGACTTCTCAGCAAGTTGCAGATAAGTGCCAGAGAAAGAGGTCAAATGGGCGCTCAAAAACCGGGATTGTCCCAAATCAGCATCGGATACATCATAACCATCGGAGGTTATTAGGACAAACATGCAAGAACCCATTCAAAAGGAAACCATTGAAAGGCAGATCCGGGAACTCCCTCTGGTGGACGTGGCGGTCTTTGAAGTCATTTCCATGCTGGATGATCCTGATGCCAACTTTGAAAAGATCGCCGGCAATCTCTCTCCGGACGTTGCCACCCGGTTTCTTGAAATGGCCAATTCGGCCTATTATGGCAGGGAGGTCCGGTCCATTGGATTCGCCGTAAGGGTGTTGGGATTCGCCCAGATGAAAAAGATCCTCACCTCATCCATCCTGATGTCGCATTTCATTAAACATATTGATTTCGAAGGCTTCAATTTTGATAAGTTCCAACGGCAGGCCCAGTTTTGTGGGGCCGTGTCCAGGGTAATGGGAGAGATCCTGAGTTATGAAAGGCCAGAAGACCTCTTTACCGTGGCCATACTTCAAAATATCGGCAAACTGGTTCTGGCGATCCACTTCAAGGATGAATTTCGAAAGATTATTGCCTTGAAGGTTTCGGAAGGTCTCCCAACGCGAGACGCGGAGCGTCGGGTGCTGGGAACCACCCATGCCGAGATCGGGGCCCTTGTGCTGAAGCGGTTTCATATACCCGAGGATATCTGCAATGCCGTGATGCATCACGACACATATGAACGCACTGTTCCGGAAGGTCCCAGCTACCAGTTGGAATTCATCGCAAGGGAGGCGACCCGAATCGTTGGACAGTTCACGCTGCCGGAAGAGATGGAACCCCTCGATATCGTGGATCGGCTTAGGGGAACGGTTTCTGAAGGCCGGAAAAGATACCGCAAAATTGTCGAGGAGAGGATGCACGAAAAGGGGTATCGCGAGACCTTTGTGGAGTTGCTGACAGAGGCCTCCGATTTGGTCTACAGGGATTTGAAGGTGTTTTTAAAGGAGCGGACGGGCGGAGAGGCGCCGCTTGAAATCGGGAAATCTCAGAACGTTGAACCTTGAACCTCGGAACCGGCAGAATAGGACGCGCTTGTGGACAAGAGCAGAGTGGCCCAGATAACAACAAACCTCAAGGATTACAGAAAGTACGACGTGTATTATCATGACCCCGCCTCGGAGCGATTTGTCCTATACAAACCAAGAGAGGTTGATGTCGACGAGATTCGCGTCAAGATGGATATGGTGCCCAGACAGCTGTATGTTTCTTTGAACGACCAACTCGATTTTGTGTCTTCTCGACATCAGGAATACAATAGCCGGCTCAAGACGATCCTGAAAACCGAACCTCTTCGGTCAAAACAGCTCCTGACCCGGATCCTGGATTTGGCTGTCAGCGTGCCGGTGGGCGAAGTTGTCCCTCATATGAGGGATACGGTAGACATTGTCCTGAGAGAGTATATGGCAGATGAGGCTGTTGTGAAAAGGATGGTTGAAGTGACCCTAAAGGATACGTCGACATCCGTACACTCGGTCAATGTCATGCTCCACTGCCTGGCCTACTCGCGACAGGCCGGTTATGGGTATGACGACTTGAAATCCTTCGGTCTGATGGGCCTGTTCCACGACCTGGGAAAACTCGAAATTCCAAACAGCATCCTCAAGGCCCCTCGGCGGCTGACCCCAGAGGAGTTTGAACTCATTAAGACCCACCCCAATCATGGATACAATATCCTGGTGCAGACCAAGGTGGAGAGGCGGGTCAGGCTGGGCGCCTTGCAGCACCACGAAAGATGCGACGGTTCGGGTTACCCGAAACACCTGGCGGGGAAAGACCTGTTGCCTGAATCAAAAGCCCTGGCGATCATTGATGTGTATGAGGCCCTGACAAATTGGCGGCCCTACAAGGACCCGATCAGCACGTTGAACGCCCTGAGCATCATAAAGGAAGATGTGGTGAAGGGGAAGCTCGACAATGAGATGTTTCAGGATTTTTCAGTGGCTCTGGTGGGCACGAAATTCTGAATGAGCTGAAACCGGACCCGGCTGACCTGCCCCGCGTGCCGGCCAGAACCTTGAACCGGAACCTGTGAGCCCTTACGAAATTCGATCAATGCCCCTCCTGCGTTTCCCGCCTCACCCCACCCAACCCTTGTCAAAAATATGACATATTGTAAGAAGATGATTCCGTCGGGGATGTCGGAGAAAGGGATGCCTTTCGGGCCCCCGTTAATCGCTGCAGAAGGTGAAAGAGATGTGGAACATTTTTTGCATCGATAACATGGGCTAGATTTATTTTTTGAGATACCTAATCCACGTCTGCGTTCCGTCACCTTCAACCTTGGACCTTGAGATACGGGCATATGAAGATCGCTTCGCTTGTCAGATCAATATTTTTTTCAGGTAACGAAAGGTCGCTTCAAGACCAGGGGGAACTCAGGGTCGGAGACAGATTGGTCGGGAGGGTCCTTGAACTCAAGGGGAGCGGCAAGGTCTTCGTAGACTTCGGGCGCTTTCGGGCGATGGCTGATATTGGGTTTCCCGTCAGGCAGGGAGAGGTGATCCATGTCAAGGTAATGGGCAAAGGGGCGCCGCTCAGACTGGGACTATGCGCACCTGAAATGAAGGTTCCGGAAAAGGCAAGTAAAACAAATATCATGAGCGAATTTCCGTCTCGCCATCTGCTGAAGGAATTCCAATCTCAGACACGGCATCTTCTCCCGGATGCCGGTCCTGATCATAGAGGAAAGCCAGGGCCTCTGGAGCTCGCCAGCGCCGTCAGGAACCTCGTGTCGCATTTCGAGCCGATGGATATGGGGAAGGATGTCTCGCAGATTTCCGGTCAACTCAGGAAATTCATTGAGGATGCCGGAATATTTTATGAAAAAAAGCTTGAAAAGATGGTGGAAGCGTTCGTACAGGGAAAAAGTGAGCTTCCCGCTCGAGCACTCAGCGAAATTTCGGAAACAAGGAACATTGTCCATAAGGACTTGAAAGCCAACCTGTTGGTCCTGAAGGAGTTTCTCGACGCGAAAGATCCCGCGTTGAAGACTCTCGACATGAAAGACCCTGAAGGGCTGCGAAAAACGGTCGAAAAATTCCTGGAGGAGATCACTGCTCGACAGAATGATAGCGGAACCCGGTCGAGATCCGAACCGGTTCAGGTTTACACCTATCTGCTTCCCATGAAAGAACTGGAGACGGATGCAAGGGTAAAAGTCTATTATTCCAAGAAAAAAAGGTCAACATCCAAGGAAGGATTCAGGATTTCCCTTCTATTGGACATGGAGAAGATCGGTCAGATCAGGACCGACTTTATGTTGAACGGAAGGTCCCTGACCGTGGATTTCTCTGTGAGCGAATTCCCGATAAAGGAATATGTGGATGACCATATCGATGGGTTGAAGTCCGTGTTGGGGGATATTTTTGAAAACGTATCCGTCAACGTCGCCCTCTCGGAGAGGAAGATCTCTGAATTTGAATTCGAAGACCTGACTCCTCTCAGCACCGGTCTGATAGACCTGAAGGTTTGAATATGGATGATCCAAAGAAGGCCGTGGCCCTAAAATACAACCGGGAAAAGGACCGTGCCCCGAAGATTGTGGCAAAGGGTAGAAACGCCGTTGCCGAAAGAATCATTGAGGCGGCAAAAGACAGCAACGTGACTGTTTATCCTGACAAAGACCTGGCACAAGTCCTGGAGGCGCTCGATTTAAACTATGAAATACCTCCTGAGCTATATCGGGCGGTGGCGGAAGTCCTTGTATTTATCTTCAGCATTAACGGGAAACTTCGGTAACAGCCGATGGGTATTCGCAACTCCTACAGGATTTTGGAAGTCGGTTATGGCGCCTCGAAGGAAGAGGTCAAGCAGGGCTACAAGGATCTGGTCCGGGTCTGGCACCCTGATCGATTCACCGAAGACCCCAGACTGAGAAAAAAAGCAGAGGAGAAATTAAAGGAGATCAACAGGGCGTACGGGGATCTGATGAACTCCTTCTCCCATAAGACGCCAACGATGCCTGATGCAGGCCTTCATTTGTGTTCCCCGTGGTGGCACAGATACTCCCTGGAAATGGGGGAGGTTGCCGTGCGGATCAGCAGACATATGTACGCGCGCGTATGTTGCGGGCTGAACCGGATTGAGTTAGGGCGGATATACCAGGGCTTGTTCAATCCTCGAAACGGGGTCGGGGTCGTGGACAACGGCACGGATTCGGTAAGCAATTCTCCTGATAATAGAACAAAGCATGTCGCGACTGACACGCTGCAAAAAGGAATGGAGTTCTCTTCGGTTTTCGATGAAGTCGCAAAGGAAAGGCGAGCACAGTCAAAAGGGGAGGGACCGACATCCAGGCGATAGTCCCCCCTTCTTCCAGACCGACGGCCCGTTCGGAAAGGTCCTCCATCCCTGACGCCAGGCAGCCGTGAGAAGGGCCAGATGCCCTGTGTCAGCGACGCAGTTTCCAGTGAAAAAGCACAATATGATGTTTTTCCCTTGACAAAAGCGCAATATATGGACTACCAATTTACTGACCTTATTTATCTGTTCGTTCAACCTGAGGGCTTTCTCTCGCCAAATATGGACACGTTGGAAATCAGAAAGGCACGGCACATGCAGCGGGTGGTCTTAATTCTCGGGCATGACAATTGCGGATAATTCTTCCCCGATTTTTTACTGCCAAGGAGCAGCCCTTTCAAGGTAGTACTGCATGAGTCATTTGGCAACATTGTATAACCATCTGAAATTGAAGAACATAATAGTGCTGGACAAATCCACTTCCAAAGTATACAGTACAAATGAAAAACTGTATAC
>Ga0209164_1005590_pt1 | contig 10630 bp, 7 predicted proteins | sample MTBNYHSulfiMetaG_FD_187458 | JGI IMG/M metagenome (GOLD analysis project Ga0209164, IMG submission 187458) | Enrichment culture microbial communities from rom New York Harbor, USA that are MTBE-degrading - MTBE-NYH (New York Harbor Sulfidogenic)... | ecosystem: Environmental > Aquatic > Marine >... | reverse complement strand
CCGGGTTCGCCGCCGCGTCACCCGAGCCCGCCATGCCGTAGGGGATGTACTCCACCACGTCGCTGCCGACGACGTTGAGGTGAGAGGTGAAGAGCCTCACCGCCTCCAGCAGCTCCCACCAGTCGACGCCGACCCCCTTGGGGGTCGACGTGCGGGTCCCGATCTCCCGCTCCGAGAGGACGTCCATGTCGATGCTGAGGTAGCAGGGGGTGGTCGGGCCGATCTCGCCCAGGACCTCGCGGAACCGATCGCGGTCGGCGAGCATCCGCTTGAAGGCGCTGACCGAGTAGAGGTGGAGCCGGTCGGAGATCCGCGGGTCCGACATGGCCCGCTGCACGTTCTTGACCCGGTCGTCGTAGTAGGTCCGCAGGCCGAACGAGTAGACGGACGGGAGGTCGGAGTACATGACCAGGTTGCCGATGACCGCGGAGTGGGAGTAGACGAGGTGAGAGATGTAGAAGAGGTCGTGGTGGGCGTCGAGGTGGATCAGGCACAGGTCCGGGTAGTGTCGGAGCAGAGCGTGGACGACCGGAAACGTCACCGCGTGGTCGCCGCCGGAGAACAGCGGCCGGATGCCGTTCGGGACGATCACGTCGTCGACGACCTTCCGGGTCGCCTCGAACAGATCGCCCACTGTTCTCGACCCGGTGCCGACGTCGCCGTAGTCCTTGAGCATGATGCCCTTGCCCAGGACGGAGGGCAGGCCCCCCTCGAGCCCGACGTCGGTGACGGCCCCCCGCTGGTGGACGTCGAACCAGAAGTCCTGGGCGCGGGTGAGCACCCGCAGCCCATCCGGCGCCCCCACCGTGCCCACAGAGTCGGCCATGGACGCGAACGGCAGCCCGAAGAACCCGACGTCCACCTCGGCGTCGTCGACCTGCGAGGGCACGTTGAACAGGGACGGCCGGTTGAAGAAGTGCTTGGCCTCCAGCAGGTCGAAGCTCTGCCGCAGATCGCGGTACGACTCCGCCAGGGACGGCGTCTCCCCGCTCGGCGACGGGGATGCCGCGGCATCCTCGAGGTCGTCCGAGGTGACCGGGGGTCGGTACGGCTCGAGGTAGCCGGCGCGGCCCAGGACATCGAGGGCGGCGCGGTCTTGAGGGTCCTCGAACGCCTCCGCCATCTGCTCCAGGGTCCACGGCGCGCCGGAGGGGTTGAGCTGCCTCAGCCGGCGCACGACGTCGTGGGCCCGGCGGGGGACCTTCTGGGTGGGGACGCAGACCACCGGCGCGGTCTTGGCCGCCCGGTCGAAGAGGTAGCAGCTCTCCCCGAGCCTGGCGGCGTCGACGGTCGGCAGGAGCCGGTACTGAGCGGACATGGCGCCTCCTGTGGGCCGAGGGCACCCCCTGCAGTGACTCGATCGTTCCGACAGGGTAGCAACTCGGCGACGCCGAGTGGAATTCCGGACACGGCACTCCTCGCGGGCGGCTGTAGTGGCGCTGGCGCCTCACCCGTTTCAAGGTCGTTTCGGGGAAATGGTGGCGCGGGCGTCCCGCCCGCGTCGATGGCGCTGCGGACATCGTCCCCGGGAGGACCCGGTCCCCCACCCGCGCGGCCGGGACGGCCACGCCACCACGGATTCTGCGGGGAGGGTGGCGCGGGCGGTGAGCCCGTGTTCTGGGTCCCTACGGCCACACCTCCGACCACGCCGCGGTGCCCCCCGACTCGAAACCGTCCGCGAACAGCCCGCCGACGCAGGTGGTGTCGAGGACCACCAGGCCGAGCTCCTCGTCGGCGACCAGCAGGTAGCGGCCGCGGGAGGCCAGGCCGCCGGGGGCGGGCAACGACACCTCCGCGATGCCGGCCGGGTCCCACGGGGCGTGGAGGTCGATCGCGCGCACCAGTTGGTCGTCCGGCTCGGACAGGAGCAGGACCTGGCCGTGGTGGCTCATGGCAACGGAGGCGACCCAACCGCTCACGCCGCCGCCGGTCAGGTGGGGGGCGGTGGGTTCGGTGAGGTCGTACAGCGCGACCGCGGGCTCGCCGAACCTGTTGCCGCCCGCAACCACCAGAGTCCGGTCCTCGACGAGCATGGTCCCGGGAATGTCCGGCTCCATCTGGTAGAGGGGGGTCGAGGTCGGATGAGACGGATCGGTGATGTCCTCAACAGTGTGCCAGCCCAGGTACCACGGCGGGGGCGGAGACGTCATCGCCAAGCCCCCGCGGAAGACGTAACCGGGAATGGCCGCGATAGCGTCGGTCTGGTAGTAGGTGTACCACCCCCACAAGCTCGGTATGAGGCCGACCTCGACCGGGGCCCACGGAGTTGTGACGTCGATCAGGTGGATGTCGCCTGAGCCATCCATGACCTGGAGCATGTCACCAGAGCGCGTCATGAGCTCGCCGTAGTCTGGGAGCTCATGGGTAGCGACGACGGTTGGGTGAGCGGGTTCCGAGAGGTCGAGAACCTGCAGCTCGTAGTGGGAGGGTGGGCCATACCGGGCCGTGGAGAGGAACAGCCACGATCCGGACAGGGCAGCAGGCCAGCCGTAGAACCGGTGCAGAACCGAGAGCTCTCGAGGCCGGTTCGGTTGAGACAGGTCCACGACGCTCGCGTGAGGACCCCACACTTTGCCAATAACCGCGAGCTGGCCGTTGGCTTCGACGCGGTCGAAGACCCCGGTGGGCAGGCGGCCCGACTCGACGGGCACCGTCGGCGCGGAGAGGTCGACCAGGGTAACGCCGTATCCCCCCTCGCCGAGCGTTGCGCACTCACCCCGCAGCACCACCTGCGATTCCTGGGTTACACCCGGGAGCGACAGCGACCCGATCTGCACCGGTGCCGTAGGTGCCGACACGTCGACGACCCGCAGGCCCGCCGAGCTGGAGTAGGAGTAGCGGGCCGCGATCACGGCCAGGTCGCCGTCGACGTCGAGGTCTTCGGCGCCCAGAGTGGCGAGCTCGCCGACCACGAGCGGGAGGCCGGTCTGGGGTACCTCCACCACCCGCAGGCCCGCGTCGCCGCAGGCGACGAAGGCCGTGTCGCCCTCCATCGCGACCGCCCGCGCCTCCATTGGCAGGACCGACCGTACGGTCATCTGGGTTGGGTCCGTGATGCTGACCACGACGAGACCGCCCGGCCCGTCGGCGACGACCGCGAGGATGCCGGCGACGTCCACGTCCCGGGCATCTCCGGGAGTGTCGAGGCACCCGAGCAGGGGTGGGTCTGCGGTTGGCGAGACCGCGCACAGGCCCGCACTGCCGGACGCGACGAACAGCAGGTCGCCCACCACCTTCACCCCCTGGGCCTCGCCCGGGGTGCCGACGGTCTGGACGATGCTCGGGTCGGTGGTGTCGCTGACATCGACCACGCGGAGCCCGTCCTCGCCCAGGGTCACGTACGCCCGGCCGGCGGCAACGGCGATGCCGCGCACCGTCCCCGGCATGGCCAGCCGAGCGGCAGTGCGAAGGTCGCTGGGGTCGCTCTCGTCCACCACCAGCAGGCCGCGGCCGATGCCGAGGTAGGCGTAGGAACCCTCTACCGCGACCACGTCGGGCTCGCCGTAGGGCAGGATCGCCACGATCTCCGGGCACTCCTGCGCCACGGCCGCCGCGGCGGCCAGGCTCAGGCCGCACGCCGCCACGACAATCAGCCACCGCGCCACGGGCACCTCCGGGGTGGTTCCCACACCAACGTACACCCGGGCAGTGGGTTGCGCAACCGCGGGGCACAGCGGCGTGACCATGGTCACAGCCCGCTCGGCCGCGCAGGGGCTGTCCCCGAAAGCATCGGGATTGACGATGCATTGGCGGCGGCCGATCCTGTGAGGCATGGACGCCGAGGCCGCCGCCCGCGAGGTCGCCGAGCTCTACCAGGAGTGCTACCTCAGGCTCTACCAGCGCCTCGACCCGCGGGGCTGGCGGGCGAGCCAGGAGACCCTGATGGTGCTGCAGCACCTGGCCGCGGCTGGGCCGCTGACCGTCACCGAGGCGGCGCGGCACCTCGATCGCTCGCAGGCGGCGGTCAGCGAGCTCGTGGCGCGTCTGGTCCGCCGCGGGTTCCTCGCGCGGATGGCGGACGAGCGGGACCGCCGTCGCCACCTGGTCTGGCTCACCGCGGCCGGCCAGGAGCTCCTTCGCACCACCTTCCAGGTGCTGTCCCCAGAGCTTCTTGCCGCCGCCTTGGCCCGCATGGACAACGCGGACCGGGAGCGGCTGCTCCGTGGTCTGTGCGCGCTGCGGGAGGCGGCCGACCTCACCGCGCGGGAAAGGAGAGAGGAATGGAAAGCGGAATGACCCCGTGCCAGAGCTGCGGCATGCCGGTGGAGGCCGGCCCCTACTGCCAGTACTGCGTCGACGAGCATGGCAACCTGCAGGCCTTCGAGGAGCGGCTCGCGCGGATGGCGCAGTGGATGCGCCGCTCGACCCCCGGCCTGTCCCAGGCCGAGGCCGAGACCCGTGCCCTCGACTCCATGGCCACCATGCCGGCCTGGCGGGGCCACCCCGGCCTCGTCGCCCGCCGCACGACCTGACCGCCGGCAGCCGTCGAGAGGGGGAATGAACCCGGCGCAGGCTCCGCCCGCAACCCGACGGCCCGACCCGGCGGGGCGCTCGAGCCGGGAATGAACGCAAAGGCGCAAAGGCCCAGCGCGGGCTTCGCCCGCAACCCAACGACCTCGACCCCGTCAGCGCTCGAGAGGGAGGTAACGCAAAGGCGCTAAGGCGCAAAGGCGCAAGGTTAAGCACCCACACAACATGTCATCCCGAGGAGCGAAGCAGAGCCTGTCCCGAGCGCATGCGAGGGAAGGGATCTGCCTCAGCGAAGGCGCTCCCTCCGCTGGGGCAGATCCCTCCGCTCCCCCTCGCTGGCGCTCGGGGTCGCGTTCGGGATGACAAGCGAACTGAGGCGCGCATTCCACTGCGAACGTGCGAGTTGTGCGGGTTCTGCGGTGAGAGTCTGGCCGCAATACACCGAGTTCTGAACCAAGAGCAGCGCAAAGTCGCATCCGGGCACGACGTCCGCCCATCCGCGTCCAGCGCATCCGGCGCGTCCCCCACCTCCCGTTATTGCGAGGAGCGAAGCGAAGAAGCAATCCCCCGAGCGAAGGAACACAGTCGAAGACCCTCCGCCGCGCTCGCGCGCGGCTTCGGGATGACAGGTCGTCGGCGACCCTGGTGGCGCGGGCGTCCCGCCCGCGTCAAGGCCGCTGCGGGAAGATGGTGGCGCGGGCGGTGAGCCCGCGTTCCGGGTCCTTACGGCCACACCTCGGACCACAAGCCGGTGCCCCCCGACTCGAAGCCGTCCGCGAACAGCCCGCCGACGCAGGTGGTGTCGAGGACCACCAGGCCGAGCGTCTGGTCGGCGACGAGGAGGAATCGGCCGAGGGTGGCGAGGTCACGGGGGTCCGGGAGCTCGACAGCCGAGTAGGGCGAGGTGTACCACCACCGGGCGTCGAAGGCCTCGACGCGGGCAGGACCTGTCAGGTAGAACGACAGGAAGGCGAGCTGGCCGTGATACGTCGCACCGGCACACCAGCCGCCAGAATGACCGGTGCTGAGTACCTGCTGGGGGTCGGATGGGTCGGTCAGCTCGTAGAGTTCCAACACGGTCCACCACCACCCGATGGTGCCGCTGAGGCCCGCAACCAGCAGTTTGCCTTCGTCGACGCTCAGCACGTCCGCAGAACTCGTGGAGAAGGTCCTCACGCGCTGTGGGTCGATGGGAAGGGTCACGTCGACCACGTCGAGGTAGCCTCCCCAGCCCTGCCCAAAGGAAGGGGTGAATGGGTACGCGTAGCTGCCGGTAGCGGCCACCGCGGCGTAGTCGCCCGCCAGGAATCCCACGGTCTCCGGTGCGGCCGGTGTCGACACGTCCACCACGCGGAGGCCCTCCTGATCCACGAGGTGCAGCAGCGGGCCGGCGATCGCCAGGTCGGAGGGCGGGCCCGGGAGCGGCATTGAGCCCACCTCGACCGGCAGGGACGGGTCGGTCAGGTCGAACACCCGGAGCAGCGACCCCTGGGCGCTGTACAGCAGTCGGTCAGCGAACCCTATCGCGATAGCCGGGGAATCGAGCAGGACCTGCCCTACCACTCGCGGGTCGAGCGGCTCGGTGAGGTCGACAACGCTGATCCCGGCGGCCCTGGGAACGACGGCAAGCGTGCCCTCGACCACAACGTCTGTCGCACCGGCGTCCGGGTAGCCCAGGGAAAGCGTGGCCACGATCTCCGGGCACTCCTGCGCTACGGCCGCCGTAGCGGCCAGGATCAGGCCGAACGCCGTCAGGACAACCAGCCACCGCGCTATGAAGCACCTCCGACAGGTGTGGGGCAGTTCCACCTCCAACGTACACCCTGCCAGCGGCTTGCGCAACCGCAAGGCACGACGGCGTGAGCATGGTCACTGGTTGCGGTGCCGCCGGCCTGCAAGCTTGACATGCGATTCTGATGAAACTGTCGTCTGACCATCGCGACGATGATCCAGATCCGCAATGTCCCCGAGGACGTTCACCGCCGGACCAAGGCGCGAGCCGCGCTGGAGGGCCTGACCTTGTCGGAGCTGGCGCTGCGCGAGCTCAAACGAGCACTCGAGCGCCCGCGCCGGGAGGAGGTGCTGTCCCGGATCGCGGCGCTGCCACCGGTCCAGCTGGACCCGAGCCCCGTCGACGCGGTCCGCGAGGAGCGCGCCGCGCGGTGATCGTGCTCGACGCGTCGGCGGTGGTCGAGTTGGTCCTCGGCACGGAGGCCGGCCGCGAGGTCGCCCGACGGATAGCCGATCCGGAGCTCTCGCTGCACGCGCCGCACCTGCTCGACGTCGAGGTGGCGCAGGTCGTGCGCCGCTATGTGCTCGGCGGGCAGGTCTCGGAGGAGCGGGGCAGGCTGGCGCTCGAGGTGCTGGCCGAGCTCGACGTGGATCGACACGGTCATGAGCCCCTGCTCCGACGCGTCTGGGCCCTCCGCGCGAACCTGGACGCCTACGACGCCGCGTACGTGGCGCTGGCGGAGGCCCTCGACTCCCCCCTGCTGACGCGGGATGGAAGGCTCGCGACCGCCCCCGGGCACACCGCGCGGGTCGAGGTCATCTAACTCCGCCCTGGCGGCGAAGAGGGCGCGTTCCCCGCGTTCCCGTCCGGACCGTCTGTCGCCACCCCGTTGCCCGCGCCGGTCCCCCGAGCCGGGAACCCGCAGCCGGCTCCCCGCCGCCCGTCCCCCGGATGACAGGCCGCGGGCCGTAGGTGGCGGGATTCGGGCGGCGGGAGACCGGATCCGGGTCGTCGCGCTCACCCGCGGCTTCGGGATGGCAGGGTTCCCCGGGGCGGACGGATGGGCTGAAAGCTGACCGCTGACAGCTGGACCTCCCCCCCCGTTACCTCGAGTTTACCCACGGCGCCACTCCGGCGCCCTAACTTCGGGGTAGCGGAGGTGGACATGGGCTGGCGACAGGGTCTGGCGTTCATCGGGATGACAGTGGCGGCGGGTGGGGTCGGCGCGCAGCACGGCGGGGAGATCCCCCCGTGGGCGCGCAACGTGGTGGTGCCGCAGGCGCGGGTGATGACCGCGGCCGACTCCGGGCACTGGCGGGCGGAGCCGGTGCGGATGACCGGGGTGCGGGCCGGGGTGGTGGTCGTGGAGCGGGTGGCCACGGTCACCCTCGACATCGCGCTGGCCAACCCCTCGCCCCAGCGGCAGGAGGCGGAGCTGCTGGTGCCGGTGCCGGCGGGCGCGGCCGTCCGCGGGTTTGCCTTCGAGGGGCCGGCGGCGGAGCCCACCGCGCGCCTGCTGCCCCACGGCGAGGCGCGGGCCACCTACGACGCCACGGTGGCCGCGCTCCGCGACCCGGCGCTGCTGGAGTTCCTGGGGCACGACCTGGTCCGCTCCAGCGTCTTCCCGGTGGAGGGGCACGGCACTCAGAAGGTGCGGCTCACCTACGAGCACCTGCTCCCCGCGGATGGGGACCGGGTGGACTTCCTGCTGCCCCGCAGCGAGAGCCTGACCGACGCCGCGGCGCCGTGGAGCGTGGCGCTGAGGCTGCGCAGCGCGCGGGCGATCGCGACGGTCTACTCGCCGAGCCACGAGGTGAAGGTGGAGCACGTCGGCCCTCACGAGGTGGCCGTGCGGCCGGCGGGCTCCGGCCCGATGCAGCCGGGGGCGTTCCGCCTCTCCTGGGTGGTGGAGGGGTCCCCGTTCCCCGCAACGGTGCTGGCCTACCCGGACCCGAAGGCGGGGGGCGGGTACCTGCTGCTGCTGGCCGGCCTGCCCGAGAGCCCGGACGGGCGGCCCGCGGCGATCCCGCGGGAGCTGACCCTGGTCGTCGACCGCTCCGGGAGCATGCGGGACGGACGGCTCGACCAGGTGCGCGCCGCGGCGCTGCGCATGCTCCTGCGTCTCGGCCCGGAGGAGTCCTTCAACCTGATCGCCTACGACCAGGCCGTGGAGGCGTTCTCCCCCACGGCGGTGCCGGTGAGCCGGACCACCGTCGACCAGGCCCGGGAGTGGCTCGACGCCCTCGAGCCGCGGGGCGGCACCAACATCCACGACGCCCTGCTGGAGGCGCTGCGGCAGCCGCCGACCCGGGGCGCGCTGCCGGTGGTGGTGCTGCTCACCGACGGGCTGCCGACGGTGGGGGAGACCGGCGAGGCCGCCATCCGCGACCTGGTCACGACCAGCAACCCGGCCGGCCGGCGGGTCTTCACCCTCGGCGTCGGGGTTGAGGTGAACACCCCGCTGCTTCAGGGGATCGCCGACTCGAGCCGGGCGTTCGCCACCTTCGTGCTGCCGGGGGAGGACCTGGGGGACAAGCTCGACCGGGTCCTCCGCAGCCTCGAGGGTCCGCGGCTCGCGGACCTCGAGGTGGAGGCGGTGGACGGGATGGGCCGGGCGGCGCCGGGCCGGTTGCGGGACCTCGAGCCGACTCCCCTTCCCGACCTTTACGACGGCGACCAGCTGGTGCTGCTCGGCCGCTACCGGGGCTCCGAGCCGTTCGCGCTGCGGGTGTCCGGGTCATCAGGCGGGGAGCGGCGGACCTTCCGGGTCGAGGTTCCCCTCGACCGCGCCAGCACCGTCAACGCGTTCGTTTCGCGGCTGTGGGCGAGCCGGCGGATCGCCGCCCTGGTGGCTGCCATCCGCGCGGCCGGCGGGTATGTCGAGCTCTCCGGCGTGCGCGGGGTCGCGCCGCCGCCGTCGCACCTCGCGGAGCTCGCCGAGGAGATCGTGCGCCTGTCCACCGAGTTCGGGGTGCTCACCGAGTACACCGCGTTCCTGGCCGAGGAGGGGACCGACCTGAGCCGCAAGGACCACGTGCTGGCCCAGGCCCAGGGGGAGCTCGTGAAACGGGCGGTCCAGACCCGCTCCGGGCTGGCGTCGGTCAACCAGGAGCTCAACCTCGACGCCCAGCGGCGGCAGAAGGTGGTCAACAAGGGCAACGCCTACCTGGACGCCGGGCTCGAGCGGAAAAGCGTGAACGCGGTGCGGCAGGTGGCGGACCTGGCCTTCTTCGAGCGCGGCGGCCGCTTCGTCGACAGCCGGCTCCTCCAGGGTGCGAACGCCCCGCCACCGCACCGGGTGGTGGAGGTGGGGAGCGCGGCGCACCTGCAGATCGCCGCCCAGCTCGAGGCCGAGGGGCGGCAGGCGCTGCTGGCGCTGCCCGGCGACGTGCTGACCCTGGTGGGGGGCGATCCGGTGCTCGTCACCCGGGGCGGGAACTGAACCCGAGAAACGAACTCTCAAGGGAACGGAGGACGACGACCATGAAGACCACGACGACGACCCGAACCGTGATGCTCACTCTGGTCCTGATGGCGACGGTGGGAAGCGGCGTACCGGCCGAGGCGGTCGAGCAGCCGCGCATCCAGATGGCGATCCTGCTCGACACCTCGAACAGCATGGACGGGCTCATCGACCAGGCCCGCTCGGAGCTGTGGACCATCGTCAACGAGATGCTGCGGGCGACCCGGGATGGCCAGCGACCCCAGCTCGAGGTGGCCCTGTTCGAGTACGGCAACGACCGCCTGCCGGCCCGGGAAGGGCACCTGCGGCTGGTGGTCCCCCTCACAGGGGACCTCGACCGGGTGTCCGAGGAGCTCTTCCGGCTCACCACCAACGGCGGCTCCGAGTACTGCGGCCAGGTGATCCAGTCCGCGGTGGCGAGCCTGGACTGGAGCCCAGACGCCCGCGACCTCAAGCTGGTGTTCATCGCCGGCAACGAGGAGTTCACTCAAGGGGAGGTGGACTACAAGCTCGCGGTTCGGGACGCCATCGGCCGCGGCATCCAGGTCAACACCATCCACTGTGGCTCCCACGAGGAGGGGGTCAGGGGAATGTGGCAGGACGGCGCCCGCCGCGGCGACGGCAGCTACCTGACCATCGACCAGAACCGCCGGGTGGAGCACGTGGCGGCCCCCCAGGACGACGAGCTCGCCCGCCTCTCCCAGGAGCTCAACACCACCTACGTGGCGTACGGCGCCAAGGGGCAGGAGGCCATGGAGCGGCAGGCGGCGCAGGACGCGAACGCCGTCGCCTCGGCCCCGGCGAGCGTCAGCAAGCGGGCGCAGGTCAAGGCCTCGGCGGCCTACCGGAACGAGGCCTGGGACCTGGTGGACGCCGTCAAGGACGAGTCGTTCAAGCTCGACGCGGTGCCGGAGGAGGAGCTGCCGGAGGCGATGCAGTCGATGAGCGAGGCCGAGCGGGAGGCC
>Ga0209164_1005589_pt1 | contig 10632 bp, 7 predicted proteins | sample MTBNYHSulfiMetaG_FD_187458 | JGI IMG/M metagenome (GOLD analysis project Ga0209164, IMG submission 187458) | Enrichment culture microbial communities from rom New York Harbor, USA that are MTBE-degrading - MTBE-NYH (New York Harbor Sulfidogenic)... | ecosystem: Environmental > Aquatic > Marine >... | reverse complement strand
CCTCCTCGGTGCGCACCACGTGGGCATCCCACAACTTGTCGTACAGGGTCTTGCCGGCCATTCCTATCACTCTCCGTTTACCGGGTTACTACAGGCTTACAGGGTAACGCCCCAGAACCTATTACACAAATTCATATTTTTCATATATTCTATTCCCAAAGCGAATACTTGAGTCTCACATGGATATCACCGCACTGCGCGCCTTCATCGCTGTCGCCGACAATGCCTCCTTCTCCCTGGCGGCGGAGCAGCTCTTCATCACCCAGCCGGCGGTGAGCAAACGCATCGCCGCGCTGGAACAGGAGCTCGGCACCCCCCTTTTTGACCGCGTCGGCCGGCAGATCGTGCTCACCGAGGCGGGGCGCGCTCTGGAGCCCCACGCCCGCTTGATCCTCGAGGAGGTGGAGGATACCCGCCGGGCGCTCAGCAACCTCACAGGCCGCATCGCCGGGCGCCTCAGCCTCGCCACCAGCCACCACATCGGACTGCACCGCCTGCCGCCGCTGCTGCGGGAACTGCGCCGCCGCTACCCTGAACTGCACCTGGACATTCGCTTTGTCGACTCCGAGACCGCCTGCCGTGCGGTAGAGCACGGCGAGCTGGAGCTGGCCATCGTCACCCTGCCGCTGCGCCCCTCCGCGCAGTTGCAGACCACCGCCCTGTGGGACGACCCGCTCAGCGTGGTCTGCGCCCCTGACCACCCCCTGGCCGGCTACAAGCAGGCGGGACTCGCCACCCTGGCGCAGCACGCGGCGATCCTGCCCGGCCCGGAGACCTTCACCCGGCAGATCGTCGAATCGGCATTCAAACCGCTGGGCATCCGACTGCAGGTGGAACTCTCCACCAATTACCTTGAAACCATCAAGATGCTCACCGCGGTGGGCCTCGGCTGGAGCGTACTGCCCGAGACCATGCTCGACAGCGAACTGCACCGCCTGCAGACCCCCCTGCGCCTGACCCGCCAGCTCGGGCTGGTGCAGCATCTGGCCCGCACCCCCTCCAATGCGGCGCAGGCGATGATCAAAATGCTTCAGGCGTGAGGGAATACAGTTAAAAGTTCAAGGTTCAAAGTTCAAGGAGGCGCATTGCCGCCCCTTCGCGTCCTGAAACCCGATCCGCGCCCATGCCCGGAACCTCTTCCTTGAACCTTGAACCTTGAACCACTTGCCACTTGCCACTTGCTGCTTGAAACTTGACCCCATGTCACAACCAAGCACCCTCGGTCGCTGGTACGCCGATCCCATGAGCACGGAAGCGGCGCAGCAGCTCACTGTTACCGCAACCCGGCGCATGGAACGACGCCTGCGCCATGGCGGCGGAACGCTTTGCTGCCGCCTGCAATTGTTGCGGGCAAAATTCTGGCAGGGAATCGATATCAGCGGTGACATCCAGGGGCTGCAGCCCATTGCAGCGAGGAGCGCTCACGGCAAGGCCCTGCTCGATCTGCTGTACGGACAACTGCTGCTCAGCCGGCGACTGGCTGGTGGACTACAGCACCTGGACAGGGGCTTCGACATCGCGCGCACCCTGTTCACCGCCAGCGACTATTTCACGGTGATGAACCGCCATCGCCTGTTACGCCAACTCCCCCTCTCCGAGACACCTTCTCATGCCGAGTCCCTGGAGACGCTGCTAATCTCGGCAAGGGTTATCGAAAGGATGAAAAGGGCCGACATCCGGCGTGGCAGCTACAGCCACGACCCGAAGGATACCTATGGCTAGTGCCCCCATGCAGGATATAGTGTCATCCCCAGGCCCGGGTCCCCTGAAGCCGGTACCTGGACATCATCCCGGTAACCCGCCCTGCATTCTGTTTGACATTTCTCAAAAAAATCAAAGCTAAAACGTCAATAGTGTGATCTCAAGCAATCTCCCGTCAACCAAATCCGTTTATCCTGACGAGGGAACAAATAACTGGATATTTATTTCAGGAATCATAAAATTGTTACCACTACAAGCATGTAAAAATAGAGACATATTCAGTAGTTAGTGAGGATAGGCCATGATATCTGCAAGCAGCATGACACGTCTCGGGATAAAGAGACCTGGCGGCAGGAAACCGCAGTTAGTCCACTGGCAGGGAAATGGCCTGAAACAGGATACTGAAAAACTACGCTACGTTCTCATATTGGATGATCAGTCAACCGGCAGAAAAATCCTCGAGGAGATCATCCATACCATCGATAAAGACCTGCGCGTTGCCAGCTTTGCTGATCCCCACAAGGCGCTGGAACAGGTGCGTCTGCAGTCACCCGATCTGATTCTTACCGATTATCGCATGCCACAGATGAACGGCGTTGAATTCATCAAACGGGTCAGAAAAACCGCGGGTTGCAGGGATGTTCCCATCGTCATGATTACCGTGGTCGGTGAGCGTAGCGTCCTGTACGATGCCTTGAACGCCGGAGCGACCGATTTCCTGACGCGTCCGTTCGACCAGTACGAGTGCAGGAGTCGTTGCCGGAATCTTCTCACCCTGCGGCAGCAGCAAAGCATCATCCAGGACCGCGCCAAATGGCTCGAAGACCAGGTAAAAATTGCTACTCATCAGGTGCTCCTCAGGGAACGCGAAACGCTGTTGCGCCTGGCGAAAGCTGGCGAATATCGCGATGAAGACACCGGCAACCATGTTCTTCGCATGGCCCGGTATTCACGGGCTATAGCCGAGTATCTGGGGTTATCGAAGTCGGATTGTGATGAGATCGAGTATGCATCGCCGATGCATGATATTGGAAAAATAGGGATACCTGATTACATCCTCCTGAAACCGGGACATTTGTCTACCAGCGAATGGGAATTAATGAAGCAGCATACCGTTATCGGTCACGAAATCCTGGCAGAGAGTGAATCGCGCTTTATTCAAACAGGGTCAGTCATCGCCTTGAGCCACCATGAAAAGTATGACGGCACCGGCTATCCCTATGGAATCAGTGGCGAAGAGATTCCACTGCCTGCCCGCATTGTTGCCGTTGCCGACGTTTATGATGCGTTGCGCTCGACCCGCCCCTACAAGCCCTCATGGCCGCGTGAAGATGCTATAAGGTATATCAACGAGCAGTCAGGCAAGCATTTCGATCCTGCCTGTGTCGAGGCATTTGTAAAGCAGCTGGAGTCCATACACGAGATTGAGTCTGGACTGGAGTAAGTCCTCTCCCGCAGAGTCAAATCCAGCACGCCACACAACGCTCAGGCAAGAACATATTACGGACACATGAATGCGGTTAATCGACCATAGCTTGACATCTGTTGCGTACTGGGGAAAGAAGCGACTTTCGAAGCGTGAAGACAGCGAGCATGAGCAAGCGCTCGTCCGCCTGGTTATCGGCTCTATTATTTTTCTCTACTTCATGTCACCCATGCCGCTTCTATGGGATGACCAGGCCGAGCACCTGTTCATTCCAAGGGTAATAAGCACAGCCTTTTTATTGATTGCCGCCATCATTTTCTCGGCAATCCTCATATTCCCGAAGCGCTCTCCGGCAAGACGTCTCTTCGGCATGGTTGTTGATTTGAGCACACTCTCCCTCGTGCTTGCGTTAACAGGAAAGTATGGAACACCGCTGTTTGCCATATACCTCTGGGTCATCGTTGGCAATGGTTTTCGCTTTGGTGAAAAGTATTTCGATATTTCTGCGTTGCTTACTATAGGAGGATTCAGCGCAGTATTATTACTCAGTAGTTACTGGCAACAGCACTCTGAGATAGGAGTCAGCCTGCTCCTGCTCCTGATTGTGTTGCCTTTGTACATCAAGGTCCTTTTGCGAAAACTGTTCGAAGCGACCCAGAAAGCAAACCAGGCAAACGAGGCAAAATCGCGGTTCCTGGCCAACATGAGCCACGAGCTCAGAACACCGTTGAATGGTGTGATAGGCATGAGCGAACTTCTTCAGGACACCAGACTCGATGAAGAACAGCGCGACCTGGTTCGGACGGTCCATTTATCGGCAAGGACACTCCTTGGCCTAATCAACAATGTCCTCGATCTGTCTAAAATCGAGTCGGGCAAGGTAAACATCGAATCATCCGGTTTTGATTTGCACTCATTGGTGAATGGCACAGTCAAAATCCTGGAGATTCAGGGGCAACGCAAAGGGATTGGTGTGTCCAGCCACATCGACCCGAATGTCCCATTCCTGCTCGAGGGTGACGCACACCACCTGAAGCAGGTTCTGGTCAATCTCGCCGGGAATGCCATCAAATTTACTGAACAGGGTTCAGTTACGATCAGGGTCCAGGTTGCAGGCGGTACCAGTTATCGTCCTCGCATCCGCTTTGAGGTGGAAGACACCGGAATAGGTATCGCAAATGACAAGCTGGAATATATCTTCAAGGAGTTCAACCAGGCCGACCATTCGGTAACAAGACAGTACGGTGGAACGGGTCTCGGCACGACAATCGCCAAGCAACTCGTTGAATTGATGGGGGGGTCGATCGGCGCAAGCAGTCTTCCAGGTGAAGGTTCAACCTTTTGGTTCGAATTGCCGATAAATATTCAAAAAACAGAAGCCGGTGCAGAGAGCCATGCCCGCCTGGCTGATCAGCGTGCGCTACTGCTTGCCAGTGAAAGACAGGCTGCCGCAATACGTTCAGGCTTGAGGGACTGGGGTGTCCATTTTGACTGGGTAACCACAACTGCCCGAACCTTTTCCTTGATGATCGATGCCAGTGAAAAGCATTTGCCCTACGACGTCGCCATTGTAGCCCAGGATATGCTGGACATGAGCCCTGCTCATTTTGCCGGCATGGTCAGGAATGACGAGGCCCTGGCCAACCTGCCAATGGTATTGCTTGCCACACAAGCCTTGAGCACTGAAGAGTCCCGCCAGCTGGAGAAGCATTATTCATCCATACTGACTCAGCCCGTCGACAAGACATTGTTGTTCAATGCGTTACACGCCGCCCGCAGTGAACATGAGCCAGGCGAGAATGTCGTCACGCTATCGGAATACTACAGTCGAACAAACAGTGCAAGAGAGCTGAATATACTCGTAGCGGAGGATAACGAGGTCAATCAGAAGGTCATTGCCGGTCTGCTTGGGCGCACCGGACACAAGGTTCACCTGGTGAGCGATGGCGATCAGGCCCTGGAGGAACTCGCAGAGGGGATCAACCGGTATGATCTTGCAATCCTCGACATGAATATGCCCAAACGCAGCGGCATCGAGGTACTCAAAGCGTTTCGGTTTTTCGACACCGCCGCATCGATACCCGTAATCATGGTCACAGCGGATGCTACTCTGGAGACCATGAATGCCTGCATGGCTGCAGGAGCGGACGCCTATATCACCAAACCGATTGATGCGCGTGTACTGCTGGAGACGATTGCAGGTATTAACCAAAAAGATCACGCTGCCATAACGGTCAAGACAACCGGACTTTCCCGTGACACTACCCTTGACCGACAGGCACTTGACAATTTGGCCAACCTCGGCTCAGGTATCGAGTTCGTCTCGGATCTTGTCGACGGCTTCATTCTCGACAGTAGCAAAATGCTCAATCAGGCCAAGAAAGCCGTGGCAGAACAGGATTATCTCGGATTCATGGAGGCGGTACATGCGCTAAAAGGGGGGGCCTCCGAACTGGGAGGTCTCCAGTTTGTCCAATTCTGTTCCAGGGTGGAAAAGCTGAAACCGTATGAGATGACGGGCCCATCGCCCGCCAGCCATTTGGAAAAGATCGTTGCAGCCCACAGCCGCCTGCTCGAGGCAATGAACCATTATCTTTCAGCCGAACGTAGCATCAGGTGATCTCATCCCGCAACGGATTGCGGGATGAGCATCAACAGGCACTCATCAATCAGCGCGATTGCTTGCTGTTCTGACGTTTGACAAGCAGTTCCATCATGCGCAGGTCGCGTTTATCCAGACGCAGCGCAGCCTCTACCCAGATTTTGGTGATATCCAGCAGCTCCTGATAAGTTATGCTGTTGCAGCGATCCTTCACTTCCCGCATGGCACGATAGCCGTTGGCCGCATGTTCTGCGCGCTTGATGTAGTCATGAAGTGCCAGTGCCCCCTCCCCTTTTTCTGCCAGGATATCCACCACCCCGAGCTCATAAAGAGCTTCCGCGCTATAGAGCTCACCGCCGAGGATCATCTGCTCCGCCTTTGCCATCCCGACTCTTCTTGAAAGAAGGCTGTAGGCCCCCATTCCGGGAAAGAGATTGAACAGAATTTCAGGCACGCCCATCTTGCTACTGCGCTCGGCAATGAGGACGTTGCTGGACAAGGCCGCTTCAAACCCTCCGCCGAGGGCATCGCCCTGGACAAGCGATATCGTGGTCAGGTTGCGCTCGAGGTGAACGATATTCTGGTAGAGCACGTTGATGCAGGCCTTGGCGTAATCGAGCAGCCCGTTGTAATCACCATCGGCGATCAGGGCACGAAACAGATTGAGGTCGCCACCAAGGTTGAAGGTGCCGTCAATATCCGATGCCAACACAAGGTAGCGATATTCACGCCCGCCTTCGCTGTCATGCTCATGCTTGACGTGGGAAAACCAGTTATCAATGTCCTGCAGCAGTTGCGGGTTAAAGCAGGGCCGCGGGGCGGCATGCATGAAATACCATCCCACCTTGTACTTCTCATCGTAGTGGGTTGTCAGGTGACGATAGGGGCTTTGTTTGGATTCGATCGGCGAGGTGATCTGATTGGCCAGATTGTGCATAAGTAAGTCTCCTGTGGAATACCAGTCGCGGTATAAACATTGTTCCGATAACACACTGCGTATATAACAAGCACAGGAAAATTACACAAACCCCTATTTAATTTGTGGTTGAGAGGAGACGCCGATCGGGCACGTTACAGCCACCATCACCCTCCGGGGAGAGCTGCGGCTAGTCCCGGATCCAGCGCCAGGAGATGAAGACGGCCAATCCCGCCAGCAGGGCGGCCAGCCCGTAGGTCGGCGCAGCACCGAGGCTGTCCCAGGCCATGCCGCTGTAGAGCGCGCCGAAGGCGCCGCCTGCGCCGAAGCTTAGGCTGCTGTAGAGTGCCTGGCCCCGGCCCTGGTGGCGGCCGATGAAGAATTTGTGGAACAGGGCGATGGCGCTGGCGTGAAACACGCCGAAGCTGGCCGCGTGCAGCAGCTGGGCGAACAGCATGACGCCGAGCGACTCCGGCAGTGCACCGATGAGCAGCCAGCGCAGTGCGGTTAGCACCGCGGTCCACAACATCAGGCTGCGCAGGCCGAAACGGGTCACCAGCTGCGACATGATGAGGAAGATCACCACCTCGGCGATCACCCCCAGTGCCCAGAACTGGCCGATGATGCTGCGCGAGTAGCCGAAGCCCTCCATGTAGATGGTGTAGAAGGTGTAGTAGGGGCCGTGGCTCGCCTGCATCAGGAAGCAGACCGCCAGCAGCGCCAGCACCTCTGGGCGGCGCAGGATGCGGCTGATGGGCTGGCTCTCCTCCGCCGGATGTTCGACGAGGCGCTCCTGCACCAGCAGCGAGCTCCCCCAGATGGCGAGAAACAGCCCCAGCAGCACCGGCGGCAGGATAGCGGCCCCGGCGCTGTCGAGCAGCGGGCCGAGACCGGCCACGGTAAAGATGAAACCGATAGAACCCCACAGGCGGATCATGCTGTAGCGGTGGCTCTGCTCGCCGAGGTGGCTCAGGGTGGTCGCCTCGAACTGCGGCAACGCGGCGTTCCAGAAGAAGCTGAACAGCAGCATCGCCAGCGCCAACCCCCAGAAACTGTCGACGAAGAAGACCCCGGCAAAGCTCACCACCGCCAGCAGCGAACCGAGGCGCACCACCGACATGCGCTTTCCGGTGTGGTCGGCGATCCAGCCCCAGATGTTGGGCGAGATGATCTTGGTCGCCATCAGGATCGCCATCAGCTGGCCGATCTGCAGGCTGCTTAAGCCGAGCGACTTGAGGTAGAGCGACCAGTAGGGCACCAGCGCGCCGAGGCTGGCGAAGTAGAAGAGGTAGAAGCCGGAGAGGCGCCAGTAGGGCATAAGAGCAGTTAAAAGTTCAAAGTTGAAGGTTCAAAGAAAAAAACAGAAGCCAATTGATCGATCCCTGGTACCCGTCATGAGGTAAAACCTGTTAAAGGAGCGCATGTTTGAGTGCAAGGTTAGGCTGGCACCAGAGGCGCCCTCTTTGAACTTTAAACGTAACTACTCGCCCCCTGTACGTACTTAAAGGCCCGGACAGGGTATGGTGGTGCCGGGCCGTCAGCCGCAGGGATGCGGCTGTCGAGCGTACAGGGATGTATTCACAGCGTGCCCGGCACCGCCATACCCTGTCTGGGCTTGGTTTGCAGGTGGGGCGAGTAGTTACCTTTAAACTTTGAACTTTGAACCCCTCACCCTGGAATCACCGGCGTTTCAGATCGCACATCCGCATTCTGCGCCCGCTGGCGTAGGAAATGGTCCATCAGCACCAGCGCCATCATCGCCTCGGCGATGGGGGTGGCGCGAATGCCGACGCAGGGGTCGTGGCGCCCGGTGGTCACCACCTCGACCGGCTCGCCGTGGAGGTTGACGCTGCGACCGGGGATGCGCAGGCTGGAGGTGGGTTTCATCGCAATCGAGGCGACGATCGCCTGGCCCGAGGAGATGCCGCCGAGGATGCCGCCGGCATGGTTGGAGAGGAAGCCCTCGGGGGTGATCTCGTCACGGTGCTCGGTGCCCTTCTGCGTCACACAGCCGAAGCCGGCGCCGATCTCCACCCCCTTGACCGCGTTGATGCTCATCAGCGCATGGGCCAGTTCCGCGTCGAGGCGGTCAAAGATCGGCTCGCCGAGGCCCGGCGGCACCCCTTCGGCCACCACCGTGACCTTGGCGCCGATGGAGTCTCCCTCCTTGCGCAGGGCGTCCATGTAGGCCTCGAGCTCCGCCACCTTGCCCGCATCGGGAAAGAAGAAGGCGTTCTGCCCCACCTGTTCCCAGTCGAAAGCCTCGGCAACGATCGGACCGAGCTGGGAGAGATAGCCGCGGATGGTGATGCCCTTGCTTGCCAGGTATTTCTTCGCAATGCCGCCGGCGGCGACCCGCATCGCGGTCTCGCGCGCCGAGGAGCGGCCGCCGCCGCGGTAGTCGCGCACGCCGTACTTCTGCTGGTAGGTGTAGTCGGCGTGGCCCGGGCGGAAGCGGTCCATGATGTCCGAGTAGTCCTTGGAGCGCTGGTCGGTGTTCTCGATGAGCAGGCCGATGGGCGTGCCGGTGGTCTTGCCCTCGAACACCCCGGAGAGGATGCGCACCTCGTCGGCCTCGCGCCGCTGGGTGGTGTGGCGCGAGGTGCCGGGCTTGCGCCGGTCCAGATCCGCCTGCAGATCGGCTTCGGACAGCTCCAGCCCCGGCGGGCAGCCGTCGACGATGGCGCCGAGCGCCGGGCCGTGGCTCTCGCCGAAGGTGGTGACGGTGAAGAGTTTTCCGAAACTGTTTCCTGACATAGCGGTTATTCTGGTTGGTTATTGATGAAAAGACTAAAACGCAAAGTTCGCAAAGACGCAAAGGACGCGGAGGTTATGGGGATGAAGAGATCGCACTCTCCTCCTCCAAAGCCTGACAGGTTTGCAACTCGTGCCTTAGCCAAAACTCCACATTGAGTTATCTTTGCGTCCTTTGCGTCTTTGCGCCCTTTGCGTTACATGCTTATTAAATCACTTTGGAGAAGCGCTGGTTCTGTTTTTCGCGCAGGTAGCGGTCGAACACCATGCAGATGTTGCGGATGAGCAGCTTGCCGGCGTCGGCCACCTGGATGCGCTCGGCCGTGAGGGTCAGCAGGCCGTCCTTCTCCATCGCCGCCAGTTCGCCGAGTTCGGTGGCGAAATAGTCGTCGAAACGGATGTTGTACGCCTGCTCCACCTTGGCCTTCTCCAGCACGAAGTGGCAGATGAGGTCGGTGATCACCGCACGGCGCAGCTTATCGTCGGCGTTGAGCTCGTAGCCGCGGAACACCGGGATGGAGTCGGCGTCGAGACGTGCATAGTACTCCTCCAGCTCTTTTAGGTTCTGGCTGTAGCTATCGCCGACCTGGCCGATGGAGGTGGAACCCAGGCCGATGAGGTCGCAGTCGGCGTGGGTGGAGTAGCCCTGGAAGTTTCGGTACAGGGTGCCGCTGCGCTGGGCCACCGCCAGCTCGTCGTCCGGCTTGGCGAAGTGGTCCATGCCGATGTAGACGTAGCCTGCGGCGGTCAGGGTCTCGATGGTGTTCTGCAGGATGTCGAGCTTCTCCTGCGGCGCCGGCAGGTCGGTCTCGTTGATGCGCCGCTGCGGCTTGAACAGCTCCGGCAGGTGGGCGTAGTTAAATACCGAGAGGCGGTCAGGCGAGATCGCCAGGATCTTCTCCAGGGTGCGGGCGAAGCTCTCGACGCTCTGGTGCGGCAGGCCGTAGATGAGGTCGATGCTGATCGACTTGAAGCCCTCGGCACGGGCTGCGGCCAGCGCCGCCATGGTCGACTCCTCGCTCTGGATGCGGTTGACCGCCTTCTGCACCGCCTCGTCGAAGTCCTGCACGCCGAGGCTCATGCGGTTGAAGCCGAGCTCGCGCAGCAGCGCGATGGTGTCGGTCTTGACCTCGCGCGGGTCGATCTCGATGGAGTATTCGCCCGTATCGTCGGTACGCAGATTGAAGTGCTCGCCGGTCACCCGCATCAGCTCGCGCATCTCATCGTGGGAGA
>Ga0209164_1005587_pt1 | contig 10633 bp, 10 predicted proteins | sample MTBNYHSulfiMetaG_FD_187458 | JGI IMG/M metagenome (GOLD analysis project Ga0209164, IMG submission 187458) | Enrichment culture microbial communities from rom New York Harbor, USA that are MTBE-degrading - MTBE-NYH (New York Harbor Sulfidogenic)... | ecosystem: Environmental > Aquatic > Marine >... | reverse complement strand
CCGTTTTTATCGCGATGGGCCACGATGTTTCGGGCCAGTTGGGGACCCAGGCCCGATACATAGGCAAGGAGCTGCTGGCTGGCGGTGTTCACCTCCACGCCCACGCCGTTCACACAGCTCATGACCATGTCGTCCAGGCTCCGCTTGAGGGCCGGCTGGTTGACGTCGTGCTGGTACTGGCCGACCCCGATCGACTTGGGATCGATCTTCACAAGTTCGGCCAGGGGGTCCATGAGCCGCCTTCCGATGGATACGGCCCCCCGGTAGGTCAGGTCCAGATCGGGGAATTCCTCTCTGGCCGCCTCCGACGCCGAATAGATGGAGGCCCCGCTCTCATTGACGAGGACCACCGGGATATCGGGGGAAAGGGAGAGCGACCGGATAAAGGCCTCGGTCTCCCTCCCGGCGGTCCCGTTCCCGATGGCAATGGCCTCCACCCGATAGGCCTCCACCAGTCCCCGGACCGTCTTTCCCGCGGCCTCCTTGGCCCCTTCCGACTTGAACAGAAAGATGGTTTCGGTGTGGAGCAGTTTTCCCTGGCGGTCGAGACAGGCCGCCTTGCAGCCGGTGCGGATCCCCGGATCGATGGCCATGACCCGCTTCTGCCCGAGGGGCGGGGCCAGGAGGAGTTCCCTCAGGTTGTCCGCAAATACGCCGATCGCCGCTTCATCGGCCCGCTTCTTGGTATCGAGCCGGGCCTCGGTCTCCATGGAAATGGAGAGGAGTCGCTTATACCCGTCATGGACCGCCTCACTGACCTGCCGGGATGCGGCCCCCCCCCCCTTGACGAACATCCCCTCCAGAATGTCCAGGGCCTCCTCCTCAGGGGGTTCGATCCGCAGGTCGATCATGCCCTCCTTTTCTGCACGGCGCATGGCCAGGATCCGGTGGGACGGCGCCGTAGAAACCGGCTCTTCCCAGTCAAAATAGTCCCTGAACTTGGCCCCCTCGGTCTCCTTCCCCGGAATCACCTTGCAGCGAAAGATCCCTTTTTGCCCATAGAGGGTCCGCATCCGTTCCCGGGCCGTCTGATCTTCGTTCACCCACTCGGCGATGATGTCGCGGCAGCCGGCCAGGGCCTCCTCTGCGTCGGCCACCCCCTTTTCCGGGTCGATATACCCGGCCGCGGCCGCCACCGGGTCGGTCTCGTCCGATTGTTCGAAGATGAGGCTTGCCAGGGGCTCCAGCCCCTTCTCCCTGGCCACCGTGGCCCGGGTCCGGCGTTTGGGCCTGTAGGGGAGGTAGATGTCCTCCAGCGTGGTGAGGGTCTCGGCCGAATGGATCCGTTTTTCCAGCTCTTCGGTGAGGAGTTCCCGCTCCCTGAGCGATTTCAGGATGGCGTCCCGCCGGTTGTCCATGGCCTCCATCTGGGCCATGGTGTCGCGGATCGACGTGATGGCCACCTCATCGAGGGAGCCGGTGGCCTCTTTCCGGTAACGGGCGATAAAGGGGACCGTATCCCCTCCATCGAGGAGACGGGCCGCGGCCTCCACATTCGAGAGGGGCAGGCTCAGTTGATCCGCTATCTTGATGATATGTTTCGGGTTCATAACTCCTCCAAATACCAGCCATGTTTCCTTCCTGCACCGGGGACGTTCCAGAAGGGAGATGCGTTCCTGCAGGGATATCGTGCCTGTTTGCTGAGGTCCTTGCGATGTGCAAAGGCGAGGGGTAAGGGGTCCTTGGTGAAGCCGGCATGAGAGCGGCAGACGACCGCACGTTCTAAGGGCCATGATGCATCAGGGTTATGGTATCCATATCATACCGGGGCCTTTTTCTCAAGGCGGATCATCCTCGCCATATTCCGGACGCCCTATTCGGCTTGACCCGCATTGCCCATCGGGTTGGTCGGGTCTCCCTCTTCTATCATCCGGTTCATGACCGCCCTTTCAGGGTCGCCGGGGAGATTTCCCTTTACCTCCGCCTCAATAACCACCGTGCCGTCCGAATGGGTGAAGGTCACCTCTGCCTCGCCAAACCCCCGGTCATTCATCTTTCTGATGGTCAGCTCGCAGGTGATGGTGTCTCCCGGATATACGGGCCTTTTGAATTTGAAATTCATCTCCGTGGCCAGCCAGCCCAGTTGCCCCCCGATCTCGGTCAACAGGCTCCCCACCAGCAATCCGTGGCAGATCCTTCCCCTGAAGTTCTTGATCGCCGTAAATCGCTCGTCAAAATGAACCGGATTGTAGTCCCGGGTTGTCTCTGCAAAGTCAATGACATCCTGTTCCGTGAAGGTCCGGGCCACACGGAATTGATCCCCGACCTGGATGCCCTTTACACCCCTCATCCGTATGGATGCCATGGTTTATCCCCCTCATTTTTACGCGGCATTCTGCTGTATAATTGATGCAACCCCGGATTTCAACGGAAATCAGGCCTGGAAAAACAATTCTCATTTCTCTTTTAGCCAGGGTCAATTCCCGTGTGGGCGGCTTTCACCCTCCCTCTTGCACTTTTCCCTTGTTTCGTATATCAACACTCTTGTCGTCGGTTAAATCCCGATGTTCTGGGCCTAAGGCGAATACAGCCGCACAATAAGGCAACCTGCACATCGATGCCATCGTGAGACATACCATGGGGAAATATGGCAAGCTCCTTTTCCAGATTCTGAGGGCCACATCCGACACAAACATCGGGTTCGATGACCTGCGTCAACTCCTCCTTCGATTGGGGTTTGAAGAACGCATTCGGGGAAGCCATCACAGCTTCGGAAAAAGGGAATCGAGGAAAAGATCAATCTCCAGCGAGACGATGGCAAGGCCAAGGCTTACCAGGTGCGGCGGGTGAGGGCGGTGATTTTGAAATATAAGATGGGAGGGGACGTGTAGATGCAACGATATGAGATCATTATTTACTGGAGCGACGAGGATCAGGTATTCGTGGCCGAAGCGCCTGAACTGCCCGGTTGCATGGCACACGGAACAACCGAGGAATCTGCCCTGCAGAATCTAAAAGAGGCCATGCAATTATGGATCGATACGGCCCGTGACTATGGCGATCCCATCCCGGAACCGAAAGGGCGTCGTCTCATGTACGCCTGAGCCAGCGGTGACAAGAACACATGCATTCTCAAGCCAAGATGCAAACCCGTTTCCGATGAATCCATGGCTGCCTGCGAGGCCCTCGCTTGTCAAAGGCTTCATGAGAAAATGTCGCCGGGTTCAGGCAAGAAAAGAATAAAAGAAGGTCTGGCGGGTACGCGAGAGGGTCACAAACGAATGCGCGGACAGATCTGGAGCGATGTGCGGAGGCGCTCTAGGGGAGACGATTGAAATTTGCACTTGGGACAACGGTGCTAGATCTCACCAAGAAATCGCTGACCTCATACCCGGCATTCCATCCTCGACATCTTCCCCCAACAAAAAATAGACGCTGGGCGGATCACTAATGTTCATCGGATCGAGGCGTCGTTCAGAACGATCATCCAGCATCAGACTGGCATCCCAATCCAATACAGTTATACATTCTGATTTGATTGAAATAGCCAATGGGCGCGGAGCGCGGTACCGCATCGTTGTTTGGGCATCTCTCGTCCGGGTCGGACTGAACTGAGTTGCTCTGGTTTCTACGAAAAGCATAAGAGCATAAATGTCCCCATCTTCCTCCGCTCGAACAAATAAAGTCAGAGGGCGGCTACGACCCCTATTTCACTCCTCTGGTCCCCGGCCCAAATCCTCACCAACGGAAGTGCGCGGTTATTCAACTATCCGATCCACGCCATCGCCCCCCAAGGCCCCCGAGCCCAAGCCTCCGCGCAAGAAACGCTTCAAGATCGGCGACAGCGTGACAACCAGCCACGGCACCGGCACCGTCGTGGAGATCGATGGTGAGAAATACCTGGTGGATCTGGACGGGCAAGGAGCCCGGCTCTGGACAAAGGATTGGGCACTGAGGAAAGACTGAGACGGGAATTTTACACAGTCGAGAGTCTGACTATGCCAGCTCCTGGTTGAGCTGCTTGAGCAAGGTTTCTATCTCCTTCTTGGTGATTTCCGCCTTCTCGCCCTTGAAATAGGCTACCAGAAGATAGATCTTAATTTCATCCGCCTTCCAGAGATAGATGAGCCGATAGCCGCCCCGCTTTCCCTTTCTTACATCGGAACTGGCGACCCTGACTTTCCATATCTCCTTATTCCAACCCGGTATCGGATCTCCCGCAGAAGGATCTTCCTCCAACACCTTGATTTGGCCAAGAAGATCATCCTTGACGTGAGGGTATTTCTTTTTGAGGGCCTTGACCGATTTCTGGAAGGCCTCGGTCAGGTGGACATCATAACTCATCCCAGGCTTCCTTCCATGGCCTTGTTCTGCCTGTCCGAATATCGTCCAGCCCCTTTTTGACGAGCTTCTTGAATTCGGAGGATTGAGACAGAATCCTGCTTTCTCTATGGTCTTCCACTTCGTCCATAATCGAAAGCATCTTACGGTATTCCTTTATCGGCAGGATAACCGCAGTCGGGTTCCCATTTTCGTCGACGATGTACTGTTCACTCACCGAGGGCGCCATGATGCAACTCTCCTCTCTAACGACCATTGGCCGCGAGATTCATTTGGTGTTTTTTACTCAAGATACCCTTCGCATGATCAAAATGCAATGCTATATCTCTCCGCAACCTTAATTATACATGGCTACGCGCGTCTTCTAACAGGGACCAGCGGCAGCGCACTTCTAAACTGAAGCGGGCCTAACCGGCAACGGCATACGCCACCGCCATCGGGTTTTCCATCCGTTTGGATGCGTCCAGGATTTCCATTCCCACGATATTTCCGATCTTGTCGCAGTCGAGAATGATGCCCGGCTTCTCCTCATCACTTTCCTCAATCGCCGCATTGCTGAATAGAATGCTGAGGACATCCACCTGCGCGTCATAGGTTATCTTCATGTCTGCCTTCGATATATCTCAATATTGCAGCTTCAGAGTACGGTTCTGGCACGAACCGCCTCGGGAACCCTCAAAAACCTGCCATTACGTCCCCATGATCATTACAAGGCGGGAAAACCCCGACGTCCGCAAATCCGGAGCATCGGGGTTCATGGGCAATTTGGGACCATTTACATTCCTCTGTGGTTGAAAAAAAGACAGTGGAAACTTAATTCTGGGATGGTTTCATAGCCCTTCATGCCGGAGATGTCAATCAAAACGGGCCTGGTTATGGAGTGTTAGACCTGATTTGGAGGCATGGGTCCATCCCTCATCCGCCCCACGTTGATGGGTTCATGGAGTGGGCAACGCAAGCCCCCGCCGCAGCAGTTCCAGAAAATCCTCCTGCCCCTTACTGCCGCAATGGCCTCCCGGGGGACCGGAGGGATTTCTATGTGATTAGGTTTCTTTGGTTTTGTCATTAATCTCAAACCTCTTTTATGAACCCTTTGATTCGTTTATGAGCCGTTTACCTACTCCCAGATGTCGGGTTTGACGGGTTTATGACGGGTTTTTGGTCGGTCTTCAAGTCAGTTTCCGGCATAATTGAAAACGTCTATGTTATCCCAATTATGTTCCTTTTAACCACGGAACCGTCTCATATCGCTTTTATCCAAGGTGTCCTGTTTGTCCTGTTTATGTCCTGTTTACGAGATATGACATAGTGCACGTTCCGGCCGGTAGCTCCAATTTTACGCAAAACCCCCTTCGAGACCAGATCTTGCAGGTCCCGGGAGGCAGTGCGGTAAATCGTCTCCGTCAGATCGCAATAATCTCTATTCGTAATTCGACCATAAACTTTTACATGCATAACGGCTTTCATTTGCCGTTCCTCCAATCCGAGCCCTGTCATTATCTCCCTCGTCAGCCAGTCCCGCCAGACAGTCACGACAAAATATGGGCCGCGTTGCTCGAAATCAGGACCGGGAAGTCCAGCGCGTTCGTTTTCTGGATCCGCGGTTTCATCAATTGCTGTGACAATAAGCGCCCTGTCGCCGGGCTTTTTTATGAAGAAGACGGACAAATACCGACCTGTTTCGGTTTACCCGAGGGCATTATAGAGATGCTCACGCTCTACGCCCCTTCCCCAACGCTCCGGCTCGCCTTGATGGCCTCCCCCAGGGCCCTGCCGTTCTTCGGGATTTCGGGAAAGCCCGGCCGGCTGACCATGGCGATCGCATCCGACGGGCAGCCGGTCGCACATACGGCGCAACCGAAACAGCGGTCGCGATCAACCTGCGGGGGTCCTTCTTCTCCCAGAGAGAGGGCCTCCGCCGGGCACCGTTCCAGGCATGTCCCGCAGGCAACGCAGCGCTCGGCCTCGAAACGGGGTTCGAAGCCTGAATAAAAATAGAGGGCGGGTTTGGGCTTGGCCAGGGCCTGTTTTACGGACACGCAGTGCCAGCGGTCGCAATTACAGATAAAGCCCACGTCTTCCGTGGTATTCATGCTCATGTGAATCAGACCGGCCTCTTCCGACCGTTTCAAGACCTCCAGTGCCTCCTCCTTGGTTACTTTCCGGCCGCCTAACCGCTCGATGGCGAACTGGGCGCCCAGGCCGAACTGCATGCAGACATCCAGGGGCATCCCGTGAATGTCCTCGTCGCGCAGGACGGCCGCATGACGGCAGTAGCAGGTAGTCACGGCAATGGGATCGTACCGGTCGATATAGGTCTCCACCTGATCGTAGGTATGGACCTGATTCCCGGCGGCCACGGCCCGGTCCACGGTGATGACCCGGGTGGGAGGGAAGGTGACCGCCGCCGAGTCGGTTTTCTGATCGCAGGCCGATTTATAGGCGGCGATGAGCCGGGCGAGTTTCTTGTGCCGTTCGGTCGTCAGTCCCGGCATAAATTGGAACTCCAGTATGCCGGGCATGAACCGGGCACTCTGGTAAAATTGGATCCCGTTCATTTTGACGGCCACGCACAGTCCCTTGTCGGCCATGGACTCCAAGATCTCTTCCAGTTCCGCTTCGTCCCGGCCCATTTCCCGGGCCAGGTCTTTGGCCGTAAAAGGCCCCCGCGGCATGGAATTGTTGACTTCAGCCTCTTCGGGCGTGAAGAGTTCTTCCGCCATGGCGTAGAATTCCGGGATATCCATCCCCGAGTAGCCGCCCCCCCGTTTTTTCATCACCGCCAGTAACTGTTGATACACCTCGTGGTGGGTCATGATGTTCTCCTTTCCCGGCCCCTCCGGTAGTTCGAAATTTGATATAAGGTGAAAGGAAACGCCTCACCGCCTGGTCGGCGGGGACGCCCCTGCGACAGACCTGCTCTTAACTGGGACTTGTGAGAGATTATTTGTTTTCGCAGGGCAGGCGGGACGCCTGCCTGTTCGGTAATTGGTAAGGTGATCACAACTTCCTTTTTCGATCCCCGACTATAGGGAATTAGGCCTTGGGGATCAAGGAATATGTGACCGCAGGATATTGTCGTCGCGAAAAGGAGCTTCAATACGCAGGCCCCAGTTCAGGAAGGGCCGATCATGATATCGTTTCTGCCATGGGCCGGGCAGTCGTCGGGCAGCACTGGAAAGGATCCTGGAGTCCAGATAGTTGCCGCGCACCCAGGGGTGGGTCAGAAATAAGCTGTTGTCCACCACCTGAACCTCTGAACCCCAGACCCTTTGAACCCGAAATCCGGGCACGCCTGCCGGAAGGACACGAAACGTCTTAATTGTGACGGTCCCCATCGTCAGGGATTTGGCGATCCATGGGTATTGGGCAAGGGGATCCCGGATTCATCCCCGCCCCAGACGACTTCCCTTGTCGGCATGAAACCCCGATGGCGGCTTCCAGAGGTATCTGATCACGTGAAGAGGCCTTTTTCGGCTCCAGACCCGCCAGAGGCGGGGAAGGCGCTCGGTCTCTAAAGGCAACCTTCCGCCGGTCACAGGGAAATGGCCGCCCGTGGCAATTTTTTCAAAGAGATGCGCCGCCGATGGTCCCCTTTTTGCATAAACAGTCATGAATGCGCTGTACAAAAACATATCGTGCAAGAAGGAGATGGAGATGTTTCGAGAGATGACCCTGGGAAAAAGGATCGCGTCAGGGATCGGTCTGATGCTTATTTTGATGGTGATCGTAGGTGGGGCCGGATATTACGGCCTCAGCCAGGTGGGAGACGTCATGGGTTTTTACAGGCAGGTGAATTCCCTTCAGAGGGAGGTGGCCTCGTTCAAAGATGCGTCCAGCAGATACATGCTCGCGGAATCGCGGGGAGACGCCGAAGGGCAGGCAGCGGCCCGCAAGGAGGCCCTCGGGCTTCTGGAGCAGTCTGAAAAGACGATAGGCCTCTTGGAGGCCGTGTCCGGCATCAGCGCTCAGGAAAGACAGGTTCTTTCTTCGGCCAAAGCGGCCATGGGTGACTACAGATCCAATTTCGAGGGGTATATCTCGGCAAATGCCCACAAGGCCGGTTTGGTCCAGGACGGCGAGGCAAGGCATGAAGTCCTTATCAAGCAGATCGGAGAAGCTGAGCTGTGGGTCGAGGATGTCTTGTTTGACGGCAAGATATTGATCAATTATGCGGCATCCTATTTCAACAAATCCTCGGAGGCCAACTGGGAGGATTTGGAGAAGAAAGGCACCCAGAAATTCGAAAAAACCCTGGGGGCCTGGCAGGAAAAGGTCTCCAGCAGCGACAGTCTGACGGCAAAGGGGGGCAGGATACGGCAGGCCTTCGAGGAGCTTATGGCCTCGGTGAAGGGATATCGTGAACAGGTGCAGCTGCAGGAGCGGTTGCGGGCGTCCATGGACCAGGCCCAGCAGGCGCTCTTCACCACATGCGAGGATCTGGGGAAAAAGGCGGAAGAACGCCTCCAGGCCCAGGCGGACCTTTCGAACAGAATAATTATCGCCACCATCCTGGCCGGTTTGCTCATCGGAGTCTTTTATGCGGTGATTTCCATAAAAAAGATTGTCGCCAGGATCAACAAGGTGATCGGCGGGGTCATGGAGGGGACCGAGCAGGTGGCCTCCGCCTCCGAGCACGTGGCTAGCGCCAGCCAGGACCTGGCCGAAGGGGCCTCCCAACAGGCCGCGACCATAGAGGAGACCTCCGCTTCCCTGGAAGAAGTGGCCTCCATGGTGAAGCAGAACGCAGCGCACGCGGGCAAGGCCAAGGAAATGATGAAAGAGGTGGAGGGGATTGTGGCTAAGGTCGACCGCAACATGCAGGACATGAGCGTGGCCATAAAAGAGATCTCAGATTCCAGCCAGGAGACGGACAAGATCGTCAAGACCATTGATGAGATCGCTTTTCAGACCAATCTGTTGGCCCTGAATGCGGCCGTGGAGGCGGCCCGGGCCGGTGAGGCCGGTGCCGGATTTGCGGTGGTGGCGGATGAGGTCAGAAATCTTGCCCTAAGGGCCGCAGCGGCAGCCAAGAACACCGCCACGCTCATCGACAACACCATCAAGTCTGTGGACAAGGGGAACCAGTTTACCAAGGCCACCCAGGAATCGTTCAAGGACAACATGGAGATCTCCGCCAAGGTGGGCGCGCTGGTGGACGGGATCGCGGAGGCCTCCAGGGAGCAGGCCGAAGGGATCGACCGGGTGAGCCAGGCCGTGGCCGATATGGACGGGGTGACCCAGCAAAACGCAGCCAGCGCCGAGGAGTCGGCCAGCGCCGCGGAAGAGATGAATGCACAGGCCGAGAGTATGAAGGGATATCTGGGCGAGCTGGGCAAACTGGTCGGAAACGTTCAAAAGGTTTCGCGTGGCGCCAATTCAACGGATCTGATGGCTATGTGAAAGCGGCCCTCAATGTCGAGTTTTTTCAACCTATATATCCCATGCCAAACCTTTTGGCCTCAAGATGATCGGTGTCTTTACGTGACTGCATCTGCCGATGTAGCGAGAGCAGGGGGTGAGGGGTTGGGCCAGGGAAGCGGCAAGATGGATAATCGTTTCCGCATGGAATGCTTTCGCATCCTCCTTTATCCGGCAGCCTCGTTGCCGTGAATATGGCTTTTCACCTATCCAAGGCAGACGTTCCTCCCTGTGGCCGGTGGTTCAATTGATGATTTCAGTCCCCTGATTTTGTTCAGGTCCGATTCCTTGCCCAGGATACTGAGAAGATCGTTTTCTTCGACAGTGAAATCGGCTTCCGGAACGATGACAAAGCGCACCGGCTCGGATTCCTTGACCCCGATGATGTTGACCTCATGCCGCTTGTGCAAGTCCGGCTCCCAGGGCGATTTGCCGATGAAAGACGGCGCCGGTTCGACCTGGGCGATGGTGTAATCCTCCTCCAGGGGTAAGAACTCCAGAATGTTGGGCGTTGTCAGGCGCATGGCCGGAGCATATGCCATGTCCATGCCGGGACAGTTATTTCACCCCCCTCACGAGCGCTTCTGCGATGGCCGTCGGATTCGTAAACAGGGTTTCATGGCCCCCGGCTATCTCGATCAGGTCATAGTCTCCCAATCCCCGGGCCATGCCGAGGTAGGCGCCGGGAGGAAGGGACGCGTCATCTCGGCAGAACAACACCGACCTGGGCACGCTCAGGGCCTCGAACGCTTCAGTGCCCACAGGCGTCGTAAACAAGGCAATGGGCTGAGGCACCAGTCGGCGGATGAGGGCATCCTGCGTGTCGATTGGGTCCCCGGCCATGAGCATGTTCCGAACGAATCCCTCATCCACGGGCACGCAGTTATCCGGAGAAGCCTTTGCCGCCGCAATCATTCCCCCGGATACATCC
>Ga0209164_1005585_pt1 | contig 10634 bp, 7 predicted proteins | sample MTBNYHSulfiMetaG_FD_187458 | JGI IMG/M metagenome (GOLD analysis project Ga0209164, IMG submission 187458) | Enrichment culture microbial communities from rom New York Harbor, USA that are MTBE-degrading - MTBE-NYH (New York Harbor Sulfidogenic)... | ecosystem: Environmental > Aquatic > Marine >... | reverse complement strand
CCGGACACCGCGATACGGTTATGAATCCAATATCCCGAGCTTCGTAGCCACTGAACTAGACTGGTGGATAGACTGGGCCCAGGATGACGTTGGGGTTGGAGACCCCCAGTATGACGGTGGTTCGGCATATGAAACTGGTTGGGGACTGGGAGTTTGGATTAACTCGTTAAAGACGGGAAATCTGCTCACGCAGATGGCGTTTGTTGGTGATGCCCCGTCAGATACGAGGGTAGTGGATGCTCTTGACTACATCGGAAGACATTGGAATAGTGACTGGATACAGGGATGGGGGAAAAACGACACCGTCCAGTATCAAGCCACTTACTGCCTGATGAAAGGTTTTGAGGTTATGGGTATACCCTTGGACGGGGTTCCGGGAGTTGCGGACTGGTACCAGGATATGGCAGACGCAATTCTGGCTGACCAAAACGTCGCCGATGGTTCCTGGCCTACAAACCCGGCTTATATCTGGGGGGTTGGAACAGGGATGGAAGGGCAACTAGGTCCTATGGTTAGCCCTGAGCTTTCCACTGCCTGGGCGCTGCTGACTCTGGAAAGGTTTGCTCCGCCTCCACCAGTCATTGAGGTCCCAGTAGATATCAAGCCCAGGTCCTGGCCAAACCCGTTCAATGTCAACAAGAAGGGTGTACTGCCTGTAGCTATCCTTGGCACGGCCGATTTCGATGTCAGCCAGGTTGACCCGGCAACCATACTTCTTGAAGGCGTTGCGCCGTTGCGCTGGGCACTTGATGACGTGGGGACAGCCGGCGACCCACTGGCTGGGCCGGATGGGTTCACTGATTTGACCCTGAAGTTTGACGCTCAAGCAATAGTGGCTGTGCTGGGTCCCGTTAACGACGGGGATGTTGTGGTACTACACCTGACAGGTAACCTGAAAGCGGAATTTGGTGGCACGCCCATCGAAGGCGAAGACGTGGTACGTATTATCAAGAAGAAGTAGGCTGAACCACGAAGCCTGGCGGTAATGTTGCTAGAGGGCGGGATTCCTTCCGCCCCCTAGCTGGTTATGCAGGAACTGCTGCGTCAGGAAACTGCTATGATTATCCTTCATACTGTAGAGCAGCCGTTTTCGTATCCGTATCTTATTTTGGAACTGTTGAGGGCTGGTTCCCTGAAGAAAAGTATAGTTGGACAGTCCTGGATAATCCCGACGGCACCAGTGCCTTGCACATAATTACGTATCCCTTTTGCTACAATCCCTTGACTACTGATGTCACGTTCTATAGGGATTACAGCTTCGACATCAGCTATACCGTTTCTCCTGTGGCACTAACCAGCCTGACCACAGACAAGGATGCATACCAGCAGGGCGATACCGTTGTGGTTGATATCAGGCTCAACAACTCGGGCCAGATTCAGGATGTTGTTATCAGCACATTGATAAAGCGATACGGCCTAGATGATGTCCTACCAGTCACCGACATTGCACTGCCCGGATGACTTGTCTCCCACGGCGACCACGGTGCCGCCGTCCTTAAGCCCTACCGTGTGACCCCAACCTGCGGCGACCCGGGTGATGTCCGTCCAACTGCCAACAGCGCACTGCCCCCAGTAGTTGTATCCCACAGCTACCACGGTGCCGCCGTACTTAAGCCCCACCGTGTGAAGGTAGCCTGCGGCGACCCGGGTGATGTCTGTCCAGCCGCCGACATTGCACTGACCGGAGTAGTCGTCTCCCACGGCGACCACGGTGCCGTCGGACTTAAGCCCTACCGTGTGACCCCAACCTGCGGCGACCCGGGTGATGTCCGTCCAGCCGCTGACATTGCACTGCCCGGAGTAGTCGTCTCCCACGGCGACCACGGTGCCATCGGACTTAAGCCCCACTGTGTGACCCCAACCTGCCGCGACTCGGGTGATATCCGTCCAGCCGCTGACATTGCACTGCCCATCACCGTTGTTTCCCACGGCGACCACGGTGCCATCGGACTTAAGCCCCACTGTGTGATCGTAGCCTGCGGAGACCCGGGCGATGTCTGTCCAACCGCCGACATTGCACTGCCCGGATGAGTTGTCTCCTACGGCGACCACGGTGCCGCCGTCCTTAAGCCCTACCGTGTGACCGTAGCCTGCGGCGACCCGGGTGATGTCCGTCCAGCCACCGACATTGCACTGCCCGAGCTCATTCCATCCCACGGCGACCACGGTACTGTCATCCTTAAGCCCCACCGTGTGATAGCCGCCCGCTGCGACCATAGAGGTATATTCAGGTTCGGGCTGACCACAGCCTACCATCCCTGCAATTAAGGCTGCCGCAACCAAAAAGATGCTAACTCTTGCTAAGTAATGGCGTCTCCTCGGGCTAGGTATTATCTTCATACCCTATATTCGCCTTATAGTACTTATCACGCCACTCTATAATACTATTGTTAAATTTTCATTAAGGAAGTTGTCAGTATTTTTTATGCGATGTCCAAGGAATACTATGGAGTTTGAGGAGTCACCACTGGACAAACATGGGCATGACTACGTGAACGTAATTGTCCACGCCTATAGGTCGGAGAGTTCCCGGGCTCGAGGGGGTGGTGAGTTCTAAAGCGACCTGGGCCTGGGGAAGGACAGATAGGACATCAGAAAGATATTTTACGTTAAAGGCGATTTTCGCCTCTTCTCCGTCAGTGAGAGCGTCGATTTCACCAACATTATCTCCAACCTCCTCAGCCTGAGCAGAAACGGTTACCTTTCCTGGAGTAAGCTCACTACCCGGGGTAACGACCAGGCGAACTATGCCACTGGCATCGCGAGCAAATATGGAGGACATTTTAGTAACCCGCAGAAATTCATTAATGTCCAGTACAGCCCGCGTGGTATAGCTTTGAGGAATCACCTGGGAATAATTGGGGAAGGAGCCTTGAATAAGCTGTGAAACCAACTCAGCATTCTTGAGGCGGAAGAGAATCTGGCTCTTTTTTTCATTTACGGTGATTTCTACTGGTTCCTCCTGCTCACTAAGAAGGCGATTCACTTCATTCAAAGTTCTCGCCGGTACGATAACCGTAGTTTTCACGCTGACAGGCGAGCCGAGGGTTGTCTTATGAACAGCTAGCCTGAAGCCATCGGCAGCCACCAGATTGAGCTGCTCGCCATCGAACTCAGTGTTAATTCCAGTTAACACCGGGCGGGATTCTTCAGTGGCAGCAGCAAAGGCGACCTGTGTAATTCCTTCCCTGAGACTAGCCGCCTCAATGGTGGTAGTTGTGCCATCATTTATTTGGGGGATAGGGGGAAAATCTGCGGCATCGATACCGTGAATATGGGCTTGAAAATGGCCGCTCTTAAGCTCCAGGATGCGGCTGTTGGAGGGAAGATTGATTTCAATTAAGTCGTTGGGCAAGGAATTTACAAAGTCGATGAGCAAGCGAGCAGGTACAGTGATGTCGCCTTCTTTTTTTACTTCAGCACCAATCCAGCATGTGGTAGCCATTTCGAGGTTAGTAGCTGACAATTTGAGACGTGATTTCTCAGCGGATAAAAGGATATTTTGGGTAATAGGTAATGTGGACCTAGCAGCTACAGCTCTCCCTACAATGCTTAGCCCCCTATTCAGGTTTTCTTGATGACAAGATAATTTCATGGAATACCTCCCCCTGTGTGTATAATGACAGTATACTATCAACAACTGTAATAATCAATGACTCGATTCGACCTGACATAATACTGGCTTCACTAAAGGAACATTACCATTGCCTATTATGGTCAAGATAGGTTACTTTCCTAACTGCAGGATAGTCTTTTTAACTCAATAAACCTTCCGGTACAAGACTCTCAAACTGTAATCATCTTCCATAGAGTGCAGTTAATTCCTTTAACCTATCTTTGATTTCTTTGGTCAGCATATCAGGCACAAAACGCCAGCACCAGTTTCCCTCCGTAGTGCCCGGAAAGTTCATCCTGGCTTCGCTACCCAATCCCAAAACATCTTGCATAGGTATGATAGCTGTATCGGCGACAGACATCAAAGCCAGGCGGATGAAATCCCAATTGAGATCGTGTCCATCTGTGTCAAGATACTTCAAGGCAACCTGCTTCTCCCTCTTTTTCTCCTCCCTGCTCTGGGTGGTATCTTCTATTGCGCTACCCTTGAACCAGCCAATAGTTGTATTGTTGTCGTGGGTGCCGGTGTACACTACACAGTTTCGCGGGTAGTTGTGGGGCTTGTAATCATCAGCTTTGGGGTCACTGTCAAAGGCAAACTGAAGAACCCGCATCCCGGGAAAGCCGAGCTGGTCTCTAAGTTCGTCTACTTCTGGTGTGATTACCCCTAAGTCCTCGGCAATAATGGGTAGGGTGCCTAATGCCTTCTGCACGGCTTTAAAGAGTTCAACCCCGGGTCCGGAGACCCACCGCCCGTTCATGGCAGTGATATCTGCGCCTGGAACCTCCCAGTATTTCTCGAAGCCGCGGAAATGGTCCAACCTGATGATGTCCACCAAAGCATGTGTTGCCTGGAAGCGCTCAATCCACCACGCATAGCCGTCCCTGGCCATTATATCCCAGCGATAGAGGGGATTTCCCCATAATTGCCCTGTCTTGCTAAAGTAGTCAGGCGGCACCCCAGCCACCACCGTTGGTTTACCACTGGCATCCAGATAGAACATTTCTGGATGTGACCAGACCTCAGCGCTATCAAGGGCAATAAATATGGGCATATCACCGATAAGCCTGATCCCGCGCTCATTACAATACTTTTTTAGTTCCGACCACTGCTTAAAGAACTGATATTGTTGATATTCGTGGCAGCAAATTTCGTGGTCCAGTTTCTTTCTCCAGCGTTCAAGAGACTTCGGCTGCCGTCTTCGGATATCTTCATCGTAGGTGTTCCAGGCGGCAAGGCCATGAGCCTCTTTTAATGCCATAAACAAGGAATAAGTTTCAAGCCAGGAAGTGTTCTGTTTACAGAAAACTTCGAATTGCTCCCGCTCACTTGGAGCAGCTTTCCTCTGGAATGTCTCGAAGGACTTTTTCAACAAGGGCATCTTGAATTTGATAACTGAGTCATAGTCAACCCTGTCTTTAGCGAAGGAAGGCCTATTCTCTAAATCAGCAGGTTCCAGGAACTTACCTTCAACCAGTCTTTCCAGACTTATAAGCAGCGGATTTCCAGCGAAGACAGAAAGGCACTGGTACGGAGAATTGCCGTAGCCGTTAGGGCCCAGGGGCAAAATCTGCCAAAGACGCTGCCCTGTGCTAGCCAGAAAATCTACGAACTGATAAGCCTCCTTTCCCAAGTCTCCTATCCCGAATTGGCCCGGGAGTGAGGTCGGGTGTAATAATATGCCGCTTGCTCTGGGAAAGCTCATACTGACTTGCCCCTTATCCGAGTCATCCAGCGCCGGGATGGAAGAGTTGGCGATTTCAGCGTGCTTTTGATTATCCACGACAGATTTGATATCTTGGAATTGTTATTTACATCAGTATACAATAGGACATATCAGTAAACAATGTCTGTCGGTAGAGTAGGCTGCGAGTGGAAAGAAGGTGTCCTATGCTGACGGGGGAGTAAAATGCCTGAGGACTTAACACCTTTGATTCTTGGCGTTGACCTTGGAGGCACCAAAATACTGACGGCTATAGTTAGGTCTCGAGGCGAAATACTTTCCAGTGATGAAAGTACAACACCCGCCACAGAAGGCCGCGAGGTAGTCATCCAGTCTATTCTAGAATCGGCACATAATGCCCTGAGGCAGGCGAGTTGCACTATCTCAGAGATTTCCGCCATAGGCATCGGGGCTCCCGGCATCTCTAATCCTGAAGCAGGAATTCTGTTTACTTCACCGAACCTACCGGGATGGCGCAACGTTCTCTTGAGGGATATAATCCAAAATAAGTTAGGTAAAAAAGCCTTCCTCATCAATGATGCTAACGCTGCTGCCCTGGGTGAATTTTATTTTGGAGCTGCCCGGGGTGTTCGTAACTTCATTTATATTACTCTTAGCACGGGCATCGGCGGAGGCATTGTCATTAATGGCAAAATTTATGGTGGAGCTATTGGTACCGCTGGAGAGGTGGGGCATATGACCATTGACGACAAAGGTCCAATTTGCAACTGTGGAAATAGAGGTTGTTGGGAAACGCTGGCCTCAGGGATAGCTCTGGTTAAAGAAGCAAAACACCGAATCAAAGAGGGAGCCAGAACATCCATCCTGAAATATGTCGACGGTGACTCAGAAAAGGTGACGGCACAGGTCATTCATAGCGCTGCCGAGCAGGGTGATAGGTTGGCTAAAGACCTCATTGCTCGGACCGGCTATTATGTCGGTGTAGGGCTGGCCAATTTAATAAACATATTCAACCCTGAGTTGATAGTTATCGGTGGTGGTTTATCAAATATCGGCGACATGTTGCTCAAGCCAGCCTTCAAGGTAGCTGGAGAGAGGTCATATAATGAAGCATTCCAAGCGGTGCGCTTTGCTTCTGCTGGGCTAGGACGGAATTCCGGCGTGCTCGGCGCTGCTGCCTTTGCCCTCCAGGAGATGAAAAAGCTCCCTTGTGAATAAAAGAAATGACACGGTCTGCCATGAGGTGATGTGATGAATATATCTATCGGCAAGCTAAGAGGGCTCCAGCAATTGGCTGATTCCAAGGGCATAATGACAATGTGTGCCATTGACCACAGGGGGGCGCTTAAGCGGGCCCTGAACGGGAAAAACCCTGCTGCGGTGAGTTACCAGGATATAGTTGATTTTAAGCTTGACCTCTGTCAAGCGGTAGCGCCTTTTGCCAGTGCCGTATTACTGGACCCGGAATATGGAGCTGGTCAGGCTATAGCTGCGGGTCTCTTGCCCGGACCTAAGGGGCTTCTTGTCAGCATTGAAAAGACCGGTTATAGCGGAGACAGTACGGCTAGAATTACTGAGCTTTTACCCGGCTGGAGCGTAAAAAAAGTGAAAAAAATGGGAGCTTCAGCGGTCAAGCTTTTAATCTATTTCAGGCCCGACCTGAAGGATGTCGCCTCAAAACAGCTCGATTTGGTGGCAAGGGTGGCCAACCAATGCCTTGAAGAAGATATAGCCTTTCTGGTTGAGCCGGTAAGCTATCCCACTGAGGAAAAAGGGAGTCTTATTCGTAAAGAACGCATAAATCAAGGTGGGGCACTCTCGAAGAAGTTTGCTGAGATAAAGCCTGGTCTGGTAATCGAAACTGCTCGGCAGCTTACTGCCTTGCCCATTGATGTGTTGAAAGCGGAATTCCCGGCTGATATTAGGTTTGAACAGGATGAGGAAAAGCTGCTGGGGTTGTGTCAGGAATTAAACCAGGCATCCCGACTACCCTGGGTGTTGCTCAGCGCTGGCGTTGACTTCGACTCATTCAAGAAACAGGTAGAGATAGCCTGTAAGGCGGGAGCTTCTGGTTTCCTGGCAGGGCGTGCCCTGTGGCAGGAAGGTGCCCAAATTCGTTCTCGGGATGAGAGGATGGGTTTTTTCCAAAATACAGCCGCTCCAAGGTTGAAGGAACTAGCTGAGATAGCTGATAGCTACGGTAAGCCCTGGTATTCTAGGCTGGGGGCTGAAAAAGGCAAATTTGCCCCGGTGACTGAGGACTGGTATCAGAGTTATTGATAGGTGATGTTCTGACAGAGCGAGGCGGTGATATGAAGCGCTCCGGCCTTTTTGAAAGGCGAACCAAGATAGTGTGCACCATCGGTCCGTCTACTGGCTCGGCCGCTGTGATTGAGCAACTGATAAAGGCTGGCATGAATGTCGCCAGGCTTAATCTATCCCACGGCACCCACAGAGAACACGCCCGTCATATCCAGACTGTAAGGAAGCTGTCCCACCGTCTGGCAATCCCTGTTGCTATACTTATGGACTTGCCCGGGCCAAAGTATCGCACGGGCAAGCTGCAAGATGGTCAAGCCAAACTGAAAAAGGGTGCGCAGGTTATCCTCACCACAAGGCAGATGGAGGGGGATGATAAGGTGATACCAATTAATCTTCCTACCCTTCCTCAGGATATAAAAGTGGGGGATACCGTGTTGCTTGATGACGGTGCAATGCAACTCAAGGTACTTGAGGGACAAGGCACAGAGATTAGATGTAAGGTCATGGTTGGAGGAATACTCACCGAAGGACGAGGGCTGGTGGTGCCTGGCATGCGTATCTCTAGTCCTTTCATTACCGATACTTTACGGGAAGGCATTCTCTTTGCTATCAGGCAGCAGTCTGATTACCTGGCTCTTTCCTTTGTCAGTAATGCTGAGGACGCAACAAGTGTAAAAGCTATATTATATGAGAACGGTGCAGATATACCAATTATTGCCAAAATTGAAAGGGGCGTGGCAGTTTACAAATTTGACAGTATACTAACAACCAGCGAAGGCATAATGGTAGCGCGCGGAGACCTCGGCGTGGACATCCCTTTGGAGAAAGTGCCACTGGTGCAGAAGGAGATTATCAGGAAATGCAATCAGTCAGGTAAGCCGGTAATTACCGCCACGCAGATGCTGGAATCAATGGTGAATGCTCCCCGGCCAACCCGGGCCGAGGTTACTGATGTGGCTAATGCCATATTTGATGGTACTGATGCCGTCATGCTCTCGGCAGAGACCTCCATCGGGAAGTACCCAGTGCAAGCAGTCAAAATGATGGTAAAGATTGCCCGGGAAGCAGAAAATAAACTACCCTACGAGCAAATACTATTAGAAAGAGGCAGGTGGTTGGAGCACAAGACGGATGAGCTGATAAGTTATAGCGCCTGTCATACAGCACAAAGTCTTGGGGCAGCGGCTCTTGTGGCCTTTACTCAGTCTGGCAGCACAGCAGGACGGGTGTCGAAATACCGTCCCAGAATGCCCATTCTGGCGATGACTCCTAGCGCTGCTGTAGTCGGACGCTTGCTCCTGCGCTGGGGTGTTTACCCCTCCCAGATAGCCGGGGCCTCGTCGGTGGAAGAATTGTTTACCATGGGTGCTAAGCTTTCCAAAGAGTTGGGGTTGGCAAAGCCGGGCGATTTGATAGTGATTACCGGTGGCATTCCTGTTGGAGTAGCCGGCTCCACTAATCTGCTCAAAGTGAACAAAGTCCAGTAATCTTGCCAGGGTAATCTTTGTATATTCTGTATGTAATAGTCTTACAGCGTGTTGCGAAAATAGATACTTCGTCTCACTGTGAGGATTTAAAAAACACGATGGCCAGGGGTGGTAAGGTAAAGGTCAGGGAATAGGGGTGGCCATGCAAGGAAATCGGCGCTGCTTCCACTCCGCCTAGATTGCCTTGACCACTGCCTCCGTATTCCTTGGCATCGCTGTTTAATAGCTCTCTCCAGAATCCTGGCTGCGGTACGCCAACTCGGTAATTAGAATGAGTTGTGGGAGTGAAGTTACAAACGACCACAAGAAGGTTGTCTGGTGAACGCCCTTTGCGTATCAGACTGACCACGCTGTGCTCAACATCATTACAGTCAATCCATTCGAAGCCTGCCTGTTCAAAGTCCAATTCGTAGAGAGCTGGCTGTCCCCGATAAAATCGGTTCAAGTCCTCAACCCAGCGTTTAAGGCCAGAATGTGGCGGGTAGTCAAGGAGGTGCCATTCCAGGCTCTCATCATGTACCCACTCTCGCCATTGCCCAAACTCACCGCCCATAAATAGGAGCTTTTTCCCGGGCTGGGCATACATATATCCCAGAAGGAGCCTCAAGTTGGCGAACTTCTGCCAGTCGTCTCCAGGCATCTTTCCTAAGAGTGAACCCTTGCCATGTACAACTTCATCGTGGGAAAGCGGCAGGACAAAGTTTTCGAAGAAGGCATAAATTAAGCGGAAAGTCAGGTTATTATGATGGTGTTTCCGATATATGGGATCCTTGGTCATGTACTCCAGGGTATCATGCATCCAGCCCATGTCCCACTTCAGGCCAAATCCCAGGCCTCCCAGGTAAGTTGGACGAGATACCATGGGCCAGGCAGTTGATTCCTCGGCAATAATTTGCACATCGGGTTTCTCCTGATAGACTACTTCGTTTAAGCGTCGCAAGAAAGCAATAGCCTCCAGGTTTTCGCGTCCTCCGTACTGATTGGGGATCCATTCACCTTTTTTACGGCCGTAATCCAGATAGAGCATAGAGGCCACTGCGTCTACGCGCAGACCATCGACGTGATATTTGTCCAGCCAGAACAGTGCGTTGCTAAGGAGAAAGCTTCTCACTTCGTCCCGACCATAGTTGAAAATAAAACTGTTCCAGTCGGGATGAATGCCCTGTCTGGGGTCACCGTGCTCGTAGAGATGTGTTCCATCGAAGTATCCCAGTCCGTGTTCATCATTAGGGAAATGAGAAGGTACCCAGTCGAGGATTACACATATGTCATGCTGGTGTAAATAGTCAACAAGGTACATGAAATCCTGGGGGGTACCGTAGCGGCTCGTCGGGGCAAAGTATCCTGTTAACTGATAACCCCAGGAGCCATAGAACGGGTGCTCCATTATCGGTAGAAACTCGACATGGGTAAATCCCAGCTGCTTCAGGTACTCAGCCAGCCTGGGAGCCAGTTCCTGGTAGCTAAGGTAGCGATTCCCCTCCTCAAGCACCCGCTGCCAGGAGCCCAGATGTACCTCGTAGACAGAGATGGGGGCATCAAGGGCATTGTGAGCGTGTCGCTTCTCCATCCATGCCCGGTCTCA
>Ga0209164_1005584_pt1 | contig 10636 bp, 7 predicted proteins | sample MTBNYHSulfiMetaG_FD_187458 | JGI IMG/M metagenome (GOLD analysis project Ga0209164, IMG submission 187458) | Enrichment culture microbial communities from rom New York Harbor, USA that are MTBE-degrading - MTBE-NYH (New York Harbor Sulfidogenic)... | ecosystem: Environmental > Aquatic > Marine >... | reverse complement strand
CAGGGCCCCCAGCGCGGTGGGCAGATCGCCCAGCCCGGCCCGCCTCAGCACCTCCTGGGCGCCGGGGCTCAAGCAGGCGCCGCAGACCTTCCAGCGGGGGAACTCCTGGCGTTCGAGGAGAACCACCCGGCACCCCTGCCTTGCAAGCTCCCCGGCCGCCAACGCCCCGGCCGGGCCGGCCCCCACCACCGCCACGTCCCACACCCCACTCCGCCGGAGGAGCCCATGGGTCGTCGAAGACTCGGGTCCGGTCATCATGGCCTCCTCGCAGAACGGGCCCAAGCAGCGGCGCCAGCAATAGCGCTCAGCCTGTCGTCCCCCCGCAATGGGCGAAAAGCAGCACCATCGAGAGCCGCAGCCCTCAACATCTCTATCTCTTCCTCCAGTACAACGTGAATCGCTGGGGCCAGCACGGGACAATCCTGGCTCCCTCCAGCCCGGCCTTCCTGGCCAGGGCGGCGACCTCCGGGATCCGAAAGGAGGCCCGGACCGAACGGGGCCCGTCCACCTGCGCCACACGGGACCGGGAGAGGAGCCTCAGCGTTCCCCACGCCAGCCAGTAGCCCGTCCGGCTTCGCAGCAGATCCTGCAGGATGAGGGTCTTCCCGGCCTCCGCCATCCCCGCAAGCACGCGCACGCATTCCCTCTCGCTCAGGTGGTGGAGGAACAGGGAGGAGCAGACGATGTCGAACCCGGGTGGAAACGGAGCGCGGAGGGCGTCCAGCTCGAAGAAGGAGACCTCCAGCCCCTCCCGCAAAGCCTGCTCCCGGGCATGGGCCAGGGCCACGGGGCTCACGTCGCATCCGTGCACCTCCAGCGGGAAGTTCTCCCGTTGCGCACGGCGTGCCAGGGCGCGAGCAATATCCCCTCCCCCACAGGCCACGTCCAGGAGCCGAAGACGCCTCGGGCCCGATCCCACCGCGCCGCAACCCTCCGGAATCCCGCCACCTTCCTGCGCCCCGCCACCGTCCGCCCCGCTTCCCGCTCCGATCCGGCTCCTTCCGCCCGTCCCCCTGCTCGCCTCCCCTTGCCGCAACACCTCCCGCCAGATGCGGCCAGCGGCGAGGGATAGACGGTTCACCAGGGCCAGGGCCTTCAGGGCCCGGAGGTGCTCGGAGGGCCCGAGCCCGGGGTCGTCCATGAGCTCCTCCTGGAGGACACGCTCCGACAGATCCGGTACGAGCCCCACCCCACGTCCCCCGCCTACAGTCCCGAGGCTGCCCGCTCCCCGCCGGGACCGTAGTACTCCCGGTACCACTCCACGAACCTCCTCACGCCCTCCTCCATCGGCACCTTCGGCTCGTACCCCGTGAGCTCCGTGAGCCGGCTCGTGTCGGCGTGGGTCTCCATCACGTCCCCGGGCTGCATGGGGAGCAGGGTCTTCTTCGCTTCCACCCCCAGGGATTGCTCCAGGGCCCGGATGTAGTCCATGAGGCCCACCATCCGGGTCGCCCCGATGTTCAGGATGCGCCAGGGGGCCGGCGAGGAGGAAGGGTCCGGCGCCTCGGCGTCCCACTTCGGATCTCCGGCGGGAACCTGGGCCGCCGCCCCCACGATCCCCTCCACGATGTCGTCGATGTAGGTGAAGTCACGGGAGGGCTTGCCGTGCCCGAACACCTCGATGGGCTCCCCGGCCAGGATCGCCTTCGTGAACTTGAAGAGCGCCATGTCGGGCCTGCCCCAGGGGCCATACACAGTGAAGAACCGTAGGCCCGTGCAGGGCAGCCCATACAGGTGGGCGTAGGCGTGGGCCATGGCCTCGGTGGCCTTCTTGGTGGCCGCGTAGATGGTGATGGGATGGTTCGCGCCCTGCCCCTCCGAGAAGGGGAAGGCCCGGTTCAACCCGTAGACCGAGCTGGTGGACGCGAAGACCAGGTGTCCCACCCCATGGTACCGGCACCCCTCCAACACGTGGAGGGTGCCCGTCACGTTGCTGTCGACGTAGGAGTGCGGGTTGGTGAGGGAGTGGCGGACCCCGGCCTGGGCCGCCAGGTGGATGACGGTGCCGAAGCCTCCCTCGGCGAAGAGCCCCTCCATCCCTTCCCGATCGCACAGGTCCAGCTTGCGGAAGCTGAAGCCCGGCTCCGTCTCGAGCCTCGCGAGCCGGTCGGCCTTGAGCTGCGGATCGTAGTACGGGCTCATGTTGTCGAGCCCCACCACCTGGTGGCCCTCAGCGAGAAGCCGCCGGGCAGTGTGGAAGCCGATGAAGCCGGCCGCACCGGTCACGAGGACGGGGCGTGAAGGCTCCACGGATCTCGAGTCTCTGGTCAAGGTATCCCCCCTGTCCGTCCAGGTCCGATCATGGGTTGTCTGCGTCCATCCTGTGACGACGAATCCTAATTCGCAACGTAGCGCCGACGGGACCGACCCAGAGAAACCCCCGAAGACCTCTTCAGGTCCTCGCCCCCTACCTACACCAGGGCCGAAGGGCAGAGGGCCGCCACCACGCACGCCCCGCAGCGAGGCTTCCTCGCAACGCACACCTGCCGGCCATGGAAGATGAGGAGGTGGGAGAGGGGGGTCCAGCGCTCACGGGGAAACACCTCCATCAGGTCCCGCTCGATCTTCTCGGGCGTGGCCTCCGCGGACAGCCCCAGGCGTCCGCTCAGGCGCTTCACGTGGGTGTCCACCACCACGCCCTCATCCAGGCCAAAGGCATTCCCAAGGATCACGTTGGCGGTCTTGCGGCCGATCCCGGGAAGCCGCGTGAGCTCCGCTAGGGTCCTGGGAAGCTCTCCGCTGTGCTGTGCCAGGACGGCCCGGGCCATCCCCACCAGGTTCCTGGCCTTGCTCCGGAAGAAGCCGGTGGAGTGGACGATCTCCTCCAACTCCTCCAAGGGAGCCGATGCCAGCGCCTCCGCGTCGGGGAACCGGCGGAAGAGGCCCGGCGTCACCATGTTCACCCGCTCGTCCGTGCACTGGGCCGAGAGGATGGTGGCCACCGCCAGCTCGAAGGGGTTGGCGTGCTCCAGGGCGGTCCGGGCCTCCGGGTATTCCCGCTCCAGCAGATCGTAGATCCGGGACGCCCGCTCGCGCCGGGCCTTCCTGGATTCTCTGGGCATCCTCACCCTCCCATGACGATCCGACGGTAATCCAGGGCACTGGGACGTGGGCCTTCCCGTGAGTCGGCGGCGACCCCTGGACTGAGGGCGCCGTCCACCTCCGGCCCTCCCCTTTCCCGTGCAGCTCCGGGCCCCTCAACGCACCCGGGATGGGTGTCCAGGTACCAGAAGACCCGCATGGCCAGCTTCACCGCCTCGGCCCCGGCCTGCACGGCGTAGAGGTGCTCCAGCTCGGCCCCGGGGAGGGAGGACTGGAAGTCCGCCCCTTGTGGCCGGACCTGGAGGGAGGCCCATGCCCCGGCGGCGGACAGGGGAAGGGCGGGCAGCGGTACCACGCTCAGCCCCGGCCGGTCCCTGCGAATCCCCAGGACCACCAGGAGAGACAGGGACTCTCCGGTCGGAGCCGACCAGAAGAGCCCGTCCACGGACTCCGGTGGGATGCCCTCTCCGCCCGGGATCCAGAAGAGGTGCTGGGGCAGCTGGACATACCCGGCGGGTCCGGGAAGGGATGGTGCCCACATGCCCGCCCCCGGACCCGACTCCACCAGATGCCGCGCCACCGGCGTTTCCAGAAGGTACAGCGGGCGGCCGGCCCTCCAGAAGTGGAAGGAGTGGAAGAGGAGGGCGCCGTGGTGCTGGAGGAGGGCAGGGTCGTCCCCTTCCCCACGGACCGCCCGCAGGACCGCCCCCGCTTCGCCCAGGAGGGCGAACTGCTCGGGAGCGAACAGGGCGCCACCTCCCCGCTCCCCCGCCTCCTTCTGGATGAAGGGAAAGCGCTCGTCGGCGAAGCCCTCCTCCGGGAGGAGGAGCTCATAGGGCGTCACCCGGGCGTACAGGTCGTGGATCGGCATCGCCTCAGCGACCGCCCCCTTGATACTGCCAGAGCCCCTGGGAGAGCATCCGCAGGGCCTCGTCCACCGCCGCCTTCAGCTCCCGGTCGAAGCCGCTGAGCTCGTCCTCGGGGGTGTTGACGACGTACACGTCGGGGGCCACCCCGTAGTTCTCCAGGTTGATCCCGTGGTTGTGGGGTTGGGTGGGATCGTACGTCACCACCAGGGATCCGGGCGTGCGGATGGAGCCGCCGTTGATGAGCCCGTAGCTCCCGGTGGCGATGACGGCCGCCGCCGTCGGGTTCCCCACGATCCGCCCCAGCTCCAGGTCCCGGAAACCCATGGGGGTCACCTCGCTGTCGGAGCCGGAGCGGGCATTGATGAGCATGACCTTGGGCCCGGCGATGGCCTGCCGGGGCCGGCGCCCGGCGCTGGGAGCGGCCCACCGGTTGTTCCAGTACTCGTACGGACGCCGCTCCAGGATGTCCAGGAGCTCCTGGTCGATGTTGCCGCCGCCGTTGTAGCGGATGTCCACGATGATCCCCTGGGCGTTCCAGAACCGGTCGATCTCGTTCCGGAAGCGGGCCAGCGACGGCTGGTTCATGGACTGGATGTGGACGTACGCGATCTTACCGTCCGATTCCCGCTCCACGAACTCCCGGTTCCCCTCCACCCACTCCTCGTACTGGATGCCACGCAGTGAGGTGACCGTCCTGACGCGGAGGTCCCGGGCGTTGGCGCCTTCGGGCGTGTCCGCCACCCGCACGGTGACGTAGTCGTTCAGGGCATGGTTGAGGATCTCCCAGTAGTTGTCTCCGGCCCGGATCTCCTGGCCGTCCAGGGCGAGGACGAAGTCACCCACTCCCATGTCCAGCCATTCCTTGTCGGCGGGCCCGTCCCGGTAGACGTGGCTGATCCGGTACCACCCCTGGGCCGGCTCCAGCTCGAAACCGGGGAAACGGGTCTGGTAGGGCCGCTGCATGCTCACCGACGACGGGCCGCTCACCCCCACGTGGGAGGCATTGAGCTCCCCGATCATCTGGTTGGCCAGCTCGTAGGTGTCCTCGTACGTCCCCACATGGGCCAGGAGAGGCTTGTAGGCCGTCTTGATGGCGTCCCAGTCCTTCCCGTGCATGTCCGGGTCGTAGAAGCGGAACTTCATGACCCGCCAGCTCTCCTCGAAGATCTGCTCCCACTCGGCCCGGTGGTCCACCTTCACGGAGAACGCGAAATCCACCCGCTGGGCCCGGGGCGAGCTGCCGGTGAGGGGCATGTGTTGGATCTCCCTTCCCCGGGAGAAGAAGAGGGTCCTTCGGTCCTTCGTGGGCTGGAGGTTCCCGAAGGCGCCGGCGGCCACCTTCCTGGCCTCCCCCCCCGCCACGGGAATGGAGAAGAGCCCGGGGCCTTCGTCGTCCCGGGAGGTGTAGTAGACCGTCCTCCCGTCCGCGGAGAGGAAGAAGGAACCGGCGGCGTTCTCGCCGGAGGTGAGCTGGCGGGCCCGCTCCCGGATCCCGTCCGGCTGGACGGTGAGGGGCCTGGCCGGCGCGGCCTCGCCGCCCCCTGCCCTGCCCTGGGGCCGGCCCCCGGCCGCCGTATCGGCGGGCTCCGGCCGCCTGGCCCTCACCAGCGGGTCCTCGGGATCTTCGGCAAGGCGGGCCAGGGAGGCTGCAAAGAGGTGCGTGACGCCCCCGTCCCGGTTGGAGAGGAAGACCAGGTGTGAGCCGTCCGGCGTGACGGCGCCTCCGAAGTCCCGGAAGGGATCCCGGGTGACATTGACCTCGTTCCTGCTCTCCACCTCGAAGAGGTAGACCTCGGAGTCCTCGTCCAGGTCGGACCGGGTAAACACGAGCCACCGCCCGTCGGGGGAATACTCCGACAGGCTGAACCCCCGATTCTGGTTGTAGGCCAGCTCCGTGGCCCGTCCCGAGGCCACGTCCACCTCGAAGAGGGTGTTGGCAGCCACGAAGGCGATGCGGCGGGAGTCCGGCGACCAGACGAACCCGTCGTCCTTGTACGAGTCGTGGTCACTGATGCGCCGATGGTCGCCGGTGGCCAGATCCGCCACCCAGAGCTCCTCCCGGGCTCCCTCGTCCGACACGTAGGCCAGGTGCTTCCCGTCCGGGGAGAACACCTGGTAGCGGTCCCGCCAGGCCGACGACGTCACCTGCGTCTTCTCGCCCACTTTGGGGTCCACCGGCACCAGGAAGATCTCCCCCCGGGAGTCCACGGCCACCGTCTTGCCCTCCGGATCGACGCTGAAGCCATCGGCCTGGTTCGACACCTGAACCCACTCCACCCGGTTGACGGAGGGGTCGAAGGCCAGGCTCGCCTGCACCGGCCGGGGCTGTCCGTCCGGGACGTCCAGGACGAAGAGGTGATGTTCCTGGGTGTACACGATGGCCCGGCCGTCGGCGCTCATGGAGGGGTACTTCACGCCGCCCTCCGTGTAGCGCGTCACCTGGGTCGCCTGCCCGCCGTCAGGGGCCATCTTCCAGAGGTTGAAGATCCCATCCCGCTCGCTGACGAAGTAGATCATCCCGTCGCCCCCCCACATGGGGAGAGCGTCGTTGACGTGCTCGCGGAACCTCGCGAAGTCCGTGTCCGTGAGCTGGGTGATGCGGCCCGTCTCCTGGTCCAGGACGAAGATGTCCGTGGTGCGGTTTCCCCGCTGCCCCTTCCTGGAGGTGCTGAGGCCGTCCCGGTTGTAGACCACGTAGCGGCCGTCGGGGCTGACGGTGGCGTTGGCGGCCTGGTCCATGCCCATGGCCATCGGGAGCCCCCCCTCCGGAGAGACCGTGTACAGGGGAGAGAGGAAGGGATGGGTGCTCCTGGAGGACGAGAAGATGATCCGCCCGTCGGGGGTCCAACCCCGCACCACGTCTCCGGTGGTGTGGAAGGTAAGCTGGGTGGGCTCACCCCCCTCCACGGGCACCAGGAAGACGTCGTAGTTTCCGAACCGGTCGCTGGAGAACGCCACCCACCGGCCGTCGGGAGAGAACCGGGGTGCCGCGTCCCGCGCCACGTGGTTGGTGAGCCGCCGCACGGGTGTGCCATCCCGCCGTACGATCCAGATGTCTCCCTGATAGGAGAAGGTAACGAGATCCCCTGACACGTGGGGGTCCATCATGAAGCGGATGGGTTCCTGGGCGGCAGCGGCTCCCGGCGCGGCGCCGGAAAGGGCCAGGAGCAGCGCCAGGGCGGGAAGGAAGGAGAAGCGGCGGGACATGGCCAACCTCCACGGTGCGGTCAGAAAGGAGAGCGAGACGGGGAGAAATTACCCGGACCCGGCGCTCTTGGCGAGGACGGCTGAGGAAGGGCGGCCGGGTCCCCGGAATTGCCGGACGCCATCCGATCCCCCACTCTACTGGTCCAGCATGAGTCGCACGCCTCGATGCCCGGCGGCACAGAGGCCTTCTTCTCGCGAGGGCAGCCATGGGACCCAGGCTCGTGAGGCTGGCCGTAAAGGGAGTTCTCACGGAGGGCGCCGATCCGCTCCGGATCATAGAGGGACACAGGCTCCGAAGGGAGGACGCCCCCCTCGAGTTCCCGGACGAGCTCTCGGCCCACACCTTCCTCCGTCGGTTCCTGCGGGACCCCTTCAGCCTGGCGGTCTTGCGGAATCACCTCCTGGAGGTGGTCTGGGAGTCCAACCTCTGGAGGCTGGACGAGCATGCGATGATCCGGGAGTTCGCCCGGCACCTGGTGTCCGGGCGCATCAGGATCGTGCCGGCTCTCGAAGGAGTAGCTCCGACCCGCTCGTCCATCCCCCACAAGGCTGCCGGCGAGAATCAGCAGGAGAAGCGGGAAGAGAGGCAGGAGGAAAGGCCCGCCAAGCGCCCCGTGGTCTTCCCTGAAGCCTCCCGGCCGGTGGAGACACACAACTGGATCAAGCTCAAAGTCATCGACGACGAGACCGGGGAGCCGCTGCCGGGGGTCCCTGTCAAGATCAAGCTCCCCTCTGGAGAGGTCGGGACGCCCAAGACGGACTGGAAGGGCGTCATCGAGGTCTACGAGCTACCTCCCGGCACCCTGGACATCCTGGAGATGCTGGACGAGGAAGCGTTTGAAGTGGTTGGGATCGACTGACCTGCTCCGTCCCGGCCCGGCGGACGGCTCGGGCTCGAGGGCGGGGCGCGGGGGACAACGGACAGGAGGCGCGGCGGTGGGTTTCGACAAGCGGGGAGCAGCCAGGAAGTACACGCCTCAGGACGGTGACACGCTCGAGAAGATCGCCGAGAGGGAAACCGCCAACGGCAACCCCATGACCGCCGGCGAGCTTGCCCGGTTCAACTGGGGCACCGATGATCCCGATGTCGTGGACGAGCATCTCCGGGACGAGCTGGGCTGTTACAAGCGCGCCGAAGATAATCGATTTCTCATCTCCGCCGACTGCGTTCCCCGCAGTGAGCTCCTCATCCCCACGCGCTTCGAGAAGTTGGGCCTTCCCATCAACCGCACCGTCACCATCCGGGTCCGGAAGAAACCGAAGCCCCCTCCACAGTTCGAGACCTGCGTCCGGATCCACGGGGTGAACTTCGAGTTCGACCAGTCCTTCATACGGCCCTGCGTGGTGGAGGACCTCAAGGCCGTCGGGGAGGCGCTGGAGGCGCATCCCAACGCCAAGGCCCTCGTCTTCGGCCACACCGACAAGAAGGGTGGCGAGGAGTACAACAAGGCCCTCAGCGAGCGCCGGGCCCTCAGCGTGTACGCCTTCATCACCGACGATGCCGACACATGGGAGACCCTCTACAACCAGGAGGGGTGGGGGACACGGGCCATCCAGGAGATCCTCAAGGACTTCGGCCCTCCCTACGACCCGGGGCCCGTGGACGGGATCTACGGCCCCGCCACCACGGCCGCGGTGAGGCAGTACCAGACGGACAGGGGGCTCGGGGTGGACGGCATCGCCGGCCCCCTCACCCGCAGGGAGATGTTCACGGAGTACATGACCAGCAAGCACGACGTGGAGGTGAAGCCGGACCGGTTCATGGACCCCAGGCACGTGGGCTGCGGGGAGCTCAACCCCCTGGAGGACGTGGAAACGGCCAACGAGAACAATCGGCGCGTCGTCTTCTACCTCTTCAACGAGGGCCGGCTCCCGGCCGCCCCCTGCCGCCAGGGGGACCTGTCCGTGTGCCGGCGCCAAGCGTCGGAGCCCCTGCCCAGGCACCGGCCCGAGTTCAAGTGCAGCTTCTACGACAGCATCGCCCACGCCTGCCCCTGCGAGAAGCCCGAGCCTCTGGTGCCCCTGGAGATCCTCGACTTCTTCGGGCGCCCGGCGGACCACGATGCTCGACCGGAGGAGCCCCAGAGCCTGGCCGTGCCGGCCGGTTCCGCCGTCCATCTGCACTGGCGGGTGTCCGGTGCCGACCAGGTCGCCATCGAGGCCGTTACGATCCGTGACGGATCAACGCAGGCGGTCCCTTTGCCGGGTGGGGGGAACACCTCGAATCCGGCGGGCGTCAGTGAGGGAGTGGCCGCCGTCTCACCCACGACTCCCACGGATTACCATCTGTCGGCGTCCAATGCGTCCGAGGAGGAGATCCATTACCGATCGGTCATGGTGACCCCCTTCCCATCCTCCCAGCCCGCCAGCTCCATGATCGCCGAGGTTTCGGGCGATTGTATGTGGCTCTCGGAGCCGGACGGCGCGGCAACCCCGGGGCAGGACGCGACGGCCTCACGGTTCGGCGATACCACCCTGTATGCGGGGGGGCCTGTGGTCTCCGACTCCCCGGAAGAGCTCAAGCTGGCCATCGAGGACGGCCGCGCGCCGGAGCTCATGGTCTTCACGCTGGGCCCGGTGAAGCACGACCTGGACGACATCTACTGGAACATCGAGCACGAGGATTCCCTCCGGCGCCACATTGCCCAGATCCTCAGGGCCTTCAATGGCTTCGGCGCCGGGGTGGTCCGGGCCAGGGAGAATCCCCCGGAGCGGAGGCACGTGGCCTATGGCGACATTCTCTTCCCGTTCAAAGGGGACGAGAGCTCCTTCGGTTGGTTCAGTGTCCGGTCCACCTGCGACAGCGGCCGCTCATCCTGTGGTCTTGTCGTTCGTTCCCTCTGGCTGCTGCTTGGAGCCAGGCACGCCCTCTTGAATCCCCCCTACCGTCCCGGAACCGTGCTGGAGTTCTTGAGGGCGTACGCCATCGTCCAGGGAGCGTTCACCGGCGACCCCCTGGCGTCCCTGGACTTCGCCGCGAGCAAGGAGGGGGGGGAGATCCTCACGAAGGAGGAGGTGGAAACCAACAAGATCGAGACTCCCCTCCTCACCTGGGAGACGTTCCAACCGCAGGCGGGGGACACGATCTTCATCAACAATCCTGGCCAGCACGTCTCCACCGTCGTGGAGGTCCTCGAGCGCACGGAGGACCTTCTCACGTACATCAGCTGCGACGGCGGCCAGAGGGTGGTGGAGAGCGACGGGACTTGCTGTGCCATCCGGTTGATGAAGAGGAAGGCTCACCGCGGGACGGACAAGAAGCGGCTGGTCTACCGGGGAGAGAAGGACAAGAACGGCAAGAAGGTCATGGTGGAGGAGACCTACACCGAGATCCAGGATGAGTTGTCCACAAGGAAGAAGCGGATGGTCACCGGCTGGTCCGACATCATGAAGCTCACCTTCACGGCGCGCCATTACGTTTCGAACTGGAACCGCGGGAACCTGGACTTCCAGGCCCCGGCGGCCTTCGGGGTCGACAGCCCGAACTGGTGAGGAGGCCCCCGCCCATCCGGGCGGCC
>Ga0209164_1005582_pt1 | contig 10640 bp, 9 predicted proteins | sample MTBNYHSulfiMetaG_FD_187458 | JGI IMG/M metagenome (GOLD analysis project Ga0209164, IMG submission 187458) | Enrichment culture microbial communities from rom New York Harbor, USA that are MTBE-degrading - MTBE-NYH (New York Harbor Sulfidogenic)... | ecosystem: Environmental > Aquatic > Marine >... | reverse complement strand
AAAGGAATCGCGAATAGCCTTTGAAGACGTGGCTGCCGGCAGGTTGACGGTACGCCTTCTTGAAGAAGAGGAGGCTCAAGAAGCAGTCGAGGACGAGCAGGAGGGCGTGGTCCTCGAGTTGAACGCCGACAATTTCGACGAAGCGGTGCGCAAGCACCGGGTGCTGGTGGTTGACTGCTGGGCGGAGTGGTGCGCCCCCTGTCGCATGGTGGCCCCGATTATCGAGCAGCTGGCCAAGGAGTACCGGGGCACCATCGCCTTTGGCAAGCTGGATGTGGACCGCAATCCGTCCGTCGCGGCCAAATACAAGATCATGTCGATACCGACCCTGCTGGTATTCAAGGACTGGCAGCTGGTTGACCAGATGGTTGGGGCACAGCCGAAGCACATGCTCCAGCAGCGCCTGGCTGGATACATCGACTGATTGGCGGCCTGACCACAGGCGACAACCTCTGTGACCACCAGGGATTCATGAACCTGGCGCAGGTCCGCTTCGGTCGTTCGACTGCCCGACCTGGGCGTGTCTTACCGCTCTTCACCACCACCACCACCGGTCCCCGTGATGGTGGCCGTGCAAGCAAGAGCTTCTGGTAGACGAGTGAAGCTGTGAACAGAATGACGGGGCTATCGAAGAGGGCCAAACGCATCTACCACAGCGAGGGGCTGGCCCCGCTGCTGCGGCGAGGGTTCGCTTTTCTCATGTACCGCCTGTTCGAGTATCGAGTCTACTATGTCTATCGGCACAGCACAGACTCAGTGCTCGAGGTGAACGAAGCCGATGTGCTGCCTGCCATTGGTGGTATCACATTCCACTTGGTCTCATCCAATGAGGAGGCCGACAGGCTGGAGGCCGAGGGTCTGGAGTTCCGTTCGTGCGTGTGGAATGCGAGGGAGGCGCTGGATAGAGGGGCGGTGGCACTATGTACCTTCGTAGACGGCGAGCCGGCCCATATCGGATGGGTGATCATGACCGAGAAGGCCCGGGGAGCTTTCTTTGAGCCACCCTGTAAGGTTGACTTCGGCGCCGGCGAGGCCATGAGAACGGGCATCTGGACGAACCCCAAGTACCGCGGCCTGGGGCTCCACAGGTGGAATACCTTCAAGAGGATGCAATTCATGCGGGAGAGAGGGATCAGAATCAGCCGGGGCGCCATTGTCAAGCAGAACGTAATCGCCCAGAAGGCGCACGCTCCCTACGGCCCAACCCCTTACGCCGAAGGGCGCCACTTAAGAATCCTGTCGTGGAATTCCTGGAGAGAAAGGCCCCTGACCACAGAGCGGCAGGAGCCAAATGGGGCAAACAGATGGGCCACGTAGCTGACCTTTTCCGAGCGGCGAGCCGCGTCCGCCGCACCGAGGGGACACTGACCCTGCTGCGGCGGGGCCTTGACTTCGCGAGGTACAGGCTGTACGAACACGGAACATACTACCTCTCCGAGTACAACCTGGAGAACATCCGCGAGCTCGACGAGGCCAGTTTTCTGCCAGCAGTGAGCGATGCCAGCTTCATCGTGATAACAGGCAATCGCGAGGGCGACAAGCTTGAGGCCTCGGGGCACCACTTCCGCTCGTATGTCACCAATTTCGACCCCCGCAAGGCACTCGACAAAGGCGCAATGGCGTTCTGCGTCTTCCTGGGGCAGGAACTCGCCGCGATGGGCTGGGGTGCCATGACCCGAGAGGCGCTCGCCAGCCTCAACGAGCCTCCCATGAGGATTGACTTCTCAAAGAGAGACGCCTTCACCGGTGCCATATGGACCACTCCGAAGTACCGGCGCATGGGGCTTCGCACCTACCGCACCTTCAAGCTGCGTCGGTACCTGCTGGACCGGGGAGCCGCAATGACCCGGGGCGCCATCGCCAAACAGAACATCCCCGCCTGGTCCGGCCTGTCCAAGATTGACAGCACCATATACGGCGAGGCCCGCTACTTCAGACTGCTGTGGTGGAAGTCCTGGAAGGAGAGGCCCCTTGCCCCAGTAAAGGCAGGCCGATGCACACGGTGACAGCCCTTCTCACAAGAGCGCGTCACGTTTATCGAACCGACGGTTTCATGGCATTGCTCCGGCGGGGTTTGGCATCCGCGGTCGGGGCTTTCTTCTTTCTCCGGACATACTACGTCTATAGTGAATGCATTGAAGACCTCGCAGAAGACGACGAAGCTCATTCCCAGCCCAGAATCGAAGGCGTTACCTTCCATATTGTCTCCGACAATGAGAAGGCAGATGAGTTGGAGGCCAAGGGTTTCGACTTTCGCTCGCAGGTACCCAACGCCAGAAGGAGCCTGGAGAAAGGAGCAACCGCCTTCTGTTTCTTCGTCGGGCAGGAATTGGCCAGCATAGCGTGGCACGCCCCGAACAGGCACGCCCAGAGGAGTCTGGGCGAGCCCCCGTACCCCGTCGACTTCGAGAAAGGCGAAATATGCTCAGGAGGACTGTGGACAAATCCGAAGTACCGGAGAAAGGGGCTTCGCAAGTACAGCAGACTGAAGAGGCTCGACTTTCTCCACGATAGCGGAATCAAGGCGAGGCGGGGCGTCATTGCCACACAGAACGTCGCCGCCTTGAAGGGTCGCGCTGACTTCGCCCCCTCAGCCTTCGCCGAGGGCCGCCACCTGAGAATACTGTGGTGGAAGTCGTGGAAGGAGAGGCCGGTGAAGCCGCAGCAAGGAGAGGAGAGGGCGTAGTGCGGTGAACACACTGACGGAGCTTATCCGAAGAGCAGCGCTCATCTACAGAACTGAAGGTCTCCTGCCGCTGGCTAGGCGGGCAAGTGCATACACGGCGGGGCGGCTGTTCAAATACGAGACTTACTACCTGTATCAGAATGACGGCAGCGCCTACCGGAGGCGCAGCGATACCGATTCCGCGCCCGAGGTAGAGGGACTGTCGTTCCGGGTAGTCTGTACCAACGAAGAGGCCGATGCGCTTGAAGCTCAGGGGTTCCAGTTCAGGGACTATGCTGACGACGCGATGAGCAAGCTGAACCACGGGGCGATAGCATTCTGCATCTTCATCGGGCATGAGCTCGCCAACATAGGCTGGCTGTGCACCACGCAGCAGGCCAAGGATAGCTTGAACGAGCCTCCCGCCAGGGTGGACTTCGCGAACGGCGAGGCATGGGCCGGAGGCTCCTGGACCAACCCAAGGTACAGGAGAATGGGGCTCTACCGCTACAACAGCCTGAAGATGGTGGAATACTGGCTCCAGAAGGGGATAGTCAGGAACAAGTGGGCCATCGCTAGGAGAAACGTCGCCCCATTGACTGCGGAATCCACCACAGGCAACGTCCGATACGCCGAGGGCCGCTTGGTCAAGATGCTCTGGTGGAAGTCATGGAAAGAGAGACCACTGCCTGCAGTAGATGCAGCGCTTGGCCAGCACGGGAGGAAGGCGCACGACGTTACAAGCTAGCCAGAGAACCAAATAGAAGCGCAAGAGAAGTGGAGCGGGCGATGGGATTCGAACCCACGACAGCCTGCTTGGGAAGCAGGAACTCTACCACTGAGTTACACCCGCCCGCGTTTCAGACCCGACCGCGGCGGCGAAGACGGGGATGAGAGCAAGCGACCAAGCAGGCCTTCCCTTTCCCGTCCTGCCGCATTAGGCGTGCTTTCCATCATATAGCCGTTGCGGGCAGACGTCAAGATGCCTGCCGGTGACACACGGCAAACGGCCGGACCCGGCCTAGGCTCCAGCAAGCGGCCGCCCGGCTGCATCCTGGCCCTTTCCACTGCACACACCTACAGCCGCCTTCAGCGCCGTGGTACAATGGCGATGTGCCGTCCCGCACCAGCACAATGCGCCGCGTTCAGAAGCACGAGCGCAACGGCACGTCGTCGCCATGAGGACCCTCGCCAGGCTGCTTGCCTTCTCGCGCGGCCACGCCCGATGGCTGGGCGCGGCCTTCGCTTGCCTGATCATATCCACCCTGCTGGGGCTTGCCGTGCCCTGGATCCTGCGCGAGGCTATTGACGCCGTGATGAACCGCGGCGACGGTACATACCTGGCTGTGGCCGCTGCGGCCATCGTCGGCGCCAGCGCCTTGAGAGGCTTCTCGTCCTACGGCCACAGCGTGTTCGGCGAAGTCGCATCCCAGCGAGCGGCTTATGACATCCGGAATGCCCTGTACGGTCAGCTTCAACGGCTGAGCTTCTCTTTCTACGACAAGTCCCAGACCGGAGAGCTCATGTCGCGAGCCACTGCGGACGTGGAAGCAATCCGCATGTTCATCTCCCGGGGGCTGCTCGGGCTGGCGTATACCGTGCTGCTGTTCATCGGCGTCACCTGCATTCTCGTTGTGATGGACTGGAGACTGGCGCTGCTCACGCTGGCCTTCTTGCCACCCATAGCGTTTCGAGCCATTCTGGTCAGCCGCCGCCTTCGTCGGGCATGGCTGCGCATCCAGGAGTCACTGGGCGTGCTCGGAGCCACACTGGAGGAGAACCTCACCGGTGCCCGCATAGTGCGGGCGTTCTCGCAGGAAACAGAGGAGAGCCGGAGGTACGCCACGAGAGCGAGAGAGCTCTATGACGCCGAGATCAACACCGACCGCCAGATGGCGTTCAACATCTCGCTCATGGTATTCCTGATAAGCCTGCCCACGGCGCTCGTCCTGTGGTACGGCGGACGCCAGGTGATCGCCGGCAGTCTTACGGTGGGCGGGCTGACCCAGTTCATTTTCTATCTGGGCATGATGGCGATGCCCGTGCGCCGTCTCGGCTTCCTGGCGAACCTGCTGTCCCGCTCTGCGTCAGCGGGGCAGCGCATAATGGAAGTGCTCGACGCGGAAGCGGACGTGCGAGAGAGGCCCGGCGCAGTTGCGCTCGGGCGCGTGAAGGGCCACGTCTGTTTCAACAATGTGAGCTTCAGCTACGATTCGGCCATTCCGGCGCTGAGGAATGTTACCTTCGAGGTAGAGCCAGGCCAGCTCGTGGCCCTGGTGGGCGGCTCCGGCAGCGGCAAGAGCACCATCGCCAGCCTGGTGCCCCGGTTCTACGACGTTACCTCGGGCAGCATCACCATCGACGGGACCGACATCCGCAACGTGACGCTGGCCTCGTTGCGCAGTTGCGTCGGCATAGTGCAGCAGGACGTGTTTCTCTTCTCGGCCACCATCCGCGAGAACATCGCCTACGGCGCGGCGACCGCCAGCAGGCGGGAAATCGAGGCCGCGGCGAAGGTGGCGCGCCTGCATGACTTCATCCACAGCCTGCCGGACGGATACGAGACCTGGGTGGGCGAACGGGGTGTCACGCTTTCGGGCGGTGAGAGGCAGCGGCTGGCCATAGCGCGCACGCTCATCGCCAACCCTCAGATAGTCATCCTGGACGATTCCACATCGAGCGTGGATACCGAGACCGAGCACATGATCCGCCTTGCCCTGGAGAGCGTTATCGAGGGCCGGACAACCTTCATTGTGAGCCATCGTCTGAGCATGATAGGCAATGCCGACCTCATCCTGGTGCTTCAGGATGGCCGCGTGGTCGAGCGGGGCAGGCACGAGGAGCTTGTCGCCAGGAGCGGTGTCTACGCACGTATGTATCGATCCTCTATATCGGCAAGACACGCTCCGAGCGAGGAGGGCGCGGTGCCACAGCATCCGGCCCCCGGGCTGGTGACGGGGCCCGGGACAAGTGAGGAAGGGCAGTGACAATGTACTCGGGTATCGGTTCGATCGACGCAAGCCGCTTCTATGGAGCCTTCGACGCCGACGACGACGGCAGCCGGGGGAGGATGTACGACCCGCATGTGATGCGGCTCTTGCCCCGGTATCTGCGCGGCGTCAGGTCGCAGATGGCGTGGGGGATAGCCGGCATGGTCGTTCGGGCAGCGGCATCACTCGCCACGCCATATCTGGTTGCCGTGGCGGTCGACCGCTTCATGGGGACGGGCAACTTCGCGGGCGTCAGCATGATTGCTGCCATCTTCCTTGCCGTGCTGCTCATCGGCTGGGCGGGGCAATACGTGGAGAACCTGTTCCTCTACTATGCAGGCGACGGCATATTGCTCCGGCTCCGCACCGACATGTTCAACCACCTGCAGCGGCTGTCCATAGGCTTCCTCGACCGAAACAGCGTGGGCAAGCTCATGTCTAGAGTGCAGAACGACGTGCAACAACTGCAAGAGCTGGTCACGGGCGGTGTGCCCACCATCATCATCAGCATCCTCACCCTCGTGGGGATGGGCTGCGTCATGGCGCTCATGAACGCCCGCCTGGCCCTGCTGACTCTGGCGGTGGTGCCCGTGCTGGGGGCCGTGCTGTATGTCTGGCAGCGGTATGCTCATCGGTCGTTCATGAGAGTGAGGAGAGCGATCGCCGCGGTTAACGCACAGCTTCAGGAGAGCATATCAGGGGTGCGGGTGGTCCAGAGCCTGGGCCGGGAGACCGTGAACCTGTCGCTGTTCGACGAGGTGAACCGGGCGCACCTGGATGCCAACATACGGGCGAACAGGTTGACCTCCACCATGATGCCCGTCGGCGAGGTTGCTGCGGCGCTGGCCACCGGCCTCGTCATCATCTTCGGCGGGTACCAGGTGCTGGCCGGGCAGATGGGCATCGGCGTGCTGCTCGCCTTTCTCCTCTACGTCCAGCGCTTCTTCGGTCCGGTGCAGGAGCTCATCATGGAGTACGCCGAGCTTCAGCGAGCGACGGTCGCCGGGTCCCGGATAGCCCAACTGCTCGACGTGACGCCGGACATACAGGATGCTCCCGACGCGGTAGACTTGCCCTCGGTGGCCGGCGAAGTCAGCTTCCATCACGTGGGCTTCGGCTATCAGCCCGGCACGGAAGTGCTTCATGATGTGGACCTCCAGGTGAGGCCGGGCGAGACCGTGGCCGTCGTGGGGCACACCGGTGCCGGCAAGAGCAGTCTGGTGAATCTCGTCACACGGTTCTACGATGTCGGCGAGGGCAGCGTCACCATCGACGGGCATGACGTGCGCTCGGTCACCCAGCGCTCACTGCGGCGCCACATGGGCATCGTGCTGCAGGAGCCCTTCCTCTTCTCAGGGAGCATTGCAGACAATATCCGCTTCGGCCGCCCGGAAGCCGGCCACGACGAGGTCGTGCAGGCGGCCAAGGTGGTGGGCGCTCACGACTTCATCAGCCGGCTCGAGCGTGGCTATGACACCCACGTCGGCGAACGAGGCGTCAATATCAGCGCCGGTCAGCGACAGCTCGTCTGCCTGGCACGAGCCATTGTGGTCGACCCGCCCATCCTCATACTGGATGAGGCAACCTCCAGTGTGGATGCCACCACCGAGAAAATCATGCAGCAATCGGTGGGACAGGTAATGCGAGGGCGCACCTGCATAATCGTCGCTCACCGGCTGTCGACCGTGACAAACGCCGACCGCATCGTCGTGCTTGAACAGGGACGGGTCGTCGAGACGGGCTCTCATGACGAACTCGTGGCCGCGCACGGGCACTACTATCACATGCTCACCGGACAGCCCCCGTTGCCATGCGACGACGGCACGCCCGGTGAAGCGCCTTGCTGACCACGGTGATGCTACCCACTGCTGCTGAGAGGGCAACGGCACCATGCCGCCCCTGCGCGGTCACGCCACCGCTCCAGCCCCTTGACCCGCGGGGGCGTCGGCAAACTCCTCCTTCACCTTCCGCATCACCTCCGGCCGGGCGATCAGGTCGACCACGGTCATCGCCATGGCTTTGGCGCCGTCGACGAGCCCCCGATGACCCTCTTCGGAGGCCGCAGCCTCGGCAAACTCGGGGGAGTGGGCCGCCACCTCACGAGGGGCAATGGCCACCGCAGGATGGATTGCCGGAACGAGAACGCTCACATTGCCCATGTCGCTGCTGCCCAGGCCGCGGCGCATCGGTGGCAGGACGTTGCGCCCGAGCGTCCCCATGTTGGCGCCGAACAGCTCAGCGAGGGCGAGGTTCGGCCGCAAAGGCGCGTAGTAGGACGACCAGCTATACTCCAGGCGGGCGCCGGTCGCCATAGAGGCCCCCTTGAAGCAGTTCAGCACCCTCTCCTTCAGCTCGTTGAGCTCGGCCTCCGATTCGGCACGCACGAAGAAGACCCCCGCCGCGTGGGCTGGCACGATATTGGCCGCCTCACCGCCGTGAGTGATGACGCCGTGGACACGCTCCCGCTCCCTGATGTGCTGTCGCAGGGAGTTGATGCCGTTATAGGCCTGGATGAGGGCCTCAAGCGCGTTGATGCCCCGGTGCGGATCGCCGGCGGCATGAGCCGCCTTGCCGAAGAACTCGACCTCGAGCCGTATCAAGGCCAGCGTTCGCGTGCTGGCCCGGTCCACCACATGGGGGTGCACTATCATTGCCGCATCCACGCCGTGGAAGGCTCCCCGTTCCGCGAGGAACACCTTCCCGCCGTACGCCTCTTCCGCCGGCGTGCCGACGACCATCACCATACCTCCGAGTGCGTCGACCGCTTTGCGGGCGGCACAACCGGCCCCCACCGCCGCAGTACCGATGATGTTGTGACCGCACCCATGTCCAACCTCAGGCAGAGCGTCGTACTCGGCGAGCAAGGCGATCACCGGCTTGCCCGAACCGTAGCTCGCCTTGAAGGCCGTAGGCAACTGGCAGATGCCCTTCTCAACCGCGAACCCGTGCGCTTCCAGATAGTCAGCGAGCCAGGCAGAAGCCTTCACCTCCTCGAAGGCAACCTCTGGGTTCTGGTGAATCCTGAGGCTGAGCTCGACCAGCTCCGAACGCAGGGCGTCCACCTCGTCAGTGACCACCGCTTTCAGTTCCTCTATGTCCATTGCTCACCTCCATGTTTGCCGCATGGCTTACCCGGCAGCCGGCCGTTCGCCGGCGACTCGCCAGGCCCTCCACTTCACCACCCCCATTTCACGCCCCACACGGAAAGGACGGACCTCTTGTCCCGAATGCATCGGACATTGCAGACAGGGTCCGGCTCTAGATGCAGGGCAAACCACCCTGAGGACACTCCCACGGTACCGGACGCCCGGGAGCATACGGGCAGGCGGACTTATAGCACGAGGAGGCTCCCCATGTCAAGCAAGCGAGGCGTTCACGACTAATCAGGAAAGAAGCAGGATGGCTGTTCCGGTGGCGGTGCGCCGACCGTGCTGGTTGTCCACCCACACCTCACATTCGACGCGCTTCCCATCGGGTTCATCAGAGACCTTGAGCACCTTGCCACCGGCGGTCAATGTGTTGCCGACCATGTCCATGCCGCGGTGCTGCACAGTGAGCCGCCTCAGAGCGCTGCCGTCTCCCACCCAGTCCTTGAGCATCTGGGCGATGGTCGCGGTCTTGTAGTACCCCTGAATGATGATGTCGGGAAGGCCCATTGACTGGGCGTAGTCGCGGTCGTAGTGGATGTCGGCGAACTCCGAGGTGGCTGCGGCGAACATGGCCAGGTGGCGCACCCTGACGGGCCCTTTGGTCAGGCACGGCAGCTCCAGCCCCTCGCTCACATCCTCGGGCCTCAGTCTCCCGCTAATCGCCTTCCTCCTCGGGCGACGGCCCACGATACACTATGGTGCCCCGTCGCACCAGCACCAGGTGGCCATGCTGATTGGTGAAGCTCTTCTCCCTGACGACAAAGATGAGATGGCCGGAGCGCCCCTGCCTCTCGTAGATGTCAACCACGGTCTCGCGGCAGGTCAGCGTGTCACCCGGCTCAACTGGCGCGAGGAACTCGAAGTCGTCCCCGGCATACAGGCCGACCCAGCCCGACGGCACGGGTACGTACACCGCCGAGATCATCCGCGGGTCGTCCGATTTCATGCTTCGCGCGCACGTTGCCCCGCCATAGAAGGTGGGCGGGGCCACGATTCGCCCATGGTGCGTCGTCCTGGCGTAGTCCTCGTCCCGGTAGAGCGGGTCGGGATCCATGAGCGCCTCGGCGAAAAACCTGATGGCGCCTGCGTCGATGGAGTACACCAGCGGCTCCGATTCGACACCCACGAACTGCTTGAGCTCATCCAGCAAGGCACTCATTCAGCGGACTCCGCATCCAAGAGACACATACGGGTGGCATGCCCGACCCCCCATTTAGCCGTGGCGCTATGCTAAGGCCTGTCCTCGCCGGCTGTCAAGACGCCTGCCACCCTTCTCGCACCCCGCCACCGAAACAGGCCTCATTAGGAGCGACCGGCACGACAAGCTTTGGCACAGCGGCCACTATCATGCCCTATCTTGCCGCTATTGCACTGACGAAGCAAGCCAACCAAACAATGATGGCTACTTCGCTTTGCGCCTGCCGCAAACCTGAGGTATTGACAAACGGCAAGATGTGTGATAGTGTGCGGTATACGGCAAGCGGTTGCCGTCTGCCGTATACCGCGAGGAGACAGCATGCGCAGGGTTTATGTAAAGGAGGAGGCCTGCATGGGCTGCGGCCTGTGTCGTGTCTACTGTGTGACCGAGCACTCGCAGTCTAAGGACATCCTGAAGGCATTCAAGAGGGAGAGCCCCCGGCCGGTTGCCCGTGTTCGGGTCGAGAGGCTGGGGGAGGTGTCCTTCTCCGTCCAATGCCGACAGTGCGATGAGCCGTGGTGCGTCTACTCGTGTCTGACCGGAGCCATGCAGAAGGACGCTGCCACCGGGTTGGTGACCGTCGACCCCGACAGGTGCATCGGCTGCTGGACATGTATCGTGGCCTGCCCGTACGGCGC
>Ga0209164_1005580_pt1 | contig 10642 bp, 13 predicted proteins | sample MTBNYHSulfiMetaG_FD_187458 | JGI IMG/M metagenome (GOLD analysis project Ga0209164, IMG submission 187458) | Enrichment culture microbial communities from rom New York Harbor, USA that are MTBE-degrading - MTBE-NYH (New York Harbor Sulfidogenic)... | ecosystem: Environmental > Aquatic > Marine >... | reverse complement strand
GCCGTCCCCAGCGCCCACCAGAACAGTGGCCCGCGTGCTCCTTCACCAACCAGGTAGCCCACCGCCACGCCGGGTAGGACAGCATGCGCCAGCGCGTCCCCGAAGAAGGCCATGCCGCGCAGCACCACGTAGCTGCCCACCAGAGCGCACACCACCCCCACCAGCACGGCGGCGATCAAGCCACGCACCATGAAAGCATAGGAAAAGGGCTCCAAAATCAGATCAAGCACGCCAGCCATCAATTGCCATCCTCATCACAGCAGATATCGCTGAGCACCAGCACCCCATCTTCGGTCTCGACGAGGCGCAAATGCCCGCCGTAAGCCTGCAACAGGCGATCGCGGGTGTAGATCTCTTCGGCGGAGCCAAAGCCCAATAAGCGAGTGTTGAGCAGCATGATCTTATCGAAGCGTTCGGCAGCTTGATTGAGATCGTGAGTGGCCACCAGCACGGTGACCTGCTGCTGGCGCAATTCATCCAGGATGCTGAAAATCTCTTCCTGGGCCGGGGTATCCAGGCCGGTAAGCGGCTCGTCCATCAGCATTAGATCAGCCTCCTGGGCCAGGGCGCGGGCGATGAACATGCGCTGCTGCTGCCCGCCGGAAAGCTCCCCGATCTGCCGATCTGCCAAGTTGGACATGCCGACCACTGCCAGGCACTGGCGCACATGGCGCCAATCCTCTGTGCTGGGGTTGTGCAGGTAGCCGATACGGCCCACCCGCCCCATCATCACCGCCTCGGTGACATTGACGGGAAAATGCCAATCAACCTGGCTGCGCTGCGGCAGGTAGGCGATACAGACGTGCTGCCCGGGCTGGTTGCCGTAGACCTTGACGGCCCCCGAACTGGGCTGCTCCACCCCGGCGATCACACGAAATAGCGTGCTCTTGCCAGCGCCATTGGGACCAACCACTGCCACGCGTTCACCTTTACCCAAATCGAAAGAAACATCCTGGAGAGCATACCTAGCCCCGTAACGCACGCTGAGTCCGGACACTTCCAGGGTGGATGCGCCCTCCCGGTGGGCCTCTCCGAAGCGGGGGGTGCGCAAGCCTTTCAATCGATCCACGAGTCTCATACCATCCATTTTACCCTGTCGAGCAGCCAATTCTGCGACTTCACTTCAGCGCCCCAACGATGACATCCACGTTGTAGCGCATGAAATCGAGATATGTGGACGCCGGCCCATCAGCAGCGCTCAGCGAGCCAGTGTACACTAACACAATCTGGGTGCCGGTATCATCGGCCACGCGCTGCGCCAAATTGGGGTTCACCGTCTCCCCAACCAGGATGGCTTTCACCTGAAAGGCACGGATGGCATCCTCCAGGGTAGCCAGCTCCTCCGCCGAAGGCTCGGAAAGAGTGCTGTAACCAGGCACCACCGCGCCAACCTGCTCGAAACCGTAGCGGGCGGCGAAATAGCCGAAGACACGGTGGTCAGTGACCAGCAGGCGATTGGCTTGAGGGATCAGAGCAACTTGTGCCTCGATCCAGGCATGCAGACTCTCCAATTCGGCCTTGTAGCTCTCGCCATTGGCTGTGTAGATCGCGGCGTTATCCGGGTCGGCCGCAGCCAGCGCGGCGACGAAGTTATCCACCCAAACGACCACGTTGTTGGGGTCAAACCACACATGGGGATCAATCCCTTCATGATGATGATCTTCGCCCTGGTCTTCAGCCTGCCCCTCGCCAAGGTCCTCATCGTGCTCCCCATCGAATTCGAGAAAATCAATCCCCTCCGAAGCATGCACCACCTCGGCCCCCCCGCCAGCGTTCTCCAGCAAGGGCGTCAGGAACTCCTCCAGACCGGCGCCGTTGGCAAAGACCAGGTCGGCATCAGCGACGGCGGCGATATCCTGAGGCGTGGGCGAGAAGCCATGGGGGTCGGAGCCGGGCGGCAACAGCACGCTCAAATCGACCAGGTCACCGGCAACCTGGGAGAGCACGTCAGCAACGATGGTGGTGGTAGCCACGACCCTGAGCTTCCCGTCCTCCTCAACCTGCCGAGTCCCACAGGCAGAAAGGGACAGCAAAAGAACGGCTAGGCCAACCCAAAAGAACTTGCGCAAAGGTGAAACCATGACATCAACCTCAATTAAATGATACTGAAAATCATTTTCATTATAGGCAGACTGGCAAATCTGTCAAGGGGAAACGAGGTTGGCAGAACTCAGGTTTGCTTGCCCCGGCGGCACTTCTGGCAGATACCAAACAGCTGCAGCCAATGATCGTTGATCTGGTAGCCGCTCTCCCCCTCCACGCGAGCAATCAGCGGGCTGAGGTCATCCCCCTCAAAATAAGTCGCGCAGCCGCAGCGTTCACAAATCAACAAATGCTGGTGGCCCACGAAACCAGCGATGTAGGCGTGGCAGCCATCCTGTTGATGGACACGCTGCACCAACCCTAGCTCTTCGAGCTTCTCAAGCGTGCGGTACACCGTCACCAACCCCAACTTGGGATAATGCTCGCGCGCCAGATCGTAGATCTCGGTGGGATTGAGCGCCCGCTGCGTCTCGCCGGACACCACCTGCACGACCGCCCGGCGCGGCGCGGTGAGGCGGTACCCCTGAGCTTGCAATCGCTCCAGCCACTTGCGGCTGCGGGCTTCGGCTGTCAACTCGTCAGGCATATCATCAGCTCTATTTGATAATCGTTTTCATTATAGCACGACGAGGGCACCCTACAAAGCGCGCACCATAGCAGCTAAATACCCCACTCCCCATCCCCCCAGCCCATTTGACCGCGCAAGGGCACGAAGGCCACGGGGGCGATATCGTCGTATGTGAAGGACTCGCCGATGCGTTCCCAGCGTTGCAGCGTTTGTCCGTAATAGCCGCCCACTGGAATGACCAGTACCCCGCCGTCGGCCAACTGATCCAGCAAGATCTTGGGCACCTCCGGCGCGGCGGCAGTCACGATGACGCCCTCGTAAGGAGCATGTTCAGGCAAGCCACTCGAGCCATCGGCGTGATGCACGTGCACGTTCTCACAGCCTAACTCACGCAGAACATCCTCGGCCCGCTTCGCCAAGGAGGCGTGGCGCTCTACGGTGTGCACCTCCTGCGCCAACTTCCCTAAAATGGCGGCCTGGTAACCCGAGCCGGTGCCGATCTCCAGCACCTTCTCCGTCCCTTTCAAGGTCAACAGCTCGGTCATCAGCGCCACGATGTAGGGCTGGGAGATAGTCTGGTGCTCGCCGATGGGCAGCGGACAATCGGCGTAAGCGCGCTCCTGCAAATCGGGCGGCACGAAGCGATGGCGCGGCACGGTTTGCATGGCGCGCAACACGCGCGGGTCGTGGATGCGGCGAGGGGCCAACTGCTCCTCCACCATGCGCTTACGCTTTTGGTCGAAATCGGGTGTGCGCATCACAAGACCATTCTAACCGTCATCACTGCCGCCCAGCCAATGCGAGCAAAGCTTCGAAGTCGTCGTCAGGGGTGGCCTTGTTGCGCCGCTCCAGCCCGCAGCCGGTGCAGCGGTGGATGATGACGTAGCCATCGCCCTGAACCTGCACGCCCACCGGCTCCATCATGGCGCCGCACTCGGCCGCCCGATCGCCGGGGTTGACGTCCACGTGCTTGCTCCACAGGCAGTACGGGCAGTGGTTGGTGTAGCCGCTGCCCTTCACTATAGCCCCGCAGTGCTCGCAGCGGAAATCCTCGATACGGCGCTGGAATTTCCTCACTCCGTCGTCTCCGTAAGGCTCTCACCCAGCAACAGGCGGGCGATCTGGCGATCCAGTTTGCCCATCGGGTAATCCGCCAATTGCTCCAAGGCCACCCAACGCACGGCTTCCGACTCGGGCAGTTCGGGAGTCCCATTCAAGGAACAATCGAAGGCGTGCAAGGTCACCCGAAAGTGGGTGTAGGCGTGGCGGTATTGGGCCAACTGCTCGCCAACCTGCACGCCCAGGCTCAGGTCCTTTTCTAGCAAGGTGCGCAAGGCCTCAGGCAAGGCATCCTCATCGGGCAAATGCCCGCCCGGGAAGGCCCACAGCCCACCCAGCAGGCCATCTTGCGGCCTTTGCCGGATCAGCACGCGTCCGTTTTGACGGATGACGGCAGCGACGGCGGTGCGATGGGGCAGCTCGGCCTTCGGGCGGGTCACCGGGCGCTGGGTTTGCAAGCCCAAAGCATAAGCCTGGCAATGCTCGTTCAACGGGCAGTGTTCGCAACCTGGATCGCGCGGCGTGCACACCGCAGCGCCCAGGTCCATCAACGCCTGGTTGTAATCGCCAGCCTGCCCTTTGGGGAGGTGCTCGGCCGCCAGCGCCCACACCTGTCGAGTTCCAGGGCCGCGATCCAACGGCCTGCGCAGGTCGAAGAGGCGCGCCAGCACGCGGCGCACGTTGCCATCCACGGCAGGCTGGTCAGCGCCGAAAGCCAAGGAAGCGATCGCCCCTGCTGTGTAACGCCCGATGCCTGGCAAAACTCGCAACTCATCAAGGTCGCGCGGCAATTCCCCACTGTGGCGCGCCACCACCAGCTGGGCGGCGCGGTGCAGATTGCGCGCCCGGCCGTAATAGCCCAACCCCTCCCAGGCTTCCAGCACGTCTTGCTGGTCAGCAGCCGCCAGGGCCGCCAGGGTCGGGAAGCGCGCCATCCAACGCTCAAAATAGGGGATCACGGTCTCCGCCCGGGTCTGCTGGAGCATAACCTCGGAGACCCACACGGCGTAAGGGTCGGGGTGATCGCGCCAGGGCAGATCACGCCGGTGGGCGGCATACCAAGCTAGGAGAGCGTTCGTTATAGGTGAGGACACGATAGGAGGAATGCTAGGGGTTACAGGGCAAAACAATGGTTGGCCAAACGGGATTTACAGGCATCAGGCCTCAATCTCATCTCCCAGAGGAGGGTTATAGGGCGCCAGCGATTCGGGAGGCAGGAATTCCAGTGAGCAATCGACCGTTTCCTCAGCGGCGTACGCTTCCACATCTTGAAGAATTGCCTTGACGAGCTGGCTGGCATCGGCGACAAAGCGATCCATAGTGGCTGAGTTGAGATAAGGATAGGCCCGATCCTCTAAATGCTTTTCCGGTAGCCCGCTGTAGAAGCCCCTGATGTTGTCGATCTGGCTCTTGATGGCCTCGGACTCCTGAAAGGGAAGAAATTCGGGGTATTCGTTCAGCGGCATGAGTTCTCGCCAGAAAAGGCTATCGCGGTGGGCGGCAACATATTTGACGTCGTGCCCATACCAGTCATCCTTCATGATCCACCAGGCCTGCTCGCCGCGTTCGGCCAGGAGTTGGGCGAAATCCCGTTTGGAAGCCCTGGCGATCTTCTGGTACCACAGCCCATCCACGGTCAGATGAATGAAATAGGCCAGCAGGAAGCTGTAGCGCGCCACATCCGCATCCATAGAAAGACCGGCCAAATGCTGGCGGTAGAAACGCAGGTCTTCGAAAACCAAATCGTCGCCTCGACGAACGGCACAATGGGAGATCTCCTTGGGCGGAATAAACCCTTTCCCCTTCTCATTCCGGCGGCCGCAGTCCGGCGCCAGGCTGCCCAAAGCGAAATAGCGGGGATCGAGATCGGGAATCTCGCCCAGCAGATTCTCCGCGATCCTCAGATGCCCGATCCAGGTAGCCATAGAATCTCAACGCCGCCCGAGGCGGTCGTCGCTTGGGGATTACAGTTGGAAGCCGCTCTTGGCGGGAATTACCTTGCAGGAAAAATTCTCGACGAAATCGTCGAGCTGATAGCCCAGATCCTCCCACTCGCTGGAGGCCAGCACCAACTGGGCGGCGCGGTAGTTTGGCATGATCGCCTCGGCCATCAAGCGCGGGTGCTCGCCGTAAACCGTCAGCCAGGCCTCGCTCAGGTTGAGCCCCATACTCTCCAGCGCGGGGACGAAATTGCGAATGTGGAACTCGAAGTAATCCTCCTCGCGCCCCGGCAGGATATCCCAGCTCATCAGAAGTTTAACCGCACCCACGTTAATGCTCCAATCTGCTAATGCTCGTACGCCAGCACCATAACGCGCGTCTCATCGGGCACCGAACTCTGGCTGATCTTGAGGGAAGGCTGCTCCTCCACCTGGGTGCCCAGCCCCATTTCCTTGAGAAATTGGTTAATCGAATTTAGCTTGACCTGCACGGCGGGCGTGCCATAGTGCATGGGGATCACTATCCCAGGCTCGATCAGGCTGATCACCTCAGCGGCTTTAGCGGCGTTCAGGCTCTTGCCGCCCCCCACCGGCACCAGCGCCACGTCCAGCGGGCCAAGCGCCTCGATCTCCGTGCGGCTGGGAACCTTGGGCATGTCGCCCAGATGAGCGACCGTGACGCCATTGTAATCGAAGACGTAAACCATATTGCGGCCATCGGCGGCGTTGGTGCTGCTCTTGCCGTAGGTGGGCACGCCGGTGAGGAAGACCCCGCCGATCTCGTATTCGCCCGGGCCGGTTATCTGCCAGGAACTGCCCTTGACCGCGCTCAGGTGGTTGTGCCCCGGCGCGGCGTGGCTCACAGTGACGATATCAGCCTTGAGCTTGAGCGGCCCGTACCCGATCTGCTCGTGATCGTAGGGGTCGGTGACCACCGTCGCCATGCCGCGTTCGGTGATGCGAAAACAAGAGTGCCCGTACCAAGTAATCTCCATGCGTCCTCCTGGGGTGACCCGATTATATCATTGCACAGGCCGATGCCCAATGTATAATACCCTCATGCCGCCCCTCGAGCTAGAAACGACCGTCACCTCGGGAGCTGCGGTCGAGGTGCTGGGCGAGCGACACTGGCAACTGAGCATCCCGGCCGGAGAACCTGGCAACTATCGGCTGGCCCAACTGGACGACTACCGCCCTTACCGCCGGCGAGATTTGCCCTGGAAGCCCCCTTTAAGCATGACTTTGCGGGCCCGCGCCAGCGCATCCCAGCTGCCGGGCACCTGGGGCTTCGGCCTGTGGAACGACCCCTTCAGCCTGGCCCTGGGCTTCGGTGGGGGTGCCCGACGGCTTCCTGCGCTGCCCAACGCCGCCTGGTTCTTCTTCGCTTCCGAGCAAAACCACCTGGCGCTGCGCGACGACCTGCCCGGCAGCGGCGCACTGGCGGCCACCTTCTGCTCGCCTGCGGTTCCCAGCCTCTTGCTGGGTCTGGGACTGCCAGCACTACCCTTGCTAGCACTTCGGCCCAGCGCCCGCGGGCTGCGCCGTCTGGCCAGCAAAATCATCCAGCAAGACGCCACGGTGTTGCAAATCGAGCCCGGCGAGTGGCACAAGTACCGGCTCGAATGGCGCCCAGGCGAGGTCAGCTTCGTCGTAGATGAAAAGGAAGCACTGCGCACCCCCCTCGCCCCGCGCGGCCCCCTGGGCCTGGTGCTGTGGATCGACAACCAGTACGCCGCTTTCCCGCCCGACGGACGGCCTCGCTACGGCTTCCAGGCCAACGCCGAGCCCGCCTGGATCGAGATCGCCGACCTACAGCTCGATTAACGGTTATCATCTAGATTAGCCAAACCATGAAAACCTCTGCTCGCATCTGCCTCATCCCTCAAGCCAGCAACGTCGGCGGCCCGCGCAGTTTCCAGCGCAAGTTCGCCGCCGGGCTGCAGGCGCGCGGGATAGAAGTGTGCCACGACCTGGGAGACACCCCCTACGATGCCGTGCTGGTGGTGGGCGGCACGCGCCACCTGCTGGGCCTGCGGCGCGCCAAAAAGCGCGGCGTCCCCATCATCCAGCGCCTGGACGGCATGAACTGGCTGCACCGCCGCCGACGCACTGGCTTGCGCCACTTCCTGAAAGCCGAGTATGGCAACCGGCTGCTGGCCTTCATCCGCCGTCATCTGGCCACCGGGATCGTGTACCAGAGCCAGTTCGTAGTGGATTGGTGGGAGCGCTCCCAAAATCCCGCCCCGGTGCCACACCGGGTGATCCACAACGGCGTCGACCTGGCATACTACTCGCCGAAAGGGCCTGAAGAGCGCCCCGTGGATAGATACCGCCTGCTGGTGGTGGAGGGCAACCTGGGGGGTGGCTACGAACTGGGCCTGCGAACCGCCGTGGAACTGGCCGAGCGCTTGCACCTGTACCACAATTTGCCGGTGGAACTGATGGTAGTAGGCGGCGTTTCAGCCCCGCTGCGCGAAGGCATCAAGCGCCAGGCGCAAGTCCCCATCATCTGGGCCGGTCAGGTGCCTGCCGAACGCATCCCCAGCCTGGATCGCTCCGCCCACCTGCTGTATTCCGCCGACCTCAACGCCGCTTGCCCCAACGCGGTGATCGAGGCCCTGGCTTGCGGTTTGCCGGTGCTGGCCTTCGATACCGGGGCGTTGCCCGAGTTGGTGGACGCCGAAGCCGGGCGGATCGTGCCCTACGGCGGGGACCCGTGGCGATTGCAGCCCCCCGACCTCCCCGCCCTGGCCGAGGCTGCCATTGAATTATTCGAGGGGCAGGCGCGCTACCGCGCCGGGGCTCGGCGGCGCGCCGAAGCCCACTTCGGCCTGGATGTGATGGTGGAGGGCTACCTGGAGACACTGCTAGGATAGCGGCGTAGCCTATGAGCAAACAAGGTGCGAATGAATTCCAGGGAAAGGTCGGATTGCAGCAGCGCGTGCTGCCCTCCTACCGCGTTCCCTTCTTCGAGGCCCTGGCGGCCGCCTGCCGGGGCGGCCTAAGTGTCTTCGCCGGACAGCCGCGCCCCAATGAGGCCATCCAGCCTGCCGAGCAGCTCACCAAGGCCCACTACGTTCCCGCCCGCAACTTGCACCTCTTGGGCGGCCCGCTATACATGTGCTGGCAGCGCGGGCTGTTGCCTTGGCTACAGGTCTGGGATCCCCAAGCCTTAATCGTGGAGGCCAACCCGCGCTATTTGAGCACGCCGCGCGCCGTGGATTGGATGCACGCCCGCCAGCGACCAGTGATCGGCTGGGGGTTAGGTGCGCTGCCCCTGAGCGGCCCCCTGGCCGCCCTGCGGGAGCGCAGACGGCGGACTTTCCTAGGCTCGCTGGACGCCGTGATCGCTTACAGCAAACAGGGCGCCGAGCAATACCGCACTCTGGGTCTGCCCCCTGAGCAAGTCTTCGTGGCCATCAATGCCGTCTCCCCCCGGCCCACCTCGCCACCACCGGCCCGTCCGGCGCGCTTCGAAGGGCCACCCACCGTGCTCTTCGTCGGGCGTTTGCAGGAGCGCAAGCGGCTTGACCTGTTGCTGGGAGCCTGTGCGGCATTGCCGCCCGAACGACAACCACGATTATTGATCGTCGGTGAGGGACCGGCGCGCTCGCAGCTTGAAAGACTGGCCGAGGATGCCTATCCCTCCACTGAGTTCCTGGGCGCCCTGCACGGCTCCCAATTGACGCCGCTTTTCGCCCAAGCCGACCTCTTCGTGCTGCCCGGCACGGGGGGGCTAGCGGTGCAGCAGGCCATGGCCCACGCCCTGCCGGTGATCGTGGCCGAGGGGGATGGCACGCAAAACGACCTGGTGCGCCCCGACAACGGCTGGCTGATCCCACCCAACGACCTAGCGGCTCTGACCCACGCTTTAGGGGATGCACTCTCCGATTCCCGGCGCCTGCGGGAGATGGGGGCGGCCTCCTTCCGCCTGGCTTCCGAAGAAATTAATGTGGAAGCGATGGTCAAAGTTTTCACAAATGTGTTAAACTTAGTGGCTCTGGGGCCTGTACGCTAGGCCCCTTAGGAGTCCCACAATGCAAAAGGTTAAATTAGACGACGACGAGCAACTGGTCTTCGGACCAGCGACCTCGCTGAATACCAAAGGAAAAAACTCAGGCGTGGAGCGCATCACCGCTTCGCGTGACCAACTACGCACCGTACAGGTGACCAACCAACGCGTGATCGTGGAGACCGGCAGCCGGGCGATCAGCGTCCCCAACCACACCGTACACACCGTGACGATAAGCCCCCACAAACAGGGCAGCTTGCTGAAGGGCTACACCCTGCACGAACTGCGCTGCAACGGCGGGCAGGTCATCAAGCTAGGGATTAGCGGGGTGGCCGTCAGCCAATTAGCCACCCTGGAAGAGACCTTCCCAAATGCCCAGATCAGGGAGAAATCCGGCCTGGCGAAGCTGTTCGATCGCTTGCTGGGAGGCGCGTGATGCGCCTGCTTTTCGTCGCTGACGGGCGTTCCCCCATCGCCCTTAACTGGATCGCCTACTTCATCCAACGCGGCGATGAGGTGCACCTGGCCTCTACCTACCCCTGTCGGCCCGAGTTGGAGCTGGCTTCCCTGCACGCCGTGCCGGTGGCCTTCAGCGCCGTCAAGGTCAGCGAGAAGCCGCAAAGGCGCGTCAAACGCGAACCGCTGGCCCAACTGGCGGCCGAACTGCCCACCGTGGGCTTGCGCACCCGCTTGCGCCAGTGGCTGGGGCCGCTCACCCTGCGAAAGTCGGCACAGCACCTGGAGGAGATCATCGAGCAGGTACAGCCCGACCTGCTGCACGCCATGCGCATCCCCTACGAGGGGATGATGGCCGCCCTGGTCGACTCCCCCATTCCCCTGCTGATCTCGGTGTGGGGCAACGATTTCACCCTGCACGCCCCGACCACGCCGCTGATGCGGCGCTACACCCGCCACGCCATGCGACGCGCCGACGCCCTGCACAGCGACACACGGCGCGACATTGGCCTGGCCGAGAAGTGGGGCTTCGACCTCAGCCGTCCGCACACGGTGCTGCCCGGC
>Ga0209164_1005579_pt1 | contig 10644 bp, 10 predicted proteins | sample MTBNYHSulfiMetaG_FD_187458 | JGI IMG/M metagenome (GOLD analysis project Ga0209164, IMG submission 187458) | Enrichment culture microbial communities from rom New York Harbor, USA that are MTBE-degrading - MTBE-NYH (New York Harbor Sulfidogenic)... | ecosystem: Environmental > Aquatic > Marine >... | reverse complement strand
CCCGGGGGCCGAAGGGGGTCTTCTCCAGCCAGTACCTCTTGACCCACAGCGACTGGCAGCGGTCCATGAGGATCTTGGTCTGGGCCGAGACGGTGTAGAAGAAGATGGGCGAGGCCAGGAGGAGGCCGTGACAGGCCAGGAGCTTGTCGTAGACGGCCTGGAAGTCGTCCTGGATGGCGCAGCGGCCGGTCTCCCGGCAGCCGTAGATCTCCAGGCAGGGGGAGATCTTGAGATCGCGCAGCACGATCTCCTCCACCTCCGCCCCGGCCTCCCTGGCCCCCCTGACCGCCTCCTTGAGGAGGAGGGCGGTGTTGCCCCGGCGCCGGGGGCTGCCGTAGATGGCCAGAAGGTGGGGCAAGAAGGACTCCCCGGAAAAGGTTTAACGAATGGTCCAAAGGGCAGGTCCCAGGATAACACGGCCGAAGGCGGAGAAAAAGAGACCGGTTCCGGTGAGGGGGAGGGCTAGTCCTCGATTTTAAGCCCGTTGAGACCGAAGAGCCTCTGGGTCGCGTCCAGGTACCTGGTCCGGTTGTCCGGGTTCTTGAAGTTGCGTTTCAGGAGCAGGGCCGGGTCGTGGAGAACCTTCTTCATCATGGTCCTGGTCATGGTCTCCAGGGCCAGGGTCTGCTCCGGGGTGAGCTCCAGGTGGGGGAGGGTCCGCTTCAGCTCCGCCTCCCGGATGGCCTCCAGCTTGGCCTGGAGGCCCTTGATGGTCGGGACCACGGCCAGGGACTCCAGCCAGTCCTCGAACTTGATGGCCTCCTCCTCGACAATCCGCTCGGCCTTGACCGCCTCCTCCTTCCTTCCGGCCAGGTTCCTGGCCACCACCTCCTCCAGGTCGTCCACGTCGTAGAGGAAGACGTTCTCCAGGCGTCCCACCCCGGTCTCCACGTCCCTGGGCACGGCGATGTCGATCAGGAAAAGGGGCCGGTGGCGCCGGGGGCGGAGAGATCTCCTGACCATCCCGGTGGTCAGAACCGGTTCGGCGGCGGCGGTGGAGGTGATGACGATGTCGGCCTTGACCAGCTCCACCTCCAGCTCGTCCAGGGAGACGGCCCGGCCCTTGAACCGCCCGGCCACCTCCATGGCCTTCTCCAGGGTCCGGTTGGCCACGGTCAGCCCGGCCACCCGCTGGGCCAAAAGGTGCTCCGCGGCCAGCTCGGCCATCTCCCCGGCCCCCAGGAGGAGGACCCGTTTCCCCTCCAGGAGCCCGAAGATCTTCTTGGCCAGGTCCACCGCGGCAAAGGCGATGGACACGGCCCGGTCGCTGATCCCGGTCTCGGTCCGGACCCTTTTGGCCACGTGAAAGGTCCGGTGCATCAGCCGGTTGAGGACCACCCCCAGGGACTTGGCCGCCGAGGCCTGGCGGTAGGCGTCCTTGACCTGACCCAGGATCTGGGGCTCCCCCACGACCATGGAGTCCAGGGAGGAGGCCACCCTGAAGACATGGCGGACCGCCTCCCGGTCCTGCTTGAGGTAGAGGTGGTCCTGGAATGACTTGTCGTCCAACCCTCCGGTCCGGGCGATAAAGGCCAGCAGGCGGGCCGAGACATCCTCCGGATCGGCCTCCGGCTCGGTGACCAGGATGAACTCGACCCGGTTGCAGGTGGAGACGTAGAAGCCCTCCTTGATCGGGCCCAGGGAGAGGAGCTGGGCCAGGGTTTGGGCCGGCGACTGGTCCACCACGGCCAGGCACTCCCTCAGCTCCACTGCGGCGGTGTGGTGGGACAGGCCGGCCAGGATGAGGCTCATCTGACGGTCCCCCGGAAGGCCCGGCTGAAAGTGGAGAAGTCATGGTAATCGCTCAAGAGAAAGGAGGCTCCCAGGAAGGTGAAGATGACCGCCCCGAAGCCGGCGATGGCCAGCCAGGCCGCCTTGCGCCCCTGCCAGCCCACGGTCAGCCGCTGGTGGAGGATGGCCGCGTAGAGGACCCAGGTTATCAGCGACCAGACCTCCTTGGGGGACCAGCGCCAGTAGGCGCCGGTCCGAAACTGGCCGTAGACCGCTCCGGAGAGCATCCCCAGGGTGAGGAGGGCGAAGCCCAGAACCAGGCAGGCTCGCCCCAGGCTGTCGAGACTCTTGAGGGACGGCAGGCGGGTGTAGAACCAGCCCTGGTGCTTGGACTTGATCTGCCTCTCCTGGAGGAGGTACATCAGCCCGGCCACCGCGGCCAGGGCCAGGAAGACGTCACCGAAGAAGGAGGCGGTCACATGGAGGACCAGCCAGGCCGATCCGAAGCCGGCCACGGCCCGGAACTCCACCCCGGACTGGGTCGCGGCCAGAATGATCAGAAGCAGGGCCAGGGGGGACACGAAGGCCCCTAGGACCCTGAGGTTGTACTTGAGCTGGAGGAGGAGGAATCCGGCTACCAGGGTCCAGGCCAGGAGGGACAGGGCCTGGCGGAGGGTGACCGCCGGGATGTGGCCCAGGGCGGCCCAATCCCCCATCAGGGAGAGGGTGTGGCAGACCAGGCCGCCGAGCATCAGCCAGGAGGCCACCTTGGCCGCCGCCTCCCGCTGCCGCCACAGAAAGGCCAGGTGGCCGGCCGTGCCGGCCAGGTAGAAAAGTCCGGCCAGGGAGAAGAGGAGCTCCTTCAATACCTCAGCCCTCCGCCAGGGGCCGTCCGTCCCCCGAGGGCGGGGTCAAGGCCCAGGCCAACCGGTCCAGGTCCAGCCCGGCCGAGGCCTTCAGCCGCCGGGCCAGCTCAACCAGATCCCCCGCTCTCAAGGGGCTCAAAAGATCGGCCGCCAGGACCGCCTCGAAGATCTCCCGGTTCTCCTTAGGACCCAGGCCCCGCTCCAGAACCGCCGTCCGGACGGCCCGCAGGAGACGGAGATAGGGCTCCCAGGCCTGGTCGAACTGGCGTCCCAGCCGGCGTTTCAGGCGGGCCGAAAGGAGGGGGCTGGCCCCGCCGGTGGAGACGGTGATCAGGAGCTCCCCCCGCCTTAAACAGGCGGGCAGGGTGAAGGAGCAGTCCTCGGGCTGATCAACGACGTTGATCCACAGACCGGCCTCCTCGGCTCGGCCGCGGATCGCCCGGTTCAGGAGACGGTCGTTGGTGGCGGCGATGATCAGCCAGCAGCCCTCCAGGTCCAGGGGCTCGAACCCCCGGGCCAGCCAGTCCACCCGCCCCTCCTCGGACCATTGCCTCAGATCCGGGGTCAGCTCCGGGGCGACCAGCCTGACCGAGGCCCCGGCCTGGAGGAGACCCTCCACCTTCCGTTGGGCCACCTTGCCCCCGCCGACCACGAGGACCGTTCTGCCCTTCAGGTCGAGGATCACCGGGTAGGACATGGCCCCTCTTTATCACCGCCAGCCTCGATTGACAAGGAGTCACGGCCCCGGCCGGGATTGACCTCCGGCCCGGACCAGGAGGGATCCGGAAGAGGCGGCGGCCTTGACCGGCCCTCCTCCGGCCGGCCCGGCGGCCGGCCTGACCCCGGGGACTTTTCTCCCGGGGTGACCTACTTGCCATCTTCTGATATTTAGTATACTATCCCACCAGTTGGGACCACCCCTGACAGCTGTGGGAGTGTATGGCCTCCACCCCTCTTCGCCAGTTTTACAACAAGCTCAACCGCGCCAAAGAGCAGCTGGCCAAGGACAACCTCCAAGCCAGCCTGATTAACCTCTCCGAGGCCATCAAGCTCAAGCTGAAACAGCAGTTTCTCAAGCGGGACCTGACCATGATGGAGGAGGATCTCCTCAACTTCGGCCAGCGGCTGACCAACCACCGTCTCTACAAGGAGCAGTTCGGGCCGGTGGCCCTGGTGGCCGGCCGGGAGCAGGAGTGGCTGGGGTTCATCAACCAACTGGTGGCCCTGGAGGAGGACGGGACCCTGAGCCTGCTGACCCAGGGCCAGGGGCACCTGGACAGGGATGAGCTGGATAAGGCCCGGGAGATCTTCAACCAGGTCATGGACGACAACCCCGACGACGCCGGGCTGGCCCTGGACGTGGGCGACCGGTACATGGACAAGGGTTTGTGGGCCGACGCCGAGAAGGCCTACCGCCGGGCCATGGCCATCGACCCCGACACCCTCCTCATTCTCAACCGGCTGGCCATGTCCCTCCGCCAGAACGGCCGGCTGGACCAGGCCCTGGAGATCTACAAGAAGGCCCTTAAATTGAACCCGGAGGACGAGGGGCTCTACTACAACGCGGCCCGGGTGGTGTTTCAGAAGAACCGGCCGGATATAGCCGTCAAGCTCCTCAAGACGGCCCTGGAGAAGAACCCGAACTTCGAGGCCGGCCAGAAGTTTCTCCAGCATCTCCTGGCCAGGGGGGAGGACGGGGGGGAGGAGGTCTCCCCCCAACCAGGCCAGAACTCCACGGTCAACTGAAGCTGGCCGCCGCCGCGTCCGCCTGGGGATAGATCTCGAAGAGGCGGTGGAGCCTGGTCAGCTCAAAGACCGACCTAAGTTGGGGGTTGAGATCGGCCAGCCGCAGATCCCCCTTGACCCGGGTGACCGTTCTCAGGCAGGCCACCATGCCGCCCAGCCCGGAAGAGTCGACGAAGTTCACCCCTCCCAGATCCAGGACTATCTTGGCCCGGTCCCTGTCGGCCAGGCTGGTAACCATGGCCTTGAGCTCGGCCGCGGCCTGGTTGTCCAGGGGCCCGGTCAGGAAAAGGAGATCGACCTCTCCTCTGGTCTCATGTTTCAGGTCCTTTACTCTGTTCAGCATCTCGTCTCCGCCTTATAATGGTCCTACCCTGCCTGGCCTTCAGGCCGGCGACGATCAGGTTCTTGACCGCGATCATTCAAGCTGGTAAGCCCCAAGGATGACCAAAAGCTCGCCTTTTAAGAAGTTCAATGCCTCCCGCCTGGAGATCTTCCTGGGATTGGCCGTTTTTTGCGGCCTTATCTACATGGTCTATCTTTTCGGCCTCGACGGCTCCGGCCGGGGCGAGAATGAGCCGCCCCCGCTGACCAGCGCCGCGGAGTCCACCCTCAACCGGATCATCGCCCGACAGTCGGCCTTGAGCGATTCGGTCCGCAAGCTGGTGGACCTCCTGGAGGAAAAGACGACCTCGGCCGCCCCGCCTCCTGAACTGGCCGGGATCAAGGTCCAGCTGGATGAGCTGACCAAGTCCCTGGATCTCCTGGAGTCCAGACTGGGGGAGGTGGCCAGCCTGCTGCCATCTTCGAAACAGAAGCAAAACTGAACGGCCCTGGTTAGCCCGCCTCCTCCTCGCCGGCCGCCGCCCTGAAGGCCTCATAGCTCTCCTGGCCAAAGAGGCAAAGGACGACCTCCTTCAAGGCGGTCTCACCCAGGAGGTGCTTTTTGACGGTCCGGACCATGATCCGGGCGGCCGGCTCCAGGGGAAAACCGAAGATGCCGGTGGAGATGGCCGGCAGGGCGATGGACTTAAGCCCCTTCCGGCTGGCCAGCTCCAAGGCGGCACCGACCGCACTCTCCAGCTTGGCCTCCTCCTCCCCCTCCCCCCAGCGCGGGCCCACGGCGTGGATGACGTACCTGGCCTTGAGGTTGCCGCCGGTGGTCATGACCGCGGTCCCTACCGGGGTGGAGCCGATCCGGTCGCACTCGGCCTGGATCTCCTGCCCCCCCTTGGCCCGGATGGCTCCGGCCACGCCGCCGCCCAGGATCAGGCGGTCGTTGGCCGGGTTGACGATGGCCTCCACCTCCAGGGCGGTGATGTCGCCCTGGACCAGCCTTAAGATATGGCCGTTTATGGTGAGCTCCACTATAATGGCCCCCAGGTTCCACAGCGGGCTGACTTTAACAACCTGAACCAGACCCGCCCGGTAACCCCTTTTTACCGCACCCGACGAATCTAAACAAGGGTGGGAATGAGAGAGGATCGCCGTGCCGTTGCCCCCCAATCCCCGAACCCTGGAGGCCTATCGGGCCGGTTGTCTCAGGCTCTGCCAGGAGAGGCTCATGGGCTTCCGGAGGGTGGAGGAGGTGGCCGTCCAGGAGAGCCACCTCAACGCCTACCCCCGCCTGGACCGGCTGGCCGAGCCCCGGGGGGTGGTCACCCTGGACCCGGCCAGGATCACCCCGGACCAGGTTCAGAGGGCCGTGGAGACCATCCTGGACGGCCGGTTCATGGCCGAGCACGCCGCGGCCGGGGAGGCGACCAGGCTCAAGATGGGGACCAAGTACCTGATCAACCCCAGGGAGAGGCTGAGCCTTGGCCTGATGGCCGAGGCCCTGGCCCGGGAGACGGGGCGGGGGGTGACCGAGGCCGAGATCCTGGACCTGAGCAACGGGGTGAAGCCGGACGACCTGCTGGATTTGAGCCTGGGGGCCAGGCACATGCTCCAGATGGCCTTTGACCTGATCCGGCTGGCCCGGGCCCAGGGACGGGACCCGGCCGGGGTCCTGGAGAAGCAGTGGACCATCGTCATCCTCAACCAGGCCTCGGCCCGGGAGGTCCTGGAGGACCTGGCCGCCTCCAACTTCTTCGGCTTCAACCAGGCCAAGGTGCTGCTCATGGTCCAGGAGGCCTTCCCGGGGATCGGCCTTCAAGGAGGACGGTTCTTCTTCGATCCGGCCTCCCCCAAAAGGCTCCACAACCACGGCCAGATGGCCATGCAGCAAACCTGGGAAGGGCAGGTCTTCACCCTGGAGGGCGGCTCGCCGGAGAGGCGGAGGGTCCTCAAGCCCGAGGAGTACTCGGAGATCCTGGGCCGGATGGAGGACAAGCTCTCCTACAACATCGAGGACCTGAGCTACCTCACCGGGGCCCTGGATCTGGAGGCCCTGGCCCTGGCCCTGGAGCTTTCCGACGGCGGGGCCAGGATGGTCATGGAGATCGTGGCCAACGACCCGGACAACCCGGTCAAGGGCGGCCTGGCGGCCTGGGACGAGGGCCTGGGCCGGAACGTGATGATCGAGTCCTTCCAGCTCCTGGATCTGCCCAAGGAGGAGCTCAAGTTCCTCAACCGCAACTTCAACCATTACCCCCGGCCCCTGGCCGCCTTTGAGTCCCTGGCCTCCGGGCTGCCCATGCCGATCACGGTCAAGCAAGGCTATCTCTACTTCCAGCCGGTTCAGGGGGACCTGAACTTCTCCCTGGAGACCGCCTTTGTCCGGAGAACGGAGATCAAGCCGCTCAACTCCTGGAAGTCGGCGGTCAACTCACCGGCCACGGTCTCGGCCATGGCCGCCCAGGACCGGCAGGCCGGCTTCAAAGAGTTCGCCGAGGAGACGCTCCAGAGGCACCTCTAGTTGGCCGGAACCAGCCCATACGTCCGGGTGGCGGTCAGCGCGCCGCTGGACGAGCCGCTGACCTACGCCTGGCCCGAGGCCGAGACCTCGGAGCCCCAACCCGGCCTCCGGGTCATGGTCCCCTTGAGGGGACGGCTGGCCACCGGCTTCGTCCTGGGCCCGGAGGAGAGGCCGCCCGAAGGGGTCCGGATCAAGGAGGTGGCCCGGGTGGTGGACCCCCGGCCCCTTTTCCCGGCCAAGATGATGGACCTCTTCCGGTGGCTCTCCTCCTACTACCGCCACCCCCTGGGCCAGGTCATGGCCGCGGCCATCCCTTCGGTTCACAGCGGCCGCCCGGCCCGGTCCAAGCAGGAGAAGTCGGCCCGGGCCCTTCCTGAAGCCGACCCCGAGAGGATGGCCCGGCTGGGGCCGACCCAGGGCCGGCTCCTGGCCTTCCTGGAGGGCAAGGGCTGGCTGCCCTTCAGAATAATCCGCCGGGCCGTGCCCGGGGCCGACTCCGCCTCCCGGGGGCTGGCGGCCAAGGGGCTGATCGAGATCCGCTACCAGGAGACGGCCTTGGAGCCGGGCTCCTTTCTTGCCCCGGAGGGCCCGCCGCCCCGGCTGACCCCGAGCCAGAGGGCCGCCCTGGAGGGGATCATGGCGGCCCGGGCTGAAAACCGCTTCTCACCCTTTCTTCTCCACGGGGTCACCGGCTCGGGCAAGACCGAGGTCTACCTCCGGGCCGGCCAGGCGACCCTGGAAAAGGGCCGGACGGCGATCATCCTGGTCCCCGAGATCGCCCTGACCCCTTCCCTGGCGGCCCAGTTCGAGGCCAGGTTCGGCGATCTGGTGGCCATCCTCCACTCCGGGCTGACCCCGGCCCAGAGGGTGGGAGAGTGGCTGAGGCTGCTCTCCGGCCAGGCCAGGCTGGTCCTGGGGGCCCGCTCGGCCATCTTCGCCCCCCTGACCAAGGTCGGGCTGATCGTGGTCGACGAGGAGCACGAGACCTCCTACAAGCAGGAGGAGGGGCTTCGCTACCAGGCCCGGGACGTGGCCCTGGTCCGGGGCCGGATGGAGGGGGCGGCGGTCATCCTCGGCTCGGCCACCCCTTCGGTGGTCAGCCATTACCACCGCTCCAAGGGCAAGTACCAGGGCCTGAACCTGCCCACCCGGGTCCTCTCCAGGCCCCTGCCCCAGGTGGAGATGGTCGACCTGAGGGCGGAGCCGGAGCCCCCGGAGGGACCTCTCCTGTTCTCCGGCCGGCTGCTCAGGGCCACCGAGGAGGTCCTGGCCCAGGGCCGGCAGGCCCTCTTTTTCATCAACCGCCGGGGGTTCGCCTCCTACCCGGTCTGCGGGAGCTGCGGCCGGCCCTACTCCTGCCCCAACTGCTCGGTGACCCTGACCTTCCACTCCGGCTTCGGGGTCCTGATCTGCCATTACTGCGGCCTGGTCCAGGCCGCACCCCAATGCCGGGGCTGCGGGAGCGAGAACCCCAGGCATCTGGGCTCGGGCACGGAAAGGGTCGAGGCCGAGGCAAAGACCAGCTTTCCCGGAGCCCGGATCGCCCGCCTGGACAGCGACGTGAGCGGCGGCTACCGGGCCTTGTCCGGGACCTTGTCCCGCCTGGCCCAGGGGAAGATCGACATCCTGGTGGGGACCCAGATGCTGGCCAAGGGCCATGATTTCCCGGGCATTGGGCTGGTGGGGGTGATCCTGGCCGACCAGTCCCTCAACCAGCCCGACTTCAGGGCCGCGGAAAGAACCTTCCAGCTTCTGACCCAGGTGTCCGGCCGGGCCGGACGGGGGGACGCACCGGGACGGGTCCTGATCCAGACTTACAACCCCGACCACTACGCCCTGGTAACCTCGGCCGCCCAGGACTACCAGGGCTTCGTCGACCTGGAGCTTCAGTTCCGGCGGGAGCTGTTCTACCCCCCCTTCTCCCGGCTGATTCTGCTCCGCCTCTCCGGGCTCAAGGCCGAGGCGGTGGAAAGAGCGGCCCGGCGGGTGGCCGCCATCCTCCGGGAGGAGGCCCGGAGTTTGGCTGGCCGGGGGCGGCTGAAGATCCTGGGCCCGGCCCCGGCCCCGGTGGTCAAGGTCAGGAACCGCTTCCGCTGGCGGGTCCTGATCAAGGCCCGGACCGCCGCCCTGGGGAGGGCGCTTCTGGAGCCGGTCCTGGACCGGGCCGCCGGCCTGGAGGACCTGAGGCGGGTCCGCCTGGCGGTGGACGTGGACCCGATTAACATGATCTAGCCGGGCGGGGAGATCCGGACCGGAGGCCGGTTCAAGGCTGCTTCGCCGGCAAGGAAGCTAGGTTGGGTGTTTGGAGAGGCCGTGGAGTTGTTCAGGTTTCATTAGGTGATTGGATAGCCGATCAGTGGGGCAAGCCTGGCCCGGGCTTCCCTGTATCCCTCGGCGATGGCCTCCTGAGCCCTGTTGAATTCAAGAGATCTAATATGTCCCAGGTCCGGTCGGATCAACAGATCAGGAGGATCGGCTCGCAGTCTCGTTGTGGTGATCTGCGTTTCCATAATATTGATAGAGGTGATCAACACTTCAAAAATGTTAGGCAATGGTTCCCTGCTCGCCCATTTTCTTATCTGAGCCAAGGTGGCAAAATCAACAGCATCCAATCTTTTGGTCAATGACTCCAATAGGTTGCTTTTTCGCCCTGAGAGTAGCCCGGGTTTTTTCTCTAAAGGTTTTAAATTCGAGTCAGGAGTGAGGGATTTGGATTTTTTTCTGCCCACAAGGTTGTGGTTCAGGTCGACCGCAATAACATAATCGGCGCCCATCTCTCGAACCACATTAACCGGGACCGGATTGACCAGTGCGCCGTCCACCAGGATCATGTTGTTTTTAATTACCGGCGTAAATATGCCGGGAACCGAGATGCTGGCCCGGACGGCCTCAATGACGTCGCCTTCCTTTAAAACCACCCCGTTTCCGGTGACCAGATCCGTTGCCACGGCACAATATGGGATCGCAAGTTCCTCTATGTTTAGGCCCTTGACATAACTGTGGATGAAGGCCGAGACTTTTTTGCCATCCAGCAATCCTGATTTTGGTAGAACGACATCAAAGAAGGAGGCGATCCGCTTCCATTCAATTTGGAGAGCGACTTCCTCCAAGGACTCTATCCCGCCGGTGGCATGAACGGCCCCCACCACCGAGCCGATGCTGGTTCCGGCGATATAATCAACCTGGATGCCGGCTTCGGATAGGGCCCTGATCACTCCGATATGGGCCCACCCCCGGGCTGAACCGCTGCCCAGAGCCAATCCAACTTTCCCCTGAACAACCCTTTTTTCCCCGCTGAATTTGTTTTCCATCGGAATCAATCCCTTGTCCAAGAAATATTTTATATCATTTCTGTCCGGTCAGGCGGAGCATATGGTTAATAGGTTGTAATTATTGGTTAATGGTTTTGATATCGGTGGTGGTCTTAAGAGATCCTGAATGGTCGTT
>Ga0209164_1005578_pt1 | contig 10644 bp, 6 predicted proteins | sample MTBNYHSulfiMetaG_FD_187458 | JGI IMG/M metagenome (GOLD analysis project Ga0209164, IMG submission 187458) | Enrichment culture microbial communities from rom New York Harbor, USA that are MTBE-degrading - MTBE-NYH (New York Harbor Sulfidogenic)... | ecosystem: Environmental > Aquatic > Marine >... | reverse complement strand
CGCAAACTGCACGCGGCTCAAGGTGGCGGGCTGATCTTGCAGTCGGATCACTCCGTCACCAGCGCGGTTTCCGGCCCGACGTACGACTACATTGTCAAGCTGATCCGAGAGCACGGGACCTACCCGCTCGACCTGGCTCCACTCAACGAGCAGCCGAACGAAACGACATGACGAGACCAGGCGGAGGAGATCTCTATGACCGCAGTGGCCGTCAATCCCATTCTGGGGACAATGCTGCATGCCGTTGGGGCGACATCGGCCGCCTTGTGCTACACCCCGCAACAGAAGCTGCGTGGTTGGTCGTGGCAGACGTACTGGCTGGCTCAGGCGCTGGTCTGCTGGGTTCTGGCACCCATCCTCGTAGCGTGGTGGACGATTCCGGATTTGGGAACGGTTCTGCGCACGGCGCCCCCGCCTGCTATGCTGCTGACGTTCGCCCTGGGCATGGTTTACGGGATCGGTGGCACGGCGTTCGGCATTGCGATCCGCTACATAGGCTACTCACTGACCTACGCCATTGCGATAGGCATCTCGTGTGTGCTGGGTACACTGACCGGACCGATCCTAAAAGGGTCCTTGGCTAGCATTCTGGACAAGCCCGGTTCGGGCTGGGTGATAGGCGGCGTGTTTGTCGGTCTGCTGGGAACGCTGATGTGCGGCTTGGCCGGCTGGCTCAAGGAACGCGAGTTACGGCAGAAGACTGTCGCCAGCAACCAACCCTTCGCCTTGGGCAAGGGCCTGTTGATATGTGGGATTGCAGGGGTGTTCTCTGCGGTCTACGGCATCGCCGTCAACGACGGCGGCGCGCCGATTGCCGAGACAGCCGCCGAACTCGGGGCCGGTCACTGGCAAACCAACGTGGTTTACATCTTTTCGAATACCGGCGCGTTTGTGACAACGGCCGTCTATTGTCTGTTTCTGGCTCGCTCACAGGGGACGTTTGCCGAGTTCCGCCGGCCAAACGGCGCCGCAGTCGGCGCGCTGCCGGTCAACTACCTAATGGCTCTCTTGACCGGCTGCATGTGGTATGCCCAGTTCCTTTTCTATGGCATTGCTCACGTTCGCATGGGGCAATTCAAGTTCTCCAGTTGGGCCATTCATATGCTGATGCTCATCCTCTTTAGCTCTCTATCGGGAGTAGCCATGAAGGAATGGCACGGCCGGAGCCGACGTACGAAGGGGGCCATGGTTGTGGCGCTGCTGATCGTGGGCGCCGCTGTGCTGGCCCTGACCTATGGCAATTACCTGGGCCAGGACGGGACCGGACTATGACCTGAAACCAGTAGCCGGCTCGCCCCAGAATATCTTGAGAAATGCATGACCTACAGGTGGACACTATGAAAAGTTATGGGATGGTCATCGGCCTAAAGCCTGACAAGATTGAGGAATACAAGCAATTGCACGCCGCGGTCTGGCCCGACGTGCTGAAGATGATCGCTCAATGCAACATTCGGAACTACTCCATCTACCTTCGCCGCTTGCCCGACGGACATCATTACCTCTTCAGCTACTTCGAGTATACCGGCCGCGATTTCGATGCGGACATGGCTGTGATGGCGGCCGACCCGACAACGCAGCAGTGGTGGGCGATCTGCATGCCCTGTCAGGAACCTCTGCAGGACCGCGCCGAGGGTCAATGGTGGGCCACCATGGAAGAGGTCTTTCACACCGATTGACCTGCTGTTGATTGCTCGCAGGACATACCGAACGTCTTCAGTGACGCCCAGAAACCCACGTCTTTTGGGCGTGGTCAGAGGCATTTGGCTCTGCCTGCGCTTGTCAAACGGGAACGGGACCGCTTTAGAGCGGCCAAAATCGGCGTCAGAATCCCTTGCGGAGAAGGCACACATGGGACCGGGGTGACAGAAAGCAGGGGGGGCTGGCGTCCGTACCCGGCTGAGAGGAGCGAGTTGTCGCTTTGACGTTGAAGTATTGGAGGATTCAGTGCGTGGCGGAAGCGCGAGGCGCAGGTAGCAGGAACTACGCCGCGTTCTTGAGACGATAGGCGGTGAGTTGTGTTTCGATGAACAGATGGCGTTCGATAGTGCCGGGAGACTTGCAGGGCCGTGGCCCTACCATGCACAGGATTCGAGATCGTATTGCAGCGATGGTTCAGCGGCCGTTCGTTACCTCACTTTCCCCGCTGAACAGCGAGTTCTGGGATCATGACAGACTGTCTATGAGCGGGGTTCGGCGGGAGCAGAGGCGGGCAGGGCAAGCTGGAAAGTACGGACGCCGCTCGGGGCAGAAGCGCACATATATGGGGTGGCGCAGTGACGGCCGCCCGGGACGAGCAGCAGAGGCGCCGGCTATGCTCGCGTCGTCGTAGCGTCTGATGGGGGCCAAATGCCAACCAGGAGGCTGGGGGGCGTCAGTGTTTGTTATACAAAGGGATGGGCAGGTGTCCAAAATGGTCCCGCAGGCGCTTGACTGGTACAGGCGGACCCATTTGAGGGCGGCGCAGGTGATGCAGCGGGGCTCGTGTTCGAGGTGTTTGCACTCGAAGGCGTGGATCTCGACGTGGAAGTGGCTGTAGGTGTGTACGACGACCGTGATTTCGCAGCCGACCTTGATTTCGATGTCGAGTTCCTCGCGGATTTCGCGGTGCAGGGCGGCTTCGAGAGACTCGGCCAGCCGGACCTTCCCGCCGGGGAATCCCCAGAGGCCGCCGAGAAGGCTGTCGGGCTGGCGCTTGTCGATCAGAATCTGGCCGGCCCGGAAGTCCCCCCTTGAATCAGAGAGGAGAAGTGCGGCGGAGACGCGGCAGCCGCAGTTCCGCAGGAAGGACTATCGATTCGCGATGTGCTACTTTCCTCTCCTGCGTTTCATGGTCAGGGCAAACAGTCCGCACAGGGTCAGGGAGAGAGCGCCGGGGGCCGGAATCACGTTGAGCTGGATGTTGTCCAGTCTCGTATAGAAGTAGACGCTCTCACTTGCGTTGCTTTTGCCCGGCAGATGAATGAGCAATCGGTCGATGACGGTGTCGGACAACGGTCCTATCGGGGTGACCGTGATATAGGGGCTGTTGGTCGATCCCTGGTCGCTTCTGGGAGTGATGAAATCTTCCGTTCCCAACAAAGATCCCTGGAAGAACCCTTCCACGCGTATGGTGTGGGTGGCGGAAGGATTTCCCTCGCGTTGGGCAATGTCCATCCCCAGGAATTGAAAGGGTTGTCCGGGCGTCAATCCTACAAGCTGCAGAACGCCGGCGTCATCAACGTAGTAATCCGGAAGGAGCGCCGTCGCTTCCATTTCCGGTCCTGGGTTTCCATAATATGGAGAGGAGAACAGGCCGTAGGCGTTCCCCACGCTGGAATACACAAATCCCTTCTCAGTCACCGGCCCTGTGAAAATGCCCGGAGTCGATGGGACCTCGTCAAATCCAATCGTGACAAGAGCTGACCGTGCCGTTGACCCGCCGACGAGCACGATCAGGACAGTCGCGAGAACGGTAGGGATACAGCGAATGTGGTTTTGTGGCAGACGAGCGTGGCACATAACAACCTCCTCCCGGGCTCTTGGATCTATTGGTATTCTCTGGGAACTCTCACAGTCGCTCCCAGGGGAACAATCACAAGAAAGCCAGCCAAGATGCCTATATGAACCACCTTACCGGTCACTTAGTCCCCTGTCAAGAGAAGAGGGTTCCAATGATCCTCTTGTTGGCGGCGGGGAAGGCGTGGCGGGGGGAGGGCAAGTAGTGGCGAGGTAGGGCAAACAGAACCACACAAACGTTACTCTCCGGCGGAGTGACGGCCGCCCGGGACGATGCAGCCGTGGGCGAGAGCGAGGATTCGCGTTCAAGGCAAAACAAAAGAGAAACCAGCTCTGCAGCCGCTCCGGGCGTCGCTTTCCCTGCGGCACTTCTGGCTGCTGCCCAGGGGGTCTTGGAATCATGACAGACTATTTGAGAGCGGGGTTCGGCGGGAGCAGAGGCGGGGGAGAGAAGCAGGGATGTGGCCTGCTCTTGCTGGCCGGTAAGGCACGGCGAGAGGCTCAGCTCTCAAGGTGACGGAGGACGGGATGGGCCGATGCCGAGTGCCTCGGCGGGGGCGAAACGCTTGTATTCTGCCTGCGTTTGTGAAGGGCGGATCGTCACCCTGGAGAAGGCCAAAGACGAGAAGGATCCGCACGGGGGGAAATGTCGTTGAATGGGGACGGCCCATCTGCTATAGAGGAGACGGGTCGCATGGGCTCGGACGGAAGGCAGCTTCACTACTCTTGAGCCAACACCGCGGCCTGGGGATCGGAGGCCCTGATGCACTGTGTGATCGCAGACACATGGCTGACGGGGGGACCGGATGCCCGGCTCATACGGCATTCCCAAGATCATTTCGTCATTCATCGCGATATACGTATTTCTACGTAGAAAGGAGGTTGCCAGCAGACCCTCTCCGTACCTTCATCGGAGCGCCGAAGGACTCAGACGGCTCAAGGACTCACATACGACCGTCGAAAGAACAACGGTGTCGAATTGCTGCGAAAAAGGCATGCCTCCACGTGAGGCCCAAACATTGGTGTTTTGAGTCATTGCTGAAGGAGGATCATCATGTGCAAGAGGTGGATTGTCTTGATAGTTCTGATTGCGCTGCTGACGTTCGGCGGCGCCTCGGCCGAACTCGTAGGCCACTGGGCGTTCGATGAGGGCCAGGGCACAACTGCATATGACTCAAGTGGCAACGGCCACCATGGTACCCTTCAGGGAGACCCCCAATGGGTGGTTGGAAAGATCAATGGGGCACTGGAGTTCGATGGCGACGGCGATTACGTTGAGGTGCCCGACCATGAGAGCTTGCACCTCTGGGAGCGATTCACGTTAGCCGCATGGATCTATCAACTGGAATCACGCAGCAGTAGAATCATAGACAAGATTGGTGCAGGCACATCAAACGGGCCTCACCTGGATACCCATCCTGGAACGACTTTAAGATCCTGTTCCGGCGACTGTGTTTCTTCCAACGCTGATTACACACTGCAAGAATGGCATCACGTAGCAGTCACGTTTGACGATGGAGATATGAAACTCTACATCGACGGGGCTCTCGCCGGAGAAGGAAGTGTCCCGTCGCCCTTGGCTGGCAATACCTTGCCTCTCAGGATCGGAGCGGCCAGCGATGGAGGCAGCCTCTTCCACGGACTGATCGATGATGCAGCCGTCTTCAGCCACGCCTTGACGAATACCGAGATCCAGGCGGCGATGGCAGGTATCGGCAGCGCTGAGTTGGCCGCCAATCCCAACCCCAAGGACGGGGCGTTTGATGTGCCTCGTGACGTGGTCTTAAGCTGGGAAACGGGTGAATTTGCCGTTGCGCACGACGTGTATCTTGGCACCGTGTTCGACGACGTTAATGATGCGAACCGGGCCAATCCGCTTGGTGCACTGGTCAGCCAGAGGCAGGCGGTGGCCACGTACGATCCGGCTGGTGTGCTCGACTTCGAGACGACTTATTATTGGCGCGTGGATGAGGTCAATGCGCCGCCGACGGATACCATATTCAAAGGTGAGGTCTGGAGCTTCACGACCGAGCCGGTCGGCTATCCCATTGCCAACGTCATCGCCACCAGCAACGGGACTTCCGAAGCCGCCGCCGGACCGCAGAACACGGTCAATGGTTCCGGGCTCGATGCCGCCGATCAGCACTCGACTGTCAGCAGCGACATGTGGCTGGCGATGCCCGGCGCCGAGCCTCTGTACATCCAGTATGAGTTCGACCGCGTCTATAAGCTCCACCAGATGCTCGTGTGGAACTACAACGTCCAGTTCGAGCTGCTCCTGGGTTTCGGAATCAAGGCGGTCACAGTCGAGTACTCCGAGAACGGAACCGAGTGGACAAGCCTGGGCGATGTTGAGCTTGCCCGGGCCAGCGCCAAGGCGACATACGAGGCAAACACCACCGTCGAGTTCGGCGGGGTTCCCGTCAAGTACGTGCGTCTGAACGTCAATAGCGGCTTTGGCATGATGGGCCAGTACGGGCTCAGCGAAGTTCGCTTCCTGTACATTCCGGCGCAGGCTCGCGAACCCAAGCCGGGCGACGGCGTTACGGATGTGGAAGTCGGCACGGCTCTCGCATGGCGAAGCGGGCGCGAGGCGGTTTCACATGAAGTGTATCTGAGCACGGACCCGAACGCCCTGACCCTGGCCGGTACCGTCGATTCGGCGAGTTTTGTACCGGCACTGGAGTTCGGCAGCACCTACTACTGGCAGATCGTGGAGGTCAACGAAGCCGACGTCGTCACCGCCTGGGCGGGCGACATCTGGCGTTTTTCGACGCAGGAATACGCCTTGATCGATGGGTTTGAAACCTACAACGACGACATCGAGGCCAGGACGACCATTTTCGACACCTGGCTCGACGGCTGGGTCAACGACACCGGCTCGACCGTCGGGTACTTCGACGCGCCGTTTGCTGAACGGAAGATCGTTCGCAGCGGGGCGCAGTCCATGCCGCTGCAATACGACAATACGGCCTCCCCGTACTACTCCGAAGCCGAGCGGACGTTCGAGACCGCGCAGGACTGGATGGTCAACGGTGCCGATTCTCTGGTGCTGTATATCCAGGGCGTTGCCCCGGCGTCTGCCGATGGTGCCGGAGGCGGCAACGCGCCTGCGCCGCTGTACGTGGCCATCGAAGACGGCGCAGGGAAGGTTGCCGTGGCGACGAATCCGGACACCGCCATCACGACGACAGCCGAATGGCAGGAATGGAGGATTCCGTTCAGCGGCCTGGCTGGCGTCAACATGAGCCGGGTCGAGAAGATGAGCATAGGCATCGGAAATCACGTCAACCCAACCGCTGGCGGGACCGGCATCGTTTACATCGACGACATCGGGTACGGCCGACCGGCGGCTGAATAGCACGGTCTGCTCCGTCGTGATCACCGCAGAAGTATCAATCGGGCCTGTGTTCTGAGCGACACAGGCCCTGTTTGTTCGTGCGTGTGGCTGCCCCGGAGTCCCGCCTGAGTATGGGCGGAATCCTGTTGAGTGCCGCGCTCGGATGTGCTATAAATAGATGTTGTCGGGGGCGGTGGTTCCGAAAAGCCGTTGATATAAAAGTGCGGCATCGACGTGGCCAAACCCGCAGAATGCTGTAGAAGTGGCATTCGCATCCGATCGGAGGCCCCGAGTGATGGAGGCAGCCAAACGAGGCGGCACAGGGGGGCGCACGTACAATTCGTATTCGCAAGTCGGGCGGGTTCTGTCCAGATAGCGCAATACCGGAACCACGGAAAGGAGGTGAGCACGCCGATTCGTGACGAAGCGAGGTGATGTATGGCCCATTGCGGGACGATACGTTTCGAAAAGCGGTCGCCATCTGCTACTGACTCTGTCTATCCTTTGGTTGACCGCTTTGCACGGGCGTTGCGTTAGATCCAGAGTCTTTCTCGGTCGACTTAGTGGAGGTTACAGAAATGAGACGCTTAACCACAATTTGCATCGCTTCTGTGTGCATCGGTGTGATGGTTGCCGGGCAAAGCTATGGCGAGATTGACCCCGACACTATTCTTGGGATATGGCTGCTCGACGAAGGAAGCGGCGATCTTACAGAGGATGCCTCCGGAAACGGCAACGATGGTACGCTCATGGGCTCACCCAGTTGGATCAATGGCCGGTTTGGCAATGCCCTAAGGTTCGACGGGGCATCGGCTCACGTCAATTGCGGCAGTGATCCAATGCTGAATGTCGAGGTCTTCTCCGTATCATTTTGGTGTTATATCCCAAGCACTCAGGGGTGGAACCATATGATTTCAAGGGGTGAGCATCATGGCGGTGGCAATCCCGGCGCAGTGAATTGGGGCGTTATGATGTACGATGCCCAAGAGACCATCCTCTATGAAGTCTACAATGACACCGTTAAGCCCAGTATCAGCGTCGATACCACTATCGGTGAATGGCATCACGTGGTTGCCACCCATGACGAAACTACGATGCAACTCTACCATGATGGTCAATTAGCTGGAGCCACACCGGCAGGTATTTTGCTTGATGAGAATTTGGCGTTTATAATTGGCGCTCAATCTCGCGCCAGCGGTCCATCTGACTACTTTGATGGGAGCCTTGACGAGGTGGGCTACTTTGATGCTGTTCTTGCGCCGGAAGACATCGAAACGATCATGACCAAGGGTCTTGCAGAAGTCCTGGGGGGGTCGGTGGTGGCGGTCGACCCACAGCCGGCGAATGGGCAAACCGACGTACCGAGAGATCCTGTGCTTCGCTGGACGCCGGGCGACTTCGCGGCCACGCACAGAGTCTACTTCAGCGACAGCTTCAACGATGTCGCCAATGGAGCGCCCAGCGCCCTGATCGCGGACGGCATCACAGAGGCCCAGGTTGAGCCCGGACGCCTGGCCTACGAAACCACCTACTACTGGCGCGTGGATGAGGTCAATTCGGCGCCCGACTTTACCGTCTTCGATGGCATTGTCTGGAGCTTCACGGTCGAGCCGTTTGTCTATCCGATCCAGGGTGTGACAGCCACGACCAACGCGATCTCCGACGCCGGAGCGGGTCCAGAGAACACCGTCAACGGTTCCGGCCTCAACGCCAATGACGAGCACTCCATCGCGGCCACCGACATGTGGCTGACCGTTCCAGGCCAGAAATCCGTGTACATCCAATACGAATTCGATCGCGTCTATAAGCTCCACGAGCTTCTGGTCTGGAACTACAACGTACAGTTCGAGTTGATCCTCGGCTTCGGCCTCAAGGGCGTGACCGTCGAGTACTCCGAGAACGGAACCGACTGGAAGGTTCTGGGTGATGTTGAGTTCGCACGAGCTACGGCCAAGGCGACGTACACGGCTAACACGACCGTGGACTTCGGTGGTGTGGCCGCAAAGTACGTCCGGCTGAACGTCAACAGCGGCTGGGGCATGTTGGGGCAGTATGGACTTAGTGAAGTGCGTTTCTTCTATGTCCCCGTGAACCCGCGCGAGCCTCAGCCGGCCGACGGCGCCGCAGGCCTCGATCCGGCGACGACGTTGAGTTGGCGACCCGGAAGAGAGGCCGCCTCTCACGAGGTCTATCTTGGAACGGACCCCGCCGATCTTCCGATGGTCGGCGCGGTGGGCCAGGCCAGCCATGCCCCGGCCGATCTGACGTTCGGAAGCACCTACTACTGGCAAATCGTCGAAGTCAACGAGACCGAGGCCGTCACTGCCTGGGCGGGCGAGGTGTGGAGCTTCTCGACCAAGGAATACGAGCTCATCGAAGGCTTCGAGACGTACGACGACGACATCGATGCCGGGACGACGATCTTCGGCACATGGCTCGATGGCTGGGTCAATGACAACGGTTCCATCGTTGGTTACTTCGACGCCCCGTTTGCCGAGCAGAACATCGTTCGCACCGGGCGGCAGTCGATGCCTCTCCAGTACGACAACACCGCTTCGCCGTTCTACTCGGAGGCTGAAAGGACGTTTGCCTCGGCGCAGAACTGGACGGTCCACGGCGCCGACACGCTGGTCGTCTGCTTCCAGGGTGTCCCCCAGCCGTTTGCGCAACTGGCCTCCGGAAAGATCGTGCTGGGTGCGGCCGGTACGGACATCTGGAACGCCGCCGATGAGTTCCGCTTCGCCTACAAGCAGCTCAACGGCAACGGCTCGATCGTCGCCTACGTCGAGAGCGTAGCGAACACCGATCCCTGGGCCAAGGGCGGCGTGATGATCCGCGAGACCTTGGATGCCGGCTCGACCTTTGCAGCGGTCTACGCCACCCCGGGCAACGGCTGCCGCTATCAGGCCCGCCTGACGACGGATGTCGCAGCCGTCAGCGATACCTCCGTCGCGACCGCCGGGCAGATCGCGATGACAACGCCGTACTGGGTCAAGATCGAGCGCGTCGGTAACACGTTCAACGGCTACTACTCCACCGATGGCGAGAACTGGACTGCGATGTCGTGGAATCCGCAGACGATCGCCATGGCGTCCAATGCGTACATCGGCCTGGCTCTGACCAGCCACGCGACGGGTGTTCTGGGCAGTGCCGAGTTCTCGAACGTGACCACGACGGGGAACGTGGCCGGCCAATGGGCGGTGGAGACCATCGGCGTCGAGCAGCCCGAGGGCAACGACGCCGGTCCGCTCTACGTGACGCTGGAAGATGCGACAGGCAAGGCGGCGACCGTGAGCCATCCAGCCGCCGACGGCGCCGTCCTGCTGGCTGGTTGGAACGAATGGCTGATCCCGATGAGCCAGTTCACGGGCGTGAACCGGAGCCGGGTGGAGGTAATGAGGATCGGTGTCGGCAACCGCGTCAATCCCACCGCCGGCGGCACCGGCATCGTCTATATCGACGACATCGGGTACGGCCGGCCCACCACCACACAATAGTGTTCTGACGCACGGCATTTGCTGTGGCAAGACTCGGGGCCCTTGCGAATCCGGCATGGGCCCCTTTCTTGTCCGACTGGCCTCAAGGCCTATACGGCGCCGACAACCGGTAGTCATGATCGAGCAGGGCGATGGAGCCCTGGCCAAGACAGCGGGTTCTCCTTGGGGATACGAGGAGAACGGGCAAGGTTCCGCAGCCGCTCCGTGCGTCGCTTTCCCTGCGGAACACCTGGCTGCTGCCAGGGGACATTGGAAACACGACAGACTGAGCTATGGCGGGCTGTGGCGAGAGCAGAAGCGGCGCAGGAGCAT
>Ga0209164_1005575_pt1 | contig 10648 bp, 2 predicted proteins | sample MTBNYHSulfiMetaG_FD_187458 | JGI IMG/M metagenome (GOLD analysis project Ga0209164, IMG submission 187458) | Enrichment culture microbial communities from rom New York Harbor, USA that are MTBE-degrading - MTBE-NYH (New York Harbor Sulfidogenic)... | ecosystem: Environmental > Aquatic > Marine >... | reverse complement strand
TTAAGACTTTCGTCGGCACCAGCGAAAACGCTCTCTATATCCAGATTTGGACAGCATTGATAACCATGCTGCTGATCAAATACATGCAGTTCAAATCCAAAATGAACTGGTCACTGTCGAACCTGGTAGCTTTTTTGCGCTGGAACCTGTTTACTTATAGGGACTTATGGGAGTGGTTGGACGATCCGTACGAAGTTCCTCCCATAACTTCTGTGCCTGTCCAACAAACTCTTCCCTTCAAGGGACTTGGACAGCATATTTGAAAATGGACAACCTGATTTTCAAAACCGGCCATGTGGCCACCTAAGGTACCGTTATTGTTAAGGGCAAAAGGTCAATTACGACTTATTTTGGACAGCAGTGACGACCTACAAAACCTATTTCCGGCTGGTCAAAAAGATCGAGGAAGACCCGGATCTGCTCAAGAAGAAGGCCGCACGGGCGCTGGCCAAATTCATGGTGATGCATCCGACCAACATCGAACAGAAGATCGAAGTGATCGTGGAGCATTTCCGGCGCCACGTCATGCACCATCTGGCAGGCCGCGCCAAGGCCATGGTCATCACCGCCTCCCGCATGCAGGCCGTCAAATACTTCGAGGCCTTCAAACGCTACATCGAGCTGCGTGGCTACAAAGACGTCCGCCCCCTGGTGGCCTTCAGCGGCACGGTGAAAGACCCGGACACCGGCCAGGAATACACCGAGCCGGGCCTGAATATCGATGTCGTCAACGGCCGATCGATCGGTGAAAAGCAGTTGCCCGAACGGTTCGCCTCGCCCGATTACCAGGTGCTGCTGGTGGCCAACAAATATCAGACCGGTTTTGACCAGCCCTTGCTCATGGCCATGTATGTGGACAAACGCCTGGATGGCGTCCAGGCCGTGCAGGCCTTGTCGCGCCTCAACCGCATGCTGCCCGGCAAGGAAAACCCCTTCGTGCTCGATTTCGTCAACGCGGCCGAGGACATCTACAAGGCCTTCAGGCCCTACTACGATGCGACCAGCCTGCAGGAGCAGTCGGACCCGGTCCAGCTCAACCGGCTCAAACACGAACTGGATACGCTCCAGGTCTATCACTGGAGCGAGGTGGAGGCCTTTGCCCGGGTCTTTTACCGTCCACCGGCCAAACAGAGTCCGGCCGACCATGCGCACATGCATGCCCATGTGCAACCGGCCGTGGATCGCTTCAAAGCCCTGTATACCGATGAATTGCGGGCCGATTTTCGCGATAAGCTGGCCGGCTACATCCGGGTCTACTCCTTTTTGAGCCAGATCATGCCCTATGCCGATGCCGAGCTTGAAATGCTCTACAGCTATGGCCGCTCCCTGCTGCCCGAACTTCCCTCGAACGGGGATAAACACCCCATCAGGCTGGGCGATGACGTGGGGCTGCAATTTTATCGGATGCAACGGGTCTTTTCCGGTGCCATCGTGCTGCATGAGGACCCTGATCACGAATTCGGCGTCAAAAGCCCCACGGACGTCGGCAGCCGCAAGGCCAAGGATGAAACAGCACCCTTGTCGGAGATTATCGAACTGCTCAACGAGCGCTTCGGCACCGATTTCACCGGTGAGGACCGCCTCTTTTTTGAGCAGATCAAGGAGAAAGCCACCCACACCCCCGAGGTGATCCAGCTGCGCCAAGCCAATCCCTTCGACAAATTTCAACTTGGCCTGCGCCAACTGATCGAAGATCTGATGATCCAGCGCATGGGCGAAAACGATAAGATTGTGACGCGTTATATGGATGATAAGGATTTTGGAAGTGCGGCCTTTGCGGTGCTCTCGAAGGTCATCTATGATGACATTCCGGCGGAAAGCGGTTGACGACGTACGCATCGGAAACGATCGGGCCGCGAAAAATAAAAAGGCCCTTATTTTCAGGGCCTTTCGCACTGTCTGAGACCGTGCTGGAATTCAATTTGGTGGAGATGAGGGGGATAATGCATCTCCACCACTCTATCTGTAACTTCCTGATATCATTTGACCCCAATCAGCGCCGGGGTTCGATTGTGGATAAAATATTGGGCAGAGGATGTCAAGCCTGAAACCTTTAAAGCTAATTCCTATCCAACTCGCCACATTCCTTCACGCTGCAATGTGCAGACAAGAACTCATCACTTGCCGATGCATTTACCATTATCGGGGAAGAATAGTTGCCATCCTTGTCATAGAAAAACAACGTGTATGAATAAGACTCTATGTTTTTGACTTTCTTATCTATGAAAAATTCAACATTGGAACTATAATCAAGCGGAATACCCAAAGAGCTAATTGTAGGGGCTTCTAATGTGCTTTCTGTTCCGCTTCTTTCTTACCTTGGGGGAGGAGTTAGCCTATTTGCTCTATTATTAGCCTTTTCTGATTCGCTCAGCATTCTGACAAAAATTGTCAATATTGCATGCTGAAATTTGACAACTTTTCCTGCCCGGGGTGCGACCAGATTATTCCATTAAGATAATTCTGCTGCGAAATCTAATGGTTCGCTTTGCTGGCTTGTATTTTGCGTAATCCACCAGCTCAAGCTAATACTTCAAAAGCATTAAGCCTACATTATAGGAAATCTTACAGATGAAAAAGGCCCTGATCGGATCGATATTTCTGCTTTTGGTTTTTCTATTCGGAACTTCGTCTGCAGTAGAATTAAACGTCTTTGGTCCCCAAAAATATGTACGCACCAAAGGCAAACCGGATGTTTACACCGACACCTTTCAATCACGCCAAGGTTCGGCCAAAATCCAAATAATCAACGGCAATGATGATGGCACGCACCGGATAAGCAGCGCCAGGATCATCTTCAACGGCGCCGAGATTTTTGGACATAGAGATTTCAATCCCCATGTAACAGAGCTTTCGGCGAACATCGATCTGCAGGCGCAAAATGCGCTCAAGGTGGTGCTGGACAGCCACTGGGGCAACCATCACAGATCGGGAGATAGAAAAAAGTCTTCACCGCACGGCGGTAGACTGAAGCGTTTTTTCGGTTGGATGTATCATGCGCCGGCCAGATTGTGGTCCTGGTGCGGATTCGGCTCGCACCACCATCCGCCCAGGCCGACTGGGCCCTTTTTGACGATCACTATCGTCAAGGACGTGCCGGAACCCACTGCCTCTCTGTCCGCCGATCCCCTATCGATTGTCTTCGGCGAGGCGACGACACTGACCTGGAACTGCACCGGGGCCGACACCTGCACTATCGAACCGTCCGTTGGAGTTGTGGCGCCGAATGGGTCGTTGCAGGTATCGCCGTCCGAAACTTCTACTTACACCTTGACCGCCACGAATGCGGCGGGATCGACTACAGCAACCGCTCAGGTAACCGTCTACTATCCGCCGACGGCCGTAATATCCGCAGATCCGCATACCATCGCCATCGGTCAGAAATCCACCTTGACATGGAGCACGACCCACGCCCAGGCCGTGACCATCGAACCGGGCATCGGCGCGGTTGAGGCTGCCGGCTCCCTGCAAGTAAGCCCGGAAACAACCACGACATACACCATCACCGCTACAGGGGCGGGAGGGCTGACGGCTGCCGATAAGGTAGACGTCACGGTGCAAATCCCGGCTCCCACGGCCAGCATCAGTGCAGATCCTGTCACTGTGGTCAGCGGTCAATCGCTCACCCTGACCTGGAGCAGCACCAATGCAGATTTATGTACTATCTCGCCCGGCATAGGTCCGGTCGCCGCCAGCGGTAGTCGTGAAGTCTCTCCCACCCAGGATACAACCTATGTCATTACGGCATCCGGCCCCGGCGGAACCGCGGCTGCCGGCGTGAATACCACAGTCACTGCACCTGTCGAAGGTCCTACGGTCCACCTGGAGCCGGCCGAGATCACTATTGCCCAGGGCGAAGCAGTCACCTTGACTTGGAGCTCCAGCGGCGCCGACAAGGCTCACATCGACAACGGTGTCGGGGCCGTGCCGGTGTCGGGCGACTTAACCATCGAGGCCCCGGAGCACACGACCTTTTTCACTTTGACGGTCAGCGGCTCAACAGGCTCGGCCAGCGCCCTGGCCGTTGTGCACGTGGCTGGAAATCCGGAACCACAACCGGAAGGTACCTTTGGGTCTACATACAATGATCTTATTCCGGTCGATGCCACGGTTGATAGTTATGACGAGGCGCGCTTTGCCATCATCACGGGCAGCGTTAATAACTTAGACGATGAGCCCATCAGCGGCGTAACCGTGATGATCCAAAACCATCTGCAGTACGGTACCGTCACCACCGATGTCGACGGTCGTTTCGCCATTCCGGTCGACGGGGGCGGCGTGTACAATGTGATTTATCAACGCCAGGGCCTGCTCACGGTCCATCGGAAAACCAGCGTGCCATGGAACGATATTCAAATAATCGATACCATCCACATGATTGAGGAAGATCCCAATCGAACCAAGATCACGTTTGACGGCAATGCGAGCAATATTACTACTCATCAAAGTGAAATAATCAATGATGAAGCCGGTATCCGCTCCGCCACCCTGGTATTTAACGGCGATAATATGGCCTATATGGTGGATGAAGAAGGAATCGATATCCATCAGCTGCCTGCCATCCGCGTGCGGGCCACTGAATATAATACCACGTACTCAATGCCGGCTGTGCTGCCTGCCAATTCGGCCTACACATACTGCGTCGAGCTTGCTGTTGAAGGCGCCCAGCGGGTCAGGTTTGATAAACCAATCGTCCTGTGGGTGGACAATTTCATCGACTTTGAAATCGGCGAAATCGTTCCGGTGGGTTATTACGACCGGGACAAGGGCCTGTGGGTGGCATCGGAAAACGGCGTTGTGGTCCAATTGCTCGACACCGATGCGGACGGCCGGGTGGACGCCCTGGACGCCACTGGAGACGGCCTGCCGGATGACCTGGACCAGGACGGCACTTATTCAAGCGAGGTCATCGGCCTTTCAGACAACAGCCGGTATATACCCGGTACGTCTTACTGGCGCTCGGAGATCACCCATTTTACACCTTGGGACTGCAACTGGCCGTACGGCGCGCCTGAAGACGCCATCGAACCCGATCCAGACCGGGATCCGAGAATAGAAGAAATGCGCGACGACGATGATGTCGATTGCATCAATTCCTATGTCCAATGCCAAAGCAGAATTTTTAGCGAGGATATCTCTATTCCGGGCACGGATCTCACGCTGCACTATGCCAGCGACCGGGCCCCCGGCTATCACACTATCATCGACATTGCGGCCAGTGGCGCCACAGTGCCAAGCAGCATTTACGGTATTGTCGTCTCGGTTAAAATCGCCGGGCGAGAGTTCATAAGGCGTTTACCGGTCGAAGCCAACCAAAGCGTGCAAATTATATGGGACCGTCGAGATCCATGGGGAAATCTCGTTGAATGGACGCCAACGGCAAGTATCGGCATCGGATATGTATACCGAGCGGTGTACTACAACCCGTCTCAATTTGCACGCGCGTTTGCTCGATTCGGCACACGCCGGTCGGGCAGCGGCCGGCGGCGAGTCAGAGGCGGTATTAGCCCTAGGCGATTGGAACAAAGAGTCATCGTCTGGAAGCGGTACGATATGCGGCTCAACAACAAACCGACATCTCAGGGTGCGCTGGCCAACGGCTGGACGATTGCGGATCACCATTTGGCCGCAAGAACATATCCCTTCCTGCTTTATAAAGGCAACGGCGAGCTGCTTGAAACCAATGATACCAGCTTTTTGTACAACTATCTTGATTTGGCAAGCTATATCTCCACAGTTGCCGGCAGCAGCGCGTACGAAACTTCAGGCGACGGCGGTCCCGCCACCGAGGCGGCCCTGAGAGCGCCCGTCGATATCAAATTTGATCCGGCCGGCAACATGATCATCGTGGACAAGGATTCCAACAACATCCGCAAGGTCGATACCGATGGCATAATCACCACCATCGCCGGCACCGGCTGGGACGGCTACTCGGGTGACGGCGGGCCGGCCACTGATGCCATGCTGAACTGGCCTGAAGATATCGCCATCGATCCGGCCGGCAACATTTATATTGCCGATACAGAAAACCATCGGATCCGCAAGATCGATCAAGATGGGATCATTACCACGGTGGCAGGCATCGGTACGCCCGACGATCCGCCCGGACCTCAGCCAGAGGCCTATTTCGCCGAAGCTTTCGAAGCGCAGGTTGCAAGCGACAACCAGAGTCTTGGTGATGGCGGTCCTGCGGTGGATGCACTGCTGGAATCACCCAGATCGGTAGCGGTGGATGCGGCCGGCAACATCTACATTGCCGATTCCGGGCACCATCGCGTGCGAAAAGTCGATACGAACGGAATGATAACCACCATCGCAGGCGTAGGCGAGCGAGGATACGACGGCGACGGCGGTCCTGCAGCCGAAGCTTTTCTGCATAGCCCCTCGGATCTTTTTATCGACCGTGACGGCAATCTTTTTATTGTAGATTCAGGAAATTCGCGCATCCGCAAAATCGACACCAGCGGCGTGATTTCAACGGTGCTGGAATACAACCAGTCGGTTGAAGACATCATTTTAGATAATGCAGGCAATATGTATCTGACCGATAGTCTCCAGCATCAGATTATAAAGGTACATCCCGACGGCACCACCAACATAATCGCCGGCACCGGCCCCGGCAGCTGGTCTGATGATATCCGCGACGGCATGCCCGCCAATCAGGCCTTGTTGCAGTACCCGTATGCCACTGCGCTGGACCACAATGGCATACTTTACATCGCCCATTCGCGGCGCATCCGAAAATGCTCCGAACCTTTGCCCTATGCTTATCATAGCCGCTTACACCAAGTGGTCTATACCGATGACAATGGCCTGGGCTACCTGACCAATGCTTATGGCCAGCATGCAAGTACTATCGATTTGAATACGGCAGTAACGCTTAAATCGTTTGGCTACGACGATCAAAGACGGCTGATATCCATAGCAGATCAGTTTGGACAACAGATATTGATCCAAAGAGATACCAATGGCGTTCCAACGGCGATCATCTCGCCGGACGGACTGACCACCGGCCTGGCAGTCGACACCGACAATAATTTAAGCCGCATTACATTTGCCGACGGAGGTCACTATGATTTTGAATATGTGCAAGACGGCCTGATGGCCGTCGAGGTCGACCCGGCCGGAAACCGCTTTGAACATTTGTTCAACGAAACAGGACAAGTAACCGACGTCATCGATCAGCAGGGCGGGCATTGGCAATACGGGCAACCTTATTTAGACGGCAACGATACGGTTTTGAACGTGACCAGCGGGGAAGGCAACATGAGAACCTATCGCAGCCGGGAAGATGCGACCAGCGATAGCTGGTCTTCCATTACGGCTCCAGATGGTTCAGTATCTACTGTATCCCGATATCGAAACTATGAGCGCTTTGTCAGCATCGAAAGATACGTGGGCACCACTGAAAAACAGATACTGCCCTGCGGCAGCGAGTTGGAACTCGACTATGGATTTGATTCCGAATACCGCTTTAAATACGTAAAGGAGCTGGCCGAGCGCATGCCTTCCGGATTGGCCAGGATCACCCAATCGGAAAATCTGTACGAAGACAGCAACTATGACGGCGTGCCCGACATCTTTACCCGCCGCGTCACTGTAAATGGCACCAGCGTTACCTTTTCCTCCCATGATTTTACTTCATCTTCCAAGACGCTGACGTCTCCCGAGGGCAGAATGGTCGTCGAATATTACGACCCTGCCACGCTTTTGACCGAGCGGGTGAGTGTGCCGGACCTGTTGGACAAGCTTTATTCCTATGATGACCGAGGCAACCTGATATCTCTGCAGCAAGGCACGCGACATGCGAGCTTTGTGTACAACACTCTGGGTTTTATAGAATCGATGACCGATGCCCTGAACCGGACGACAACCTATGAACACGATCCGGTCGGACGGGTTACAAGAATCAACCGGCCGGATGGCAGCTCTGTGAGCTTTATCTATGACCTGAACGGTAACATGACCGTGCTGACCAACCCTGTGGATGTGGAGCACGAATTTACATTTAACCGTGCAAATCTGCCCAGTGGTTATCATACGCCCATCAGCGGCAGCTACAGCCATGTCTATGACAAAGACCGAAATTTGATTCAAACGCACTTTCCTTCCGGCAGACAGATCAATAATACTTATACTGCAGGCCGGCTGACCCAGATCCAAACACCGCAAGGCAATATCGATCTTACCTACGGTTGCGGCGGCAAAATCGCCTCCATGACCAAAGGCGGCGAATCCATTGAGTATGGATATGACGGCAGACTTTTGACCGACGTAACATTGGCTGGCGCGATCAACCAGAACCTCGGTTATATTTATAACGACGACTTTGACGTCACTTCCTTTGCCTACGCCGGCGATACTGCGACCTATAGCTATGATCTCGATGGCTTGTTGACCGGATCGAGCGGCTTTAAAATAGCGCGCAACGCCCAAAACGGCGTGCCCGAAGCCGTCTCCGGAAAAGGGTTGAACGTAAACAGATCCTATAATGGTTACGGTGAACTTGAAGCCCAAACCGTCGCCGTCAGCGCGCAACCTGTTATGCAATGGTCGTTGACTCGTAATGACACCGGTCGCATCATCACTAAAACCGAAACCGCAGGTGGCCAGACTTACAACTATGAGTACACTTACGATGAATTGGGCCGGCTGCTGACAGTGAACCGGGACGGTAATCTCATCGAGGATTACAGTTATGATTTGTCCGGCACCCGGATTTCGGAAACAAACACCCTCAGGGGCATTGACGGCCGCAACCTGAGCTACTCGGACGAGGACCATCTGCTTGCAGCCGGCGATGCTGTCTATTCCTATGACCTGGACGGCTTTCTGACCACTAAAACCGAATCCGGCCAGGTGACAACATACGAATATTCAACCCGCGGCGAGCTGTTGGAAGTTACCCTCGCCGAAGGCCGCATTATCTCTTATGAGCACGATCCTCTGGGCCGCAGGATCGCCAAACGCATCGACGGCGTGATCGTGGCAAAATACCTTTGGGAGGGACTGACAAAACTATTGGCCGTTTACGACGGCTCTAATAACCTTATTCAAAGGTTCGAGTACGCCGACGGCCGCATGCCGGTGGCCATGACCCAGGGTGGCAGCAGATATTTTCTGGCTTATGACCAGGTGGGCTCGCTGCGGGTGATTGCCGATGCGTCGGGCAATACCGTCAAGCGCATCGATTACGATACGTTCGGCAACGTCCTTGCCGATACCAACAGCTCTTTGACACCGCCCTTTGGTTTTGCCGGCGGACTGCACGACAGCGATACCGGGCTGGTCAGGTTTGGCTTCCGGGACTATGATCCTGATACCGGCAGGTGGACCGCTAAGGATCCTATCGGCTTTGCCGGTGGGGATACGGATTTGTATGGTTATGTTGCAAATAATCCCGTCAATCTGATTGACCCGTATGGTCTAACAGGAAATCCATTCCCAAGCTTACCATCTTTTGTTGACGCCTTTCCAAATTCGAACTATGCCGCGCCTATTGCAGATATTATTGTCGGCGGCGTAGAGGCTGGTGTATCTGTAGCTGCTGGAACTGCGGCTGCGATAACATTTATTGCGGGGCCAGAATTCTGGTGGATTACAGTGCCAACAGCACCACTTAGTATAGAAGCAGGATGGGATGCTTATGGTAGAATTTCTGGAGCAATCGATAGGCTTGGAGACGATTCACCATGTCAATAAGGAATAAAAAGACAATTTTCAGTGTAGCTTTATTAGCCTCAAATGTCATAATAATAGCATCGACAGTATTAACCGTCGGTTATCTATTGATACCTTTGTTTGGCGGGAAGCTATTTCTCGATGCAATTTTTAAATGTGCAAGCTGGGCTGGAATAGCGCTTGGTTTAAAAATTGTTATGAAGCGTGCTGTAAATGGGCGACGTATTAGAACACGCGACTATCTTCTTCTTTGTTTGGTATTTATCTTAAATATTTTAGCATGGTTTCCATATCCAGCCAATCTTATCATCATACTCCTTGGTATTGCAGGTTTATACATTTCTTACATAAAACAGCGTAAAGATAATATTGAGTGAATTTTAAATAATAGGAATTATATAAAAAATTGACAGATAATTGGGTCGTTTGAAGTTTTTTTAATTGGCGGTTGAGACAAAATCATTTCAACCGCTTTGCTGAATTTACAGTTCGACTTTATGCCTATGGCAATTGCATTTTTTGGCGAAAAACGGCTCTTTTACAATATTGGATGATTGGGTATAACCGATAGTTATTAAATTTGATTAGTTGTTTTGGGCGGAGGCGTGCGACCGGATAATTGTCCAAAATAATCCGGTTAATTTCGTTGATCCGTTAGGATTAGAGGTGCTCGGGCCAGATATGATTAATAGCTTTGTACCTGAAAGTACTCTTCACTACAGCAATACAAATATAGGGGGTTCGATACTATTTACTGATTATTCCACTCAGGTTCACAGCTCTGATAGTGGCCTGTTTTCCAGTACTCAGACGGACTTGGGAGTTTCTACAAGTCTAATAGGAAATGAGGGACGTACATTAAAATATGAATTGAAATGTTGGCTAGTTCTTGTTACGGATCATTCATGCCACGCCAAGCCCGCATAGACGCCCCGGGGGCATTGCACCACGTCATTTGCCGCGGTAT
>Ga0209164_1005574_pt1 | contig 10649 bp, 7 predicted proteins | sample MTBNYHSulfiMetaG_FD_187458 | JGI IMG/M metagenome (GOLD analysis project Ga0209164, IMG submission 187458) | Enrichment culture microbial communities from rom New York Harbor, USA that are MTBE-degrading - MTBE-NYH (New York Harbor Sulfidogenic)... | ecosystem: Environmental > Aquatic > Marine >... | reverse complement strand
TGCGCGAGGCTTCGACACTCGGCCTGGATCACGACCTTCTCGGGGACGCCGTTCCGGATCAGGCCGCCTTGGATCGTCCCCACATTCGCTGTCGTCTCGTGATCGATCCGGCCTTCGGGCATGCGGGCGATCGCGCTCGCCGCGATGCGGATCGCCGAGATCCCCTTCTCGGGCTCCATCCCAGCGTGCGCGGCCTTCCCGTGGATTTCGATGTCGAACGAGATGTGCGTCGGTCCCCCGACGATGATTTCGTCGAACCGCTCGGAGTCGATGATGTAGGCGCGCTTCGACTGGAGTCGATCGACGTCGAGGTGTCGCGATCCCTGCAGGCCAACCTCCTCGCCGAGCGTGATCACGATCTCGAGCGGCGGATGCGCCGTCGCGCTGCGAACGGCCTCGACGATCTGGGCGACCCCCGCCTTGTCGTCGGCGCCGAGGATTGTCTCACCGGCGGATCGGATGACGCCGTCCTCCACGATCGGCTCGATTCCGACGCCCGGCTTGACGGTGTCGGCGTGGGCGGCGAGCAGGATCGGCGCCGCGCGGTCGCCGCCCTTCGCGGGGACGCACCCGATCAGGTTCCCGAATGCGTCGACCTCGGTCCGCGCGTTCAGATCCCGCTCGAGCAGCCCCTTCATGTGCTCGATGAAGCGCCCCTCGTTGCCCGACTCGCTCTCGATCCGCACCAGCTCACAAAACAAGTCCACGATTCGCTCTTCCATCCGTCCCCCTTTGCCGTTTCTGCGGGGAGTATACGCGCGGGCGAATCGCTGCCCAAGCTGAGCGGGATTGATCAAGACGACGCGACAGCGTATCGTCGAAGGGGGATGAAGCCAATGGAACTCGCCGTGCTGTTGATCGGGATCGCCGCGATCTGCGTCGTCGTCGGACTCCTTGCAGTTCGCTCGATCGGGCGCCCGTCGTCCGACGGGCTGTCGGAGGCGGAGCAGGCGACGCTCCTTCGCATCGCGCGGACGTCCCTTGCAGCAGAACTCTCGGGGGAGTCGGCTCCGGATCCGCCAACGGAAAAACTGACACCGGAACTACAGCGCCCAGCGAGCGCGTTCGTGACGCTGACGATCGAAGGGCGCCTTCGCGGCTGCATTCTCGACCAGTTCGAGCCGCACGAGCCGCTTTATCGCAACGTGGAGCGCAACGTGCTCCTGGCGGCGACTGCCGACGCCCGATTCCCGCCAGTCGCCTCCGATGAGCTCGACCGGATTTCGATCGAGATCAGCGTGCTCGATGCGCCCGCCCGACTCGCGTTCGACGGGCCGGACGATCTGCTGGCAAAGCTGCGCCCGGGCGTCCACGGCGTGATCCTCACGACACCGTATGGGACATCGACGTTCCTGCCTCAGGTCTGGGATCAGGTCCCCGGTCGGGCGGACTTCCTCGCCGAGCTTTGTCGGAAGCAGGGGGCGCCAGCGGACTGCTGGCAGGACACGCGACAGATTCGGATCGAGACGTACACGGTCCAGCATTTCGGCGAGGGCGATCAGCGGCCGGATTGACTTCCCGTTCCGCTCCGACTACCCTCGATTCCAGAGACATCCCGCGGGGGAACGATCCGCCGTGCCGAAGAGCCTGAAGCCGTTGCCTGAGAAGCTGTACGGAAGCACCGTGAGTTGGGAGGGATGGACGTTCCGCATTCTCTCCTCTCGTCGCGGGTTGTGTCGCATCGAGCTCTCGCCCGCGTCGTTCGAGGAGCTGGCGCAGCGTTGCAGCGTCCGCGTCATACCCGACGACTCCCCGAACACATCGGCAATCGAGCAGATCCACGAGTACTTCCAAGGCGTGCGCCGCCGGTTCGATCTCGTCGTCGACCTGCACGGTACGCCGTTTCAGCGGGATACGTGGGACGCAACGTCGGCCGTCCCGTACGGGGAGACGACCACCTACGGAGAGATCGCTCGCCGGATCGGGCGTCCTCGGGCGGCCCGCGCGATCGGCCAAGCGCTCGGAGCCAACCCCCTCCCGATCGTCATCCCGTGTCACCGCGTCGTCGGATCGTCCGGCGACCTAACCGGGTTCGGCGGTGGACTCCCGCTGAAGGAGCGACTCCTCGCACTCGAGAACGGGAGTCTCAACCTGTAGTGCCCGCCGGTGAGCCGGAGTCATCACGGAGCGACAGGCGCATGATCGAGAACCCCTGCGCTGTGTCGACGGGGACTCGTCGGAACCCCGACCGCTCGTAGAATCTTACGGCATTGACGTTTTCGTCCTGGACACCCAGCTCGATCTCGTCGACGCGGGAGGAGAACTCCCGACGCAGCGCATGCACGACACGCGTTCCGATCCCGCGGTCCCGAGCGCCCGGCCGCAGGATGATGGCGTGAACGTGCAACTGGCGTTCACGCTTCTCGAGCCAGAGACAGCCGACATCGTCTCCGTCCACCAGGACAACGCGGATCTCGCCTGTGGTCCGATAGACCTCGGCAAACTGCTCGATGGACATCCCCAAGAACGCCATTGCCTCTTCGGATTGCCCGGCGAGTTGGTCAAGGATCATGCGGAACAGCCGATCACGTTCGTCCGGCGTCGCCTCGCGGTATTCCATCGTCCGTCCTCCCCTCGGCTCGAGTAGATGCCAGCATGGCGCCCATGGATCCGGTGCCTCACTCATGGTGATCGGCGAGCTCATCGCTGTCGGGCTCGACGTGCGCAATGACGTTCGCCGGGCGTGCACACGCGGTGCGGATCGCCTCTTCGACCTTCATCGAGATCCGATGGGCTTGCATCGCCGTTAGATCGGGGGCGATCAGAACATGGACGTCGATGAACATTTCGCGGCCGACGTGCCGCGTGCGAAGCTGATGCCATTCACGGACGCCGGGTACGGCCCGGAGGGCCCGCTCGATCGCTTCGACCTCGGCGCGAGAGAGCCCGCCCTCGGAGAGCTCGTGAAGGACACTGACCATCGTTCGCCCGCCCGCAGTGACGACCATGAGTCCGACCAGCAGGCCGGCGAGCTGGTCGGCGTGCCCCCATCCGACGGCCGCGCCGATCCCGCCGGCGAGGACCGCGACCGAGGAAAGGGCGTCCGAGCGATGGTGCCACGCGTTCGCGTGCAGCGCCGGGCTTCCGACCTCGCGCGCGACGTTCGCGGTGCGCCGGAAGAGCCACTCCTTGGTGAAAATCGACAGCGCCGCGATCCCCATTACCACCGGGCCAGGGAAGACGTGGAGGCCGCGATAGAGCCCGAGGCCCGCCTCCCACGCGATGAACACGCCGACGAATACAAGGGCGCCCGCGACGATCCCGCCGGCGAGCGTCTCGTAGCGCCCGTGCCCGTACGGATGGTTCCGGTCGGCTTTCCGCGCTCCGAGGTGGAGCCCCCCCAGGACGGCGAGATCGGTTGCCATGTCGGATCCGGAGTGAATCCCGTCGGCGATCAGCCCGACAGACCCGGTGAGGAGGCCGACGGAGAGCTTCACAACCAGCAGGGCGATGTTGATGAGGATGCCGACGAACGTGATCCGGGACCCGGAGTCCTCCGGTCGCCGAGCATCTGGACTCTTCTTCATGATGACCCGCAGTCTACGGCCAACCAGCGAGCGCAAAAAGAAAAACCAGGCAGCGACCTACTCTCCCAGTCCGTCGCCAGACTAGTACCATCGGCGCTGGAGGGCTTAACTGCCGTGTTCGGGATGGGAACGGGTGTTTCCCCTCCGCCATTTGCCACCTGGAATCTTCATGTCACTCAACAAGTGAACAGGGTGTGTGCCACATAAGCTTTCGGCCGATTAGTACCGCTCGGCTAAACACATTGCTGTGCGTACACCTGCGGCCTATCAACCTCCTAGTCTCGGAGGGGCCTGATATGGAGACCTCGTCTTGAGGATGGCTTCGTGCTTAGATGCCTTCAGCGCTTATCCGAACGGAACTTAGCTACCCAGCGGTGCTCCTGGCGGAACAACTGGTACACCATCGGTTCCGCTGTCCCGGTCCTCTCGTACTAGGGACAGAACCTCTCAAGTCTCCCACGCCCACGGCGGATAGAGACCGACCTGTCTCACGACGGTCTGAACCCAGCTCGCGTACCCTTTTAACTGGCGAACAGCCAGACCCTTGGGACCTGATTCAGCCCCAGGATAGGATGAGCCGACATCGAGGTGCCGAGCTCCGTCGTCGATGTGGACTCTTGGACGGAACCAGCCTGTTATCCCCGGGGTAACTTTTGTCCGGTGAGCAGTGGCCCTTCCACGAAGCGCCACTGGGTCACTAGGACCTGCTTTCGCACCTGCTCGACTTGTAGGTCTCGCAGTCAAGCCTCCTTATGCCCTTACGCTCGATGGCTGATCACTAACCAGCCTGAGGAGACCTTTGTGCGCCTCCGTTACTCTTTGGGAGGCGACCGCCCCAGTCAAACTACCCACATAGCACTGTCCCACGACCGCTGCTAACGGCCGCCGGTTAGAACCTCAACATGCGCAGGGTGGTATTCCAAGGACGGCTCCACCGAGGCTGGCGCCCCAGCTTCATTGCCTCCCACCTATCCTACACAACACATGCTAAGACCCAATACCATGCTATAGTAAAGCTCCACGGGGTCTTTTTGTCCAGCCGCGGGTCACAGGCGTTTACACCTGTGCTTCAATTTCACCGAGCATCCGGTCAAGACAGCGCCCAAGTCGTTGGTCCTTTCATGCGGGTCAGAACTTACCTGACAAGGAACTTCGCTACCTTAGGACGGTTATAGTTACCGCCGCCCTTCACTGGCGCTTCAGTTCGGCGCGTAAACGCCTCCCCTTAACGTTCCAGCAGTGGGCAGGTTTCAGACTCTATACAGCCTCTTTCGAGTTAGCAGAGTCCTGTGTTTTTGCTAAACAGTCGCTCAGGCCGATTCTCTGCGGCCACCCGAAGGTGGCACCCCTTATCCCGAAGTTACGGGGTCATTTTGCCGAGTTCCTTGACCGAATCTCACTCGTCCACCTTAGTATTCTCAACTCGCCTACCTGTGTCGGATTGTGGTACGGACTCTTTCTTGCTCACTAGAGGCTTTTCTCGCCCGATGATCCGCACTCCCTTCGCCCTAAAGCGGGCTCGCCATCACACCTCGACTTAAACGGGGGAACGGATTTGCCTATCCCCCCTACCTCGGTGCTTGGACGCGCATTTCCGTCGGCGCGCGGAGGAAGACCTTCGAGGTCCCCCCTTCGTTCAAACGCAAGAGTAGAGGCGCAGGAATATTGACCTGCTGTCCATCGGTTACCCCTTTCGGGTTCACCTTAGGTTCCGCCTAACCCTGGGAGGACAAACCTTCCCCAGGAAACCTTAGGCATTCGGTGGCAAAGATTCTCGCTTTGCTCGCGCTACTCATTCCGGCATTCTCTCTTCCGTCTCGTCCACCCGACCTTCCAGTCGAGCTTCAACCGTGAACGGAATGCTCCCCTACCGATCGTCGCGCAAGGCGACAATCCCGCAGCTTCGGTACCAAGCTTAGCCCCGTTAAATTTTCGGCGCGTCGCCGTTAGACTGGTGGGCTATTACGCACTCTTTAAAGGATGGCTGCTTCTAAGCCAACCTTCCAGCTGTCTCGACAACCACACATCCTTTCCCACTTAGCTTGGATTTGGGGACCTTAGCTGGCGGTAACGGGCTGTTTCCCTCTCGAGCGCGGATGTTATAACCCGCGTTCTGACTCCTGCGAAACAATCCACCGGTATTCGGAGTTTGACTAGGGTCGGGAGTTGCCCCCCTTCCCCGACCAGTGCTCTACCCCCGGTGGTCTTCACGCAAGGCTAGCCCTAAAGCTATTTCGGGGAGAACCAGATATCACCAGGTTCGATTGGTTTTTCGCCCCTAACCACAGGTCATCCCCCAGCTTTTCAACGCTGGTGGGTTCGGCCCTTCATGTACGGTCAAGTACATTGCAGCCTGCCCATGGCTAGATCACCTGGCTTCGGGTCTACGACACGTGACTATCGCCCTATTCAGACTCGCTTTCGCTGCGGCTCCGCCTTCCTCGGCTTAACCTTGCCACGTACCGTAACTCGCCGGATCATACTGCAAAAGGCATGCGGTCACACGCGTCTTCGCCCGAAGGGCGAAGACGAAGTGCTCCCACTGTCTGTAGGCAAACGGTTTCAAGTTCTATTTCACTCCCCTCCCGGGGTGCTTTTCACCTTTCCCTCGCGGTACTAGTCCACTATCGGTCAGTCGGTAATGTTTAGCCTTGGAAGGTGGTCCTCCCAGCTTCACGCCGGATTTCACGTGTCCGGCGCTACTCAAGTCGGTCCTCGGGGTAGATCGGCCTTTCGCCTACGGGACTATCACCCTCTGTGGTCGCTCTTTCCAGAGACGTTCGACTAGACTTCCCCTTTAACCCCGCCCATCCCTGCGTCGATGAGACGGATTCGACTTACAACCCCACACGAGCAACGAACGCAGTCTTACACTCGCCTGGTTTGGGCTGTTCCCGTTTCGCTCGCCACTACTCAGGGAATCTCGGTTGATTTCTTTTCCTCCGGCTACTGAGATGTTTCACTTCGCCGGGTTCGCCGAACGCACCTACTATAGGTTTCAGCACGTTCTACTAGGGCTTCACCCTAGTGGGCACTCCCATTCAGACATCCCCGGATCAAAGCCTGCTTAGCGGCTCCCCGAGGCTTATCGCAGCTAGCCACGTCCTTCATCGCTTCCGACTGCCAAGGTGTCCACCGTTTGCCCTTACTGCGCTTATGCGGCACACACTCTATTCACTTGTCAAGGAGCAGCGCGACGGCACGTTCATCTCTGCCGCGCGGAACGCGATCGTAACACAGCCCCTGGGACCTGTCAAGCACTTCTCCAGTGGCAGCTCGGCAGACTCTACCCCAGGCGTCTCGTGGTTTCAAGAAGCCGACACCCCATACCCCTTGCGGTGTTGACCGCGGCAGCGCCAGCCACGACATGCACTTGGCAGGCGGCCCGGCCGGGAGCAGAGAGATCGGCGAGCCGATCCGATTCCCCCAAGCCTAGCCGGCGGATGGCCGAGCGTCAGACGCCGCCCTGCGTGGATGCCTCGACCGCGGCGACCAGGCGGTCCAACTCGTGGAACGACAGGGTCTCTCCCCGCACGTCTCCCGTGAGGCGCGCTGCGGAGAGGATCGAGTCGACGCGGTCGGCCGCTACCAGATCGCGCAGCGCCCGACGGAGCATCTTGCGGCGCGCGCCGTACAGCGCGCGCACCGTCTTGAAGAACAACTCGTCACCTGATGCGAACCGCGGCCGCTCGAGGGGGGTCAGCCTCCACAACGCCGAATCGACCTCAGGGACGGGGTGAAAGCTCGTCCGCCCGATCCGCCGCATGATCTCGACGTCTGTATACGCTTGGACGAAGACGCCCAGCGCCGATCCGTCCTTCCCCGGGCTCGCTGCGATCTTCTCCGCGACTTCGCGTTGCGTGATCAAGAGCGCGCCCGATACGGCGTCCCGCTGAGCGATGATCCATTTGAGGATCGGTGCACTGATCCGGTACGGGAGACTTCCTACCACATGCACCCGTCGATCGAATTCATTTGCTAGATCGATCTGGAGCACGTCTTCGATGCGAACGCGAAGCGAAGTCCGCCCTGCGAGCCGCTCGAGCAAGACTCGAGCGAGGCGACGGTCGACCTCAACGGCGACCACCTCGCTCGCGACCCGGAGCAGCACCTCCGTCACCGCGCCAAGCCCCGACCCGATCTCAAGGATCGCTGTCGGAGCCGCTTGCCGCAGTGCGCGTTCGATCTCCGCCAGCACATCGGCGTCGACCAGGAAGTTCTGCCCGAGCCGTTTCGATGGCCGAACATCAGCCTGGGCGAGAAGCGCGCGCACGACCTGTCGATCCGTGACGCCGCCGATCACAGGAGCCGCTCGACCGTCCACCCGACGACCGCGTCGACAACGCGCGGGTCCACCGGCTCGTCCAGATGGCGATACGTGAGGTTCGGCGCCTCGGGATGGTGCCGGAGGAGATGGTTGAGGTCCGACATCACCATGACGGTCACGTCAGCGTTCCCACCCTGTTGGAGGAGGTCATCGATCAGGGCGGCCTCCGAAGACGGGACCTGTGTATCCTTCTCGCCGTTCAGAACCAACACGGGGACCTTCACCGTCCGAAGCGCGTCCGCGGGTTCATCGAGGTAGTGCTCACGAAGCCACTCGAGCGACGGAGCGGTCGACTTCAGCTCTTGCGCCGCGGCCTGGGTCAGCCACGGCATCGCCGCCTGCATCTTCTCGACGGTGCAGTCGTCCCACTCCCCCGTCGACCCCTCGACGAAGGCGGTGTACTGATCCTGTTGCGCCAGCGCCGCATCCAGCGCCTCGCCCTCGACCCCTTGCTGTCGGAGCAGCGTCTCGACCTGCCAGCGCGTGATGACGTCGAGCGACCTCGCGGCCCCAGCCAGGAGGACGATCCCCGCGATCGGAGCACCCTCCGCCGCGAGGCTCGCTGCGAGGTATGCACCCTCGCTGTGGCCGATCACAACGCATCGGGATGGATCGATCTCTGGCTGAGACTGGAGCCCCTCCACCGCGGTCCGCGCATCGGCAAGGAGGTCGGCACGTGAGGCAGAGCCGATCGCGCCCTCGCTCTCTCCGACCCCGCGCTTGTCGTAGCGAAACGACGCGACCCCCGCCCGTGCAAGGGCGTGGGCGAGCTGGCGATACGCGTCCATTTCCATTCCGGCTGCGTTCCCGTCACGGTCGACCGGACCGGAGCCGGCGAGGAACAGCGCCGCGGGGTAGGGCCCCGAGCCCTCCGTTGGGAGGGCGAGCGTCCCCCTCAGTGCCAGCTCGCCGCTTGCGAACGCCACATCCCGCTCATCGACGCCCTCGGACTCCGTCCCTTCCTCCCACCAGGCTTCGATGCCGTCGGGGAATTGCGCGACGTCATATCCATAGGTCCGTTGAGCGCGATTGACGAGGGCCGCCAGACGCCCTTGATGCTCGAGCAGCGCGATTGCCACATCACCCAAGAAGAGGTCGAAGCGCTTCCCATCGAACGTCTCACCGCCCGACCGGAAGGTGACGGAATTCGGCCCCTCGATCCGAGCCGGCAGTGACAAGAGCGCCTGCGGGACCGCCGCGGTAAACCGCCGATCCAGCGCTTCGGCCCGCACGGCTGAAAGCAGGACGGCATATGGACCGATCAGGTTGTTGTCGAGCAGCGCGAGGTTCCGTACATCGCCGATCCGCGCCGTCTGCCGCGATGCCCCGACGCGAACCTCCATCGTGAGCCCCTCGACCCCCAGCTGGGCGGAGATGATCTGGGGGCCGGACGATGTCTCCGCCGCGAGATGATAGAAGATCGGCAAGAGCGTCCGATCGTACTGCGTCTGTTGCGATAGGGCGACTGTCTCGTCTCCGACCGACAACGTCCCCTGCGACAGCAGCATGTACCCGTCGACCGGGTGGAAGAAGAGCGTGTAGGATTCCTCAAGCAGGACGGACCCGTCGCGCAAGAGCAGGAAGTGCCCGCCATCAACCAGCTCGCGGCGGTCCTCGCTCGGTCCGCCGCCCCACCGTTCGAGCACCGAACCGCTAAGCGCTAGCGCCAGCACCCCAAGCACAACCGCCAGTCCCAGCAGAAGCTTCGTGTTCATCGCCCCCCCTTCCCCGGCCCGCGCAGGTTTGATCGAACGGAGTATACACCCGCCCGCGGAGCCAGACCCACACGAATCCTACTTCCAGCGGGTCAGAATCTGCTCTCGGCGGAAGACCCTCACCGCGAAGAAGAGGATCGCCGCGCAGGCGACCGCGAGGATTCCCCCTTGCAGTGCCACCAGCCCCACACTGACGAGCGTCCGCCGAGTGCTGTACACGATGAGTGGAATGATCGCAGGCAGGATGGCGAAGCTCGAGAACTGGTACGCCGCGCGCGCGTCGCTCGCGCGTGAGGAGATGACCATCGTCACGCCCACCGAGAAGAGCGCAAGCAACGGCGAGAGCCCGAAGATCGCAGCGAGCCAAGGCGGGGTCAGAGCTGTAAGCGGAATGCCGCCGACAACAACCAGGGTCGCGATCAGGAATAGCCCGAACGATGCCCAGTTCACGAGCAACGCCGGGATCACGCTCGCCAACGCCTTGCCGAGGAAGAGTTCGATGTCGGTCAGCGGGGTCGCGAGCAGCGGCTCGAGCGTCGACTGTTCCTTTTCGCCGACGATCGAGTAGACCGCGATCGCCAGCGGGATCACCGCCGGAAGGAGAAGGAAGTACATCAGGCTCGTGTTGAAGAGGACAGCCTCGCCGACGGGATCGTCGAGTCCCGCCTCCGTCTTCATCATGTAGATCGCCATGCCGACGAGCAGAAGCGGCAGGACGGCGACGCCGAACAGCACCATCTTGTTGCGGAGCGACTCGCGCCATTCCTTCCGCAGAAGCGCGCTAATCCGTCTCATCCTCGCCCTCCATCAGATCGAGGTACATCTCCTCGAGCGGGACGCGCAGTTCCTCGACGGATTGAATCTCTGCCCCGAGCTCGACGAGCCGCCGCACGAGCGATGGGTTCTCAGCCGCCGGATCCTTCAAGGAAACGACGAGTTCGCCGTCCTTCGACTCGATCGATCGGATGAACGGCAGCTCAAGCGCCTGTCCGATCCCGGGCATCGGTCTGGCAAGCCGAACGAGCGTCCTTCTCCCATAGCGCGCCTCGCGTAGCGCCTCCGGCTGCCCGAGGGTGACGA
>Ga0209164_1005571_pt1 | contig 10651 bp, 6 predicted proteins | sample MTBNYHSulfiMetaG_FD_187458 | JGI IMG/M metagenome (GOLD analysis project Ga0209164, IMG submission 187458) | Enrichment culture microbial communities from rom New York Harbor, USA that are MTBE-degrading - MTBE-NYH (New York Harbor Sulfidogenic)... | ecosystem: Environmental > Aquatic > Marine >... | reverse complement strand
GACCAACTGTCATAACATTACTCATGGTCTCCTCCTTCTCTCGTTCAGATAGGAAAGTTCTTCCTCCCTATCTTGGCGCAATGTGACGCCGTTGTTGAAGAGGGAGGAGACCATCTCATCGCCCTATAGCCGCGATCCGGGACAACCCTATGGGTCTCTCGCCAAGACGCCAAGCGCGCAAAGAGAAAAAGCCCTTTCTTGGCGAGCTTTGCGGCTTGGCGAGAGTGTTCGGTAGGGATAGGGCGTGCCGTGCACGCCATGAGAAATGCAACAGGGGGCGAGTAGCTCAAATTAATGCTCAATAGCACGGGACCGTAGGATGGGATGCATCCCATCAAAACTGCCGCATATGTGAATGTCGGGCGATATTGCCCTGCATGGTGAGAGTCGTGAGCCGAAAAACCTTTGCGCCCTTTGCGTCTTCGCGGCCTTTGCATTAAAAGGTTTTGCTCCGTAATTACCCCCGCAACCCCATCGTCCCCTCTACCTGTTCGGCGATCTCGATGAGCTGCACCAGCGCGCGGCGCTGCACCAGGGCGATCCGCTCGACGGTGTCGTGGCCGCGCTCGAAGCTGCCCTGCGGGGTCTCGTCGTCGAGGGCGTTCTCCAGCACGTAGCCGATGAGCGGCGTGGCCTTGCGATCGGTAAACGGATAGTTCGCGCTCTTCAGGGCGACGCCGATGGCGCTGACCAGGTGGTCGACGTCGGCGGCGCGCTGCTCGAGGCGGGCGTCGACCTGCTGCTTGCGGCTGACGGTGCGGTAGCTGAGCAGCGTCTCGAGCAGGATGTTCTGCACCTTGAGTTCCTGCAGCTGGGCGTGCAGATGCTCGATGCGCTCGAGCAGTGAAACCAGCAGGTGGACCTTTTGCACGAGCCCGGATCCCTCCCTCTGCGCGCGCTCCTCCGCCTGCACCGCCGCCGCCAGCGCGGCGCCGAGGCACATGGCGTGCGATTTGAGGTAGTCGTCGAGGATCTGGCCCGCCTGCCCGTGTTCGCTCTCCGCTTCGCGCGCCTGCTGGTGGATCTCGTCGAGTTCGCTGCCGGTGAGCTTCTCCTCGCCCCACTCCCGCCACAGTCCGGCAAGGTGGATCTCCTCGCTGGTGGCGGCCTCGACCAGAAACGCCTCGGCGTCATCGTACTGTTCCCGCGCATGTTTGGCCCGGGGGTATTCGGAGTCGCTGCGCGCCCTGCCGACGCCCCACTGTTTTTTCGCCTCGGCCGGGGTGCCGATGGCGTGCATGCACTGGCGCAGCCGCAGCGGCAGGAAGTCGACATAGAGCCCGCGAAACCGGCTGTCGAGCCGCTGCTGCAAGGTGTTCTCCAGGCTGTTGCCGGCGAAGACCCGCTGCAGGCGATAGGGGCTGATCGGCAGCTGCAGCCGGTGGTGGTAAAAACGCAGCGTCATATGGCGGGTCAGCTTGCTGTAGTTGCGAAACAGCACCGCCGCCGGGGAGAGGCAGTAGTAGGCGCCGAAGACCGGCTTGTGGCTGATCCGCTTGAGCCGCTGCGTATCGCTCGGCAGGATGTCGTCGATGGCGGCCTTGCGCTGCTCCTGCAGCGCGCGCAGTTTCTGCGGCATGCTCACCGGATACTGTCGGCTTTGCAGCACCATCATCTGCACCAGGTTGTCCGGCAACTCGCCCCGGCTCTGCCACTGCTCCTCCAGCCCGGGCAGCAGGTGGTCGGCGGCGTAGGCCAGCAGGGCGTTCTGATCGAGCAGGCGGATAAAGCCATCGGTGCCGGTGAAGAGCAGCGCCATCTTGTCCGCCTCGGCGACGATGCGGTGAACCACGCGCCGTTCGAGCCGGCGACTCAGGCGCAGGCGCCACGCCACCATCCGGCCGGCAGGTGCCAGCAGCCCGTGCAGGGCGCCGTACATGGCATCGCCCAGGCGCCCCTCCTCGTGCCAGCGCTGCAGGGTGCGATCGATGATGTCCGGCTCGTAGGCGGCGCGCTGCAGCCAGGCGTGCATCGCCAGCAGGATCGCGGTGGCGCGCGGGGCGAAGTTGCTGCGGTAGCGGTTGAGGGTGCGGGCGACCAGCGCGGCCAGCTGGCTGCAATTGAGGCCGGCGACGAGCGGCACGCCGATGGTCAGCACGATGCGGTTCTGCAGGAACCCCGCCGCGCCCCGGTGGTAGGCGCTTCGGATGTCAGCATCATTGTAGAGCCGGATCTCGACCGGCATCGGCGCGCCGATGCGCTCGCAGACGTCCTCGATGAAGGCGTGCAGATCCGGCTCCTGGCTGGCGGGCACCACGATGTCCTGGCGCAAGTGCAGGCGCAGCGCCAGCAGCGGCTTGAGCAGCAATAGCAGGAACAAGCCGGCGAGCACGATCACCAGCAGTTGCAGCACCAGCGCCAGCAGCGGCGCGTCGATGTACTGCCCGATCCAGGAGCTGGTCAGCGAGCGCAGAATCACCCCGCCGGCGACGGCGAGGAGCAGCCCGAGGTAGAGCAGGCCGAACAGCACCTCGACCGTGGCGGTGAGGTAGAGCAGCGGCCTGAGCAGCCACTTTTGGCGTAGCGGGGTGAATTTCGCCGGAGTAGCCGGGGCTGCGGCCTGCGCCTTCTCGGGTGTCGGTGCGGGCTTCTTCTCCGCGGGGCTGTTTTCAGCGGGATGCTTTTCCGCCGGTTTTATTGCCGCCGCGCCACTCGGCTCGATGATGGCGATGGCGCCGCTGGCGGCCAGCTGCAGCACGATGCGCCTGGCCTCCTCTTCCGAGGCGGTCTGCTTGAGCACCGTGCGCTCGGCGGCGAGCAGGCGCTCGATGGTCTCGGGCGGCAGGCGCAGGCGCTCGGCCAGGTTCTTTTTCACGTCGGCCGCGGAATACCCCTGGCGCAGGCGGCCGCTGAAAACGACTTGATAACGGACAGGTGTATCCATACGCGCGCTCATGCAGCACCGAATTCACGTTTATTCACATATTCAGCTTAGCCGATAGCCGAGCGCGCAATACCGCAACAGGTCACAATCCGTTCATTGCAATCTCTTCCGCATGGTAATTTACCCCGACCATCTCCTCGATGCCGAGCGCGGCGGCGCACAGCCGGCCGAGTACGCGCTCACCGAGCAGGTGCAGCCGGGCGTCGACGCCGTCGGCCAGTTCGCTGAGCCGTTGCGGATGGTCCGGCAGTTCGTCCTCGCCGAACAGATAATCGGCGATGCTCAATCCCTGCTTGTAGTGCTCGAACGGATAGGGCTGTCCGGCGAACTCTTTGCGCATCGCCCTGAGCAGGCGGTGCAGCTCGCCCATGCAGGCGGTGACCTGTCCTGCCAACCGGCTGTCGCCGCTGTTCGACTGATTGAGCAGCAGGGTGCGCAGCACATCGTTGCAATGGCGCGCGGTGAGCTGCGAGTGGCCGACCCGGCACAGGGCCTGCTGTACTGTCAGCAGTTGCACCACGTCACCCCGCTGGGCCGTGGCATCCGCCGCCGCCTCGCCTCCCAGCAGGCTGAGCCCGAGCTGCAGCCGGTTGTAGGCCGGCGCGCTCTGGCTGTGTAGCCGCTCCAGCAGCCGCCCCTCCTCGGTCAGGGTGCTTTCGCATTTGCGCGCCGCCTCGCCGATGTCGCCGGACTCCAGCGCGAACTCCTCGGGGTCGATGGTGAAGCCCGCCTTGAGCAGGGCATGGGCCATCATCGCCCCGCTCAGTTCGCCATAGGCCAGCGCGTAGTCCTGCAACAGCTGGCGGCAGACCTCGACGGCGAAGCGCTGGCGTATGCACGTCTCGCGCAGTTTGGCGACCGTGCGCTCGGGGTTCAGTGGCTCCTGCGGCAGTTCGAGCGCAACGGGCGCATCGAGGCAGTGCACCTGGTGGAAAAACTGCTGCAGCGCGGCGCGCTCGCGCTCGTAGCCGACGGTGGCGTCGGCGAAGGAATCCAGCGACATCAGGTTCTCCTCGCCGAGCTCCAGCTGCAGGTCGTTGCGGTAGTAGTGCAGGGTGACCTTGCGCGCCAGCCGCCCGAAGTCGCCGAACAGCGCCGCGGCCGGCTCCTCGCTGGTGAAGATCCCCTCGCTCTGTTCGTGCCGCGCCTTGGCCACCCGCTCCTGGTGCGGCGGGTGGGTATCGAACACCTCGCCGCCGCGCTGCCATTCGCCTTCGACCAGTTGCCGGCGAAGCGCCTCGTCGAAAGCGTCGGCGCGGGCGACCGTGGCGGCGGCAAAGTCCGCCACCAGCCGCGACTGGCTGGCCCAGGTGTCGTACTGGTCCTGGTGCACCAGGTGCGCGGCGTAGCTCAGCGTGAGCAGCCGCTCGCTGGTCTCGGCGAACTGCTCCGAGCCGGCCAGGCGCGCCTCGTAGCGGTCGGCGTCGAACTCCATCTGCCGCGACATCAGCGAGCTGATCGCCCCGCCCAGGTTCATCAGCAGCCACAGCAGGCGGCGCACCAGCCAGACGAAGAGACGCGCCGCCTGCAGCACCACCGCGGTGAGGAGCACGCCGCGCCCGGCCCAGCGTTCGAGCTGGAGGTCGAAGATGTCGCGCTGGTACACCGCGCGGTAGAGCCAGTGGTTGACCCAGTTGATGAGGTAACTCATGCGCATCGCTGCCACCTGGGAGAAGTGGCCGAACTCGTGCGCCAGTACCCCGGCCAGCTGGCGCTGGTTCAGCCCCGCCGCCAGCGGCAGGCCGATGGTCAGCACCAGTTCGTTGCGCAGCAGCCCGTGCAGCCCGTGGTAGAACCCGGCCGAGGCGTTGACCTGGTTGTCGACGCGGATACGCCTGGGCCGGCAGGCGCCGACCGCATCGCAAATGCGGTGGACGAAGGCGAACAGGGTCTGCTCACTCTCCGGGAGGAGTCCGACGGGGTACTCCTTGTCCGCGCGAAACAGCAGGAAGGGCTTGAGCATGAACAGCAGCAACACCGCACCGACCACGATGGGGCCGAGGTAGGCCACCAGGGCCGGCAGGCCGCCGTGTCCGAGGAGGTCCGTATTCAGCACCGCGTGGAGGTAGACGCCGTAGCCGCTCAGGCCGATCAGCGCCAGGTAGAGCAGCGGCAGCAGCAGCATCGCCGCGGTGACGCCGGCCATCGCCAGCAGGTAGAGCGGGGTGACGTGCACCGGCTCGATCCGGCCGTGGAAGCGCTCCAGCACCTGTTCGGCGCTGAGGTGGACGGGCCGGCTGCGCGGATGCGCCTCGATAGCCACCAGCGCGCCGGTGCCCTCGATCGCCCGGCCCAGGTCGGTGGCCTGCTCCAGGGTGAGGTTGTTCTTCAGGATGTGGCGTTCACCGTTGAACAGCCGATCCAGCCTCGCGCTCTCCTTGCCGAACAGGTCGGCCATGCGCTGCTGCACCGCCTCGCGCGACTCGCCGTCGCACAGCTCGCCGGTGAACACCAGACGGTAGGCGCTTTCGCTCATGGCATTACTCCCCGAAAGATTCTTCTTGTCGGCGCCCGTCCTGGCCGCTGGCGGGAAACGGGAAAAGGCGCTCGGCGCTCCCTGTAACTTAAGCGAAACAGTTATACACCATCGCCGGTGGCGCAGAAACCGCAGTAATGGTGTGGAAATTGTGTCGTGTGACCGCCGTCACACAATGCCGGCAGTCACGGGCATCTCCCCGATCGCAGGGGACGGGCCTGAAATGGGAGGGCGCAGCGGTGCTTCCCCTCGCAGCAGTGGCACAAGGGCGTATCCCGTAATCCCATGCTAGAATGCCCCGTTTGATTCTTTAGATAGACGGCATAGCGCATGACCCAGCACTACACCGGCGCCAACAGCGCCAAACTCGTTGCAGCCCTCGCAGAGCGCATCCTGTTCCTCGACGGCGCCACCGGCACCATGATCCAGAGCTACAAGCTGGAGGAGGCCGACTACCGCGGCGAGCGCTTCGCCGACTGGCCGAGCGACCTCAAGGGCAACAACGACCTGCTGGTGCTGACCCAGCCGCAGATCGTCAAGGCGATCCACAAGGCCTACCTCGACGCCGGCGCCGACATCATCGAGACCAACTCCTTCAACGCCAATGCCGTGTCGATGAAGAACTACGGCATGGTCGAACTGGCGCACGAGATGAACCGCGAGGCGGCGCGCCTGGCGCGCGAGGCCGCCGACGTGGCTGAAAAGGCCAATCCGGCCAAGCCGCGCTTCGTCGCCGGGGTGGTCGGCCCGACCGACTGCACCGCCTCCATCTCGCCGGACGTGAACAACCCGGGCTATCGCGGCATCACCTTCGACACCCTGGTCGAGGCCTACCTCGAGGCCGTCGACGGCCTGGTCGAGGGCGGCGCCGATATCCTGATGATCGAGACCATCTTCGACACCCTCAACGCCAAGGCGGCGATTTTCGCCATCGAGACCTATTTCGAGCAGAAGGGCATCCGCCTGCCGGTGATGATCTCCGGCACCATCACCGACGCCTCCGGCCGCACCCTCACCGGCCAGGTGACCGAGGCGTTCTACAACTCGCTGCGCCACGTCCGGCCGATCTCCATCGGCCTGAACTGCGCCCTCGGCGCCAAGGAGCTGCGCCAGTACGTCGAGGAGATGTCGCGCATCGCCGAGTGCCATGTCTCGGCCCACCCCAACGCCGGCCTGCCCAACGAGTTCGGCGGCTACGACGAGTCCCCCGAGGCGATGGCCGAGGAGCTCGCCTCCTGGGCCAAGGACGGCTTCCTCAACATCATCGGCGGCTGCTGCGGCACCGGCCCGGACCACATCAAGGCGATCGCCGAGGCGGTCTCCCAGCACCCGCCGCGCCGGTTGCCGGAGATCACCCCCGAGTGCCGCCTCTCCGGCCTCGAGCCGCTCAACATCGGCCCCGACTCGCTGTTCGTCAATGTCGGCGAGCGCGCCAACGTCACCGGCAGCGCCAAGTTCAAGCGCCTGATCCTGGAGGAGCAGTACGACGAGGCGCTCTCCATCTGCCGCGACCAGGTCGAGGACGGCGCGCAGATCGTCGACGTGAACATGGACGAGGCGATGCTCGACGGCGTCTCCGCGATGACCACCTACCTCAACCTCATGGCCTCCGAGCCGGACATCGCCAAGGTGCCGGTGATGGTGGACTCCTCCAAGTGGGAGATCATCGAGGCGGGGCTCAAGTGCATCCAGGGCAAGGGAGTGGTCAACTCCATCTCGCTGAAAGAGGGCGAGGAGCAGTTCATCCACCACGCCAGGCTGCTGCGCAAGTACGGCGCGGCGGTGATCGTCATGGCCTTCGACGAGACCGGCCAGGCCGACACCCAGGCGCGCAAGCAGCAGATCTGCGCCCGCTCCTACGACATCCTGGTCAACCAGGTCGGCTTCCCCGCCGAGGACATCATTTTCGACCCGAACATCTTTGCGGTGGCCACCGGCATCGAGGAGCACAACAACTACGCGGTGGACTTCATCGAGGCGACCCGCTGGATCACCGAAAACCTGCCCCACGCCAAGGTCAGCGGCGGCGTCTCCAACGTCAGCTTCTCCTTCCGCGGCAACAACAAGGTGCGCGAGGCGATCCACTCGGTGTTCCTCTACCACGCCATCCACGCCGGCATGACCATGGGCATCGTCAACGCCGGCATGCTCGAGGTCTACGAGGAGCTGCCGGAGGAGCTGCGCGAGCGGGTGGAGGACGTGATCCTCAACCGCCGTGACGATGCCACCGACCGCCTGCTGGAGATCGCCGACAAGTACCGCGGCGACGGCGGCGGCGCCGAGCGCAAGGAGGATCTCGCCTGGCGCGAATGGCCGGTGACCAAGCGGCTGGAGCACGCCCTGGTCAAGGGCATCGACGCCTACGTCGAGGAAGACACCGAGGCGGCGCGCCAGGAGGCCTCCGCCGCGCTCGAGGTGATCGAGGGGCCGCTGATGTCCGGCATGAACGTGGTCGGCGATCTGTTCGGCGACGGCAAGATGTTCCTGCCGCAGGTGGTCAAGTCCGCGCGCGTGATGAAGAAGGCGGTCGCCTACCTCATCCCCTACATCGAGGCGGAGAAGAAGCCCGGCGCCAAGGCCGCCGGCAAGATCCTCATGGCCACGGTGAAGGGCGACGTGCACGACATCGGCAAGAACATCGTCGGCGTGGTGCTGCAGTGCAACAACTTCGAGGTGATCGACATCGGCGTGATGGTGCCGGCGCAGACCATCCTCGACAAGGCCAAGGAGCACGACGTCGACATCATCGGTCTCTCCGGCCTCATCACCCCCTCGCTCGACGAGATGGTGCACATCGCCAAGGAGCTGCAGCGCCTCGGCTACAAGCAGCCGGTGATGCTCGGCGGCGCCACCACCTCGGTGGCGCACACCGCGGTCAAGGTCGAGCCGCACTACGACGAGCCGGTGGTGTGGGTGAAGGACGCAAGCCGAGCAGTAGGTGTGGCGCAGAACCTCATTAGCGAACTGCACCGCGACAAGTTCGTCGCCGGGGTCAAGGCCGAATACGAAGCGGTGCGCGAACGCCACGCCGGCCGCCAGGCCGCCACCCAGTTCGTCAGCCTGGAAGAGGCGCGTGCCAACAAGGTACAAATCGACTGGGCCGGCTACACCCCGCCCGAGCCGAAGGACCTCGGCGTGACCACCTTCGACGACATCCCGCTGGAGAACCTGGTTCCCTACATCGACTGGACCTTCTTCTTCCACGCCTGGGAACTCAAGGGCCGCTACCCGAACATCCTCGAAGACGAGCTCAAGGGCGAAGAGGCGCGCAAACTGTTCGAAGACGCGCAGCAGATGCTCAAGCAGATCATCGACGGCAAGTGGCTCACCGCCAGGGCGGTGGTCGGTATGTTCGCCGCCAACGCCACCGACGATGACGATGTCATTGTCTATGAAGGTGATGATACGGAAGTTGAATTAACGCGCCTGCACTTCCTGCGCAAGCAGACCAAGCAGCCGCCGGGCAAGCCTTACTACTGCCTCAGCGACTACGTCGCGCCCCAGTCCAGCGGCAAGCTCGACTACGTCGGCATGTTCGCCTGTACCACCGGCCTCGGCATCGACGAGAAGATCGCCGAGTTCGAAGCCGCCCACGACGACTACAGCGCCATCATGCTCAAGGCCATCGCCGACCGCCTCGCCGAGGCGTGCGCCGAGTGGCTGCACGAGATGGTGCGCAAGGAGGAGTGGGGCTACGCTGCCGATGAGCACCTCGACAACGAGGCGCTGATCAACGAGCAGTACCAGGGCATTCGCCCTGCACTGGGCTATCCCGCCTCACCGGACCACACCGAGAAGGACATCGTGTGGCAGTTGATGGACGTGCAGGAACAGACCGGGATTTGGCTGACCGAGAGCAAGGCGATGGTGCCTACGGCGGCGGTGTCGGGGTTGTACTTCTCGCATCCTGAGTCGCGGTATTTTGCGGTTGGGAAGATCAATCGGGAGCAGGTTGAGGACTACGCCAGGCGGAAAGGGATGAGTGTGGAGGAGGCTGAGAAGTGGCTTGGGCCTAATCTTGGGTACGACGTATAGGACATGCTAGTACTGCGGAGGCCAAGGACGGCCGAGAGCAGTGTGATGTGTAGGAAACACGAATGCCCTGTAGCACCATGGACGTGCGGGAAGGGCCGACGCATAGGAAACAGTTATGGTCAATCTTCGAGCACTCAACATCCTCCTCCACGACACCCCGGGAACCATCGAGTCCTACGCCACAGAACTAGGCCTCGACCCGGCAGTAGCCAAAGGACTGGCGATCCTGCTCATCGCCAACGACGGCAACCTCGCCAGTCTCTCGCCACGCCAGCGCGAACACTACGACAAGGTGGTATTACCGTTGTTGGAAAAAGTTTAACCTTGGGTGAGGGGATCGAATGTAGGATGGGATGAATCCCATCATCCACCTGCACGATAGGTCCCCGTCATTCCGGCGCAGGCCGGAATCCAGTAACGGACTAACAGAGGCACATCATGGAAGATGACGCACTACGAACATTGACATCGTGTAGTCAGGTGGCTACATTCTTCGCATGTTTCAATAGAACAAGTGCTATGCACGAAACCCCTCACATCGCACTATGACGTTGCCGAACACCTTCGTACCCCGGAAGATATGGCAGCCTATCTGGAAGCCTGCCTGGAAGAGGCCGGTGACGATGCCGCCTTTATCGCCAAGTCCCTGGGTGATATCGCCCGCGCAAAAGGCATGTCACAGGTCGCGCGCGATGCCGGCGTCTCCCGCGAAAGCCTGTACAAAGCGCTTTCGGGGGAAAGAACGCCGGGGTTCGATACCATACTCAAGGTGATAAAGGCATTGGGCCTGCAACTGCATGCGGAAGCGGCGAATTCAGGCAAGCAGACCATTCCGCCTGACGTGCACAAGGCCGTAAGAGGGTTGCTGAAATGAACTGCGTGATCTGCAAACACGGCGAAACCCATCCCGGCCACGTCACAGTCACCCTGCAGCGCGGCGAATCCACCATTATCTTCAAGAACGTCACCGCCGAAGTCTGCGAGAACTGCGGTGAATATTATCTGAGCGATGAAATCACCGGGCAGCTGATGGCGTGTGCCGAAGAGGCATTGCAGCATGGGGCTGAGGTTGAGATTGTTAGGTTTGCGGCATGAAGGGGTGTTTTAAGGGCTCTGACCCCTTAAACTATGTTAAGGGCTCTGACCCTGAGGAATCCCCACGAAATATCCAGTTAGATCAACTGCTTGAATGGATAAATAAAGATAATTGAATGCATGCATGGTGAATGTGTGATCTCATTTGGTCACCACAACAC
>Ga0209164_1005570_pt1 | contig 10651 bp, 13 predicted proteins | sample MTBNYHSulfiMetaG_FD_187458 | JGI IMG/M metagenome (GOLD analysis project Ga0209164, IMG submission 187458) | Enrichment culture microbial communities from rom New York Harbor, USA that are MTBE-degrading - MTBE-NYH (New York Harbor Sulfidogenic)... | ecosystem: Environmental > Aquatic > Marine >... | reverse complement strand
CGGCCATCGCTGCGGGCGGATACCATTATACCCGCCTCTATCGGTCGGTTGCCGAAAAAGAGCAGATGCAAACTCAAATCATGCGGCAAAAGGCCGACATTGAGAGTCAACGCAAACAACTGCAGACATTTGCCCAAAATATCAACGAATTGAAAGCCAACCTCATTTCACTCAATGAGTTCGAAAGCAAAATTCGCATCCTGGCAAACCTCGAGCACAAAGCCGATCAGGCTTCTCTTTTTGCCATCGGCGGCTCCATGCCAGACGATCTGGATAGCGACTTGCCCCTAAAAGAGGGCCACGACAGTCTCGTTCGCGACATGCACGCCCACATCAACCAGGTCAATCAGGCGTCTGCCGTTCAACAGAACAGCTTTGAAACCCTGCTCAAGTCACTGAAAAGTAAGCGCAACCTGCTGGCGTCCACGCCATCCCTGCGCCCGGCCAAAGGTTGGGTATCCTCGGATTTCGGCCATCGCGTGTCACCATTTACCGGTCGACGCGAATTTCACAAAGGCATTGACATAGCCAACCATCAAGGCACGCCGATTATCGCCCCAGCCGATGGTGTCATCACCTACGCTCAGGAAAAATGGCTGATCGGAAACATGATTACCATCGATCACGGTTATGGCATGCTCACACGCTATGGCCACCTGCACAAAATATTAAAAAAGAAAGGGGAGCGCGTTAAGCGCGGAGAGACCATAGCATTGATGGGAAACACCGGCCGCAGCACCGGACCCCACGTGCACTACGAGGTCCACTTGAATGGTGTCCCCGTGAATCCGATGCATTACATCCTGGATTGATATCGGTCTTTGAAGTAATAATGGAGAACGCCGATGAAAAAACGACTTACCGTTCTGATCGCACTTAGCCTGATATGGGCATTGGTGGGATGTTCGTCTTTTTACTCGGTCCCTCGAATGGCTCGGATTCATGTTAGAGGACCTGGAAACCAAGCCAAAGAATTTGTAATTTCCCTGGAGGGCCTGACAGCCCAAGAGAATATGGATATTCGAATATCCGATCGCTATGCGATCAATCTCGATCTACAATGGCTGTGGTATGAAAAAGAGGATCTCAATACGGAAGGATTTGCCCCCGACCCCTTGAATATGAATCTTGCCCCCTGGGTTCTATGTAAATATCGATTTTAACAAAATCGACCTTCAGATCGCCCCTCTCCCGGATTCAGCCGCGACTCGGCTGCTATTTCCGCTTCTCGCTCAGCCGCTCGAATGCCACCTCCGCGGCTCGAATAGTCGCCTCGATATCACTCTCTTCATGCGCAGCGGATATAAACAAGGCTTCGAACTGGGACGGCGCCAGGTAAACGCCGTTTTCCAGCATGATGCGATAGTATGCAGAAAACCTGTCTAAATCTGACCGCTTGGCATCCTCGAAGTTATTCACCGGGCCATCGACAAAATACAGCCCGAGCATCGATCCGACGTTCGCGATCGAGACCACAATGCCGTTCTTTTGGGCAGCTGTCCGCAGCCCTTGGACCAACCGGCCTGCCCTCGCTCCCAAGGCCTCATAGAAACCTGGCTTGCCCAACTCCCGCATTCCGGCGATACCGGCAGCCATGGCAAGCGGGTTTCCCGAAAGCGTGCCGGCCTGATAGACCGGGCCCTGCGGCGCCATCTGGGACATGAGGTCGCGTCGGCCGCCGTATGCACCGACAGGCAGCCCACCACCGATGATTTTTCCAAAACAGGTCAGATCGGGTTTTATTCCGTACAGGCTTTGGGCACAACCATAAGCTACCCGGAAACCCGTCATCACCTCGTCGAATATCAATATGCTCCCACTTCGATCGCTTTCCTGCCGCAGTGTTTTGAGAAATCCTTCCACGGGTGGGACAAGGCCCATATTGCCGGCCACCGGTTCCACGATGACCGCTGCGATCTTATCCCCCTTGGCCGCCATGACTCGCTGGACCGCCTCGCTATCGTTGTATGCGATGGAAACCGTATGTGAGACAAAAGATTCGGGCACCCCGGGACTGCCCGCAATGGCCAAGGTCGCCACTCCCGAGCCTGCTTCAACCAGCAAGCTGTCGGCATGACCATGGTAACAACCATCGAACTTGACGATCAAATCGCGCCCCGTGGCGGCGCGCGCCAACCGAATCGCACTCATGGTCGCTTCGGTGCCGGAATTGACCATGCGCACCATCTCCACCGAAGGCACGGCATCGATGATCAACTGGGCCATCTCGACTTCGAGTTCGGTCGGAGCGCCATAACTGGTGCCATTGTCCAGGGCAGCGGTCAGCGCTTCGATCACCGCGGGATGGCGATGTCCCAGAATCATCGGACCCCAGGAACCGACATAATCAATGTAACTATTGCCATCCACATCGAATATTCGACTGCCTTCGGCTCGGCGAATAAAAAGCGGATTGGCACCTACCGACCGACAAGCACGGACCGGGCTGTTCACACCCCCCGGGATCAGTTCCTTCGCCCGGTCGAACAATCGTTGTGATGTGGTGTACTTCATTGGCTTTCCTTTCATTTATCCGTTGGAAGAGTGCCGGCAATCTTGTTGCGGTTTCGATGCATCTTCCTTGCAGGTTTGACATCCTTCACAAGAAGCGCAAAAATATCAGACCGTGTGATGGGGGTCAAGGCAACATCGCCATATGGTGCACCACTGCACAGCCACGAAAAAAATGGCTATTCAGGCAAGGATTTGATTCCGTAGACCCCCGAACCTCACCAGCCTAACCCGGGATGATACGCCAATGGTACCGAAAGAGATCATCAAGCTTGAAAAATTCCTGTTGTACGTGCTGTCAAGACATCCGGACGAATTTGGCCTTTTGCCCGATGCCGAAGGATACTTCAAAATCAAGTCGCTGCTTCAAGCCCTACATGAAGAGGCTGGCTGGAAACACATTCGTCAATCCCATATCGACACACTGTTATTGCTGACACAGCCGGCCAAACTTGAAATCGACGGCCCGCTTGTCCGTGCTCGCCAAAGGGACTGCATGCCTGCTCTTACGGTGCCTGACACACTGCCCAAGCTCCTATACACGGCGATTCGGCATCGCTCCTACCGATGGACGCATGAAAACGGCATTCATCCTACCGGACTTCCATTTATCTTGTTGTCAACCGATCTTTCCATGGCCATGAGAATCGGAAAAAGAATAGATAACGATCCGATCCTGCTCACCGTTCAAACGGCCAAGGCCGCAGACGCCGGTTCGTTTTTCAGGCAGTTCGGTGAAGGGCTTTATCTGGCGGACCGCATTGAACCCGCCACCTTCAGCGGCCCCCCACTGCCAAAGGAACAGCCGGATGCCGCACGGGCTCGTCCCCAGCAAGTGAGGCAACCCAATGAAACGCCCGGCAGCTTTTTTTTGGATCCTCTATCCGACCCGGTTGCCCAGCAAGCCAGGAAACGACAACAGCGCCGGAATCAAGTGGATCGAAAAAAACAACGGCGAATCGCTCGGAAGGAAAAAGAGCGCCAATGGAAACAATAACCCCGAGCGCCATTGGCTTCCGGAAAACCGTTGACAACAGGTGTCAGACCTGTTACCAAGCCCCGGTACGAAAAACGGGCCGTTAGCTCAACTAGGCAGAGCACCTGACTCTTAATCAGTAGGTTGTTGGTTCGATTCCAACACGGCCCACCAAAAAAAACAAAGGATTCGGGGAGTTAGACCGAATCCTTTTTTATTTTGTAAGGTCAATTTTTGGGTGTCAACATAGTGTCAACAAAAATGTTTGCGCCCACTATCTATTATTATATAAAATTCAGATTCAATGATATGCTTCGGCCTTGAATTGCTTGACGACCTCTTTGACGATCTCAACGCACTTTTGCTTAGCATTGATGTCAATGCTGTATAGCCGGCCAATCATCGCCTGGATGTCAGCATCAAATCCATCCAATTTAAGTTTCATGGCCTGTCCCTTCAACAATCTGCCGGGTTTCACCGAATGCCCTTTTCATGTCGTTGATCATGTCGCCCATGTCTGCCGATCGGGATGCGGCTTGTGCCTTACCCTGAAGGCGAAGCATGGCCTCATGGGACTTTTGAACGGCCTCAACCATCGCATAAAAGGCGTCAATGAGGGGCTTCTCGTTACCATCACGCTTAAACAGTTCCAGGCGCGCAGCTAAGACCATTCCAAGCTGTTTGTTGGTACTGACCAGGGCATTGTACATGTCGCCGTAACGGCTTACCAATTGGGCCTTGTCGGCCTCTGATTCGATTATTTTCATGGGTTCACCTATTATATATTGCGCTTGATCGAGTAAAGCGTTTGACCGTTGTTGTTGATGTCGGCATTGATAACGTCGATCATCATTTGTTTGAGCTCGGGGATGGCATTCCTTACGCCTTGCTCATCGCCATTGTGGATCTCGATATGTTGATTGATGGTTGCCCCTTGGCCCCTTGCCAAAAATTCTTTCAGATCCGCATTGGTATCAGAGTCAACGACCCTTTCATTCTTTTTCAGTAGCCACGTTCCATCATCGGGGATTGAGGTCATGCCATCATGGGCCATACCGCTTAAGCCGCTGCCGGCTACAAAGCTGCCCATCACTGCCATCAATGCCACCCTGCTGCAAACCGGCAATAAGTGGCTGCCGTTCGGCGGCATCGGCAACAGCGGCATGGGCCTCTATCACGGCAAGAGCGGGTTCGAAACCTTTTCGACCACAAAAAGTATCTTTACAAAGCCAGCCCGGATCGATCCCGGGCTGTCCTACCCGCCCTACAAAAACAAGGTCAACCTGCTCAAGTGGCTACCTTGAGCGCTTTGCTCCACCCCTTCAAGAGGGGGACAATTCGATTGCGATTGACGCCCCAGCGCATGGGCGGCGCGGTATAGCATTTGGTCCTGGCGTATCCCTTGAGCGTTTTTCTGGCAACCCATTCCAGGATGGTGGTGTCGAAGCGGATGCAATCCGGGTCCGTCGAACGGGCATCCGGGCGTTTGGCTTCATTCACGCGATTGTGCAGGGTCCAGAGCATGGTTTCGGGAACGTCGCGCCGTTGGATCGACGCGTCATGCATGATCTTGTCTCCTTCATTCTTAGCGGATATCCGCCTTTGCCGTCAGGGCTGCGGCCACAGTTCCGGTGAGCGGTGCGTGTATCTTGCGTTCAACCGATGCCTCGCGCCCGAACGGTCGCGCCCAGTTCAACAGCACCGGCGTGATGAAGTAATCGGCCAAGAGCGCCGCCAGGATCCCGGCGGCAACCAGGTAGCCCATGTTGACGAACACCTTCGCCGCCGAGACCAGATACGCCGAGAAGCACAGGATCAGTACCGTGGATGTCAAAAACAGGGCCGTGCCCACGGAAACGAAGACGCGGCGCGTGCTTTCGGCATAGCTGCGCGTACGCATGAATTCCAATTGGCTGTGATTGATGAAATGAATGGTGTCATCCACGGCCAGGCCAAGCAGCATGGGAATGCAGGTCACGGTCATCATGTCCAAGGGGATGTTCACAAAGCCCATGATGCCGCCCACCACCAGGGCCGGGGCCACGTTGGGAATCATGCCGATAAGGCCTGTTTTGAGGCTGCCGAACACAATGGTCATGAGCAGGGCGATCACACAAAGGGCGATGAAAAAGGATTTAACCTGGCCCCAGGTCACGTACTCCTGCATTACGGTGAACTGGGAGATGGAGCCGATCAAAAGTACATGGGCGTCGGGGAAAAGCTGCTGGCCGCGTTCCTGGATCAACCGCAGCTCCCTGGCCGCCTCCCCGGAATTGTAATCGCCGATCTCCACCATCAACCGCAGTCGCTGATAGTCGTAGTCCACCCATTTTTCGGTTTCCACCCCACCGGCATTTTCGTATAGCAGGAGCAGTTGGGCGATCATCTCGCGGGTTTCCGGAAGGCGGTAATACTCTGGATTGCCGGCGTTGAGCACCTGGTTCATGTCCTTGATAATGTCGTTCAGGGAGGAGACCTTCTTGGTCAACGGCAGGTCCTTGACCTCCTGGACGAGTTGATCGAATTTTCTCAGATTCTCCGGCTCCTTGGCTCCACCGGGTTGGGGGAACTCGAAAGCCACGTCATAGGAATACAACGAGCCCACCTGGGACTGTCCGATATAGTTGAGACGGTTGACATAGGGCACCTTGAGGCCAAAGGTGCGCCGAATGTCGAAGGAAACCTCGAAGCGGGTGATTCCCACCAGACAGACCGCTACGATAACCAAGAGGACGGCGATGCTGGTTTTGGGGCGCAATAATACCCGTTGCCCCAGAAAGGCCATCAGCCGTTCCAACCACCGGCCGCCTTTCTCAATATAGACCGCGTGGGGTTCGCGGTCCTTGCCGAAGCTCAGCAGGGAGGGTAACAAAACGATGACTAGCAGGTAGGTCACGGCCACCAGGCAGGCGGCGGTGAGGCCCACCCAGCGAATGGGCCGCAAGGGGATGAAGATAAAGGAGAGCAGGGCCGCGATGGTGGTCAGGGCGCTGAAGAGCAGCGGCCAGCCGGTTTCCTCGATGGCATGCACAAGGGCCTGACGGCGCCTTCCGGTCTGCCAGAAGGTGCGCTTGAAGTAGTTGAAGACATGGATGGAATAGCCGATGGAAACCGCCAAACAGAGAAAAACCGGCAGGAAAATCATGGAGGGATCGTTGGTAATGCCCAAGAATCCCTGGGCACCGAAGACAATCACCAATGCGCTGACGGCGGTAACCAATGGGAAGACGACCCCACGGACACTGCGCAGGGCGATGGTCAGCACAACTGCGGTAAGCAGCAGCGAAAATCCGAGAAGTCGAGGTGTTTCCTTGCCGAGGAAATCGCGCTTATCGACATTGATAATGGGCAGCCCGGCATTTTTGGGATGCAATATCGAGTACTTTTCCTGTGCGGTAATGGCGTTGACGATGCGCCCGATGGCCAGTTCGGGATTTTCCTCGGTGTCCTTGTCCCACTCTTCCGGGACCGGTTTCATGCGCAGCATGATCCAGGTCTGCTTCCCGTCGGCGGAGACGATGCGGTTTTTCATGGACGGCTTGGACAGGGCCATGGTCTTGATTCGCTCAAGGGCCGTGTCATCCGTGGGAACCGGGTCGGGCACAAGGTCGATGATCTGCATGCCTTCCTCGGTACCATAGGTGTACTCGAAATCGGTTAGGGATACCACATCGTCGGCATAGGGGACCTTTGCCACTAGCTCATGGCCCAGTTCGCGGATCTTGATCAGCACCGGCTGAGAAAAGACATTGTCCGCCTCCACCAGGACGGCGCAAAAATCGTCATTGCCGAAAATTTCCTCGAAACGATCCTTGGCGGCCAGCAGAGCGTCATCTTCCAGAAACCAGTTGTCCATGTCGATCTCGGTTTCGAGCCGTCCGATTCCAGCAACGGCGGCCGCCATGATCAGGGTATAAACGATGAGGCTGGCCCATCTGAAGTTCAGGATCATTTCCGCGGTGTTTCGGAACCATGCGTTGATTCTTACGATATTTAGCATATTTCCTCCCTGCTGATATGTTGTAGGGGCGAAAAATTTTTTGCCCCTACGGTGATATCGAAGCTGTTTTAAAAGCTATACTTTGCCTTCACCCACACCTGACTGTTATTCCGATAATTGCCGAAATCGCCGCCATCACCGCAGAAAATGTCGGCGCCCATCATGAGATGTAATGCATCCGTCAGGGCATAATCCACCTTGGGCCGGGTGTAGATCTCGTTTTCATTCAAATCGTAGTAAAGCATGGTGGTCAGGGTCAGGGTCTGGTTGAGCAGTTTTTTGGAAACGCTCAAGGTGGCCATGGATTCGTGAGCTTCGTCGGCCAGGCGCGCATCGTAATCCATGATGAGATCGCCGGTGATTTGGCCGATCACGGTCCAGTCATCACCAGGCGTCCAGTCCACGCCTCCCAGCCATTTGAGCTTATCCTTTTTCATCGGATCCATGGTGATATCATCCGTTTCAAGGTACTTGCCGAGAAAAAAGGCCGCCTCACCCCGGAACACGAAGTCGGACCAGGGCCGCGAGAATTCGAGCCCCAGCACGGTCAAACGGTGATGCCGCGGCGCATAGTCGACGAAAAAGTCGTCGTCCTGGCTTCGCGTAATGCGGTGATAGGCCGGGTAATCGTCCCAGGTGTAAAACACGGATGCCGCCACATCCAGGCCGGACAGATAGGCCGCAAGCTTCAGAGCAATCTCGCTGTTTTCCAGGGAGGAGTCCGGTTCGTCGCTGTCGGCCATGGTCACGTGCACGTTCTCTGACCGGTTCGTTTCAACGGCCCAGGGATTGTCACCCGAGGGCTGGACGGCCGGCTCGAACACCGGGATCCAGATCAGTTCGGTAACCAGGGCATCGCCCAGCAGTCTGAACTTGGCTGCATCCACGGGGATGCGGATTTCGTCCAGGTCCCGGGTGATCGATTCGGTGTAGTCCGGCGGCGAAACGATATCGGTGATCTGCACGCCGTCGGCCCTGCCCCAGATGATGATCTGCCGGCCGATACGCAGGTCCCAGTTCCCCGCCGCATACTCCAGCCAGGCTTCTTGCAGGTCGACCCCGGTTTCGCCATCGATCTGCCAGTTTTTCTCGGTGTTCACGGAGACGAATCCGTAAAACGCGTCGAAATCGGCCTCCAATTCCAGGCGCAGGCGCACTCGGGAGGTCAGGCTGTCATTGGGCCGGTGGGTTCGCATGGACTGAATCGCCTCCGCCCAGCCCGTAAGCAGGAAGGAATCTAGCCAGGAGGGGTTCTCATCGCCGGCCATTGTCCGAACCGGCAGCCCGCCAAGCAGGAAAAAGAGCAATAGTAAACGGCCAAGCGAGTGGTTCAACGAATGCTGCCCCGCTGAAGGGTGGAGACACGAAACAGGTCGTCATCGATTCCGTTATTGTATTGAACGGAATCCATCGTCATCACGGTTTTGTGGTTGCGCGAGACATTGTTCATTTCCGATTTGAACAGGGTCCAGAACCCGTCCTGCTGCCTGAAATCCAGGGCCTTATAAACCTTGAGAAGACCGTCCTTGTCGTAATACTCGGCCTTGATCACCATCTCCGCCGCCTTGCACACCCAGATCACCTTGCGGGTGTACATATCCTCGGTATCCACGGGAATCGATTCGATTTTCCAGCATTCGTGGCCGTCCACGGTTTCCGCGCCAACCAAGGTATGGGTGTCCTCCTCCACATTGCGGTCGCCCATGTCGTCATAGGTGAAATCACTGCCCATGAAATACTCGTTTTTCGAGGCCCCGCTGATGCGGCGCACCTTTTTCATGGCCGGCATGTAGAGCCACTTGTCGTCCTCGCGGGCGGGATCGTCGTACTCCCAATTCAAAAATGCGGTACCGCTGACATCGGCGGGTTTCTTGAACACCATCACCGACTTTTTATCCTTGCCGAAATCTTTAGAGAAACTCACCACTTCCCGGATCCGTTGGCGGCCGCTCTTGTTGATCAGCGTCATGGTCAGCACCGATTTTCGGTCATCGCCATCGGGCCGGTCGTCCACGCGGTTCATGATTTCTTTGCCGGTTTGGGGGCCGTCCGTCGCCATCACCGGTGAAAACGTCAGCAGCATTATCATGAAATGAATGGCCGGTTTGAAAGATTGCTTGTCCATTGTCACCGCCTTTATTATTGAATACGAGTTCTGCATTGATGAAGATCGGTTTGTACCTATCAGGTACGGAACGGTCCCCGCTAACGATGGCCGAACTTTTTTTGCTGCTTGATGAAAATGCAGAACAGATTTCTGGCGTAGGCATAGATCTCGAAGCCGTGCGCAGATTCGTAACCGGCCTTGAAATTCACCAGACTGATCGTGTAATCGGGAGCATAGGCCGACCACCTCGGGAATCGTAAAGGTGACCATATGTTGGAAACTGTGGGAACCAAGCGGGTGATCCGGATCAATATCATCATGGAGCCTGAAAAATTTCAAAACTTGCTCGACAAAGGCCCTGAGGGCACGTTCCCGGCCCTGCACCAGCTTATCACCCAAATTGATTACGCCCCCATGCTCGCTTCGGTAATGTTGGATCCGGATTTCCCGAAGGACAACGTGATTGTCAATCTTCCCGCCTTCAAAAAAGACCAGGCCCTGAGAATATCCCATCAGTTTACAAAAGCATTTATCTTCAACCCCAGCACTCGGGAACCCATCCGGGACGAAGGCAAAAGTCCCGACCTCGCGATGTTTTTAAATGGCCTGCATTACGGACGCCCCTTGCGCAAACCTGGTCTTCTCCTTTTCGGGTTGATGACTGTAGGAGTGATGTTCCCGGTCATCGGTCCGGTTTTATTTCCGGCATATGGACACGCTTCGTGGTGTTCTTGATCATGCTGGCATATTGTATTGCCATCGGTTTGAGGGGTGATGTTGTGGCTCGATAAGAAAGCAAAACCCTTTCACGGCAAGGCGCCTTTTTACCACTGGATGGCAAAGCTGTCCCTATCCGTCATGATCGGTGTCATCCCGGCCACCGGCGTTATATTCAACCTGCAGGTGAGCATGAGCGTGCCAAAATTATAACGCGGTTATCCACAAAACCCAAGTGACAAAAAATCTGGCTTGGTGTGACCGTATCTGTCACAGGTGGTTGCTATAATGGCCTCAATTAAATCAAAGGAGGCCGCCATGACCGATTTTACATTAACAG